>WOYI011534314.1_pt1 | contig 15191 bp, 12 predicted proteins | sample 6423411 | NCBI WGS metagenome assembly WOYI01 (sample SAMN13441803, study PRJNA592873) | oil field metagenome | biome: oil field; feature: oil-well bore; material: oil-contaminated soil; isolation source: oil-contaminated soil from oil-well borehole | place: Germany: Wietze | collected 2016-10-18 ...
TCCGGCAGAAGCTGAAGAGCAAGTGCGAGGGGTATGGTATCCGGTTCGATGACTCCCATTCAGAAGCCTACACCTCGCAGGTGGACGCTCTCGCGCTCGACCCGATCCGAAAACCGCCCTATGGGAGGAAGCGGCGGGTCAAGCGAGGGTTGTACCGGAGTGCTCTGGGCACCCTGATCAACGCCGATGTCAACGGCGCTCTGAACCATTTGCGAAAGGTAGCCGGTGATTCCGTGGTTCCACGGATAATCGGTAGGGGCCGCGTCAACCGGCCCGTGCGAATAAGGACGTCTTTTGAACCGTCAACCTTCGCACCGATTAAATTGCAGCCCTGTGCCCCACAAGGGCCCCCGCTGCAAGCCCCCGGTTTTAACCGGGGGTAGTTGACGACGATCTGACAGGTATTAATAGTTCGGCGGGCAACTCCGAACAGAGGCGAGGAGGGGTATCCGGATGGCACCATGCCCGCCCGACGGATCTTTCGGGGACCTACCGGGATGCAGATCCTGCTACTAGAAATATATAGGGCGGTTGAAGGGTTCATCGTGAAGCAAAAGACGCCTGGTATGGTGTGCGCACTCGTGCTGCTTGGTGTCTGCGCATGCGGGTGCATCGGCGCACCCGTCCAGACAGATACACACAACAGTTCACTGGCTGATGCCGTCGAACAGAAGGAAATGCTCGTTCTCCTGAGTCTCCTGCAGGGCGAGATCGACGGTGCCCTTCTCGGGCTCGATGCACAGGTGGCGGAGACGGCGCTGAACCTGACCGTCTCCGGCATCTCCGGCGCCGGCGCCGAGTCGCAGCTTGCAGAGAGCCTCGCGGCGGACCCGTCCGTTACCACCGCCATCACCATAGGGAGGAACGGGACCTGTCTCGCTGCCGTTCCCGGGGAGGTCGGCTCGCTCGTTGGAGAGGATTTATCCGAGAGACCGGTCGTTAGGGCGACGTTTGAGCGGAAGGTGCCGGTCATGACCGATGTTGTCCCGCTCCATGAGGGCGGATATGCGGCGATCATTCAGTATCCCGTCTTCTCGGCCGATGAACGCCTGATCGGGGCAACGAGCATCACCTTCGATCCCTATCCGTTCCTGAAGGAGAGGATCGAGCCCGTGTTGAACGGCACGCCCTATACCGCGATGGTTGCCGGAACCGGCGGCAGGGTGCTCTACGACCCGGATCCAGCAGAAATCGGGAAGGAGACGTTCAACGAGTCGCTGTATGAAGGGTTCCCCGAAATCCTGGAGTTTGCCCGGTCGTATGCGGATAACCGATCCGGGCATGCCACGTATTCCTTCTATAGTACCGGATCTTCCCGTGTGGTGCAGAAAGAAGCCTACTGGACGACGGTCGGGCTTTACAGCGCAGATTGGCGGCTGTTCATCATTCGGGAGATCAGCGGGGCGTAATACCGCCAACTTCTTTTTATCGCCATGGGGTGGGGCTGACGGTGAGTGCGACCGGAGGGAGCTTGAGCACCGATAGGTGCGAGGGGGAGACCCCTCCCCTGTCTCCATCCCTTAAGGAAGCATGTAAACCCCATCCCGCCCGGCCTCCGGCCTCCTCCCCCGCCCCGGGGGCGGGGGCAGTCATGGCGATACCCAATGGAAAGCCGTGCTCCGGAGTACCCCCGGAGTGCGGCCATCGGGAGAGACGGATCCGGGTTCAACAGAGCCGAAAATTCCCTGTTCTGCGTGAGGGCATAGCGCCTGCTCCCACACGCCGAAATTCCTAAAATAAAGTGACAAGATACATTTAGGGGGGATGTTCCCATACCCGAAGGCTCGATCGCCTGTCTCCGGACAGAGGCATGCCATGGCTGCCGTTCCGCAAATCCTATCCGGAGACGCATGCGCGGGAGTTCCCAGAAGGCCTGCATAATCCTCATGGCGAGAGTTACCAACCTTCCGGTCCCGGAAAGGCAGCAATCACAAAAATAGTTGGGGGAGTTAGTTCTGCTTTCTCCCGGAAACCAGCAGCAGCCCCACGATCAGCAGGGCACCGCCGGCCAGGGCCGGGGAGAGGGGTGACTTCTGCGTGGGAGCCGGTGTCGGCGCCGCATTCATCGTCACGTACAGGTCGACCGTCTCGCCATTGGCGGGGAACCGGTCGATAGAGCCTGTGTAGGGCAGATACCCTTCCTTTGTCACGGTGTAGGTCTTGTAGGGCGTCCCGGTCGTATAGACCTGCACGGAGAGGACGTTCTGGCTGGTGACACCTTTGACATCGTTGTCGAACTGGACCGTCACGCCGTCAACGTTGGAGTGGACGGTGTACCAGCCGATATCTCCGCCGATCGGCGCCGGTGCGGGGGTCTGGACCGGGTTGAGGGTCGCGTAGAGATCGAATACGTCTCCCTTACCGGGGACGGAGGTGATGCTCCCATAGTAGGTGGCGTATCCGTCCTTCTCGACGCGGAACGTCTGGTAGGGGGCTCCGGTGGTGTAGACCGGGACGTACAGCACGCCGGCCTCGATCGCGCCCTGGTACTCGTTGTCGAAGTAGACATCGGCTCCGTTCACGTTACAGTTGACCGCATACCATCCGTTATCTCCGCCTACGGGTGGCTGAGCACTCGAAGGAAGGACGATAACACAGCAGGCAACAAGGGAAAAATATCAGGAAATTGCGTACAACGCTCTGCATAAAAGCCTCCGCTTTAATTATTAAATTATCCCCCGACTGATATACCTTTCTCTATTATAACAGTAGAGATGCGATATTAAACGTAATTCCCGGGAGAAATCCGGTATATTCCTGTTCAGCGACAGAATTTGCGTGTTGTTCCCGGTTGGTCCCCGCAGAAACGCGCCCATGCACGACCGTCCCGGCATACCGCGTCCTCATGGTCGAAGAGGGGTTGAAAACAGTTCGTATCGGAACGGGGCGGGGAACCCCACGGGAGCCTCGGAGAAGCCGGGTTGTGGCGCTGCTGCCCGGTAATCCCCCCGGTGGCGTCTGAGGGCAGGTCTGGAGAGCCCAGAAGACGGCGAGCAGGTATCCGGGAAACTGTGCCGGAGAACAACTGTTCGTAATACAGTCCGGTGAGTTTTATTGCAGGATAACTATAAAACCAGAACCCGCATGGGAAGAGTCCTGCCATGGCACCACTGCCCGAGACCATCCGTATATTCATCATCGGCGCCCTGCTCGGGATATCGGTTCTCCTGACCTATTACTTTCATGCAGTCCTCTCGGTCGGGGCCGTCTTCTCCCACTTCTTCTACATACCCATCATCCTCGCTGCGCTCTGGTGGGGGAGAAAGGGCATCAGCGTGGCGTTCTTCCTTGGCGGGCTGGTCCTGATAAGCCATTACCTCCTCAGAATAGACGTCGGGACCTTCAACGACTACGGGCGTGCGCTGATGTTCGTCGTGGTCGCAGTCGTCATCGCCACGCTCTCCGAGCGGTTAAAAAGGCAGCAGAAGGACACCGAGAGAGAGCGTGACCGGGCCCAGGGCTACCTGGACGTGGCTGCCGTTCTGCTCGTCGTCATCAACGCGGACCAGACCGTCGGCCTCATCAACCGCCGTGGCTGCGAGTTGCTCGGCTACCGCGAGGAGGAACTGCTCGGGAAGAACTGGTTTGACGTAGCGGTGCCGGAGCGCAACAGGGAGGACGCCCGGCGGGCATTCACCCGCATGATATCCGGGGTCTCCGCGGCATCCGCTTCGGATGAGAACGTCATCGTGACGGGGAGTGGCGATGAGCGCACACTCATCTGGAAGGAGGCCGTTTTACGGGACACCGACGGCCGGGTCACCGGGATCCTCGGGTCGGGGAAGGACATCACCGACCGGATCCGGGCGGAGGAGGCGCTCCGGAACAGCGAGGCCCAGCTCCGCACGATCGTCGAGAACCTGAACGAAGGGCTGGGCGTTTTCGACCTCGACGGCAACCCGCTCCACTGGAACCGTGCCGCCCGGGATATCTACGAGCCGTCCGGCCTTGAGATTGTCCCCGGGAATGCAGAGGATCTCGGTGAAATATTCGAGATCGCAACGATGGAGGGTACCGCCCTTCCGGTGGAGGAGTGGCCCCTCTCCCGCATCCTCCGCGGGGAGCAGCTCCGGGACATGGAAGTGCGTACCCGGCGCATCGGGACCGATTGGCAACGCATATTCAACTACGGCGGCACCCTCGTCCGCGACGCGGACGGCAACCCGTTCATGGCGATGCTCACGTTCACCGACATCACCGAACGCAAAGAGGCGGAAGAAGCCATCATGACGGCGAACGAGGAGGCGAACCTCTACCTGGACATCATGGTCCACGACATCAACAACGTCAATACCGTGGCACTCGGGTACAGCGACATCCTCAGCGAAGACCTGGAGGGAAAGGACCGGGAGATGGCGCAGAAGATCCGGTCGTCCGTCCGCCAGAGCATCGAGATCATCCAGAACGTCTCCACGATCCGGCGTCTCCGCCCCCCAAACCCCGTCCTGAAACCTGTCGATCTCGACACCGTCATCCGGGCCGAGCTGCGGCAGCACCCGGAGACCACCATCCGGTACAGCGGCACGTCGGTCGACGTCAGGGCCGACGACCTCCTTTCTGAGGTCTTCACGAACCTCCTCGGCAACAGCATCAAGTTCGGGGAGCCCGATGTCGTGGTCACGATCCGGGTCGAGGAGCAGGACGGGGAAGTGCTGGTCTCGGTCGAGGACACCGGCCCGGGCATCCCCGGCGCGATAAAGCCCACCCTCTTCTCGAGGTTCCGGAAGGGGAAGAGTTCGAGGAGCGGCAAAGGTCTCGGGCTTTACATCGTGCGGATGCTTGTCGAGCGGTATGGAGGGAGCGTCCGGGTGGAAGACCGGGTGCCCGGCCGGCCGGAGGAAGGGGCGGCGTTCCGGTTCACGCTCATAAAGGCGCAGGAAGAGTGATCAGATCCGGGCAGAGAGCCCGGACGGCCCCGTGGTTCCCGGCTGCACGGGCCACAGCGAGGCATCCGCCGGCATAAAAACGGGAAATTTGTGGTACATCCCGGAGAAAGGTCCTTCGAAATAAAAAGGTTTTTTTTTACCGATCTGCATATTCTCTCTACTATGAAACACCGTGCGATCACCGCCTTCCTGGCTGCATCGGCCCTTCTCCTCATCCTTGCGGCAGGATGCACCGCCACAACAGAAGAGAAGACCGATCCCGGCGCTCCTTCGCCGGCCGACGAGGCCTACGTGAAGGGGCTCGCCGGGTACGCGGACGCCAACTACCGGGTCGCCGAAGAACGCTTTGCGGAGGCCTACGCCCTCTACGCCGACGCTCCGGATAAAGCCAGAGCGGCCAGGGACGCTATGTTCCGGGCGAACCGGACGGTCATGGAGTACACGCTCGACACCGAGGCCGCAGAGGCGGCGCTGCGGGAGAAGGTCCCCGGCATCACCGATGAGCAGATAGCCGACTGGCTGGAGAACCGCGCCCAGAAGATCGTCTCTGAAAACGAGACGCTCTACTTCTACGACGTCGCCGGGAACTATCTCTACGCGCACGTCGACGAGATGCGGAAGCAGAACGAGAGGAATCTCGACTTCGACTACATCGGCCGGTACGCCTGGTCGGAGGAACAGCCCGAAAGGTCCGGGCCGTACGTGAACCCGGTGCATTACGCGGGAGTCGAGCGGCTTGAGGTTCCGTATGAGATGCTCCCGACGACGGGCATGCTGAAGATCTGGTTCCCGCTCCCGGTCGAGACGGACTCGCAGAGAAACGTCACCGTCACCAACCTCTCGTGTCCGGATTACATCGTCGCGGGCCCGGTCACCTCCGGGGGTATCGGCTACGTCTACTACGAGATCCCGGCCGGGGCGGTCAACGGGAACCTTGTTCTCTCGGCGGATATCGCGTTCACCGCCCACGAGCAGATCTTTGACGATATCGACCCGGCTAAGGTCGGGGAGTACAACACAAGCGATCCTGAGTACCTGCTCTATACCGTATCCGAACGCAACATCGAGATCACGGGTGCTGTCCGGGAGAAGGCGAAGGAGATAGTCGGGAACGAGACAAACCCGCACCTTCAGGCGCAGATGATCTACTACCATATCATCGAGACCTACCCCTACAGCCACGTCCCGCACGGTTCGCTCGATGCCCGGGAACCCAAGGTCGCGGAGTCCACGCACATGTTCGAAACCGGCCACGGCGACTGCGGCACCCAGAGCATGCTTTTCTCTGCATTCTGCCGGTCGCTCGGGATCCCCGCCCGCGCCATCGGAGGTTATCAGATGACCATAGCCGAGGCTCCCGGCACCCACTTCTGGGCGGAGTATTACCTCCCCGGCTACGGCTGGGTCCCGAACGATCCCACCATTGCCGAGGCAGCCGACTGGGTCGTCATCCCTGACGAGAAGCGGTCGGCGTTCAAGGAGTACTACGCCACGAACCTCGATCCTGCTCGCTTAATCATCCAGAAGAACGTCGATGCTCCGATGGACCCGGCCCTCCCGGAAGATGCCGCCATCTTCAGGTTGGTCAGGCAGTACCCGGCGATCGTCTCCGACACGGCAGACTACGATCTGGATCTCTTCTGGACGGAGTACTTCAGCGTCAGCCTTGCTGCCGTCGACTGACACCCCCTCTTTTTAGCAACAGGCCCTTCCATATCCCGGTGCCCGGGTAACTACGGGCCGTGCATCACTACCCGTGTGAGCCATGGGCTGATGCGCGGCTGCTGCCGTCCATCGAGGCAAGGTTATTGCACGGCAGATTCGCCGTGGACGCAACCGGTTTTGATACGTCTGCCGGTCGTGGATCGAGGCGATTTTTCCAAAAACCGGGGTATTTTCATCATATGTTGATAAAATCCCGGAATCAGCCAGATATCGGTCGAGTTTACTCCGGATGAACCTGCTGGAGGTGAAGCCATCCTGAGTATTTATATAACCCGAAAAAAACAGGCGATATGATACGATAGTTGCGTGGATGGGAGAGAGAGTTTTTAACTGATAATGCCTGTTTTTTCTACCGAATTTAATAATCGGCATGAATTTTTCTGATGGTAATACCGTAATATCTATCCGTAGAACGATTCGTCAACGTATATATGGATACGGCTCCATACAACTGGTTAACTGTCTCACTTCGACCGCCAGATACTGCCGTATCACATCATGACTCCGAGAAACCCGCTTGACCTGAGAAAGTTCGTAGCTCCTGAATTTATCTGTGGATACGGAGCACTGCACCTTGCAGGCCGGTATGCACGCAACTTCGGGATGAAACAGGTGCTCCTCGTCACCGACCCGGGCGTCCGGGCCGCAGGCTGGGCAGAGGCCGTCGGGGAGAGCCTGACAGAAGCAGGGGTATCGTTCACCGTCTTCGACTCCATCTCCGTCAATCCCCGATCGAGGCAGGTGATGTCGGGCATGGAGGTATACCGGTCCGAAGAGTGCAACGGCATCGTCGCCGTCGGCGGAGGAAGTTCGATGGACTGCGCCAAGGGAATCGGGATAGCAAGCTCCAACATGCGGGATATCCTCACGTTCGAGGGCGTCGACCGGGTGCCGGTGCCTGCCCCGCCTCTCATCTGCATCCCGACAACTGCCGGGAGTTCTGCCGACGTCTCCCAGTTCGCCATCATCACGGACGAAGAGCGAAAGCGAAAGATTGCCATCATCTCCAAGACACTTGTTCCCGACATCTCTCTGCTCGATCCCCAACCGCTGACGACGATGTCGCGGGAGTTGACCGTGGATACCGGCATGGACGCCCTCTGCCACGCGATCGAGGCCTACGTCTCGAACGCCAGTTCCCCGATGACCGACATGCATGCCCTTGAGGCGATACGGCTCATCCATGACGCATTGCCTGCTGTCATCCTGGAGCCGGAAGACCTGAACCTGCGGTTTTCGACCCTCCTGGCGAGCCTTCACGCCGGCCTCGCGTTCTCAAACGCAAGCCTCGGAGCCGTGCATGCGATGGCGCACAGTCTCGGCGGGGTCTGCGATCTTGCGCACGGGCGGTGCAACGCGCTGCTCCTTGAGCATGTGATCCCGGCCAACTACGAGGCGGCATCGGAGCAATACGACCGGATAGGGGCGATCATCGGCCCGGTACAGGGCGAACGAACGCCTCCGGCAGAGGGAATAGCGGCATTCAGGAGATCGCTTGGCATCACCGGGACCCTCGCCTCGGTCGGTGTTGGAGAGGACGCGATCCAGACCCTCGCCAGAAGGGCGTATGCCGACCCCTGTATGGTAACGAACCCGCGCAGGCTCACCTGTGAAGATATAGAACGGATCTACGCATATGCGCTCTGAACCTCCTGATGACCGGGATATGCTCCGGGAGAAGATCATCGGCCTTGGAGAGACGTCTCTCCATAAGAGTTACTATCCGGAGTTGCAGAGCCGGCTTGAGGAACTCGAACGGTTCAGGGCCCTGCTCGACCAGACGCACGATGCAATATTTCTGATCCGGATGGAGACCGGGAAACTTGCGGACGCTAACGCGTCTGCGGGGATGTATCTCGGCTACTCAAAGGAGGAGCTGCTTGCGATACCGTTTGCCAGCCTGTTCTCCCCGCAGCAGAAGGCCAGACTCTCTGAGTTCATCCCTGAGAGCAGCGATCGTCCATCAGAGTCCCGGCGGGCCTGCATCACATCGCTTCTATCCCGGGAGGGGACGGAGATCCCGATGGAGATCACCGTTCGATCCGTCACGTTCGGCGGCGAGCAGTATATCGTAGCGATTGCGCGGGACATTACGGACCGGATCCGTACCGAGAGCGAACTCAAGATAAAGGAGAGCGCTCTTGAATCATCGACGAACGGCATCCTCATCGCCGATCTCACCGGGACCGTCATGTATGCCAACCGGAGTTTTGCCTCGATGTTCGGGTACGGAGAGGGGGGTGCAATCACGGGGAGAAACCTGGAGGGATTTTTTGCGGATCCCACCGTCGGGGAAAAGATTACGGGTCATCTCCTTGATAACCGCACCATCGTGGAAGAGACGATCGGGCTGCGGGACAACGGATCCCCGTTTCATATCCAGGTCTCGGGCAGCGTCGTGCAGGACAATACCCGGCAGCCGCTCTGCATCATGCTGATCGTTATGGATATCACCGAGCGGATACTCGCCGAACAGATGCGACGGGAGACATACGCGCAGATTGAAAAGAATATCGAGCAGTTTGCTGTTCTCGGGGACCATATCCGGAACCCGCTGCAGGTGATCGTCGGGTATGCGGAGATGATCGACGACCCGCTCGTCGCAAAGATCCTCGATCAGTCGTGCCGGATTGACGGGATCGTCACCGAGCTCGACCGGGGATGGGTCGAGTCGGCGAACGTCAGGCAGTTCCTGCGAAAGCACGGGGACGGTGCGGAGCCTCCTCTGCAGGCGGTTGTCCGGATCTCGACCAGGGACGAAGACTGATTCTCCCGGGAGATAAAGCCGTCATCTTTTCGCCGAGGATGGCCTGCACGCTCTTCTTAGATGAGGTGAAAAGGCCCCTCGCGGGTTTGAGCCACGTAAAGCGCGTCTGCTCTGAGCAGAATACTACTGACAGGGATCTCTTCCCCAAAACAAGAAACGCCCCGGCCGGGATTCGAACCCGGGTCGAAAGCTCCGGAGGCTTTCAGGATATCCACTACCCTACCGAGACTGCCATATGATGTTGTCGTGTATGGTATAAAAGGCCAGCGGAGAGGAGGGGTTCAAACCCTCCGCGATTCATAGAGCTGCCAGATTTTGCACGCTCCTTCGTGGCTGACCATGCAGGGGCCCACCGGGGTGCGCGGGGTGCAGGCCTTCCCGAAGAGCTTGCAGTCCGACGGCCGGGCGATGCCGCGCAGCACTTTATCGCAGATGCAGGCAGAATGCTTGTCCACGTGCCGGATCTCGATATCGAACTTCTTCTGCGCGTCGTAGCCCTCGAACTCCGGCTTCAGGCGGAGGCCGGATGCCGGGATCACGGGGAATCCGCGCCATTCGACGTCGAACGGCTCGAAGACCTCGTACATGAGGCGTTTGGCCTTGACGTTCCCCTCCCGGGTGACCACGCGCGGGTAGGCGTTGTCCACCCGGTGCACCCCCTCGTGGACCTGCTGCACCGCCATCAGGAGGGCGAGGAGGATATCTTCAGGCTCGAACCCCCCGACAACCTGGGGAACCGGGAACTGCTCGTACTCCTCGTAGCCCATCACCGCGCAGACGTGCCCCGGGAGGATGAACCCGTCAAGCGCCGCCTCCCCCTGACCGAGGAGCCACGCCATCGCGGGCGGGACGAGCCGGTGGCACGAGAGGATGGAGAAGTTTTTTGGCGGGCGAGAGAGGATCGTGGCGGCGACCGTCGGCGCGGTGGTCTCAAAGCCGACCGATACGAAGACGACCTCCCGGTCCGGCTCTCTTCTCGCGATCTCCACCGCCTTGTGGACGCCCTGCACCACCCGGATGTCGCCGCCGCTCGATTCAAGCGACCCCTTCGACCCGGGAACACGTAAGAGGTCGCCGTAGGTGGCGATGGTGCAGTCCCGCTCCACCAGGTCGAGCGCGGCATCGATCTCGCCCTGCGGCGTGATGCAGACCGGACAGCCCGGCCCCATCACGATCTTGAGACGCTCGGGGAGGATACTCCGGAGTCCGGCGCGCGCGATCGCCGCCTCGTGCGTCCCGCAGATATGCATGAGCGTGATATCCCGGTCAACGAGGGCACGGAGCGTATCGAGGATTTCCTTACCAACCGCCATGAATTATCATGCTTATATCTCACCCAGAGCACATATTAGTACCGGAATGAACAGCATCATCTACGGGAGTGCGCTCATTGTCGCCGGGGTCCTCGCCGCGTTCGTCGTTCACGAGGTCTTTCGGTGGCTGCAGAAGCGGGCCGACCTCACCGAATCGAAGCTGGACGACATAGTCCTCTACTCGCTCGACAAACCTCTTTGTATCTTTATAATCCTGGGTTCCGCCTGGATCGCCGTGACGCTCTTCGTCGACCCCGCGGCCGTCCTCGGGGAGTACGCGTGGCTCTTTTCCGAGAAGTACTTCACCGCGGTGGCAATCCTTATCGCGGCATGGGCGGTCTCCTCGTTTGCCTACAGCTTCGTCAGCCTCTACGGCAGGTGGATGGCGTCGAAGACCGAGACCGACGTTGACGACCGGATCATCCGGCTGCTCGAGGTCTCGGCACGCTACGTGGTCTGGTTCATCGCCATCCTCATGATCCTCCAGACGCTCGAGGTGGACATCACGCCGCTCATCGCCGGTGCCGGGATCGCCGGCCTGGCGGTGGCGCTCGCGGCCCAGGATATCATCTCCAACTTCTTTGGGGGTGCGGTGATCCTCATGGACAAGCCGTTTGCGGTGAACGACCGGATCAAGATCGACAACTACCTCGGGGACGTGCTCAGCATCGGCCCCCGGAGCACCCGGATCAGGACGATGGACTACCAGATGATCACCATACCGAACTCAAAGGTCGCGAGCAGCGTCATCATCAACTACGCCATGCCGGACGTCAAGTTAAAGATCAAGGTCCCGATCTCGGTCGCGTACGGCAGCGATGTCAAGCGGGTAAAAGAGATCCTCCTCGAGATCGCGGGCGAGGCGGCGGCGCGGTCGGAATGCGTCCTCTGCGACCCTGCACCGGCCGTCTACTTCCTTGAGTTCGCCGATTCGAGCCTGAACTTCATGCTCGTCATCTGGGCGAAGGCCTTCAACCTGGCCTGGGACGTCCAGGACTACGTGAATACACGCGTCTGCGAGCGGTTTGCAGAAGAGGGAATCGAGATCCCGTTCCCGCAGATGGACATCCACAATCGGCACTGATCAGGCTGCCCGATAAAATACTCCCCTATTTTCCCGTACGGGCTCGACCCGGCCCCGGGCCTCGAGGAGTCTCAAGCATTTTGCGACCTCGGCCGGACGGAGGCCGGTAAGGGCGGCGATGTCGTCTGGCGTGCAGGGCCGGCGCCTGATGGTCGCAAGGATGATCTCGACGGCATCCTCAACCTCCGGCGGCATCGCCCGGCTCTCCGGTGCTGCCCCGATCGCCCCCGCGTTCCCGCCGAGCATCGACGCGATCCGCTCGACAGCCCCGGGCGTTGCTGGCCGGACCCAGATCTCGGTGCCGGGCCGATCGAGGGTGTTCACCTGGACGCGGTCCGGGCCGATGGCGGCGATGGCGTCTTTCAGGCGGAGGAGTTCCTCTTCGGTGTCGTTCTCGCCCGGGACGATGAAGATCTCGAGCCAGATCTCGCCGGGGAACTCCCGGGCAAAGGCCACAACTCCTGCGAGCACCTGCCCGGCGGTGAGCCCGGGACAGGGGCGGTTGATACGCTCGAAGACCTCTTCGGAGACCGCATCGAGCGACGGCACGACGAGGTCCGCCTGCATGAGGGCGGCCCGGACCTCCGGGTCCGTAAGGAACGCGCTGTTGGTCAGCACCGCGACCCGGTAGCGGGGATACCGATCTTTTAAGAAGGAGATGATCTCGCCGATCCCGGTATGAAGCGTCGGTTCCCCGGAGCCGGCGAACGTGACGTAGTCGAGGTCCGGCGCCGTCGCGAGGTAATCGTCGAGTTCCGCGATGACCCGGTCTGTCGGGACGTATTCGCGCCGCTCGCAGGTGAGGTTGGTCGTTTGCCCGCACTCGCAGTAGATGCAGTCAAAGGCGCAGGTCTTGTGCGGCACCAGGTCGATCCCGAGCGAGATGCCAAGGCGCCTGGAGGGGACCGGGCCGAAGAGGTAACGGTATGCCATGGGGTTATCCTGAGTAATCTCCGGCATGAGGAGTCATCAGGGTTCACCTGTCTGCAACGACACCCCCCCCGGAGGCTCAGGCCCGCTCCGTCTCCCCGATCTTGAGCATCTTCTTGCAGAAGTGGTCGACCGAGGTGAAGACCGCTGTGTTGGCGCCGTCGTGGGCGCCGGCGGCGGTGACGAACCCGAGCATGTCGGAGTAGTAGTTCAGCGAGGGGTATTTTCTGCGGAACTCGTCGAGACAGAGGCCCGCCTGCACCCGCTTCCCCCGGAGAAAGGCGTAGGTGTAGTCGATGAGACAGAGGACGTGCCCCGGCAACTTCTTCTCTTCGGCAAGCGTCCGGAACTCGTTGAACTCTCCTTCGCGGGGGAGGTAGAGAGCGGTCCGGAGGCCGTAGTAGACCGGCTCGGGGTCGTCGGGGAACCTTTGGAGCATGTCGCGGATGAGGCCCAGGGCATCGCCGAGATCGCCCTGCTCGAACTTGAGGTGGTAGGCCTCCCGGTAGAAGAGCATGTCGTCGGTGAACCGGATGAGGCCGATCTGCAGCATCTTCACCAGCGCCACGTCGTTGTGCTCCTGTTTTGCCCGGGCAAGGCCGATCTCCAGGAACCAGCGGTTATCGGGGATCCACTCGGTCGCCAGGAAGATCATCACCCAGAACGGTTCGGCAAGCCATGGGTCCTGCTCGAGTTCCCCCCTGACCAGCCGCTGCAGCCCCGGCCGCAGCTGCCCGAGTTCCTCCATGTACTGGCGTGCGAGTTTGAGGTAGTTCCACCGTTCGGCGGCCGAATACCCGGGCTCGGCCGACCCTTCTTTGTAGAGGACGTAGTAGCAGTAGGCGTACCAGCACCCCACGGTGGCATCGTGCTTCCGGTAGGGCTGGAGGTAGGCCGCGGCTGCAAGCGGCATCCCGATCTTCATCAGCTTGACGGCGGCTGCAAGGTGGACGCCGGCTTTCCGCTCTTTCTTCCGCTTCATCCCGCAGGCAATTTCGCAGGCGCGGTTGAGGAACTTGATCTCTCCTGCCCGCTTGCTGACGGTGAAGACCCGGAACACGATCGCATCGATGAACTCGTCATGCGCCGCATCGGGGATGGGGACGCCTGCACGGTCGAGGATCGTGACGACGTTTCCGAAGAACGAGGGGAAGTTCTCATCGATGGCTTCGACGTTGGACTCGATGAAGGAGAAGATCTCGGCCTTGGATCGGTCAAGATGGTTTGCGATGACAACCTCCGGGATGAAGCCATCAGCCATATTAGCTATATCGGAGGGAATTACCATAAACCATCCGGATTTGTCGCCGGAGGATTGCCCCGTGCAGGAGTGGAGCCCTGCGGCCGGCTCCGGTGAACGCATGCACCGGGATGCTTCTGTGGCACGGCGGGGATGGACCGGGCCACGGTCGCGTCATGGGTTGCCGGAAGGTGCATATTCCGAATCTATTTATCGTCCCGGCCGGAACATTCTGTATGTTTGGCGTCTCCACTTACTGCCTTCACCGCGAGCCGCTCTCTCGCGCGCTCGAGAATCTCGCTCCCATAACCGAATGCGTGGAGGTGATGGATGACGGGCTGCACTACCTGGAGAGCGCAGAGCCGCTTGAGAGTTACTCGTATCTCTACTTCATCCACGCGCCGTCACGGGGGGTCAACATCGCAAGCATCCTCGAGCCCATCCGGCGGGCGAGCGTCGAGGTCCTGACGCAGACGTTCGCCGTCGCCGCCGAGGTCGGTGCGGACGTGGTCATCCACCCGGGCTATTATGCGTGGAGCGAGGAGCGGGAGCGGGCGGTGGGGAAGTTCCGGCAGTCGCTCGGTGAACTGACGGCGGCGGCCGACGATCTCTCGGTCACGTTCTTTGTCGAGAACATGGGGAACTGGGAGTACTTCTTCCTGCGCTCCTGCGAGGACCTGCCGCTCATCGACGGGCTCGGGCTTGCGCTCGACGTCGGCCACGCGAACCTGAACGGGTGCCTGGACTGTTTCCTCACCCACCCGGCGGCGCACTACCACCTGCATGACAACAGCGGCGGTGAGGACACGCATTCCCCGGTCGGGGCCGGGACCATCGACTTTTCAGCCGTTATGGAGGCCGTCGCGAGGGACAACGTCATCCCGATCGTCGAGGTGGATACGCTTGAGGGCGTAGTCGCGAGCATCGGCGCCCTGGAGACGATCGATGCTGCCTCGCGGGGCAGATAGGGCCGGTCGCACCCGTTTCCTCCCCCGGGAGCACCGTAACCTTTTATAGGGAAAAACTCCAACATAAATGGTGCGTCACGCCTCAGTGGCTCAGCCGGTAGAGCGCGTCCTTGGTAAGGACGAGGTCGCGAGTTCGAATCTCGCCTGAGGCTTTCTCTGTTCTGGTTCTACCCTTTGGGTAAATGTTTATCTTGTGGAGGTGAAGGGGGCGGAGCGGGAAGACCCCCACCCTTCAGGGTGGGGATGAAAGCGAAGCCGCCCTTCGTCACCCTCTCGGA
>WOYI011042093.1_pt1 | contig 15181 bp, 17 predicted proteins | sample 6423411 | NCBI WGS metagenome assembly WOYI01 (sample SAMN13441803, study PRJNA592873) | oil field metagenome | biome: oil field; feature: oil-well bore; material: oil-contaminated soil; isolation source: oil-contaminated soil from oil-well borehole | place: Germany: Wietze | collected 2016-10-18 ...
AAGTTTTTAGATTAAACCAGCCCCTGTAAGCAGCGCCTCCATTTCTAACTGAACCTCACGGGCCGCTGCCTTTGCTTTGTCGGCAAAATCAACGTCCAAAGAAGCATAAATTATTCCGCGTGAAGAATTAACCAGAAGTCCACATTTACTGTTCAATCCATTTTGAGCTACTTCTTCAAGACTACCTCCCTGCGCCCCAACACCCGGTACCAGCAAAAAATGATTGGGGACAATTTCCCTGATTTCCTTCAGCTTCTCTGCTTTTGTAGCTCCAACCACATACATCAGGTTTTCTTCAGTACCCCACTCCTGCGATTTTTTAAGTACTCTTTCAAACAATTTATCTCCAGTTTCACTGTCTTCAATGAACTGGAAATCGGCAGCGCCTTTATTCGAGGTAAGTGCAAGCAGGATTACCCATTTATTGGAATATCCCATAAACGGCTTCACCGAATCTTCACCCATGTAGGGAGCAACAGTTACAGCATCGTAGTTTTGTTTACCGAAAAAAGCGCGCGCGTACAAATTTGAAGTATTTCCAATATCCCCTCTTTTGGCATCTGCTATCAGAAAAATATTCGGATATTTTGATTTCACATATGAAACCGTTTTCTCGAGGCTCATTATACCTTTCGACCCCTGGCTTTCGTAAAAGGCCAGGTTGGGTTTATACGCTACAGTAAATTCGGCTGTTGCATCAATAATTTCCTTGTTGAAGGAAAAAACAGGATCGGAGGTTTCCAGTAAATGTTGTGGAATTTTTTGGATATCAGTATCCAGGCCTACACAAAGAAAACTACGTTTCCTTTTGATCTGTTCAAAAAGTTGTTCCTGATTCATATGTGCTCTTTAAATCGCTGCTTCTTTTAATTTTTCTGAATTCTCTTCGATCATCAGTTTCTCGATGATTTCGTCGATTTCGCCGTTTATAATAGCCTGAAGATTGTATATCGTTAAGTTGATCCGGTGATCGGTAACACGACCTTGCGGCCAGTTGTATGTACGGATTTTCGCAGAACGGTCGCCGGTTGATACCATGGTTTTACGTTTGGTCGAAATTTCGTCGATGTATTTCTGGTACTCCATGTTGTAAATTCGGGTACGCAGTTCGGTCATTGCCTTTGCCAGGTTCTTTAATTGTGACTTTTCATCCTGACAAGTAACTACAATTCCGGTTGGGATGTGTGTTAAGCGAATGGCTGAGTAAGTAGTGTTTACCGATTGTCCGCCGGGCCCGGATGAACAGTAAGTATCTTTTCTGATGTCTGATTCCTTGAGCTCAACATCAAATTCTTCAGCCTCTGGAAGAACCGCAATAGTTGCTGCCGAAGTGTGTACGCGTCCCTGGGTTTCGGTTTGCGGTACACGCTGTACCCGGTGAACTCCCGATTCGTATTTCATGACCCCATAAACACCTTCGCCAGTAATTTTGGCTACAATTTCCTTGTATCCACCGGCAGTGCCTTCATTCATATTAGTTACCTCGAGGCGCCAACCTTTACGTTCGCAGAATTTTGAGTACATCCGGAAAAGATCGCCGGCAAAAATACTGGCTTCGTCGCCACCGGTACCCGCCCGGATTTCGAGAATGGCATTTTTCCCATCTTCGGGGTCGGCGGGAACAAGCAGCATTTTAATCTGTTGTTCGACTTTTGGAATACGTTCTTCCGATTCCTCCATTTCTTCACGCGCCATTTCACGCATTTCCTCGTCGCTTTCTTCAGCCAGAATTTCACGTCCGGTTTCAATATTATCCACCAGGTTCTTATATTCCTGAAACTTAGCTACCAGCTTCTGCAGGTTTTTGTATTCCTGGTTCAGCTTTACATAGCGTTTCATATCGTTCATTATTTCCGGATCGGTGATCTGTTGCTCTACCTCTTCATACCGGTGCCTGATCGACTCAAATTTTGTAAGTAATTCGTATTGTGCCATTTCTTTTTAACATTGTCGTTTTCATTCAAACTGCAATAACTTCTTCCTTTGGGAAAGAAACCGTTTTTAAACTCTGCCTTTCAAATGAGTTAGTAAATAAATTCCCCTTTCACGGATTGAATGGTCAGTTTCTTCCCATTAAAAGGTTCAACCCTTCCAATTATCTGTGCTTCAACTCCAAATGACTCAGAGATTTTGATAATATCTTCTGCAATTGCTTGTTTACAATAAACCTCAAAGCGATGCCCCATGTTGAACACCTTGTACATTTCTTTCCAATGGGTTCCCGACTGCTCTTGTATCATTTCAAACAGAGGTGGTACTGGAAACATGTTATCTTTTATTACATGAACACCGTCGACAAAGTGCAAAACCTTGGTTTGCGCACCGCCTGAACAATGTATCATTCCCGAGATTTCTGGACGAAACTGGTCGAGTACCCTTTTTATAACCGGGGCATAAGTTCGCGTAGGTGAAAGCACCAGTTTCCCGGCATCAATTCCTATCCCCTCAATTTTGTCTGTCAGCTTTTTTGTGCCGGAATAAACTAAACCGGTAGGAACTTGCGGATCGAAACTTTCGGGATATTTCTGCGCCAGGTAATTTGCAAAAACATCGTGCCGTGCCGAAGTTAGCCCATTGCTTCCCATTCCTCCGTTATATTCACTTTCGTAAACTGCTTTTCCCGAAGATGAAAGCCCTACAATTACGTCACCGGGTTTAATCCAATCGGCAGAAATCACCTCTTCGCGTTTCATTCGGCAGGTAACGGTTGAATCGACAATGATGGTACGGACCAAATCACCCACGTCAGCGGTTTCGCCACCAGTTGAATAAATGCTAATTCCCATCTCACGAAGGGTAGCAAGCAGCTCTTCGGTACCATTTATTATGGCTGCAATTACCTCGCCCGGAATGTTGTTTTTATTTCGCCCGATAGTAGATGAAACCAGGATATTATTGGTGGCTCCCACACAAAGCAAGTCGTCCACATTCATAATCAGTGCATCCTGTGCAATTCCTTTCCAAACCCCCAAATCACCGGTTTCTTTCCAGTACAGGTAGGCCAGCGACGATTTTGTTCCGGCTCCGTCGGCATGCATGATGTTACACCAATCGGGTTCGCCTCCCAAAATATCGGGAACGATTTTACAAAAAGCCTTGGGAAAGATTCCCTTATCGACATTTTTGATTGCTTCGTGAACATCTTCCTTTGATGCTGAAACCCCTCTTGCACTGTATCTTGACCCCTCAACCATTTACCTTTGCGTTTTGTGGCTACAAAATTAAGAAAACTTTGGTGACTGTAACAAAAAAAGGAAAGCCCTCACTGAAAGCTTTCCTTTTCGTTTATTGTATCTATACTAAGCGTATAAAAAGCGTTTGATTTTTTGAGTGGGAGTGCGTTCGAAAGGAAATGGCTGGAGCACTACCTGGCTGATTTTTGAAAATTTATTGACCTCGAGGTTTACTTTCTGCTGAATTTCCTTTAAGATTTCGTCTGTCTTGGTCGAAACATAATGTTTTGCTTCTTCTTTTAAGTGTTTGAAATTCTCTTCGATTTCTTCCATATTCAGATGGATCATAGCCACCAGTTTCCCTTTTTTCTCAATTACCAGCGATTCCATTACGAAACGCATTTTATTGATCACCGATTCGATTTCTTCGGGGTAGATATTTTCGCCACTTGCGCCAACTATCATAGTTTTGATACGTCCTTTAATGTGTAAGCGCCTTTTTTGATCGAACATGCCACGGTCACCGGTTTTGAACCAGCCGTCTTCGGTAAACACTTCGCTTGTGAGGCCGGGAGCTTTATAGTAACCTTTCATTACGTTTTCGCCTTTGGCCTGAATTTCACCTTCGCCTGTTTTCGGATCGACGTCAGCAATACGGAGTTGTACACCTTGCATCGCGATTCCGGCAGAACCAATCGCACGATTGTTTGCCACAGCGCCAGCTAAAAGCGGGGCGGTTTCGGTTAATCCGTAACCAATGGCATACGGAAAACCCCCTTCGAACAGAAAACGCTCCACGGCAATATCAAGTTTCGCTCCCCCAATTCCGAAGAAATGCAATTTCCCGCCAAAGGAGGCATGCAACTTTCTTGCAGCAACTTTATGCAAAAGCTTCCGTGTTGGAGCAAAGTTGCTTAAGGTACGCATTAACGCATTTTTCTGGAAAGTTGGTAATATTCTTGCCCGATATACCTTCTCGATAATCAAAGGTACCGACAACATGATCGTTGGTTTTACTTTCTGAAACGCAGGCATCAATATCGAAGCCACAGGTGGCTTACGAAGATAGTGAACCGAAGCACCATACATCATTGGCAGCAAAAAACCAACTGTATTTTCAAATGTATGAGAAAGCGGAAGGATAGATAAAAAGCGATCGCCGGGAACAATTTTCTGGAGGGTACGACTCTGCTGAGCTGTCCATGTCAGATTTTTATGTGTCAGCATTACTCCTTTCGAATTTCCGGTTGTACCTGAAGTATAAATGATTGATGCCAAATCGTCCTCTTCAACTTCGGCTTCCTTAAACTTATTTACAGCCAAAGGCAGTGAACATTCAAGCAATTTCAAGTGACTTGCTGGTGTTTCTTTTGGTACAATTGCAAAATTATCGATCATCACCACTTTATTCAGCAGATCGAAGGTTTCCTTTCCAACAGTGTTGTAAAGTCCTTCTGAAACAAACAAAAAACGAGTCTCCGAATGTTCGATGATTGTATGTATTTCGCGTGAATGAAAATCGGGTAAAATTGGAACTGCAACAGCGCCAACAAGTGAAATCGCAAAAAACGTTTTCCCCCAGTTGGGCATATTCGTACTCAGAATAGCGAGTTTATCTCCTTTTTTAACACCCAGCTCAACCAACATCTCCGCCAGCAACTCTACATCTCTACCCATCTCTGCATAGGTATAATTTTCTTCGCCGGTAAAAACAAGGGAAGTCTTGTCTGAATAACTCTTTACCGAATTGTGAAACAAAGACGGTAAAGTTAATTTCGAAATATTTTTCATATTCAATTTACTTTCTGTTTACTGTGTTTACCAATTGTCTGGCAATCATAGTCAACCTAAGCCCGGCAAAAATAATAAAAATCCTATTTCCACCGATGTGACTAATGTCTCATACGATTGGGCTGAATTTAAGTTCTCTGATATTCAGTATGTTATGAAAATACTATAAAATTATTAACTTTTTTTAGGCTTTTCACCCTTAATTTAGGGGCAAAAAATTGAATTATGAATTCGAATAGTCGATCAAAATACATGCTGGATGAGACTGAAACTTATATCAGAACTGAATTTGAGAACGAGGGGTCGGGGCACGATTGGTGGCACATTCACAGGGTAAGAAACCTGGCCTGCCATATTTCGAAGAGTGAAGGTGGAGATCTGTTCCTGGTTGAAATGTCTGCTTTGCTTCACGATCTGGACGACTGGAAAATTTCAGATGACAACGATTTGCAGAAAGCCAGGAAATGGTTGAATACACTGCATATTGAACCTGATCAGGCAGAAAAAATACTACAAATCATCAGCGAAGTTTCGTATAAAGGTGCAGGAGTTTCGACACCAACCAGCTCGGTTGAAGCAGCAATTGTTCAGGATGCTGATCGTTTGGATGCTATTGGAGCGATAGGAATTGCCCGAACTTTTGCTTACGGTGGAAATAAAGGCAGGCTTCTATACGACCCTGGCATTCCCCCCGAAATGCATTCGGATTTTGATGCATATCAAAAAACTTCGGCGCCTACTATTAATCATTTTTATGAAAAATTACTGCTATTAAAATCGCGAATGAATACACCAACTGCTATAAGAATTGCTGAAGATCGGCACGAATTTATGGAAAACTACCTGCAAAGATTCTTTTCAGAATGGGATGGTAAAATTTGAAATAGTATAGATTTTGAACAAAAGGTTTTGTATTTTTAGTTAATCAAATCGAAAGCCATGCGTATTGAACATCTTGCAATTTGGACATACAATCTCGAAGGTCTGCGGAATTTTTACATGCATTATTTTGATGCTTCTTCTTCAGACACTTACCATAACCATTCCCGCGAATTTCGTTCGTATTTTTTGAATTTCGATGGCGAATGCCGCCTGGAAATTATGGAAATGCCAAACATTCCAAAAACCAAAAACGACCCGATTAAACAATTTTCGGGGCTGATTCATTTTGCTATTCAGGTTGGATCAGTCAGCAGAGTAAAGGAAATTACTGAAATTTTGCGAAAAGACGGGTTTAAAATCGTAAGCGAACCCCGTATAACCGGCAATGGATATTACGAAAGCGTTATTCTCGATCCGGATGGGAACAGGGTGGAAATTATGGCTTAACCCTTAAGGCGATTCTGAACCGGTAGTACATTCCCAAATTTTTACCGGGCGGGTTTTATTTTGTTCAAAATCTGCGGGATCAACGTCTTCGCCCCAGGTTACAAGGTCCCCGTTGTGATGATATACCTCGCATGCCAGGCACGACCAAGTATTACAATAAACGTGATAAAAGAACTCTTCATGGTAAGTATAACGCGTAATAGTACAGCCTATGCAATTGTCTGATTCCAACTCAGCAATCCTTATTTCGAGCCAGGCAGGTGTTTCAATTGGTGCAGGCTCCCGGTCTTCGCAGGCCATCATCAAAACCAATACTATCCCGATAAAACCGATTTTACGCATATTCAAAATTACATATACTAATTTTCTAAAACAATCGATCAGATTTTTTGATTACACTTTCTTTCGGCCAAAAACGTTTGTTTATCGTAACCCAAATACAACCAGGAATAGTAAAATCAATTACCCACGATGAAAATACCTTAGCGCATTTAAGGCCCAGTTTGAAGTATAAATGGGATTAGTTAATAAACCGGATCAAGTCGCGCCTGTCGCGTTTACTTAATTTTCTCTTTTTCTCCGGACTACAATTGTTTTCCATCTTCTCAGAGAGATCAAAGTCACACAATACAGAACGACTATAGATAAAAGCAAATGCCGGGACATAAGATTTAACGGAATCTCCTTTAATATTGTTATATATTTATTGACATATGTCAATATTTTTAACCTTCTGGGAGAACGACAAGTTGAGTTCTTTTTATACTTTAGCAAACTGAAAACAATAAATTATTTAACTATGAAAAAAACTATGTACAGGCTAATCTGCCTTGTTTTTGTTCTTCAACTCATGTCATCATATTCATATGCTACAGATGGTTATTTTAGTACCGGTTACGGAACCATCAACAAAGGGCTGGCGGGTGCCGGCATTGCATTTTACGAAGGCTCGTTAATTAACGGAAACCCTGCAGGTTTAGTATTTTTAGGGAACCAGTACCAAATTGGCATAGATTTCTTCAATCCTAACAGACAATATACTGTTAGTGGCTCCCCTGCCGCAGACGCTATGTTTCCCTTAGCCTCCGGAACAATCGAAAGTGACAGCAAATTATTTTTGATGCCTTCTGTTGGCGCTAACTGGATGTTAAATGAGAAATCAAGTATTTCAGCAACAATATTTGGCAATGGGGGCATGAACACCGACTATCCGACAGCAACCTTTTACGACCCTACATCTGAAACAACCGGGGTCAACATTGGGCAGATGTTCGCCAACATTGTCTATTCCCGAAAGTTGGGGGAAAACCACAGTGTAGGGGTTACCGGTGTGGTTTCGTACCAGTATTTTGAAGCAGATGGGATGGCAACTTTTGCCCCTTTTTCTTCAAACGCAGCAGCTTTATCCGGAAACGGTAAAGACAATGGTTTTGGGTTTGGGTTTAAAATAGGTTATTTGGGCCAGTTAACCGAAAATTTTTCTATCGGTCTAACGTACCAATCCAAAGTTTACATGGGAGAATTTGATGATTATGCCGGTTTATTTGCCGAACAGGGAGATTTCGATATCCCTTCGAGTTGGACGGCAGGTATTTCCTGGAAATTTGTTCCAAGCCTGACTCTGATGGCAGACGTAAAGCAGATACGTTTTGGAGAAGTTAATTCGATAGGGAACCCAATGATGCCAAATATGTATAATGCTTTGATGGGCGATGCAAGTTACCTCCTTGGCGCTGACAATGGAGCCGGTTTTGGTTGGGAAAACATAATGGTTTATAAAGTAGGGCTGAACTATGCCGGGTTAGATACCTGGGAATTCAGATGCGGCGCTTCGTTTGGTAAAAACCCTGTCTCTGGATCAGAAGTTTTGTTCAACATCCTGGCCCCTGGTGTTATTCAAAATCAAATCGCACTTGGTTTTTCAAAAGCTTTTGGACAAAAAGGAAACAAAATTCATTTTGCAATAAATTACGCAATGAACAACAGTGTTGAAGGGGAGAACCCAATGGCTTCGGGCCAGACCATTGAAATAGAAATGAACCAACTCGAACTTGAATTGGGTATATCATTCTAAAACAGTCATAAATCGTCAATAAATAAAGCAAAAGCCCGTCGGAAACGACGGGCTTTTTTATGTCCTAAAACCGTGGTATTCGTCAGTTCAATACGAATTAATATCTTTCGGGAAAAAGTTAATGAAGCTTATATCGTGGAATGTAAATGGCATTAGAGCCGTAGCCAAAAAGAACTTTTTTTAAGATTTGCCGGTAATGAATCCTTCACCAGGTTATGATGAAGACTATGCCGAATATTTAAGACTAATAATTATGGGGACAGGCAAAATGGATTCTTCGGCAGTTTATGCCCTGTTCGAAGAATTAAAAACCATAATTGTTCCACTTAGTGAAAAAGTGGGGCTGTTGCAAACAGAAATGATATGAATATTATCAAATTTATCAAGTCTTTTTCCGACGAGAACAGTGGCAGGGCAGCATTTCCCACAGGTACGGAACATGAAGGCATTGGCTGCAAAAATGTGGCTGTAAGAAGCATTATGGGCTACAAGCCAAATGGCAGAGGCAATGTTCCGACTGTCGTTTCAGAACTACGCTCCGCAGCGGAACAATAATGGAAAATCACTGGCTTCCAATCTGCAAGTGGGATTTAGCAATGGCTTTCATGAGTTTTAGGAAGAAAGGGACCTCGGCAGCCGAAACGCAGAGGATAGTTAGACCATAGCCATTAAGAAACGATCTGGGTAAATGATGCACTATATCCGCGAGGCAAGTTCAAAATTGATATTTCCCAATAACATGGCAGAAATTATCCGCGAGATTGTGCCCAAAGCTCTCCTGGTTAAAAAAGACGATAAATTTACAGCGAGTTGAAAAGATCGATATGGAAACCCGCGATGTTTTTGTAAAGAGTAATAAAGTTGGTAAAATCTTCAACCGAATTCCGCGCGATGGCGAAATGGGCGCTTTCGGGTTTGATAAACGACTGTTCAGACAAATTTACAAGGGGGTTGCACCGGAATTTGCTTTTAACTCACCCGATTATTCACAGGCAGAAACAAAAAAATCGAGGTTGCCCGATTTCAGAAATGTTTTATACTGGAATCCTGAACTGACGTTCGATACGCAAAATTCATGCGAAATTAAATTCTTTACTCCTGATGGAAACGACGACTATAAAATTGTAGTAGAAGGAAATAAACAAAGCGGGGATGACCGAGCGATACGAATACAATTTCAGGGTAAGCGATGCACTTTAATCACCTCGAATTTAATCGTCGTAAATAGTTAGAATCACATTGGTTTCGTAATCGTTGGCACCGTTCGCAATCGAAAAACCCGATAAACGCAACTGAATTGGGATATCGGTGATCAGGCCTTTTCCACCAAAAAAATAACTCGAGGTATTATCAATTGCCTGATAGTTGGTTCCATTGTAAATATGGCCGCTGTTGCCTTTATTGTTTTGCCACATTCCATTTCCTTTTCTTACTATTTCGAGTTTAACGGCGTCCTTCCAGTTCATGTCTTCCTTCCGTACTTCTATTTTCCATTTGCGGTTAGGGTTGTTCCTTTCATCCCATTCATCGCCCGAATTTATCGATAATAATAGCGACGATTCGCATTCGATATTTGAAGAGAAATCGGAACCTGCGTCGCTCACCATAAAATTATTTCCATCGAACATTGCCACACCATCGAGTTGGATTTCCATTTGTTGTGCATTCGCCCAAAATGCCAAAAACACTAGTGTTATTCCCAATAAATTTTTCATTTCTCCCTAATTATCAGTTATGGTGTACATTACAGTAAAAACCTGATTAGCGGCGCTTTCGATTTTTGTGAAATCGGATATCTCGAGAAAATAGTGGAGCTCGTGCCCCATATTTACACCGTCGCCGGTATAACAACTGCCGATTCCTGTGATTATGGGGCGGGGTTCATGGGTAACTCTCACTTTTCCGGTAGAAATACCCTGGTTGGCACTGCCAAGCCCCGAAGCTGCCGAAGCCTCGATATAAAAAGAAATGCCAGGAGGGACATCGTTATCGGATATTTGGACATTAATCATACGTTTATTTCCGGTCAGGCGAATGGCCGATGAGTAATTAATCCAAACTGATTCGTTCGAAACGTTTTCAACAACAGGTTCTCCTCCCGGACTGGCGGATGCATTTACCGAAAATTCGATGTTGTTATAGTCGGGCTCAATATCGACCACCGCAATCTCGGGCACCGAAAACCGAACGTTGATATTCGCGTTATCGCTTTGCGAAAAGGCTGGCTTGGCCAACCACAGCGCAATAACGATAATCAGTGTAATTTTTAATCCTTTATTCATGCTCATTCCTGTTGTTGTTGAATTCTTCCACCCTCCGGATTTTGTTATCTTTCCAAATAACAAGCTCTGCACTTTTGTTTTTCTGTTTTATACGTTCCAGTTCTTTCTCTGCCTCTTCCAGTGTTCGGAATTTGCCAATGAAATATTTGTGTAAGTTATCAATTTGTTTTTCGAAATAAAAAGGTTCGTCTTTTAGAATACCTTGGTTTGCAGGCAAAAGATGCTCCGATTCACCAATAAGGATCGTAAAATAAGTTTCGGGCTCAGCCGATACTTTTAAAGGAGCGCTTGAACTCAGGCTTTTAACATTCTGATTCAATACCGAAAGATTTCCTATAGGTTTAAAAATAATATTTTTCTTTTTCGATTCGAGAACGATTTCCACATCCCGGTGTTCACCCGGTTGAAGAGTGTAGGAATAACTTGATTGCCGAATGGAGTAACCTGTAGGAATGGTCCCCGGGTAAACCCGTAAGGTCAGGTTTCCCGGCCGTGTAAGTGGAAAGATAAACTTGCCCTCTTTATCTGTAGTAATCCGGTAATTCTCAAACTCCGACGACAGTTCGAGCACCACATTTTCGGGCGGGACTCCATCATTGTTCAAAACCGAAAGTGAAGAATTCTCCAATCTCAATTGTCCACGAAGCTGGCACCCTTTAACAATTTGTATGTTGATGTTGCTGGTTTCATTTCCAACGATATCCAGTTCCAAAGGCATCGGAATATTGGTGATTTCATCGAGTTTTAATTTTTCACGATCAATCATAAGCATTTGACGGCCAGGTGAAACCAGTTTAAATTCGAAATCTCCATTTTTATCCGAAACGGTGGTTTCATTTAAAACCCGGATAAAAACGCCTTCAACCGGATTTCCCGACTGATCAGTAATTCTACCTTCAATCTTTCCGGCAACAAGGGTTTGCTTAACCGGAATGCCCAGATTATAGGCATAGGTTAATGCCATTGTTAACTCCGGGTTTTCTTCCACTGTTTTAAAAATAGTGTAGAAGCTGTGAAGTGTAAGCGAATGTTTTTTCAGGAAATTGTAGTCGAGGTTAAATTGTAAAAGGTTTCGGTTTCGGTAGTAGTCGTCGATGTCGTAGGCATTCTGAAGATAAAAGTTAAGTCGTAAGTTTTTTGTTATCCGGCTTGTAGCAGAAATTCCGGCGGTTATATTTCGCTGATCGTTTGATACAAACTGGTTAATGTTCGACCATGTTCCGAAAAGCCGGACCGAATGTTTCGAATTAAATCGATAACTGAGATCGGCTGTTGCCCTGTAACTATTCTGAACATTGTTTTCGATGAGCAGCAAGTTGGTAGTTTCGCCGATTTCACCAATCAGGTTATAATAAATTCGTTTGTACCGCTGACTGAGCTGCAGGTCCCACGAGTTAGTCCGGTAATGGAATTTTTCGAGGTTAAGCCGGTCCTTTCGTTCGTACTGGCGATAGTAAAGTTTTAAGGTACTTTCGCGTGCTATCCGGTAACTAACCGCTCCCTGCAACGATTTCGAATAAGGTGCTATCACAAAAAAAGTATCGAGATGTGCATTGTTAAAGTCTTCGCGGACATTAAACGAAAAACTCATTTTCTCGGTGATTCGGGTATTTACGTTTGCCGAATAAAAACGCGAGTTGGTATAATATCCGGGGTAGTTTTTGCCCGCGTCGTAATATATCCCTGAAACCTGAAAAATAGAAAACTGAGAGTTTAGCCCTGCACGAAAAGCGTCTGATGTTTCATTATTAAATTTCGCCCGCGAATATTCCAATTCAACCTGGGTTTGTTCGAAAGGTTTGAATTCGGTGTTAATACTAAACAGTTGAGCCGGATCGGGCGAGATATTGTATTTTTTCGAAAGGTAAACCAAAGCAACCTTGTTGTTTTTGTTAAAATCGACCCCCAACGATACAGCCGCTTCATGTTCTATTTCCTCTAAAAACCTTGGTTTTAAATATGTGATCCCAAATTTGAGTCCGTTATTTAGAAAAAAACTGGCTTCTGCGCCTCTACCGTATCTCGAATTCTCGGTAAGTGGAGTTACCATGAATGATTTATCTCCCAAAAAGAGATCCATGTTTTTATTGGCATAATTCACGTAATACTGATCGTACAACCCCATAAAACTCAGGTCGGTATTGTTTGGGAAACGTGCCAGAAATCCAAGACGGTGATTTCCTTCAGGATCGAGCGTACCGTTTCCTTCTATTTGAAACTGGAAAGCCGATTCGAAGCTGTCATTACGGTTAGTAGTTAAATATGTCGCCGAGGCTTTAACCGGGAAGCGATAGTAAACATCTTTTTTTGCTTTTTGCGAGGGGAGAACAAGCGTAGTTGTGTAGGCACTTTCGAGAACCCGGCCGCCACTTTGAATACGAACAGTGTATGATTCATTACGGCTTTCAAAACTCTGGGGACTGGTGGGTTTTGAAATTAGTATCATTGACGATTCTCCAGGTTGTAATTTTAAAGTTGATTCTCCTTTTACGTCGCAATTGCTTGCATTTACATAAATCTCCTTTTCGGTATTTCCTTTGTTCTGAACCAGGTAAGTTGCCTGGATCTCTTCACCTGCTAAAACATGCAACGGGCGATCCACCAACTGAATATTCACTTCTTCAATTTCCTTAACAGATACTTTGATTGAATCGCGTGCGAGTTCTTTACCGGTGTTTGCATCCACAAGCCTGATGATAACCGGATAGTAACCAACCGGTTCTTCAGCACCCGATTTAACAGCAACCAGCCCAAGGTGGGTTTGGGCTGGGGCCAGCCTGATTTTTGAGAATGGGATTACCTGTGTCCAGGTTTCAGGAAGGGCAATAATCGGTAATACGTCCAAATTTTCAGCAGAAAAGTTATTTATTCGAAAAGCGAGGTTAACAACTTTCCCGGGCAAAACTTCAGCATCGTTTTTAACAAATTTAATGCGAATGTTTTCCTGCGCTTGTCCGTAAACGGATAGAACAAGTGCAAAAATCAGCACAATAATTAGCCGGTAACGTTGAAACATATTTAAATTTCAAGCGATAAATTGGTTCCATAAATATGGTCTTCATCGCAGTCGGCCACCAAGATAGCCGTGTAGTTGCCTGGTTTGATCCCTTCGAGAATAATCGAGGAAGTGATCGATGTTCCGGGGAATGTTTTTCGGCGATCGGCTTTAAAAACACCTGCCGAGTTTCCTTCAGCATCGAAAATTTCCAGGCTCATTTCTGGTTTCAGGATATAATCCCCCGTATTTTGCATGGCTACATTCAGCATTTTTTGCCCACCATCCCCGGCAAGTTCCAATCCAATAAACTGTAGGTCTCTTTTAGCTGTTTCTCCAATGTTGGTAATTACCTGAATAGCGTACCGGATTGCTGTATTTATTTTAACACCTCCCGCACTGGCAGTAGTGTCAGGTGGAACAACCCCTTCAACCATGATCACACTCCAATATGTTCCCTGAAGAGAATCATCGGACGGAACCGTAACTTCAAAATCGATAAAACCTTTCTCATTCGGGCCTAGTGTGATCAGTTGAGGGCTGTAAGTGATCCACTTAGCATTCGATCTTTCCTGGGTGCCGGGTTCATCGTGCCGGCTTTCGCCTGTGTACGAAAACCAATAGTCGCGAATATATATCTTTACCTCTTTCTTCTCTGTTCCATTATTCTGGACTTCAATTCTTTCCCTGTATTTATCGCCAGCCTGGCTCAAGGTTTCGTGTGTAAGGCCATTTAATACCAAAATATTGGCATTAGCAAAAATTGCGATAAACAATAAAAGATTGACGAAGAGAAACGACCGTGCAAAAGCAGGAAGTTGTACAAGATTTGATTTTAACATTGTTTGTGTTTTAATGCTAAAATTATAAACTTCTGAGTTATAATGATTCTTTTAGCGGATTAATTGTCGTCTGTCAGCGTGTAGACAACGCTGAGAGTTGCTTCTTGTGCCTGGTTGTTTTGATAAAGTTGATCCGGGTCGATTTCAACTTCGTAGGATAGCAAATGACCATTTTGAATTCCTTCGCCGGTATAGCAACTGCCAATGCCTGAAATAATATCTGTAGGATTGTTCGAGAGTGTTAGCTTTCCATTGCTTCTTCCCATTTCACCCCGACCTTGTCCGGTAATTTCCATAGCAGTAAGCCGTAATATAACTCCTTCAGGAACTTCGCCAACAACTGTTGCGGTTACTTTTCTTTTTTGATCTTTGGCTACTACCGAAGAGTAGTTTAACCAAACTTTTGATGAATTTGCCGATTTTAAACTCACCTGGTCTCCAGCCATATCTGGTGCGTTTCCAACCATATCCAATGCTGAAGTACCTTCGAATTGTAGTGCAATTAAGGCCACCTCGGGAATTACAACCCGTGCCTTGTGGCTGGCTTCTTTATCCCTTGCAGGACAAAAATTGGCAACAAGAAAACCAATTAGGAAAAAGGATATTGCAATTCGGCATTTCATTGGTCTAAAGATAGACCTTCGCTTTTATACTGTCAATAGGGTTTTTGCCTATTTTTTTCTTCCGAAATTCTG
>WOYI010975911.1_pt1 | contig 15180 bp, 11 predicted proteins | sample 6423411 | NCBI WGS metagenome assembly WOYI01 (sample SAMN13441803, study PRJNA592873) | oil field metagenome | biome: oil field; feature: oil-well bore; material: oil-contaminated soil; isolation source: oil-contaminated soil from oil-well borehole | place: Germany: Wietze | collected 2016-10-18 ...
CGATCCTGCGTCGATCCTGCGCGCCGCGACCAGTTCTCATGGCCGAGGATGAGGGCGAATCAGGCATGTTTTTTCTTCATAGACCATAGAAAACGGCATTACTTCGCCCGGAGGCATGCGTGCATGCTTTCTGCGGCGCAGCAAAAAACAGACGACACGCTGCCGCCATCGGGGCAGGAAACCTATCGCATCCATTCGGGCCCGCAAGGAACCGAACGGTACCGGTAATCCATCGCGGCGTCCTGACTGGCGCTGCGCGCCAGGGATAACGAGTCTGGCCGCTGGACCGCGGCACCTCTCCATCAATTCTGGTCCATCAATCCCGGAGTGCCATCGATGCAGCAAATGTCCAAGTCCGTACAAGCCCCCCGGGGGCGCCTGATCCGCCGACCGCTCTGGGCCTGTCTGTTCGCGCTCGGCACCACCACGGCGGTTGCGGAGGCCCAAGACAACCCGGCCCCCACCTCCAGTTCCGCCGTGAAAACCAGCAAAAAGACGGTGACCCTGGGCGCCATGACAGTCACCGCGACCAAGCGCAAGACCAGCATAGACAAGACGCCGATCGCGATTACCGCGATTCCTGCCGAAACGCTCTCCGACGCTGGCGCCCTGGACGTGAAGGATTACGCGAAGCTGGTCCCCGGCCTCAGCGTGCAGGACAACGGCCCTGGCGCCACCCGCCTTTCGATCCGCGGCATCTATTCCACCGGCGAAGCCACCACCGGGGTCTACTACGACGAGACCCCGATCAGCGGCTCGGTGGGCTCCACCAACGATGCCGGCGGCCGTTCACCGGACCTCAGTCTGTTCGACGTCGACCGCATCGAAGTGCTGCGCGGCCCCCAGGGCACGCTGTATGGCGCCAGCTCGATGGGCGGTGCCATTCGCGTGATCTACGAGAAGCCCAAGTTGGATACCTACGAAGGCGCCGTCGAGGCCGGCTACGCCATCACCAAGGGTGGCGACCAGTCCTGGCTGACCCATGCCATGGTCAACCTGCCGCTGGTGCAGGACAAACTGGCCGCGCGCGTCGTGGTGTACAAGCGCGACACTGGCGGTTACGTCGACAACACCTATCTTCACCAGAGCAACGTCAACGACGCGAAGACCTCCGGCGGGCGTCTGCTGCTGCGCTACAAACCCACCGATAAAGTCACCGTCGATGCCAGTTATGCCGACGAAAGCAGCAATGCCACCAATGCCGGCTGGTCGCCGTTGAAGGATGTGCGCTACGGTTCCGTGGCGCAGCTGCTGGTGCCGTACCGGGACCTCACCCGCATCTCGAATATCACGTTGAACTGGGACCTGGACTGGGCCACCCTGACCGCGGTGACCTCCTACTTCGACCGCACTTCGGCCTATGGCCTGGACTCCAGCTACCTGTTCGAGAAATACCTGTCTTACGGCGCCGCCTCGGCGGCCCAGTACATCCCGGCCTCGATCTACTACCCCGGCGCCACCAACAACTGGTCCAACGAGCTGCGCTTGTCGTCCCGTGACAACGATACGCTGGAGTGGACCGTGGGCCTCTACAACGAGAACCGCAAGAACCGCCTGTTCAGCGAGGATGTCATGGCCGACCCGGCCAGCGGCCGGTTCATCAAGCCGCTGGACATCTTTTACCGCCGCCACATCAACGACAACCTGAAGCAGAAGGCGGTCTATGGCGAAACCACCTGGCATGCCACCTCCCGCCTCAACATCACCACAGGCCTGCGCTATTACCAATACGACAAGACCATCGTCGGCTACACCGACATCCCGCTGGCGCTGATCGGCGCGCCGAAGACCGCGCCCAGCACGGTGAAGGCCGGGGAAAGCGGCTGGCTGAAGAAGCTCAACATCTCCTACGAAGTCGCCCCGACGACCATGCTGTATGCCACCGCCGCCGACGGCATGCGTCCGGGCGGCGCCAACCAGGTGATCGGACTGGCCGAAAACCTCACGGCGTACAATTCCGACAGCCTGTGGAACTATGAGATCGGCGCCAAGACGCGTTGGCTGGACGACAAGCTGTACCTCAACGTCGCGCTTTACCAGATCAACTGGCACAACATGCAGGTCAATGCACAGACCGCCAACGGCGCCTACCAGTTCCTCACCAACGCCGGCTCCGCGCGCATGCGCGGCACCGAATGGGAGCTGATGTACCGCCCCATGCCCGGGCTGGACCTGTCGGCCAACTTCAACTACATCGACCCCAAGCTGGTGCAGGACCAGATCAACAACAACATCGCAGCCAGCAACACCCTGGGCCGTGATGGCGACCGCGTGCCTTACATCGCCAAATGGACCGGCGATCTCGCCGTCGCCTACCGCTGGCCACTCAGTGACGACTACGACGGCATGGTCCGGGTCGACGCCAATTACGTCGGTACCTCGTATTCCACCTTCCGCCCCACCGATCCTGCGCGCATCGCGATGGGCAACTATACGATGACCAATGCGCGTTTCGGGGTGGAGAGCGCCGACGGCAAGTGGAGCGGCTACCTGTATGTCAATAACCTGTTCAACAAACTGGCGACCACGTCTGCAACCGTGAACCCATACTTCTTCCCTTACGGCCTCGCCTATAGCGTGCCGCCGCGCACTATCGGCGTGGACCTGAAATACAACTTCTTCTGATGATGCCGCCCCGCGGCACGCATCCGCGGGGCGGCGATTGCCGCCGCGGCCCCAACGCCGCGCCGCCAACAAGATACCCACCGGAGACGATCGCATGCCTTACAAACTCCATACCGGCCTGGCACTGGGCCTGGCCCTGCTTGCCGGCATGTCGCCGCCCAGCGAAGCGCTCGACGCACCGGCGCTGAAGACCGAGGTCGACCATATTCTCGACCGCAACTACCCGCATCTGGATGCCTTGTACAAGGATATCCACGCGCACCCGGAACTGAGCTTCCAGGAAACCAACACGGCGGCGCGGCTGGCCAAGCAGATGCGCGCACTGGGCTTTACCGTGACCGAGCGCATCGGCGGTACCGGCATTGTGGCCATCTACAAGAACGGCCCCGGCCCGACGGTGATGGTGCGCACCGAGCTCGATGCGCTGCCCGTACACGAGAAGACCGGCCTGCCCTATGCCAGCCAAGTCCAGGCGATCTGGCAGGGCAAGCAAACCTACGTGGACCACGCCTGCGGCCACGACAGCCACATGGCAGCGTGGGTGGGTACCGCCCAGGCCCTGCTGGATCTGAAGTCGCAATGGCACGGCACCCTGATGTTCATCGGCCAGCCCGCCGAGGAGACCGTCAGTGGCGCCAAGGCCATGCTGGCCGACGGGCTGTTCAAGCGTTTCGGCAAGCCCGACTACGGCTTTGCCCTGCATGTCGGCCCGATGCCCTTCGGTGTCTACTACAAGGCCGGCGTACTCACCTCCAACAGCGACAGCCTGGAGCTGACTTTCCACGGCAGGGGCGGCCACGGCTCGATGCCCTCGGTCACCATCGATCCCGTGCTGATCGCTGCACGATTCGTGGTCGACGTGCAGAGTGTCATAAGCCGCGAAAAAGATCCGGCCGCCTTCGGCGTCATCACGGTCGGCGCCTTTCAGGCCGGCGCCAAGGGCAACATCATTCCCGATTCGGCCCACCTGAGCGGCACCATCCGCAGCTACGACGCCAAGGTGCGCGAAAAGCTGCTGGCGGGTATCCGGCGCACCGCCGAAGCCGAAGCGGCGATGGCGGGCGCTCCGGCCCCGGACATCGAACTCAGCGGCGAAAAGGCCGATGCGATGGTCAACGATCCCGCGCTCACTGCGCGCACGGCGGCGGTGTTCAAGGCGGCCTTCGGCGATCAGGCACATGAGTTACCGGCGCCCGGCCCCGCCAGCGAGGATTATTCGGCATTCGCCGACGCCGGCGTGCCCTCGGTGTACTTCATGATCGGCGGCTACCCGCCTGAGCGGGTAGCCGCAGCGGCCAAGAGGGGCGAGTCGCTGCCAGTCAACCATTCGCCGCTGTTCGCGCCGGTTCCCGAACCGACCATCCGCATGGGGGTGGAGGCCATGACCCTGGCCGTGATGGACGTGATGCAGTCGCCCTGATCCACGCGTCGCCCTGATCCACTGCGATCGTGGGGGGCATCCGAACCTCGATGGCAACACCCAATGAGACATCACCCATGAAACGTCCATCTGTGATCCGAAGCGTACTGGTACGCCCCGTCGCGGGCGTCGGGCTGGCTGTGACGGTTGCGCTCGGACTGTCGCCGTTCGCCCTCGCCACCGACAATGCCGCGCCCCCTGCCCATGACAGCGTCAGCGTGCTGCATTGTGCCCGCCTGATCGACCCGGTTGCCGGCAAGCTGCTCGGCGAGAGTACCGTGATCGTCGAATCCGGCCGGGTCAAGGCCGTGCGCGCCGGCGCCGTCGACCTGGCCGAATACCGTGATGAAGCATCCCGCAGCGGCGGCCATTTTGCCTACTACGACCTGCCCGACCAGACCTGCATGCCCGGGCTGATCGATTCGCACACCCATCTGAGCATGGAGTTCGGCCCCACCAGCTATAGCGACCAGTTCCGCCTGAACGTCGCCGACTTCGCGATCCGCTCGACCCTCTATGCTCGTCGCACCCTGCTGGCCGGCTTCACCACGGTGCGCAACCTGGCCGACCTGGACAATGAGACCGTCGCACTGCGCAACGCCATCAACGCCGGACTGATCGCCGGGCCGCGCATCTACACCGCCGGCCGCGCCATCGGCACCACCGGCGGCCATGCCGACCCCACCGATGGCTACCGCCAGGATCTGGCCGGCGACCCGGGGCCCAGGCAGGGCATCATCAACAGCCCCGATGACGCCTGGAAAGCGGTGCGCCAGCATTACAAGGACGGCGACGACGTGATCAAGATCATGCCGTCCGGCGGCGTGATGGATGAGAGCTCCAGCGCCGAGAACCCCCAGATGACCCTGGCAGAGATCAAGGCGGTGGTCGCCGCAGCGCACGACTATGGCTTCACCGTGGCGGCACACGCGCACGGCGCCGAGGCGATCCGCCGGGCAGTGCTCGGCGGCGTCGACTCGATCGAGCATGGCACCTTCATGAATGCCGCCGACATGCAGTTGATGAAAGAGCACGACACCTGGTACGTCCCCACCATCATCGCCGGCAAGTACACGGCCGAGATGGCGACCAAGCCCGGCGTCTACCCGCCCCAGGTCGCCGCCAAGGCCAGGCTGGTCGGCCCGATCATCCAGGCCACTGCCGGCAAGGCGTACAGGGCCGGCGTGAAGATCGCCTTCGGCACCGATGCGGGCGTGTTCCCGCACGGCCAGAACGCCAAGGAATTCGAATACATGGTCGACGCCGGCATGCCGCCCATGTTCGTGATCCAGGCCGCCACCACCCACGCCGCAGCCTTGCTGCACAAGCAGGATCAGCTGGGTCAGATCGCCACCGGACGCAGCGCCGATGTGATCGCCGTGCCGGGCGATCCGCTCAAGGACATCACCGCGATGCAGCGGGTCAGCTTCGTGATGAAAGATGGTGCGGTCTACAAGCGCGATGGCGCTCCGATCGTCATCGCCCCCTGACCTGCCCGACACCCCCACCGCATGCCGACGAGACGAAACCGATGAAGCGCTTTCTCAAGATCCTGGGCGGTCTGCTGCTGGTGCTGCTGGTACTGCTGGGTATTGTCCTGGTACGTACCCTGACCACGCCGCCGCAGTCCACGCCGGACGCCGCGAGCGCCGCCTTCGCGCCACTGAAGCTGGACCGGACGGCGGTGCTGCAGCGCTTCGCCGGCGCGGTGAAACTGCACACGGTATCCGGCCCCGATGGTCCGCCTCCGGCCCAGGACATGGACGCTTTCCATGCCTACCTGGCACAGCAGTTCCCGCTGGTCCACGAAAGGCTCAGGCACGAGACGGTGGGCGATGCCGGTGCCTTGCTCTACACCTGGGCCGGCAGCGACCCCGCGGCCGCGCCGATCATTCTGATGGCGCACCAGGACACCGTGCCAGTGGACCCGGAAACGCGCGCACGCTGGACCCGCGACCCGTGGTCGGGCGAGATCGCCGACGACACCATTTGGGGCCGCGGCGCGCTGGACGACAAGGCCAGCCTGGTTTCGATTCTGGAAGCGACCGAGCAATTGCTGCAACAAGGCTTCCAGCCGAAGCGGACGATCTACCTGGCCTTTGGCAGCGACGAGGAGCGCGGCGGCAAGCAGGGCGCCGACGCCATCGTGGCACTGCTGAAGCAGCGTGGCATCCATGCCCAGTTCGTGCTGGACGAAGGCGGTGCCCTTACCCGCGGCCTGATGCCCGGGGTGAAGGGCGACCTGGCCTTGGTCGGGATCGCCGAAAAGGGCTACCTCTCGGTCAAGCTCACCGTACAGGCCGCCGGCGGGCACTCCTCGCAGCCGCCGGCGCAGTCGGCCATCGGCATTCTCAGCACGGCGATGGTGCGGCTTGAAGCGCACCAGATGCCGGCGCGGCTGGCGCCGGTCACCGCGGCGATGTTCGATGCCATCGCACCGCTGCTGTCCTTCAGCGCGCGCCTGGCGGTGCGCAACCGCTGGCTGCTCGGCGCGGCGCTGATCCACGGCCTGGAAAGCACGCCTTCCGGCAATGCGATGGTACGCACCACCACCGCCGAAACCATGTTCAATGCCGGCATCAAGGACAACGTGCTGCCCACGGTGGCCACCGCCACGGTGAATTTCCGCATCCTGCCCGGCGACAGCGTGGCCGGCGTACTGCAGCACGTGCGCGAGGTGATCCACGACCCCCGCGTGCGCGTGCAGCCGGGTCCTCAACAAAACGAGCCCAGCCCCAGCTCGGCGCCGGACTCGGCCAGCTTCCAGGTGGTAAAGCGCAGCATCGGCCAACTGTTTCCGGGCGTACCGGTCGTCCCCTACCTGGTAACGGCGGCCACCGACTCCTCGCACTATGTACCGGTTTCCCGTGAGCAGTTGCGCTTCGTGCCTTACCACCTCACGCCGGAAACCATCGAGCGCTTCCATGGCATCAACGAAGGCATCCCGGTCGACGACTACCTGAACTGCGTACAGTTCGCCGCGCTAGTGATTCGCAATGCCGCGGGCTGAGCGCCGCCCCGTTTCAGCTGAAGCGGGGGTAGCTGCGCAGCAAATGGGTGTGGATCAGGTCAAATAGCAGCGCTGCCGGCCGCGTCAGCAGGCCGTGATCGATGCAGATCATGGAGACATAGCTATCCGGCACTGGCTCGATGACATTCACCGGCCGCATGTATTCATTGAAGTGCAAATTCTTGGCTTCGAATGATTTCTTGGCAACCAAGGAAAAGACCGGACTGTAGAACATCATGTCCAGCGCCAACCTTACCGACGTGCACTCCATGACGCACTCGGGCAGGGGCAAGCCGTTCTGGTTGAATAACTGGAAAAACGTCGAATTGGGGTTGGTGGGCGCGTCGGACGTCTGCCAGCGCTGGTTCTGCAATTCGCGCAGTGAGCGCGCCGCTCCCAGTGGATGATCCCGGTTCACCACGATCTGCATGGGCAGGCGACAGACCGGCACCCAATTCAGCGCATTGGGCTGGGACGGCATCTGCGAGATCAAGGCGAAGTCGAGCTGGCCTTCGCGCAACAGGTTGAGAATTTGCACCGGACGCTGTTCGTAGAGGTGCAGTTTGACCTTGGGGAATGCCTGCTGGAATTCGCACAGTGCGTCCGCGATCGGCGACAGCAGGCTCACCGCCGACGTAACCGCCAACGTGACCTCATGGCTGGCCTCGCCCTTCAGGTCGTCGATGTCCTGCCGCGCGCGGCGCAGGCTTTCCGACACCTGGCGGGCATGCCCGAGCAAACGCTGGCCGTAATGCGTCAGCGTGGCGCCGCGGCTCGAACGCACCAGCAATGGCACGCCCAACTCCTGCTCCAGCTCCCGGATCGCCCGGCTCAACGCCGGCTGGGTCACGTGCAGCTGTTTGGAAGCTTCCTGTAGGGAGCCGCTCTCGTGCACGGCGATCAAGGTCCGCAATTGATGCAGTTTCATTATGCGCCTGACGCCGCGACCGCCAGCATGTCTCTATAGCCCCGTCTCGGCGACGGTAACAGTTTGTAGTCATTCGTAACAAGCGAGTGACTGCGGCCCTGCGCAAACCAATGCTCCGAACTTAAGCCCCGCCGCATCGATCGGCGGCATGGCTTGTAGGCGGAGTAGGAATGCGGTTTCGTTCGCGGGGGACGCGGATAGGCCCGGCCGGGTTGGACGCGGCAGCGTCCAGGCGATGACGTCGAGTGCGGCAGCGAGACGATCGAGGCAATGACGGATGCGCGGCAGGCAGCCGGCCAGAATGGGCTTGAGCGTGCCGATGGCGTAGGCACGATGGGGACGGCGGGTCGGCGTGACCAGGGCTGGCCCGATCGCCGCATCGTTGTGGTCGAGCAGGCCGTGCAGGTTGTCCGCAACGATCTTGGCGGCGAAGTCCTGCTGGAACGCCAGATGGGTCAAGCCGGTGGCGGCCTCCAGGCGCAAGCGATGCTTGATCCGCTTGAAGGCTTCCTCGATGCGCCAGCGTGGGTGATACGGCGCGCGAAGGCGGCGGCGGGATAACCCGCCTCATCCAGCAACGAGGTCATCAGCACGCGCACCGTACCGCTTGGGGTGACGTCACGTACGCCAGGCTGTACCGCAAGCGCTGGCGCCATAGAGGGCATGTTCCAACGACTGGAGTCGGTCTTGCACAGTGAGAGGCTGAGATCAAAAGCCTTGGCCGCCCACGAGCCGCACGGCTGGGCTTTGCCGTGGCGGTGCTGGCCCTGCCACGTGCTGGCGTTGTTGCAGCGCGTGGCAGCGCAGGCGCAGCGGGCGCCACACCCCGCGCTGGACGTCTCGGCCTATCACCTTCTCAGTGCCCCTTGATCGGGTAGGTCTGGAAGCCGACGGCGGGGACGGTCTGCGGTGCCGAGGCCGCGTTGGCCGGCGTACCGCCGGTGGGTGCGTCGGCGCCGGCGCAGCGGTAGGCACCCCACGGCTGCGAGCCGTCCGACGGCTCGGCCAGTGGCTTGATGGTGTCGGCATGCATCTTAGCCCCCTCGTTGCGCGCCATCACCTCCAGCTCGTCGCGCACCTTGATGTCGTTGCGGTCGATCGGGCCGACATGGTCCATCACCGAGACGGTGACCTTGCCCAGTTCCTGGCACTGCGAGACGTTGCCATTCCAGGCGGTGTGCACGGCCTTGCCGGCATCGTCCAGCTTGATGCCCCACGAGCAGGCGCCGAGCAGCACGACGGGGACGAGCAACAGGGTCTTGCGCATGGATGACTCCGCGATGGATGGCACGAGGGACCGGGCAGTCGCCTGCCCGGCCCCTCAATCGTAACGCGGGAACCCCATGGCGTTCCCCAACCGGCGCTTACTCGGATGGCTTACTTGCCGGCCACCGGCTTGCCGTCGGCATCGAGCACCTGCATCACCCCGAGGTCGAGCTTCTTCAGCGGCTGCTCGATCTTCGACAGATCGCCCACGACCACCCAGGTGAGCTGGTCCGGGTGGATGACCTCCTTCGCCGCGGCGTTGACCTCGGCATCGGTCTGCGCCTCGGTGCGGGCCTTGAGGGTCTGCACGTAGTCATCCGGGCGGTGGTACAGCACGATGCCCTGCAGCGCGCCCATCACCGCGCTGGTGGTCTGGTAGCGGCCCGGCATCGAGCGCACGTCGCCGGACTTGATCTTGCTTATCTCCGCGGCGGTGAGCGGCTTGTCGCCGACCACGCCCCTGGCTTCCTTCAGCATCTCCGCCACCGACTCGGCGGTCTTGTCGGTCTGCACCGGGGCGTACAGCAGGAACGGGCGCTGGCCCTGCGCCGGTCGCAGGAAGCTGAAGGCGCCGTAGGCCCAGTGCTTGTCCTCGCGCAGGTTCATGTTGAGGCGCGAGGTGAAGGTGCCGCCGAACGCACTGTTCATCGTCTCGATCGGCAGGTTGTTCGGCGCCTCGGTGGACGGCGCCACGATGCCGGCCAGGATCAGGCTCTGCTGCGCGCCCGGGCGGTTGATCAGGTACATGCGCGAACTGGGCGGCGGCGCCACCTGGGCCAGGTACTTGGCCGGCACCTTGCCGCTGGCCTTCCAGTCGCCGAACTGCGCGTTGAGCTGGGGGATGATCTTGTCCAGCGTGGTGTCGCCGGCGACCAGGATCTTGACGTTGTCCGGGCGGATGAAGTCGCCCATGAAGCGATGCATGTCCTGCGTGGTGAGCGCGGTGATCGACGCCTCGGTGCCCGAGCCGGTGAACGGGATGGCATAGGCGTGGCCCTCGCCGTACAGCAGCGGCGGCAGCGTGCGCAGCGCGATGCCGACCGGCTGGCTCTTTTCCTGCGCGATGCCGGCCAGCCACTGGCCGCGCACGCGCGCCACGTCGGCGTCGCGGAACGCCGGGTTGCGCACGATGTCGGCGAACAGGTCGAGCGACGGCCTGAGCTGGTCGTCCAGCGCGTTGAGCGAGGCAGTGCAGGCATCGAGCCCGCAGCCGGTGTCGATCATCGCGCCCAGGCGCTGCTTGCGCTTGGCGATCTGGATCGAGTCGAGATCCCGGGTGCCTTCGTCGAGCATGGCCATGGTGAAACTGGAGGTGCCCAGCTTGCGGCCCTGGTCGGCGGCATAGCCGGCATTGAACTGCAGCGCCACCTGCACCGCCGGCACGGCGTGCCGCTCCGCCAGCACGACCTCGATGCCGTTGGACAACTTGCCGTGCTGCAGCTCGGGGAAGGTGAGGTCGGGGAACTCGATGACCTTGGGCACGCCCTTGCTGCGATCCACGTCGGTCTTCACCGTGTGGAAGTCGCCCTTGGACGCGAGCACCGGGGCCGGCTTGCCGGGTGCCGCGGCACGGCCGGCCACGTTGGCCATGTCGTCGGCCTCGACCTTGCCCGGGGTTACCGTGAGCGTGTAGTCGCCCTTGCTGATCCATTGCTCGGCGGCCTTTTTCACGCGGGCCGGCGTGGCGGCCATCAGCACGTCAAAATCCTTCAGATACTGGCCGGGGTCGTTCGAATACAACTGTCCCTCGGCGAGAATCGAGGCTTGCGTGTTGACGCGCTCCAGCCCGCGCACAAAGGCGGCACGCACCTCGGTCTTGACGCGCGACAGCTCGTCCTGGGTCGGGCCGTCCTTGAGGAATTTCTGCCACTCGTCGGCGACCGCCGCCTCGACCTTCGCGGGATCGACGCCCTTCTTCACGTCCACCTGCAGCTGGAACAGGCTCGCCAGCGCATGCTGCTCGACGTCCACCGACACGCTGTCGGCCAGCTTGTCCTGGTAGACCAGCCGCTGGTACAGGCGCGAGGTCTTGCCGCCGCCGAGCACGGCCGCGGCCAGGCTCAGCCGGGTGAGGTCGTCGCTGGTGCGCGGGGGCGCGTTCCATTCGCGGTAGATGCGCGTCTGCGCCACGTTGTCGGTCATCGTGCCACGCGTGGATTCGCTGCGCGGCGCCACCCACGGCTGCGGACGCGGCACCGGCGGCCCGGCGGCGATGTCGCCGAAGTACGTCAGCGCCTTCTCTTTCGCCTGCGCCGCGGTGATGTCGCCGGACAGCACCAGCACGGTGTTGGCGGCGCCGTAGTAGTCGCGGAACCACTGCTTCACGTCGCCCAGCGAGGCGGCGTTGAGGTCTGCCATCGAGCCGATGGTGTCGTGGTGGTAGGGATGGTTGGCCGGGAAGGCCTCGGCCAGGATCAGCTCGTCCACACGGCCGTAGGGCTGGTTCTCGCCCTGGCGCTTCTCGTTCTGCACCACGCCGCGCTGCTCGTCGAGCTCCTTCTGGCCGATCGCGCCGAGCAGGTGGCCCATGCGATCGGATTCCATCCACAGCGCCATGTCCAGCGCGGTGGTCGGCACGGTCTCGAAGTAGTTGGTGCGGTCCAGCCAGGTGGTGCCGTTCTGGTCGGTGGCGCCGGCCCGCTCGAACGGCTTGAAGAACTCGTCCTTGTGGTTTTCCGAGCCCTGGAACATCAGGTGCTCGAACAGATGGGCGAAGCCGGTCTTGCCCTTCGGCTCGTAGGACGAGCCCACGTGGTACCAGATGCTCACGGCGACGACGGGCGCCTTGTGGTCCTCGTGCACTACCACGGTGAGGCCGTTGGGCAGGGTGAAGCGCTCGTAGGCGAGATGCGGGATCTGCTGCGCCATCGTCGCCGCGGCGGGCGCGCTGTCGGCCATGGCCACGGCGGGCAGCGCACCGGCGCCCACGGTCAGCAGGCCGGCGACAAGCAGGGCAAGCGGTTTCTTCGACACGGTGAAACTCCTTTCTCACGGGCAATCCGCCGAAGGTAGCGGCGCCCGTGCGCGGTGTGCAAATGACAAACGGCAGGGGTGGGGCAGCCGGTCCGCCGCGTCGTCCACTGCCGGACGGGCGCTGTCCGCGGACCGTCGTCGTCCACCGCCGCCGCGCCATGACAGATGTCATCGCATCAACAGGTTATCTGCGACTGCCGCGCGGGCACGGCGCTTGCGAGCGTAGCGGCACGAACACACCTTAGGTCCGGTCATGGAAAGGAGACACATCATGAAACTCGAACCGCTTCTGCTGCGCGGCCTGTTCGTTGCCGGCCTCACCGTCGGCGGCCTGATCGTCGGCGCCATGCTGGTGCAGGCCCCATCCGTCGTGCGTCTGGCCGGCAGCGCCGTGGTCCCGCTGATCGGCATGGCGGTGCCGGCCAGCGGCTGCGCGCTGCCGCCGGACGGTGTGCTGTGCCCGCGCCAGGCCAGCTGAGCGCGCTGGCCTGATCCGGACGACAGCGCCGCGGTGTCGCGGCGATAATCGGCGGATGCTCCACGTCCTCCTGTTCCGTCCCGAGATCCCGCCCAACACCGGCAACGTGATCCGCCTGTGCGCCAATACCGGCGCGGCATTGCACCTGATCCGTCCGCTGGGCTTCGGCCTCGACGACGCGCGGCTGCGTCGCGCCGGCCTGGACTACCACGAGTACGCGGCGCTGGCCGTGCACGACAGCCTCGACGCCTGCCTCGACGCCATCGATAGGCCGCGGGTGTTCGCCTTTTCCACCCGCGGTCGCGTGGCGCACGTCGATGCGGCATTCCAGCGCGGCGACGCCCTGCTGTTCGGCGGCGAGACCGCCGGCCTGCCCGGCGACGTGCTGGACGCGATTCCCGCCCCGCAACGCCTGCGCCTGCCGATGCGCCCGGACAGCCGCAGCCTCAACCTCTCCAACACCGTGGCGATCGCGGTATACGAGGCGTGGCGTCAGTTCGGCTTCGAGGGCGCCGCGCCGCGGCCGCCGTCCTGATAGCACCGGCGCGGCGGCTGCCGGGCCGGACGGCGCGGCCGCTACAATCGGCGAATGACCGATTCCGCTCCCAACGCCTGGCTCCCACTGCCGCTGCGCAAGCTCGCCGGCGGTGCGCTGGAAACCGCACTCAACCACACCCTCTCGCTCGATCCGGACACGCAGCAGAAACTCGTCGCGCTGCACGGCCGCAGCGTGCAGCTGCACCTGCGCGGGCCGGAGATCGCGCTGGCGGTGACGGTGGAACAGCGGCAGCTGCGCGTGGGCCCGCCCGCCGAGAACAGCCCGCTGCGCGTGGCCGCCTCGCCCGGCAGCCTGCTCGGCATGCTGCTGCGCCGGGGCGACGATGGCGTGGCGCCGGGCGCGGTGGAGATCGCCGGCGACGCCGACCTCGCGCGCCGGCTGGAAAAACTCGCCAGCGGCTTCGCGCCCGACTTCGAGGAAGCGTTCGCGCGCACCTTCGGCGACGTGCTCGGCGTGCCGCTGGCGCGCGCCATCCGCGCCGGCCTTGCCCATGCGAGGGACACTGCCATCCATCTCGGCGAGGACAGCGCCGACTGGATGCGCGACGAGGCGCAGCTGGTGATGGGGCCGGGCGAGATGGATGCTTTCCTCGATGGCGTCGATGCGCTGCGCGAGCGCAGCGAGCGGCTCGAAGCACGGCTGGCCCGCCTGCAGCAGCGCATGCAGGGGCGCGGTACATGAGCTCGCTCACGGTGTTTCCGCGCCTGCTGCGGGTGGCCTCGGTGCTGCTGGCGTGGCGGCTGGACGAGATCGTCGAGACCGCCCACCTGTTCCGCCCGCTGAAGCTGGTGCGGCCGCTCTTCGGCAGGCCGCGTCCCGATGTGGACACGCTGCCGCGAGGCGCGCGCCTGCGCGGCGCGATGACCGAACTGGGGCCGATCTTCGTCAAGGCCGGACAGGTGCTCTCCACCCGCCGCGACCTGATCCCCGCCGACATCGCCGACGAGCTGGCGCTGCTGCAGGACCAGGTGCCGCCGTTCCCCGGCAGCGAGGCGCGCGCCATCGTCGAGCGCGAGCTGAAGCAGCCGGTGGCTACGCTGTTCACCCGCTTCGACCAGACCGCGTTGGCCTCCGCCTCGATCGCCCAGGTGCACGCCGCCACGCTGCGCGACGGCCGCGAGGTGGTGGTGAAGGTACTGCGGCCCGGCATCGCCCGACGCATCGCCCGTGATGTCGGCCTGCTGCGCTCGCTCGGCCAGCTGGTTGATCGCTGGCATCCGCGAGCCGACAAGATCCGGCCGCTGGAAGTGGTGGCCGAGGTCGAGAAGATGCTCGAGAACGAGCTCGACCTGCAGCGCGAAGCGGCCAGTGCCAGCCTGCTCAAGCGCAACTTCGAAAGTGGCGTGGACATGTACGTGCCCGCGGTGGAATGGGACTACACCACCGAGGGCGTGCTCACGCTGGAGCGCGTGTACGGCGTGAGCTGCGACGACGTGGCGGCGATCGACGCGGCCGGCATCAACCGCAAGGCGCTCGCCGCCAAGGGCGTGCGGGTGTTCTACGAGCAGGTGTTCCGCGACAACTTCTTCCACGCCGACGCGCACCCGGGCAACGTCTGGGTGGACCTCGCGCGCAAGGACGATCCACGCTTCATCGCGCTGGACTTCGGCATCATGGGTTCGCTGCCGGAGGCCGACCAGTACTGGCTGGCGCAGAACTTCATCGCGTTGTTCGAGCGCGACTACCAGCGCATCGCCCAGTTGCACATCGACGCGGGCTGGATGCCGCCGCACCTGCGCGTGGACGAGCTGGCCGCGGCGGTGCGCACGGTGTGCGAGCCGTACTTCACACGGCCGCTGTCGCAGATCTCGATCGCCGAGCTGGTGATCAAGCTGTTCCGCACCGCGCAGAAGTTCGAGCTCACATTGCAGCCGCAGCTGATCCTGCTGCAGAAGACCCTGCTCAACATCGAGGGCGTCGG
>WOYI010608811.1_pt1 | contig 15174 bp, 16 predicted proteins | sample 6423411 | NCBI WGS metagenome assembly WOYI01 (sample SAMN13441803, study PRJNA592873) | oil field metagenome | biome: oil field; feature: oil-well bore; material: oil-contaminated soil; isolation source: oil-contaminated soil from oil-well borehole | place: Germany: Wietze | collected 2016-10-18 ...
GGTATTATTAGGTAACCCTTCATTCCCCAACGAAGCGAGAGTAGCAAAAGCATTATCATGGTTCCATTACCGAGCGAGTGCTGGGAAAGCAAGGTGAGATAAAGCGCCCTTGGGGCGGAAAAGGAGGCAACGCCTCCTCTCTCCAGGGCTTGCCCTGGGGTATTGATACCTTTCATTTGTGTTATTTTCAGAACAGTGAAATGCCTGCCACGAAAACCTGAATATTTACCGATAAAATAAGCAGGCTTAACGCACAACGATAAACCTGCTTAATCATTGTATTATGATCTAGGGATTAGAGATGAATGTATACGTTACCTTGTAAAACTCACATTGGCATCGATAATGTGATTGATGTCTTGTTTGAGTTTGTAAGCGAACTGGTCCATGACCGTGACGTCATTGGGCAGTTTGTCTCCGTCTTCACAAAACAGGGTCCAGCAAGGAACATCAAGAGCTGCGCTGATCTTCTCGATTGTTGCAAATGAAGGGGCCTTCCTTGACGTCTCGATCTCAGTCACAAAAGATGTGGAAACACCGATTTTTTCAGCAAGTTGAGCCTGTGTCAAAGCAAGTTTTCGACGTCTTTCTTTCAAGTTCCTTGCGAAGATGTCCTGTAAGTTGTAAGTTCTAGCCATGTTGTACTCCTCTTTCAGTAATCACCATTTAGTAGATACTAAACGTGTTTAGTAACACAATAATTTTTCACTAAGTCATTATCTCACTAGTATTTTAGGCATGAAAATACGTATTAGGCAAGGGTTCGCCCGGCTGTTTTTCATGCTTTTAGACATTAATGCTGCTTCTGTGCATAATGATTGAACTCCATAGAGAACGTACCCCTTCCCTGAGTTGCGGACCTGAGTACCGTCGAATATCCAAATAGCTGTGCTAATGGAGCTTGTGCATGAATATGTTCTCCGCTCGGTCTGCTTTCGATACTGTTCACCAGGCCACTTCTGCTGGTGAGACTGGAGATGGCTTCCCCAACAAAAAGGGAAGGGACTGCGATGGTGACCTTCATAATCGGTTCCATGAGAACTGGACTGGCCTGTTGTGCAACCTTATCAAAGCACATTGCAGCACAGGCTTCAAATGCAAACTCAGAGGCGGTCAGTTCATTGTATTCGATCGAGGTAACCTCTACCTCTAGGTCACAGATCTCATAGCCCATCTGGATACCACTCTTGAAGGAGTTGGTAACGCCGCGCTTGACAGCCTCTGTGTAAATCTCGGGTATGCCTCTTGTCTTTGCAGAACAGATGTAGTTCGTTCCGCTTCCCCTGCTCAAGGGGCGTACTGTGAGGGCGACTGTTGCGGTGTTCTCCTTACCAGCAATGACTTTTGAGAATTGTTCGCTGCCACTGGCGGGGACAAGAATTGACTCGCGGTAGGTAACCTGCGGTTTTCCTACCCGTGCCTGTATCCTCATCTCCTTGGTAAGGCGGGTGACCAGCACATCGAGGTGAAGCTCACCCATGCCACTTATGATAAGCTGTCCAGTTTCTGCATCGTCACGATGGGTGAATGTGGGGTCTTCCTGGCTAAGGATTGCCAAGGCTGAACGCAACTTGTCCCCATCGCTGAGGGTGTTTGGTTCAATGGCCACAGAGATGACAGGGGTAGGGAAGTGCATTTCTTCAAGCAGGACCTGCGCACCTTCGCTTCCGATGGTGTCCCCTGTCCGGCCTTCCTTGAAACCCACTATCACCCCGATGTCACCAGCTTCAAGCTCGCTGAGCTCTTCTGGGCGGTTCGCGTGCATGCGCATAATCCTATTGATCCGCTCACGCTTCTTCTTGGTGATGTTCATGATGGTAGTCCCTTTTCGCAGAGTGCCGTTGTACACCCGCACAAAGCAAAGAGGTCCGGCCTCCCTATCTACCTGAATCTTGAAGATAAGGGCAAGAGGGGGTTTTCCCTTGTCATAGGTTACTTCAACATTTTTGCCTGATTTTTGGTTTATGCCCACTAGGGGAGGGACTTCTGAAGGGGAGGGCAACAGCTCGATGACCCCGTCAAGCAAGGATTGCACCCCGATGTCCTTCAAGGAGGATCCTACAAAGACAGGAAGAGCCTTTCTCTCAATGGTAGCCTTCTTCAAGGTTGACATGATGAGTTCCAGAGGAATTTCCTCTCCCTCAAAATAGAGTTCGGTGATTTCGTCGCTGAAGGAGGCTACGCTGTCTATGAGCTTTTCTCTCCACTCAAGGGCCTCGTCAGCCATTGCAAGGGGAATCTCATTTTCCACGATGGTTTTTCCCTGGTCTCCGGCGTCATAGGTTATGAACTTCATGTTCATCAGGTTAATGATGCCCTTGAATTGGTTCTCCGCACCCACAGGGAGGAAGAGGGGGATGGGGTTTGCCCCGAGCTTGACGCTCAGTTCCTTGAGGGCTTCCTCAAAGTTGGCCCCGAGGCGGTCCATCTTGTTGATGAAGGCGATTCGGGGGACACGGTAGGTATCGGCCTGCCTGTATACCGTCTCAGTCTGGGGTTCGACACCGCCTACTGCACAAATGACCATGATTGCTCCGTCGAGAACCCTCAGCGAGCGTTCAACCTCTGCTGTGAAGTCCACATGTCCGGGGGTGTCGATTATATTGACCTGATGGCCCTTCCAGAAACAGGTGGTGGCGGCGCTTGCGATGGTAATGCCCCTATCCTGTTCCTGTTCCATAAAGTCCATGGTAGCTTCACCATTATCGACTTCACCGATGCGATGGTTCTCCCCTGTGTAGAAGAGGATTCGTTCGGTGGTGGTGGTCTTTCCAGCATCAATATGTGCCATAATTCCGATATTTCGTGTCAGTTTCTCATTCATGGGTATATCCTTCAGCATTCTGCGGTAATATATCACATTTGGACAGGTTAATCAACGCGAGAATTGCCCCAAATGATGCGCAAATAGTTCAGGATTGCTAGGAAAACGACTCCCACATCAGCAAAGACAGCCCACCACATGGTGGCAAGACCCAAGGCCCCAAGCACCATGGTGACCAGCTTTACCCCCAGGGCAAACGATATGTTCTGCAGTACGAGCCTCTTGGTCTTCTTTGCAACTCGCAAGGTCATAGGGATGGTAAGGAGGTCGTTTTTGAATGCGTTACGGTTTCTGCATCAGATAACCTGATACTATATTGATATAAAATTCTAAAAAATTAGCAAAAAAGTTGTAATAGGAACTATATCGTGCTATTTTAAGAACGAATAGGATGTACATATGAATACAATCGATATAACCAAGAAGGTTGTTTTTACAAAAGAGGATATTGTACAATTGTTCGATACCCCCTCAGCCTGTCGGTACTGGTTAGAAACGGCGATTGATACTCGTTTGATCGAACGTGTCCGACGTGACATGTATGCAGTCATAGACCCCACAACAGGATGCGTGTATGCAAACAAATACCTTATAGGGGCGTGCATTAGAGCAACAGCCTGCATCTCATACCATAGTGCCCTTGAGTATCATGGACTTGCAAACCAGGTCTACAACATCATGTATGTTTCCGATAACAAGAAGTTTCGTCCTTTTGCCTATGCGGATGTTGAGTATACGTATGTATTCAATGATAATCCAAGGGGAATTGATCAGATCAACTATGGTGCGATCCTTAGGGTAACAAATAAGGAACGGACGATCATCGATTGCATTGACAAGATGAAGTATTCGGGAGGAATCGAGGAGATATTGAATGCTTTGGACTCCATCCAAAACATTCAGGAGCACATACTCCTTGAAATGCTGCACTACTACGACACTATGCGCCTATGGCAGAAAGCAGGATACCTGCTGTATATGTTCAAGGATACACTTCATCTGACTGATCAATTTTTCTGTCAGATAAAACCTAATGTGGGCGAGATAAAGCGTTATTTCCTACACAACTCTGGCATACAATGTGCTTATTACCCTGATTGGAAAGTGTATGCACCGACATATGAAAGTCTAGAGTCTCTTTTGCATGGGGGAGGGGAAGTATGAAAATCTATACCAAGCAGGAAATCGAAGCTGTTGTAGCAAATACCAACTTCATCAAGGGAAAAATGCATATGACTGAAATACTATGCCCGGCATCAAAGAATCCATCAAACAATCGCTCAGTATTGTTAAAAGACTGCAGAGAGAGAGTTTCCTGACAAGTCTTCTACCCTTGATGGTCATCTAGTTGGAGATTCTGGTGAAGTTCTTTGTTTCGAGATTAATGATAGTAATGGTTACTTCCTCCAATTTTCCCACTCAAACATGGCAGAAGGCAGTTTCACACTATCTTAAGCCTTCTTTTAGGAACCACAACACAACATCATAGGCTTTGTCACCCGAAAAATGTTTCTCTCTCTGGCCCCTGCTCTTGTAGAGGTACAACGCCACTTTTACACCCATCCTTACAGAGGTTACAATGACGAAGTACCCACATAGGCTGAGTTCTCTTTCAACTACATTCGTTCTTTCTTTTCCAAAGAGTACCTGGTTGTCCTTTTCGCAGGATTACCCAAAAGGATGCGCAAAGAGTTCAGGATTGCTAGGAAAGCGACCCCCACATCAGCAAAGACAGCCCACCACATGGTGGCAAAACCCAAGGCCCCAAGCACCAGGGTGACCAGTTTCACCCCAAGGGCAAACGATATGTTCTGCAGTACGATCCTCTTGGTCTTCTTTGCAATTCGCAAGGCCATCGGGATGGCAAGGAGGTCGTCGGTCATGATTACAATGTCTGCGGCCTCGATGGCTGCATCACTGCCTGCTCCTCCCATTGCGATACCCACCTTGGCCCTCGCCAGTGTCGGAGCATCGTTGATGCCGTCCCCTACAAAGGCTGTATGTTCTGAATCCCTTTCCAGCTTGGCAAAGGCCTCTACCTTCTGTGAGGGAAGCAGCCCTCCTTGAAATTCGTCCAGGCCTATCTGGTGAGCTATCTTTTCTGCAACTACCTGCATATCTCCACTGAGCATGACTGTGCGTCTGATGCCCAAGGCCTTCAGGTGTTCCAAGGCTTCTTTTGCCCCTGGCTTGGGTATGTCCTCAACAGTGAAACGCGCCACAAACAAGCCATCAACTGCCAAAAGGACAGAGCTCTCAGAGCTCTCTTGTACCTCATCAAAGGAGGTAGGAAGGGCAATGCCCCTCTCTTGCAGGAGCTGGGTATTGCCGGCTACCAGGCTCTTACCCTCAACAGTTCCCACAATACCTCTTCCAGACAGCTCAGTTACCGATTGTGCATGGACATTCCCTTCAGAGTTCCCATAATCAGCAAGCGCTTGTGCAATAGGGTGGTTACTGCTCTTCTCCAGGATGGCGATGAGCCTTGTCGCTTCCTCCTCAGTAAAGGAGGTCCCTTCATTGAGAGAGACTCCGACAATGGAGAAATCGCCTTTGGTCAGGGTACCTGTCTTGTCAAAGACCATGGCTTCGAGCTTGCTCAGCTCTTCAAGATAGTTGCCCCCTTTTACGAGGATTCCATACTTGGCACTTTTGCCGATACCGGCAAAGTAGGCAAGAGGAACAGATAGTACCAGGGCACAGGGACAACTGATGACCAAAAACACCAGGGCTCGATAGAGCCAGGTAGAGAAGTCCCCTACAAGGAGGGTTGGGATGATGGCTATCATTGCAGCAAGGGCGACCACAGCGGGAGTGTAATAACGGGCAAAGGAGGTGATGAACTGCTCGGTGGGTGCCTTATGTGAGCTGGCATCCTCCACCAAGGCCATAATCTTGGTCACCGTACTTTCACTGTAGGCCTTGGTAACCTCAATATCGACTACAGAGCCAAGGTTCACCGATCCGCTGAGCACAACAGAGCCAGCCTCTACGAAGCGAGGGACGCTTTCGCCTGTGAGGCTTTTGGTGTCCAAAGTGGTACTGCCTTCTAGCAGAAAACCGTCGAGGGGGAACTTCTCCCCATTGAGAACGCGAAGCCGCGACCCCACAGTAACTGCTTCAGGGGCAACCTTCTCAACAACAGAATTGTCCTGTGAAACCAGACGGGCAAACTCACTTTTCAGGTTCATGGCTTCACTGATTGACCTTCTGGAGGTGTCAATTGCTGCGCTTTGGAAGTACTCCCCTGTCTTGTAGAAGAGCATGACAGCAGCCCCTTCGCTGAACTCACCGATGGCCATTGCTCCCAAACTGGCTATGCTCATGAGGAAATTCTCATCGAACACCCTCCCTTTGAGGATGTTCGATCCTGCCTTAAGGAGAACATCGTAACCACTGACAAGGTAGGAGGCAATGAGGAAATACAGGGAGAATTGTGGGTTTCCCACAAGGAATCCCCCGAGAAGCAATACGAATGAAAGGACAAGCCTAGTTAGCTTGAAATTTTTCCAAGAAGAGGAACTTTTTGCAGTCTTGGAATCTTCATTTACCAATGAGATGCCTGGTTCTGCCTTTTTTGCTGCTTCTGTAACGCTCTTCCAAAACGATTCACCCTTTGTCTTCCCTGTCTTGACAACGAGCTTCTTTCTCATGAAGTCCAGCGAGACAAAAGAGACACCATCCAGGTGTGCTATGGAGCGTTCAACCTTGTTCGCACAGGAAGCACAATCCAAGCCTTCAACCCCCCAGGTTCTTGAGCTCTTGGCCTCCAGGCTCTCCAATACGAGCTTAGGGCTTACTGACTTTGCAACCTGCTCGAGGTTTTCCCAAAACTGGCTCCCTTGTTCCTGTTCACTCTCTATGGTGAGTTTCTTCGCCATGCTGTTAAGGCGTGCTTCCTTGACCCCTTTCTCCAAGGAGAGTTTGCGTTCGATTTCAGAGGCGCAGTGTGCACAGTCAAGATTTTCTAAGGCCCAAGTTCGTGTCATAGTGTAGTGGTTCTCCTATATATCAACATATGATTGTATTCAAATATATTCTAGGGAATTTACCCACCTTCGTCAAGCAAAAGAAGAGGATTGGGGGGAAAATTCCCGTCTTCACACAGATGCCCTCTTGAAGAATCTGTATAGTGCTGAAAATCCTGGCAAACCCCATTACCCTAGGATCTGGAGGATCAGGGGGGATCTCCTCCCTCCCATGGTGGGCGTTGTGTTGTCCCACTTTGTTGCCAAGCTATTGTACAAGGAGACCCTGTATACAAAGAAGCTGGCAAGAAGGGACATACACATCCAGTTTGCAAACGTATCCCAACCCTCAGGATGCTAATGGTAGGGGATGTGATGCAGGAAATTAAGGGTGATATTCTCATTGTTGTGGACAAGGAGGAGATTGTGGGGCTGGTAACGGGGAAAAGATTGATTTATAGTTCAATGGAAAAGCGTAGGACGTGTTAGGATCTGTACATTCAAGGAGAGTGATTACCCATGTTGGAACAACTGAAACAGCAAGTATGTGAGGCTAACCTGCAACTTCCCCAGTACAAACTGGTGACCTTTACCTGGGGCAATGTCTCTGCAGTCGACAGGGAGGCCCAGATGATGGTGATAAAGCCCTCCGGTTTGACGTACGAGGTCATGAAGCCCGAGGACATGGTCGTCATCGATCTCCTCAGTGGCGAAAAGGTAGAGGGGAAGTACAAGCCCTCTTCCGATACCCCTACACACCTTGCACTCTATCGTGCCTTTCCAGACATTGGCGGGATTGTCCATACCCACAGCCGTTGGGCGACGATCTTCAGCCAAGCAGGCAAATCCATCCCCCCCTTGGGAACCACCCATGCCGACTACTTCTATGGAGAGATTCCCTGCACCAGGAAAATGAGCAAAAAGGAAATAACAGGCTCCTATGAAGCGGAGACAGGAAATGTCATCATAGAGAGATTCGCCACACTGGATCCCGTAGCTGTCCCTTCTGTGCTCGTGCACAGTCACGGACCTTTTTCTTGGGGCGCCGATGCCTCTGAGGCTGTGCATAATGCAGTTGTCCTTGAAGAGGTGGCCATGATGGCGTGGCATACGATGATGCTCAACAACCAACAGCAAGAGGATATGCAAAAGATTCTGCTGGACAAGCATTTCTTGAGAAAGCACGGCAAGGATGCCTATTATGGGCAAGCCTGAAAATTATAATGGGCGTCAGAAAAAGCTTTCCTGTCGGGAGCTGCCCCATGGGGAATAGAAATTCAAGCAGTAGCCATTGTCCCAAGGGATAAATCCGTTATGAAACGAATTACATCCCTAGGAAAAACCCAAACAGATGGGATTCTTTGGGTTTTACTTGAATATTTACAAATCTGTGAATATCAGGATGGCCTACCTATTTGTGACAAAGAGAAGGATATTGTTGCTGATATTGCGAAAACGGGAAGTCCGAATTCACTTCCATCAGAAAGGAAAGGGGTACGATCATGGGTACATGATCAGCTTTATTTATGATTGAAGAATACCAGCACTCCAGAGTAATGGCTTAATTTCCGAAGCAAGTAGTTCTAGAGTAGGCGTTGCAACTATCAAACAACAAAAAAACAATCAGTGGGATGTGACAATACAAGCTAGAATCATTCATTGTTGCTAGAATTGTCCAAACTCTTCAGGTGGGAGAAGCGGGTATCCTTTTCCTAGGGATGTTACACAACCCGATTGCATTCCTCCCACCAATAGTACAGTTGTATTCTATTGGCAAAAAGGTAAATGGAACAATACTCACGTATCTTTATCGGAGTAGGTAGATACTTGTTTCGTGGTTTTGATGGATGTTCGATTCGCCTTACCTCCACATGCAAAGTCGTTATTTAGCTACGGGGTTTTTTCATTTTATGATATCTTTATGCAGAACAACAAGGTATTCTCTTGACATGTTTCTATTTTATGATAAAATCGTAACATATGAAGCAAGATAAAGAATTCTCACAAACTCAGCAACTGAGAAATCAGATACAGAATATGGAAAGGGGAACTATCTTCCTCTCCGATGCTTTTATATTCAAAGACAAAGCAGTTCTTCGGGTACTGTTGTCACGTTTCATTACAGAGGGATTACTTGAGAGCCTTGGTCCTGGAATCTACCTGTACCCAAGGTATTCGAAATTATTACAGAAGAATGTGACGCCCTCCATTGATGATATTGTTCAAGCAATAGCATGCAAAGAAAAATCAAGAATAGCACCCTCTGGTTCCTATTCCATGTACAAGCTTGGACTATCAACGCAGGTTCCTACAGTGGCAGTATTCTTGACTGATGGTTCACCAAGAAAGATTACGCTAAAAGATGGTAGAACAATTGTATTTAAATCAACGACTGCAAAAAACCTGGCCTTTACAAACACGCTTATGCAATTGTTGGTTTCAAGTCTGAAAGAAATTGGGAAAACCAACATCTCTTCTGACCAACTTTCCAAAATTCGGGCTATACTTGCAAAAGTGCATGAAGATGACTTTAAAGCCAATATACAGCTGGCCCCGGAGTGGATTCAAAAACTATTAATACAGAATAAGGACGGTATGTATGCTACTTTGTAGCCTATCAAGACAGGATAAATTGGATATTTTCAATGAAGCTGAAACTCAAAAGCATATGCTAGGTCAAGCCATTGAGAAAGACTGGTGGGTATGTACAATACTGAAAGTGCTCTTCTCGTCCCGATACAGTGACTATATTGTTTTCAAGGGCGGAACTTCTTTGAGCAAAGGCTGGCACCTCATTGAAAGATTCTCCGAAGATATCGATATAGCAATACAAAGGGATTTCTTCGGGTATGACAACAACCTTTCAAAAACACAAATCAGTGACAAATTAAGACGTGTTTCGTGTGCTTTTGTGAGAACAGAACTAAAGAATGCAGTATCAGAGGGACTTCTGGCTCTTGGAGTTGCTAAAAACCAATTCAATATCTCTGTTGAAGAAACCTCTGTAACCACCGTTGATCCTGAAAAGATATATGTTGAATATGAAAGTGTCTATGAAGGTTTTTCCAATGAATATATACGCCCTAGAGTGATAATCGAAGCGGGAGCAAGAAGCATCTGTAAACCGACTTCATCTAAAACCATCAACTCCTTTGTTGCAGAAATTTTTCCCAACCAACCTTTTGCAGATACTGGCACTCTAGTAAAAATCACCCCTGCAGAAAGAACCTTCCTAGAAAAAGCATTCCTCCTTCATGAAGAATTCCATAAACCGGAAGACAAAATAAGATCGGACCGCATGAGTCGTCATCTCTATGATTTGGAAAGGATGATGAACACCCCGATATCAGATGTAATTGGCAATACGAAAATATATGATGAAATATTGGAACACCGCCGTAAATTCATTGGTCTTAAGGGTTTTGATTATGAAACTTTAAGGCATGAATCAATAGATTTCATCCCACCTAAAAGCATTGCCAATGCTTGGAAGAAAGACTATCAAGCAATGAGGGAATCTATCATCTATGGATATTCATTGACATATGAGGATTTGATTGCACGCATCCAAGAGCTGAATTGTACCTTTCGGAATTATTCCATGCCCATTACATCCATGTAGCATAGCACTGATATGCTACAGCTAGGTTATTATGGGATCAGCTTTCGTGACGCCGAAAAACTCAATCCAGTTTCTTTCTGATTTTTTTGGCAAAGTCCGGTTGATTTAGCTTTATTCATAGATAACCACTTCCCAAATTACTTTCACCTCTTTAGCAATCCTCCTTATTGTTGCTATTTCATAGAGAGCATGAAAATCTCTTCTGGCATATTTTGCATAGGAATGGATACGCTTATCCATGTCTGACACCTAGAGCCTAGGATTACCCAGGGCTTAGGTCCACTTGCTGTAGAGCTCTTCGATTTCAGCCATCTCCTCGGCATCACTGGGTTGGAGATTGGCAAATACCTTGTACTTTGCCTTGATATAGGCCAGAACCATGAGGGCTTCCTGGCGGTCACCCATCTGGGTGAGCATAACTGAGGAGTAGAAAGGCTTTACAGAGCCAGAATCCATCCCCTCATAATAGCGGTATTTCTCAAGACCGGTTGTCGACCCTTTCCAGTCGCTCTCCATCTTCTTGAACTCCTTTGCCCTCTTGGATGCGCTCCAGTTGCGGCTGTAGAGCTCTTCGGCAAACTTCTTGTAGTGCCCAGGGTTGAGTACCTTGGTAGGCAGCGTCTCCATGGCCTTGCGCATGTAGCTGATGGCCCATGTCTTGTTGCCAAATGAAATGAAACCTCCTGGAAGCTCATCATAGAGACTGGAAAGCACATACCAGGTCTCTGTGGAATCGAGTGTGTTGAACTCGTTGACTACGATGGTAAGGTCCTCGAGCATACCCTTGGCCTTGCCCAGGGCATTCAGTGGCCCCCTGGTCTGGCCCCATCTTCCGTTGTTGGAAGATTTCCACAGGTATGCCATTGCATTGGGATACTTCTCGATGGAGGCAAGCGCATAGGCCTCTCCTTTGTCATATTCAAGGTATTTGGCATCCTTATCATCATCGGGCAGTTCATCACCGATGGAGACCTGAAGACGGGCGAGTCGCCAAAGAACCTCTGATTGTTCCTGGTCTGTGGTGGCAAGGCTTTTTTGCACCATCAGTTCAGTTTCACAGAGGGAGAATTCTTCCAGGTCCATAAGGAGGTCGGCTTGGGTGAAGTCGGGGGATGCGGCCAAAGAGGAAAATAGGAACAGGAACAGTACAAGCAAGGTAGAGGTTCGTTTCATAGGAGGCTCCTTTAGTGCATAAAACGTTTGAGAAGAGAGAATTTCCCCTTGAAAGGGGCGTATCGGAGAGGGATATCCAAAAAGGTGAATTTCTTGAGAATGGATTTTGTATGGCTGAAGGTTGAAAAGCCCTCTTTCGCATGGTACTTGCCCATCCCGCTGGAGCCAACCCCTCCAAAGGGAAGGTGCGGGTTTGATAGATGGAGAACAGTGTCGTTGATGCACCCCCCCCCATAGAGCAGGGTGTGCACCACACGTTTCTCATTCTGCCTATTATTTCCAAAGTAGTAGAGGGCGAGGGGATGAGCCCTCTCCTGTACAAAGGAGAAGGCCTCTTCAAACTGGTCAAATGCGATGATAGGAAGAACTGGGCCGAAGATTTCCTCTGTCATTAGAGGTGACAGCAGATCTGGTTCGGTAAGAATGGTGGGGGCTATCTTCATAAGCTTGGGGTCGAGTTGTCCCCCATAGGTAAGGGTAGCCCCTTCCAACAGCTTGGTAAGGCGGGAAAAGTGCTTCTGGTTTATAATCTTGGGGAATTCGCTGTTGTTCAGTGGATCGGTGCCGTACATGCCTTGGATGGCACCGATGAGCTCCTCTATGAACCGTTGCTGCAGATCATGCTTGATTAGGATGTAATCGGGTGCTATGCAAGTCTGTCCTGCATTGAGGAACTTGCCCCATGCAACGCTTTTTGCTGCAAGCTTTAGGTTTGCACCCTCATCGATGATAGTCGGGCTCTTCCCCCCCAGCTCAAGGGTCACCGGGGTGAGGAACACCGCTGCCTTCTGCATTACGATCTTCCCTACGGTAGGACTTCCGGTAAAGAAGATATGGTCAAAGCGGTAGTTCAGCAGGGCAGTGTTCATCTCACTGCCACCTTCAAAGGTGGTAACATAGTCAGAGGGAAACACCCTAGCAAGAACCTCTACAATGATGCGTGAGGTATTGCTGCTGTGGCGTGAGGGTTTTACCACAGCACAGTTTCCTGCAGCAAGGGCGGCGACCAAGGGAGCGAGGGTAAGTTGGAATGGATAGTTCCAGGGGCTCATTATCAAGACCACACCAAGGGGTTGGGTTATGATGAAGGAGCGTGAGGGAAAGGAAAGTGCCGTGGAGCGTACCCGTTTCGGTCTGCTCCATGCATCTAGGTGCTTTAGGTGTTGGTCTATCTCGCTATAGACTATGCCCAGTTCGGTAGCATAGCCTTCAAAGTCAGATTTTCCCAAGTCATCATACAGGGCTTTGAGGATATCGCTTTCATGTTCGGAGATGCTCGCCCTCAGCGCCTTCAGTTGTTTTTTCCTCCATGCAACACTCAATGTTGTCCCTGTCTGGAAAAAAGCACGCATTTCGCTCATGCAGAGCTGAATCTCTTTCATACACGTCTCCCTACAAACGTTAGTATGACATTACAAAGACCCTTTGTCAAAATAAAATCAGAAGCTAGCAATGGTCATTGCGTCCAAGGTCTTGATGATCTCAGCACCCAGCTTGACAGCATTCTGCACATCCTCGAGACTGCTTATGCCCCAGTGGGTGTGGGCATACCGTACAGGCACTCCGATGACGATAGTGGGGATGCCACTATTGGAGAGGTGTATCTGACTGGCATTTGTCGATCCTCCGGTGCGAACGGCCTCTTGCACGGGAATGTTGTTCTGTTTTGCTACTTCGAGGGCAAAACGCTGGAAGCGTGGGTTGATGATGGCCTTGCTGTCAATATGGCGGAGCATGGGGCCCTTTCCCACCGAGGTTTGTCTCTGGTAGGGGGGCAGGAATGTGTCGTCAGCCGGAACACCCTCAAAACAGATGGCCACATCGGCCTCTATGGTTCTGGCTGTGATGATAGCACCTCTGCATCCGACCTCTTCCTGACTTGCAAATCCTGCAACCACGTCAACGCTGAGGCTTTGGTCCTGCAAGGCTTCCAGGGTATCGATGATGGAGGAACAACCCAGGCGACAGTCAAAAGCTTTTCCCATAAGAAGCCCGTTTTGTTCGTTGTAGGAGACATTTGCTTCAGGGACAACAGGGGCAGCGACCCCAATCTTGTATAGATTGACTGTCTCTTCATAGCTGAAGGAGCCGATGTCTATGATCATGGTGGAGATTTCTGGTGCCGCCTTTCGCTCTGCCTCACTCATATAGTGAGGTGGCTTGCTACCGATTAGTCCTGGGATATATACGCCTTCAGAATTTCTGACCCTGACGCGATGGGCAGGTATGTTGCTGGTGACCCAACCGCCGATCGGAATGAATTCCAGCATACCGTCATCTCGGATACACTTCACCATGAAACCGACCTCGTCAGTATGGGCATCGAGCTGAATGACAGGGCGGTTGCCTTTGTTTTGCGCATATGCAAGGTAGAGGTTTCTCATGCTGTCTTCCGTAAAGGTCCCGAGACTCGAGCCTTCATCGCGGATGGCCAAAAGGACCTCATCTTCAAAACCTGAAATGCCGTTTGCATCACAGATACGTTTGATTCTGGAAATAGTGCTCATTGGTATGACTCCTTATCTTGTAGTATTATCCACACAAACTCCCTCTTGTACAGGTGGCGTACGTTGACGGGAAACCCTTTACTTCTTAGAATAGCACCAGGTGATGGGGTTCGCCTTCTCATCCTCCTTTGGGGAAGAAAACTGCCCGTTTATGACGATGCTGATAACTCCTAGCAACTATATGACAGCATACCTGTCACAAGGAGTCATCAATGGCTGTAAGTCTCGCCCTTATCATTCTGTTGTGTCTGCTAGCTGAGTGGTTCTGCACCCGCATTGGCCTTCCTCCTCTAGTCGGGATGATTGCAGTTGGGGTCGCCCTTGGCCCTGCTGTGCTCAACATTCTCGATCCGACCCTTCTGGCAGCGAGTGCTGACCTTCGCCTCATAGCACTTATTGTTATTCTGCTGCGCTCTGGACTCAATCTTTCCAAGAAGAGCCTGCACCAGGTGGGCAGGCACGCCTTGCTCCTGGGATTCCTCCCTGCAACCTGTGAAGCCTTGCTCATCTTCCGCCTTGCACCCTCCATGCTTGGTATCAGTAGCATGGAAGCGGCCATCCTTGGCTGTATTCTTGCTGCTGTCTCCCCAGCTGTAGTGGTGCCTCCCATGATCAGATTCATTGAAGAGAGAAGGGGAGAGAAAAAGAGCATCCCCTCCATGGTGCTAGCTGGAGCCAGCCTCGATGATGTGACAGTCATTGTCGCCTATAGCATACTTATCGGCATCTATGGGGGAGAACAGGTCAACATAGGGTGGCAGGTAGCAAGTATTCCCCTTTCAATTTTGACAGGGATTGCAGTCGGGTTGGTCGTAGGCATCCTTTTGGTCTCCCTGTTTGAACGTTTCAACCCGCGAGCTACCAAACGGACGCTTGTGGTAGTGGGCCTGTCGATCCTGTTGGTTGGTTTGGGAACTGTCCTGCAAAGACAGGATATTCCCTTTGCCGCCCTGATAGGGGTGATGACAATAGGCTTTGTCATCCTGGAGAAGCGCGAGAGGATGGCCCGTGAGATAGCCTCAAAGTTGGGGAAGATCTGGGTCTTTGCCCAGATTCTCCTCTTTACCCTAGTGGGATCAC
>WOYI011326244.1_pt2 | contig 15161 bp, 16 predicted proteins | sample 6423411 | NCBI WGS metagenome assembly WOYI01 (sample SAMN13441803, study PRJNA592873) | oil field metagenome | biome: oil field; feature: oil-well bore; material: oil-contaminated soil; isolation source: oil-contaminated soil from oil-well borehole | place: Germany: Wietze | collected 2016-10-18 ...
GAATGGATCAAGCAGCGTATCGAGCGCAGTGGTATTCGCTCGATTTCAGCGGTGGTGGATATCACCAATTACGTCATGCTGGAACTCGGCCAGCCCTTGCATGCGTTTGATGACGTCAAGCTTTCAGGTGATATCCATGTGCGTTACCCACAGCCCGATGAGCGTTTGTTGCTGCTCAATGGCGTAGAGATTGAGCCTGCGCCGGACATGCTACTGATTGCTGACGAGAAGCGCGCACTCGCGTTGGCAGGAATCATGGGAGGCGAGCCTTCAAGCGTGACAGCGGTATCAACCGATATTTTTCTGGAAAGCGCTTTTTTCGCGCCAGTGGCTATTGCGGGCAAAGCGCGGATTTTAGGTTTTTCGTCGGACGCCTCTCATCGCTATGAGCGCGGGGTGGATTTTGATTTGCCACGCCTGGCGATTGAGCGGGCAACTGCATTAATCCTTGCGTGTGGGGGTGGTGAGCGTGTCAAAGTCGGTCATATTGTCGAGGCTGTTTCTCCCGAGCACTTGCCTCGTCGCGCTCCGGTTATGCTTCGTCCGGCACGTGCCACAAAAGTTTTGGGTATCGATGTCACGCCAGAGCGTGCCGCTGCACTGCTGCGCGGTTTAGGTCTGAGTGTTGCGCAGGAAGGCGATCATCTCGTTGTCACCCCACCTTCTTTCCGCTTCGATATTGAAATTGAAGAAGACTTGATTGAAGAAATCGCGCGCCTGCATGGGTACGACAATATTCCTTCTATCCCGCCTGTAGCGCGAGTTGCCATGATGCCTGTGGCCGAGTTTAGTCGTGGCCCGATGCAGATTCGGCAAGCAATAGCTCAACGCGACTATCATGAAATTGTTACCTACAGCTTTGTGGATGCCGCGTGGGAGGCTGATTTTTCAAATACGACAGTCAATGCCCAGCCCATAGCGTTGGCTAATCCGATTGCCAGCAACATGAGCGTGATGCGTTCAACGCTCATCGGTGGCTTGGTTGATACATTAGTCACAAACCGTAAACGACAAACGGAGCGGGTGCGAGTTTTTGAGCTTGGGCGCTGTTTTTTCAGAACGAGCAATCACAATAATAGTGCGTCAGTGACGGGTTTTGAGCAGCCCCTTCGACTAGCGGGCTTAGCAGCAGGCTTTGCTGCCCCTGATCAATGGGGTGTGCCGCCACGACGCGTGGATTTTTACGATGTAAAGGCTGATGTTGAAGCGCTTTTTTCACCACACGAATTAAGCTTTGAACCCATCACCCATTCTGCGCTTCACCCCGGGCGTAGCGCTCGTGTCATGCTAAATAATCAGCCAGTGGGCGTGCTGGGTGAGTTGCATCCTCGCTGGGTGGAAAAATACTCGCTTGGGCAGGCTCCCGTGGTGTTTGAACTTGAGCTGGCCGCCTTGTTAATGACTCCGCCAACTGAGTACACCGAAGTATCACGTTTGCCCGCAGTGATACGTGACCTTGCGCTGGTTGTCCCACAAACACAGCCATCCTCGGCCGTGCGAAATGCCTTGCTTGCAGCCGCTCCTGCGCTAGTGCGTGACATCATGTTGTTTGATGTCTATCAGGGGAAAGGTTTAAGTGAAAATCAGAAAAGTCTTGCTTTTCACATAGTTATGCAAGATACTCAACGGACTCTCGAGGATGCGGAAATCGAGGATGTTGTTGCCAAGCTTTTAGTCGTTGCGCAAAATGACTTCGGTGCTTCATTGCGGTGAATTTTCATTAATTATTGTTAGCAGGAGTCTGTATGACATTAACCAAATCAGAGCTGGCGGATCTTCTTTTTGAAAAAGTGGGTTTAAACAAGCGTGAAGCAAAAGATATGGTGGAAGCTTTTTTCGACGAAGTGAAAAGTGCGTTAGAAGAAGGCGATGACGTCAAGCTTTCTGGCTTCTGCAATTTTCAATTGCGTGATAAGCCGCAACGCCCGGGCCGCAATCCCAAAACAGGTGAAGAAATTCCAATCACGGCACGGCGTGTGGTTACTTTCCATGCCAGCCAAAAACTCAAAATGGCCGTAGAGGCATTCCCGCGTGGCAATACCCAGCAATAGTCGGGACGAACTGCCGCCGATTCCAGCCAAACGCTACTTTACCATCGGTGAAGTAAGCGAGCTTTGTGGTGTTAAACCACACGTGCTTCGCTATTGGGAGCAGGAGTTTACTCAGTTGCGCCCTGTCAAGCGGCGCGGAAATCGGCGCTATTACCAACACCATGAAGTATTGTTGGCGCGCCGAATTCGAGAACTGCTTTACCAGGACGGGTTTACAATCAACGGTGCGCGGCATCGACTGGATGACCCATCAGCACTAAAGTTAAATGACCGAAATGCGCCGATGAATACACCGGTGGATGAGTCACGTAAGGTGCAATCAGCTGCACAATTTGGTTTGCAAGTCGATATGCAAACCAGTTTGTTACGAAAAGAAATTACTGCGATTATTGATTTTTTGCGTGCAGACGAGCTTAAATAGGCCATTCTGTTGCTATAATTTGCCCTTGTCGGGGCGTGGCGCAGCCTGGTAGCGCACTTGCATGGGGTGCAAGGGGTCGAAGGTTCGAATCCTTTCGCCCCGACCAAAGATTCAATGACTTAGGCCAACTTAACCGGTTGGCTTTTTCATTTCTACGCGACTTTTACGTGTCTTTGCGGGAAGGTGATCGCTTTGGCACAGGCACAATCCGAGCGCGAAAACCGGGAGGTGGGGCAACCCTGCTTAAACCTGAAGTAAGCTGGCCTGGCTGCTTGGCTGAGGGTGGGACCTGAGGGTGGGACTATTGGCTGAGTCGGATGATGGTTACTTTCGCCTCTCAGGTGGCCGCCCGGTTTTGATGATCTCCAAGGAACTCAAAGCTGTCTTGATGTAATCGTCGCTTTGGGAAGCAAAGCCACAAAGGGCAGCACGCAACACTTCACTTTTCTTCACTGCAAGTCCTTTGGCGATGCAACGCTTTTTTTTTAATAGCGGTGATTAGCTTGTATTTGGCCTCAGGCATGGTAATAGTCTGACTGGCCTATTGATTACCCATGATCAATCAACTCGCCGGATTTTTGACCTTGGTCTGACAGTATTTCAACGGTTTGGCAAGGTCAAGGAAATATAGTTGCGAAAGGAAAAGCTTGACGCCAACCACCAAGCAAGTAGCAGCCGTGATGCGGAGGCTGTAATCAAGTTGTCACTAAGCTTCCATAGACTGCACCACTTTCAAAATAGCGGCGATACACATAGGCATGGCAGCACAAATTCTGGTGGTGGAAGATGAGCTATCAATTCAGGAGTTGATCGCAGTTAATCTGGTTCGTGCCGGTCACAGCGTGCAGCGTGCCGTTGATGCTGAAACGGCGCAAGATATGATAAATACAGCGTTGCCTGATCTAATCTTGCTCGACTGGATGTTGCCTGGCATATCCGGCATCGATCTGGCGCGCCGTCTGCGGTCTGCCCCGCACTCACGTGATGTGTCAATCATTATGCTGACCGCGCGTAGCGAAGAGCGTGACAAGATTACCGGACTCGAGACAGGTGTTGATGATTTCATCACCAAGCCATTTTCTCCGCGTGAATTACTCGCCCGTATCACCGCTGTTCTGCGTCGTCGACTCCCCCATACCGCCACAGATGCGATCGAAGTAAATGGGTTACGCCTTGACTCGGCTACCCATCGTGTTACGGCATTTGGTACCGAAGTGGCGCTTGGCCCGACTGAATTTCGCCTGTTGCGTTTCCTTATGACCCATACCGAGCAGGTGCACAGCCGAGCCCAACTGCTTAATCAGGTGTGGGGTGACCATGTTTTTGTCGAAGATCGCACGGTGGATGTGCACATCCGCCGCCTGCGCGCCGCGCTCGAAGACAGTAGCTTCGATACCTTGATTCAGACTGTGCGCGGAAGTGGTTACCGTTTTTCGCGAAGTATGCGATGAGCTGTGTATCAGTCAGCTAGCGTTTGTGCGCCGTTACGCAGCTGTTCATAACGCTGCAGCACTGCCGGTACGTAGCGGGTAGTTTCCGGATATGGTGGAACGCGTCGACCATGTGCCATAACGGTACCGATACCCGCATTGTAGGCGGCCAGGGCTAGTTTTTTGTCGCCGGAGAATCTATCCAGCAGGTCGCGCAAAAGACGTGCGCCACCTTGCAGGTTCTGCGTAACATCGAGCGGGTCAGTCACGCTGTAGCGACGAGCCGTGTCTGGCATCAACTGCATTAGCCCCAGCGCACCTTTGGGTGAGATCGCTTTGGGGTTATAGCCGGATTCCACTTCGATGACCGAATGAAGAAGGGCTACATCAATACGATTCGCTTGCGCTGCTGCCAGAATTTCTCTATCAAGGTGACGTTTCGCATCACTTGTGCCTCGATGGAATATTTTTGCCACGGAAGGATCTGGTGGTTTCCTTTGGTCATGAAGAAACAGGCGATAGCGAGAATCCGAAGCTTGGTCGCTAAAGTGGGATGTGCCATCCTCTGCGACGAAATAGAAAATATCGGCCGCCGCTGGCTTTGCAGCAGAAAGGCTGAAAGCAAGCAGTGTGGCGATACCCAATGATTTTTTTACAAAATCGAGCACTAGGGAAGCACTAGGGAGTTAATGACTAAATCGCGGTGCATGTTTATTTCAATCGGATGATATTTTCAGTAAAGCAAAATGCATGGTCATGACGCTCACTCTACCATCACAAAGTTTAGAAATTATTTCGATGTCCGGTTGCCGATCAGACCATTTTTGATAAAGCCGACAATGTCTCGGATAGAAGCGATGAGTAACTTTCCTGTAACACAAGGTGCCTAGACTTCACGACTCAATTGAGACTTGTCCGCCGATGTAGCCGTGTGGCTCATGTGACGGCAAAACAGACATAACCTGATATGACCCCACGCTTTCAATCTGCTACACGTGTTGCTGGATTCACCTTGCTTGAACTGCTGGTGGTCATGGTCATCATTGGCATGCTGGCCAGTTTTGTTGCGCCTAAATTTTTCGCACAGATTGGCAAATCACAAACAAAAACGGCGCGTGCCCAGATTGATGCACTGGAAAAATCACTCGATCAATATCGTCTTGATATTGGTCATTATCCAACGACCGAACAAGGACTGGCGGCATTGAACGAGCGTCCGGCAGGCGAAACAAAATGGTCGGGGCCTTATCTGAAGAAGTCTGTGCCGATGGATCCCTGGTCGCACGCCTACATCTATAAGAACCCGGGCGAGCATAGCGAATACGATCTGCTCTCTTATGGCAAGGACGGCCAGCCAGGTGGTACTGATGAGGCAGAAGACATCACCAACTGGTAATTGGCGATGAAATATCTGGTCAAGATACTGAAGGCGGATACAGGGGTCGGCATCACGATGCTGGAGGCTGCCGATGCCGTCGATGCTGAACGTCAAGCGGTTGCGCAAGGTCATGCCGTGTTGTCCGTCACGCATGCACCTTTTATCAGTCGTTTGCAAACTTCCAGCACGGCGCGCTTTCCGTTGCTGCTCTTTAGCCAGGAATTACTCTCACTGCTCAACTCGGGTATCTCTATTGTTGAGGCCATAGAAACCCTGACCGAGAAGGAACATCGACCTGCTGTGCGTGCCACGCTACAACGTATCGTTGTTGGTTTGTGTGAAGGAAAACCCTTTTCGGCCACATTGGAAGATGCACCGCAAGCCTTCCCTCCGCTCTATGCGGCGACGATCCGTGCCAGTGAACGTACCAGTGGCCTTAGCGAAGCGCTAACGCGCTACATCGCCTATGCTTCCCAGCTTGAAACCCTGCGGGGGCGACTTGTTAGTGCAGCAATTTATCCGGCGCTGCTGGTGGCTGTCGGCGGCCTGGTGATTCTTTTTCTGATGGGTTATGTCGTGCCGCGCTTCTCGCATATTTACGAGGACATGGGCGGCAATTTGCCGCTACTTTCGCGGCTACTGTTGCAGTGGGGCCTGGCGGTAGAACATTACTGGCCGCTACTGCTCGGTTTGGTTGCGGCACTGGTGATGGGTGCCATGCAAGGCAGTGTGCGCCGCATGGTGGCACAGCGGCTGGTGCGTTTGATGTGGCGTATCCCGGCGGCGGGTGAGCGCATGCGTGTATTTCAACTGACGCGGATGTACCGCACGCTGGGCATGTTGCTGCTCGGCGGCATTGCCATCGTGCCGGCACTGGATATGGTGACTGGGCTGCTATCTTCCGCACTGCAGACGCGCCTGACTAATGTGACGAAAAGTATTCGTGAGGGAAATACGATCTCGCAGGCTTTCGAGGCAGGCGGACTGACGACCGCAGTTGCATTACGCATGCTGCGGGTTGGCGAGCGTGCCGGCAACATGGGCGAAATGATGGAACGTATCGCGGCTTTCCACGATGAGGAAATGGCGCGCTGGGCGGAATGGGCGACACGTCTGTTCGGCCCGCTGCTGATGTTGCTGATGGGTTTGCTCATTGGTGTCATCGTCGTCCTAATGTATCTGCCGATCTTTCAGTTGACCGAGAGTATTCGATGAATAGCCCCCATGACCAGAATAGTTTTGTCACGCCGTATTCGCTTGACGAGATCAAGGCTGCGCGCAGCCTGGCCAAGGTGCGTGGCTATCGCCTGATCGAAGCATTGGCAGAAGAGGGTGGGGCATCCAACGAGGTATTTACCGCGCGGCTTGCTGCGACAGTGCGTATGCGCATTGTAGACATGGACGAGATGTATGAGATGGAGCCAGCCTTTGATCTGCTCTCTTATGGCGAGGCTTTGCAGCGGGAGTGTTTATTGTTTCGCGGCACTTCGCTGCAGCAGTTGGATCAAAAGGGCGTGTCGGGCGCACTTGTCATGGTGCTGGCAGATCCCTTCAATAGCGCTTTGCGTGGGTGGATAGAAGAGCGCGTACGTGTGCGGCTGGATATTCGTTTGGCAAGTCACGGCGACATTGCCGCGTATCTAGCGCGCCATGAAGAAACACTGCGCGCGATGGACGGCATCGTCTCCATGCAGCCATCAGCGCACCATGGCGATGGCGCCGAGGACATCTCGCTCAAGAGCATCAGCGAAGACACCAGTCCGGTGGTGCGCTTGGTGAACTCGACGCTTTACGATGCGCTCAAGGCAGGCGCCAGCGATATTCATCTGGAGACGGCACCGGGCGGCATCTTCATCAAATATCGCATCGACGGTGTGCTGGCAGCTGTTGGCGGTATTCAGGGCACAGAAAATGCCGAGCAGGTTATTTCCCGCATCAAGGTCATGGCCGAGCTCGACATTGCCGAACGGCGCGTGCCGCAGGATGGACGCTTCAAGGTCGCGGTGGGCGGCCGCGAGATCGACATCCGCGTTTCTATCATGCCCAGCATTCATGGCGAGGATGCCGTGCTGCGCATTCTCGACAAGCAGCGTCTTTCCGATGAAGTGAGTGGGCTCAGTTTCAAGGCGCTGGGTTTTGATGGAGCAACAATGTCTGCTTTGCGTCAGCTTGCCATCGAGCCCTATGGCATGCTGCTCGTTACCGGCCCCACGGGTAGCGGCAAGACAACGACGCTATATGCCGCCATCGGCGAGATTAACACCGGTCATGACAAGATCGTCACCATCGAAGACCCGGTTGAATACCAACTGCCCGGTGTGTTGCAGATTCCGGTTAACGAGAAAAAAGGGCTGACCTTCGCGCGCGGTTTGCGCTCCATCCTGCGCCACGACCCGGACAAAATCATGGTGGGTGAAATCCGCGATGGTGAGACGGCACAGATTGCCGTGCAGGCTGCGCTCACCGGGCATCTTGTGTTGACCACCGTGCATGCCAACAATGTATTTGACGTGTTGGGCCGTTTCACGCACATGGGGCTTGATCCCTACAGCCTCGTCGCCGCGCTTAACGGTATCGTCGCGCAACGTCTGGTGCGCGTCATTTGTCCGGAGTGTTCACAAGTTGCTGTGCCCGATGCCGCCTTGCTGGCGATATCAGACATCACCGCTATTGATGGCTTTAACTTTCGCACTGGGCGCGGCTGCGCGCACTGTCGTGGTACCGGATTCAAGGGCCGCAAAGCCGTAGCGGAGGTGCTGCTGCTGGATGACGAATTGCGCGAGATGATTGTTACGCGCGAACCGGTGCGCCGCATCAAAGAGGCCGCCTGCCGCAAGGGCACGCGATTGTTGCGCGAGGCCGGGCTGGATATGGTTCGGCGCGGAGAAACCAGTCTGCAGGAGTTGAATCGTGTGGTCACCTGAAACGCTTCATATCGGCCTCTCGACGCAGCGTCTTGTTTTTGCCGAGACCAAAAAAATGTGGCCGGGCAAGGTTGCGATCTGCGACAGTATTTCCTATGCAGAGACAGCGGACGCCGAACCGTGGCGTCCGGCAGTGGCTGCATTGACACGATTGCTTGCCGCAAAGCGCAAGGCAAACCCCACACAAACGCCCACGCTGCGCATCGTGTTGTCTGGGCGCTTTGTGCGCTGGCAACTGCTGCCGTGGCACCCCGAATTGACCCAGCCGAAAGAGCGGGTGGCCTATGCCAAGCTGAATTTTCGCGAGACCTTCGGCAATATCGTCGAGGACTGGCAGATACAACTTCCACCGCAGCCACCAAACCAGACCATGCCTGCCTGCGCTATCGATTCTGCCTTGCTGGCTGCACTACACACGACCTGTAAAGAAGCAAGGGCGCATCTGGTTGCGGTGATGCCTTATTTTTCTTCCGCTTTTGACCGCTGGCGCAATACGCTCAAGGGCAGGGCTGCCTGGTTTGGTTTGGTCGAAGCGGATTGTTTATCGCTTGGCCTGTTACATGGCGGGAGCTGGGTTGGATTGCGCACGCAGCGTCTTGACGAAGACTGGCGTGATGTACTGCCGGGGATGATGGCGCAGATCGGTATCCCGAACAGTCTTGAGGACACAACGCCGTCCGTATACCTTGCGGGTGACGGTGAGCCACCAGCGTCTACTGGTGCTGTCGCGTTTACCTGGTTGCAACCGGCAGCACAGGCGAAGCCCGGTAAAGTCGGCTGCCGTATGGCGCTGGGCGTATGACCGCGATGAAGCATGCGCTGGGCATCGATTTTATCGAGCACCGCCGCTTTGCTTCGCCGCTGGGCCTGCTGTTGTTTGCTGTGGGTGTGGCGGCCATGGGTGTTGTTAGCGTTGGTTACCTTGACGCCCATGAAGAACTCCAACGCGTTGAAACACAGCACGCACGACTGCTGCGGCAGGTGCGGCACGATGCTGTTCCGCGTCGACGCGAGAGCGTGCCGATAGTGGTGAAAGACGATGAGAGAGCCGCTGAACGTATCGTTTCGCAGTTGAACCTGCCTTGGAACGAGTTATTGCATGAGCTTGAAAATCTCGCTGATCCTGGCATCGCGCTGCTCAGTATCGAGAGCCAGGGGAAAACGCGCACGCTGCGTCTTACTGGCGAGGCGAAGACGATAGCTGATGTGGTGGCTTACGTGACTCGCCTGCGGGGATCACCACAAATTGCCACAGCAACACTCTCGGGTCATGAAGAAAAACAGGCGGGCGCTGTCGAGGTCATCCGCTTTTCGCTGGATGTTGATTGGAATAGTCGGTCATGACACCACGGTAACACCACGCTAATGACACCACGCTAATGACACCACGCCCTATGCTTGCACATCTGAGATTTCAATTTTATCGGCATGGCTGGCCAGCCGCCGCCGGATTAGTGCTGATTGTCAGCGCCATCATTTGGCAACTTTTCGGTTTGCCAGCACTAAAGGCACAGACAATAGCGTTGCGTACTCAACAAGTCGAATTACGCAAGCAGCTGGCACAACAATCCAAACCGCAAGAGACCTCGCGCAGCCGTCTGGATGCGCTTTACGCCAGCCTGCCGGTTGCCTCGGGCACACTCGCCGCTGTCAAGACCATACACCAGGCCGCAGCGGCGAACGGTGTGAAGCTCGCCCACGGAGAATATCGCCTGGCGCGTGACACGGGCACGCCCTTGTTGCGCTACCAGATCACCCTGCCAGCGCGGGCCAGCTATCCACAGTTGCGCGCCTGGCTTGCCGAGATAATGAACGCACTACCATCGACGGCGCTCGATGAAATCAATTTTCGGCGTGACGATGTGGGCAGCCCATCCGTTGAATCGCGCATGCGCCTGACACTTTTTTTGAAGGCAGGCTGATTTTGTCGACAACCTTGTCACCCACACTGTCGTCCACATCGCCGCCGAAATCGCCGCCGAAATCGCCGCCAAAATTGTCGCTGCGTAACATGGTGCTTGGCATTGCGCTGGTCGCGACCATCATCGCCTCGGTGGTCGATTTTCCAGCCGCCGATGCCCCAGAGCCAACGCCGCAAAAAACGGTCAATAGCGCTGGTCGACCTGATCTCCCAACGGTTGTTGAGACCGCTACTGTACGTGAGCAATATGTAACGCAGGCAGGCGACTTGTTTGCGCCGCACAGCTGGCAACCGCCTCCGCCTCCTCCGCCCAAGCCAGCAGCACCCAAAGCACCACCACTGCCATTCCTTTATCTGGGCAAGGTGCTGGAAGGCGGTGAAATTCTGGTATTTCTTGGTCAAGGTACGCGCACCCATCTGCTGCGTCGGGGCGATGTGCTGGCCGAGTACAAGGTCGACGAAATTACCCCGACGGAGATCACTTTCGTCTATCTGCCACTCAACCAAAAACAACACCTGACATTCGGAAGCGCAAATTGAAAATAATCCATTCCAATAGCTTCATTTTCCGGCCCACCACTTTTATCGCTGTAATCGCTGTACTCCTGCTTTCGGGTTGTGCGGCCAACCCGGCAATTGAAGAAGGCCATCGCCTGATTGCCGAAGGCAAAATTGATGATGGCGTGCTGCGTCTGGCGCAGGCGCTGAAGGATGATCCAGATAACCATGAATTGCGCGCCCAGTATTTTCGTCAGCGCGATCTAGCCACCAACCAGTTGCTTAAAGCCGCCGAAGCAGAGCGTGCCGCTCACCACCCAGAGGCTGCCGAAGCGATTTACCAGCGTATGCAAAAGCTGGATGCGAACAATCAACGCGCGAAGAGTGGTCTTGCCGAAGTTGCTGTGGAACGACGGCACGAAATTGCGGTGCGTGAGGCCGAGGTGTTGCTTGGTAAAAACGAGACAGCCGCAGCAGAACGCATTTTGCGCGCTATTCTCGCCGAGAATCCGCAGCACAGCGAAGCACGGCAGTTGATACAGGATGCGCGCAAGAAAGCTGTGCAAGCAGAACCGCCGGTACAGACTGCACTCAAATCGCCTTTTAATAAACCGATTACCCTGGAGTTTCGCGATACGCCGTTAAAAACGGTGTTCGAAGTGATTGCACGCAGTTCAGGCATCAATTTTGTCTTTGATAAAGAGGTGAAGTCGGATACCAAAGTGACCATTTTCGTGCGCGATACTTCCATCGACGAAATCGTAAAGTTGATTCTGGTAACGAATCAGCTCGAACGCAAGATGCTCAACGAAAACTCGGTACTGATCTATCCGAACATGCCATCCAAGATCAAGGATTACCAAGAGCTGGTGACGCGCAGTTTTTATCTCGCCAATGCCGACGTAAAGCAAGCCCAGACAATGATCAAAACATTGGTGAAAACAAAAGATATTTTTGTCGATGAAAAGCTCAATCTAATCGTGATTAAAGATACCCCAGCAGCAGTTCGCATGGCCGAGCGGTTGCTTGATTCGCTTGATATACCTGAACCGGAAGTCATGCTGGAAGTTGAAGTGCTAGAGATGACTCGCAGCAAATTGCTGGAACTCGGTCTGCGCTTTCCTGACCAGATTGGTTATGGATTGCTGCGCGACTCGAATATCGTGTTACAGCCAACTCAGGGAGTAGGTGGCCAGGTTGTCCCGCAGGTCGGTTCAGAGGTCGCATCAGGTGTCGTTAACCTGCGGAATCGCGCAGGCCTGACAACATTTGTCGCCAACCCGGCGTTGACCCTCAATTTGAGGAATGAAGCGGGCGATGGCAATCTGCTGGCCAATCCGCGCATCCGGGTTAAAAACCGCGAGAAGGCAAAAATTCACATTGGTGACAAGCTGCCCGTATTCACCACCACGTCTACCGCGAATGTCGGCGTTTCTGCATCGGTATCCTATCTGGACATCGGTCTCAAGCTGGATGTCGAGCCTAACGTCTATCTGGACGATGAAGTTTCTATCAAAATAGGTCTTGAAGTCAGTAGTATTGTCAAAGAGATTCCCGGCCCTGCCGGTTCGCTTGCCTATCAGATCGGCACCCGCACGACGTCCACTGTGCTACGCCTGAAAAACGGTGAAACGCAGGTATTGGCTGGCCTTATCAGCGATGAAGAGCGCAGTAGCGCTAACAAGCTTCCCGGGCTGGGTGACATCCCGATCGTTGGCCGACTTTTCTCCAGCCAGAGAGATAGCAACAGCAAGACTGAAATCATCCTGTTGATCACGCCACGGGTAGTGCGCAATCTGGTGCGGCCTGAGGGGGCGTCAGCCATCACGGCAGCGGGATCCGAATCCTCCGTTGGTGCCCCCGTTTTGCAAGTGACGAATACCAAACTGCGCGGGCTGTCTTTATCATCCAAACCTTCAGGGAGCCCTATTTACGATGCAGTAGCTGCCCGTGTGGCTGATGCGGCATCCGAGCCAGCGGGTTTGACACCTGAACCGGTATCACCAGCACCCACGGCAGAATTACTCCCTTCGCCACAGCCAGTGCCCGTTATTTCGTCACCGGGACAGACTCAAGATGTGCCTGCCGGTAATTGAAAATAATGAAGCCTAGGTTGTCTGGTTTCACCCTGATCGAGCTGGTAGTGACGGTGGCCATTGTCGGCATTCTGGCTTCTATTGCCGTGCCGCTCAGCGAACTCGGCATGCAGCGGATGAAAGAGCAGGAATTGCGCAGCGCATTGCGGCAGATTCGCGAGGCACTGGATGCTTACAAGCAGGCAACCCAGGAGGGCCGCATACAACGCCGTGCTGATGGCTCAGGCTATCCGCGCTCGCTTGACGAGTTGGCCGGGGGTGTTGAGGATGCGAAAAGTCTTGTGCGGACAAAAATTTATTTTCTGCGCCGCCTGCCGCGCGACCCGTTTTTTTCACAAAGCGCTACCTCTGCAGCCGATACCTGGGGTAAGCGCGCGTATGCCAGCCCGCCCGACGCGCCGTTTGAAGGTGAAGACGTGTTCGATGTGTATTCGCTTTCCGAGCGTGTCGGCTTGAATGGTGTTCCCTACCGTGAGTGGTGATAAGCGTCGCGGCTTCACGCTGATCGAATTGCTGGTCGTGATGGCAATCATTGCCACGCTGCTCAGCATTGCCGTGCCACGCTATTTCTCGCACCTTGACCGGACGCGCGAAGCCGCGCTGCGAGAAACCTTGTTCGTGGTGCGTGATGCGATCGACAAATTCCACGCCGACACGGGCCATTATCCTGCCGAACTCAATGAACTGGTGACCAAACGCTACCTGCGCAAGCTGCCGGTAGACCCCGTCAGCGAAAGCACGGAAACCTGGGTTATCGTGCCACCACCCGCTGAGTCGGCGGGTTCGGGTGAGGCTGACGGCGTATGGGATATACAAAGTGGCGCTGGCGGAGAAGATCGACCCTATGCAAGCTGGTGACACCCCTCAGCGCCGACGCCGATTAAAGCAGCGTGGCTTCGGTTATCTGCTGGTGCTGTTTGCCATCGCCGCCATGGGGCTGTTGCTGGCTGGTGCAGGGCAGGTCTGGCACACCACCGCACAGCGCGAGAAAGAAGCTGAACTGCTATTCGTCGGCGGCCAGTTCGCCAACGCCATCGCTGCTTACTACGAGAGCACGCCGGACGCGGCGAAACAGTATCCGGCGAGGCTGCAAGATCTGCTGGCAGACAATCGATTTCCGATGCCACGTCGCCATTTGCGCCAAATCTACCGCGACCCGATGACCGGCAGTACCGCATGGGGCGAGGTCCGGGCAGGTGATCGGATCGTCGGCGTGCACAGCCTTTCCGCCGATAAACCTTTGCGCACGGACTTTAGCGGCCGCTATCGCCATTTTGAATCCTTTGCCGGTGCCGTGCGCTACGACCAGTGGGTATTTGGGTCTGCTGTCTCTGGGGTGAGGCCCATCGCTGCATCTGGGCCGGGTAATGCCGCTAATCCTTCACCCAGTGCGGAAATAACACCAGATGCCACTACGCCAGAAGCGGCCGCGATCGTACCACCTGCCACGCCTGAGGTAGAAAGCAATCCTTGCGACGCGGCATACATCAACGAATTGCGCTCATGTAAGGCAGATGCTGCCGAGCAGGCGACAGCCTTATTGCAAAGATGCAACAGGGAGGCCGCAGCGCGCTATGCGGCTTGCCGACGTGGCCGGTGATGGATTGCAAGTAATGAGCCGAACAGACTATGAAAGAAGATTTTTGCAATGCAAAAGCTTAATGATTCCGAACTATGCTTTTACCTTCCCCAGCTTCCATGCCACATGATGAGTGAAACACGCCTGCACCCTATGCGCGGTGGGACGACCATTACCGCCGCTGCTTTATGCTTGCTCTTGTGTGCCCCGGTTGTCGCTCAAGAGGTTTCTTCCGACTTGCAGTGGCTGTTACCAGCGGCACCAACTGAGCCAATGCCAACACTGCTGCCGCGCACACGCATCACAGCGAAGCAATTTGCCGAAATCAAGCCCCAGCCCACAGACTTCGAGCCGGTTTACGCTGATGAGAGTGAGCGCAACCTCATCCGCGCTGCGCAAGCCGGTGATCTGCAAAAGGTCAAGGCGCTGCTGGCCGCCGGTGCTCAACCCAATGCGCGCGATTCCCAAGGCAACCGTCCGCTGATCGCCGCAGCAGCAGAAGGGTATGTCGAAATTGTGCGCTTGCTGCTCGAGCGTGGTGCCAGCCCCAACGTCAAAGGCCCGACGGGCTTCACGCCGCTGGGCGCCGCCAGCCTGCGCGGGCACGCAGGTGTGGCGCGCTTGCTGCTCAAGGCGGGCGCGTTGGTGGATGCCAAAAGCGATAACGGCAACACACCCTTGCTAAATGCCGTCCAGCTGGATCACGCTGCCACGGTAAAAGAACTGCTGGCCTTCGATGCTGACTTGTTGCGCACCAACCGTGAAGGGCTGCCTGCGCTGGCTATTGCCGCGATGGAAGGGCATGCGGCAACACTCGCCGTGCTGCTGGCGCACGGCGCAGACCCCAATACGCTCGACCGCGA
>WOYI010869292.1_pt1 | contig 15149 bp, 7 predicted proteins | sample 6423411 | NCBI WGS metagenome assembly WOYI01 (sample SAMN13441803, study PRJNA592873) | oil field metagenome | biome: oil field; feature: oil-well bore; material: oil-contaminated soil; isolation source: oil-contaminated soil from oil-well borehole | place: Germany: Wietze | collected 2016-10-18 ...
AATGCGGTGATCCGGCGGGCACGCCCCGATCATCGCGGCGAGCAGAGTGGTCTTCGCTGCAATCCCCCCTACATTTTCCTGTCGGGGCATAGCTTTCACCAGGCCTTTTGATGGAGCGAGAGCCGCTCCTGTCATGCCCGATAAACGCTCCGCGACGTGCCGGTCTCGGTAGATTGAGAACCACACTGAGCGCTTGGAGGACGACGACGATGCCGGACAGCCCGAACCCTGCACGACCCGTGTTTCCGCAACAGGCTCGAGCTCAGGTCGCGGCGGCGGATCCAGAGACGTTGTTCGGCGAGTTGCCGCGTCGACGGGATGGGGTGGGCGCGCTGTGGTCGCACCAGGTCGATCAGCTGCGGGCGTACAGCGGGAACCACCTGGACACAGCGGATGTCGCTCTTGAGCTGCCTACTGGGTCGGGCAAGACCCTCGTAGGTCTGTTGATCGGTGAGTGGCGTCGACGCAGTCGTCGGGAGCGTGTTGTTTATGCCTGCCCCACCCGCCAGCTCGCGCTTCAGGTCGTGGCCGCTGGCGAGCGGCAAGGCATCAGCTTGCACGCCCTCATCGACTCACACAACGACTGGGATCCGCGACAGGTGACGGCTTACACGCGTGCTGAAGCGATAGCCGTGACCACCTACAGTCATATCTTCAACATCAACTCCTACTTGGCGGACGCGAAGACTCTGATCTTTGACGACGCGCACGCTGCTGAGGGCTATGTCGCTGAAGCATGGGCACTCGAGATTCCTCGCTCGCACGCGAGCTACAACGACCTCTTCGACGCACTCGGTGACACCGTCGACCAGCACCTTGTTACCCGCATGACCGGCGAAGGCGCCGATACGTCCAGCTGGCACGAGGTCCGGTTGATTCCCATGTCGGCTATCGCGTCGCGCCTGAGCGAGATTGACTCGGTGCTTGATGCTGGGCTGACGGCGCGCACGTCCGCGCGCTACCGATTCTCGATGCTCCGCGAGAACTTGATGTCATGCCTGTTCTACGTTTCGAGGGGCAAGTGGTACATCCGCCCGATGATTCCGCCGACGTTTGAGCACGCGGCGTTTGTTGACCCGGACCAGCGGGTGTATCTGTCTGCAACGCTTGGAGAAGCGGGCGAGCTTGAGCGGGCGTTCGGGCGGTCACCGATCGAGCGGATTCCGTCACCACCGGCCTGGGAACGTACCGGCAGCGGCCGCCGATTCTTCGTCTTTCCCGACCTCGCTGTGTTTGATGCGGCAACCGACACCGTCGCTGTAGCACCCTCCGAGCCTGGTCAGCTAACCGGCCTTGCTGAGCTTGAGCAGCCACCGCTCCTGAATCGGCTTGCCGACCTCGCAGCGAAGCGTTTGATCTTGACGCAACAAGGCGAAGCAGCCACAAAGATTGCGGACGCACTGAGCGTGCCCGCCCGAGAGCGGTTCGAGGCCTCAGACACGACGGTCGAGGCTTTCAAGAAGGCCGACCGAGGCACGCTGTTGGCACCCAACCGCTACGACGGCATGGACCTCGCCGACAAGAGCTGCCGGTTCATGGTCATGGAGAACGTGCCGACCGCCTCACACTTGCAGGACCGCTTCCTCAGCTCGAAGCTCCGCGCCGGCGACGTACTCGCGGAACGGATTCGAACCCGCATCGTTCAAGGCGCCGGCCGTTGCACGAGAGGCCCACAAGACTGGGCGGTAGTGGTCGTTCAAGGCGAAGAACTTCTCCGCTACCTCTCCGATCCCGACAACACACGCTCAATGCCCGTCGAACTTCAAGCAGAGATCGAGTTCGGCCTGCTGGCCAGCGCGGGCTCCTACTCCAACGTTGTCGCCCTGACCCGAAGCGCGCTCGCCCAAGACGAAGATTGGCGCACACACGGTGAACCGGCGCTCGCCGACGGCCGCGCACGCACCACGCGCACCCCGCAACCACTCGCCGCCGAGCTCGCTGCCAGCGCACCACGCGAGGTCGCAGCGTGGCGAGCCGCCTGGCTTGGCGACTGGGAAGCGGCAGGGCGTGCCGCGGTCGAGGTACTGGAGGGGATCACCGCCCCGAAGGCGCGCGCCTACAGGGCACTGTGGGCCTACTTCGCGAGCGCTTGGTTTGGCAGGTCTGCGGCTGCCGGGAACGCTGCGGCTGCTCGCCGTTCTGCCGAACTGCTGACGACAGCCCATCGTGCGGCAACGGGCATGGTCTGGCTTCGAGAGATCCAGCCGCTGCCTGCGGACGTTGTCATCCCAGAACCGAGCGATGCGAGCGCGACGACCGGCATCTTGTCCCTCCTGGGTGGTGCGTTGCGGTCTGCGACGACGTTCTCCAGTCGTGTGCAGACGATGCTCGGGCAGCTTGCGCAAGACGAGGCGACACCCTACGAGCTCGGGCTTGTAGAGCTGGGCCGGCTCCTCGGCGCAGAGTCGTTCAAGCCCTCAGGCCAAGGCCGGACCGACGCGGCATGGCTCTGGGATGAGCTTTGGCTGACCGTGGAGGCGAAGAGCGAACAGACAGCCGAGCGGCTCAGCATGGGCTACGTACGGAAAGCGAACACACATCTGGCGTCCCTTGCAGCCGACCGCGACGTCGATGCCCCACCCGCTGACTCGGTGAGTGTGATCGCCGCGCACAGCAGGCTGGTAGATCCGGACGCAGTCCCGATCGCCGCGCCGCATTTGTATCTCACAACCACGGACGTGCTTCTCGACATCGCCCATGACACGCACCGCGCCTGGACAGCAATTCGCACGAGCGTGCAGGCCGACGGCGGCGAAGCGGCAAGAGCAGAAATCACGAAGTTGCTCTGGGAACATCGCCTCCTCCCAACTCAAGTCAAAGAGCGACTCAGCCGCGAGCCAATTCGAGGGCTCTGACGGTGCCTGGTCGCGACGGCTCCGTGAGCCACAGGACGATGCCCGATTGGAGGCGTAGATGGCGGACGGCGTCCCTTTGAACCTGCTGCTTGAGCCTGGCGAATACCGCGTCGAGTGGCAGTTGCCCACCCAGACGGGCGGGACGGTCACCCTCCAGGGAGACCTGGAGCTTGTGGCAGATCGGCCGCCACGCGGAAACGTCTTCGGTGATGTTCCAGTGAAGTGGGAGACGGCCGGTGCCGGCGGAGTCGCGAGCTTCCCGCAGATCTATGAAGCGAACACCATCGTCGGCCGATTGCTCAATGGCTTCACCGTCGTACTCATCGGCGCGGTCATCGAGATCTGGATGTCCGAGCGCGCAGTTATGCATGCAAGGGCTGCACTGCTGGGGCGCGAACCGGTAGCGGCTGACGCGATGCAGGTGGTCGGCGTTGATGTACAGGTCGAGGGATTGGACGCGATCACCGGGATTGGCCCGATCGGCAAGGTGAAGATCCCGTTGAAGCGGGAGGAGGGGCAACGCTACCTCGATTGGAGTTGGGAGGCAGTCGGTAACCCAGACAGCACCCAGACCTGGACCGACGATGATGCCGAGGTCGAGCTGCAGTTCTACAGTTCCGTGACCGCTCCCGAAGCGTTCTTCTTCCGCGTCACGTTCAGTCCGGTCGTCTGGATCCGCCCTTCTCAGCCCATCCCGTTCGATGAGGTGTTCTCCGAGTGGGTGGAGCCGCTGCGTCGCATCGTCTCATTGGCGACCGGCCGGAAGGAGGAGATTACCTATCTCGCGGTTCGCCTCACCGCCGGCGACGGCGATTCTCGATTGTTCCAAGTGTTCGGAACCTCCCTGCAGCAGGCACCGTATTCGTCACGCGGCAACGACGTTCTGAAGGTCGAGCGCTCGTTTCTGCTGTCCCCGGAGGACATGTCTCTCCTTAGCCTCCTCCGCCGCTGGCAGCAGCTGCGAGGCGAACACCACCCGCTCCTGGAGACGTACGGGTCGATGATGTTCGCCCCCGAGCAACACCCACGTTCCCGGCTCCTGCTACTCCTGCAAGCACTCGAAGGGATGCACGGTCACGAGAAGGCCGCCGACTTCGCAGAGCGTGTGACCAAACACAAGGAACGTCGCGAGTCCGCGCTCGCGGAGGCCGCAGAGACGCTCAGCGCTGAAGTCCTGGCGTTTCTGAAGTCACACCTATCCCGCAGGCCACCCAGTAGCCTGCAGCAGGTGCTTGGCGAGCCGCTGACGGCTGTCCCGGTCGACGTCACAGAGGAGCTAGGACGCTCAACTTTGGTTACCGAGGTTATGACCGATCCGAGGAAACCGACGAACAGCTACGACGCACTCCGGCTGATACGCAACGATCTCGCACACGGCACCCGCGGCTACGATGCCCAAGCCGTTCACGATGTGGCCCAACTCCTTGACGGTGTCGTCCGAGCGCACATGCTCCCGCATACTCGGTTGCTCGGAGGATGCGCAACGACGAGACCAAGAACGCCGCCGGCGCTGATCAGCAACATTCGTGCGTCGCGAGCCCTCCGTTCCTGACATGCAAACGACGCTAGGGAACGACTGTGGGTACGACGTCAAGAACAAGTGCCTCGATCTTTGGAAAGAGCGCCTTGTGCTCGAGCTCCGCCCTGATGAGCTTGCGCGCCGCTTGGAACGTCTTCGCCCCGCTGACGTCGACCTTGCTCGCAGCGCCTTCCGCTTCAGCAACCGCCTTTACGAGGGCGATGTGGGACTCGTTGCTGGCGTCGTACGGCTGGATCAAGGCGCGGAACACGTTCTTGTCGATGTCTCTCGGACCGAAGAGGCCGACGGCCATGAACGGCTTGACGCGCTCAAGCACGGCTGCGGAGTTGAGAATCCCGACGAGGTAACGCGCTTCGTCAACGGTGTTTGTGGCCGCCCAGTACAGCTTGTGATCGATGATCACATCGGCATCATCGACCCGGGCCGCAGTGATGGCATTACCGGCCTTCGTGTAGACGACGCGCTGAGTTGCGGAAGGGAGCTGTGCGGAAAGCTGGCCAATGTAGTCGATGCGATCGAGGAACGACCCAGGGTCGTTCGCCGACTTGTTGGCGTTCCATAGCTCCTCCGCCGCAACCCACCAGCTTGAGAGGCCCTCATGCTCAGCGATCTCGCTGGATGAGAGGAGCTTCCCGGTCTTCGGTGAGATCGGTAGCACTGCCTTCAGCGGCGCTGTAGTCCGGAACGGAAGTGTGGTCTCACCGAGATGAACCGGGCGGACGAACGTCTTCTCGACTACGTCTGAGATCGGCGGCAGCGCCTTCCACGGCTGCTTGTCCTGGTTCGTCTTCCGCGAAACTACTGGAACACGCCCAGCGCCAGCTCCTAGCGGGCTCGACTTTCCTTCCTCGATGAACGTCAGCATTCGTGGAGCGAGCACTGCCCCCTGACGGAACCTCTTCCGATAGATCGAGAATGTGACTGCTGCGTCTTCTTCGCTTGTGACCCCAACCGTGGTCACGTTTCTTGTCAGACGCGGGAGCATTTCGTCCCAGGTGACGTTGGACTTTGCGCCCTTCGTCGACCATGCCTCGACCTCTGCGGTCATCGCCTTGGAGGTCGTTCCGCGGTTGCCGACAATGACGGCCGCGTGATTGGGGAATCCGGTCGCCGCCTTCTGTAGGTCCCATGCGCGATCGAACTGCACGCGCAGGTCGAGGATCGTGCTCCCCCAGCGCCCCGATCGGAATTCAGCGTGGGGTTGGCGGGTGAGAATTCCGTGGGGAACGATCATCGCGAACCTGCCACCTGCCCGAAGGTATAGCTCGGTCGCCCGCACAACGAACAACGGAGCGAGGTCTCTGCCGGTGGCGCCGGCTCTGCCGGTGATGAGGCCGCGAGCTTTGAGCATGGCGGTGAAGCGAGTCTGCATCGGGCCGGTCATCGCCCCGTATCGGAGCCAGGGCGGGTTGCCGACGAGGACATCGACCTTATTGTCGTCCGCGGACAGCCATGTGGGACGAACGAGATTGCGGACGTAGTAGCCCCAGATACTGTCGCGTCCATCGGCGTGCAGTCTGCGCATGGTGTCGTAGGTGGCGACGAGAACATCCATGTCCTGTTCGGGGATGCCGAACTGGCGTAGCGTCGGCGAGATCACCGTTTTGCTCGCCCGATTGCTTGTGTCGGACGCCTTTTCTGACATCGCGTTGACGAGTCGATCGAAGTTTGCCGCGTCCTGGAGGACTGACTTCGGGAAGACGAGATCGTCATGGAAGAGCGCCGCACCAGCCTCCACAAGGTCCGCACCTGAGGTTGCGATGGTGAGCTGCTCTTCGGACGCGAAGATGTCCGCCCGCTGCTCCCATCGCAGGGAGTCGCCGAGGTAGACAGGCACGACGATAGGCCCGCGGTCGTCGGCGGTGAGCCGTTCCGCGCCGATGGCGAGCAGGTAGGTGACGCGGGCAATGGTGACTGCCACTGGGTGGACATCCATGCCGGTGACGTGCGATGTCACCCCGCTGATCGCGTCGCCGTTCGACATGCCGGCTTGGTCGGCTGCGGTGAGGTAGCGGCGAATGGCGTGGAACAGGAAGGTGCCCGAGCCGCACGCCACGTCCGCAACGCGTTGAGTCAGAGGCTCGTCCACGTTGGCGTCAACGATGGCTTGAGCCAGCCAGTCGGGCGTGTAGTACTCGCCCAGTGCCTTCCGGTCGCGCGTGTCGATGACCGATTCGTAGAGGAGCTTCAGTACGTCGTGCTCGACATGATCCCAGTTGAACTGGGCTATCCGTCGGGCGACGTTCGCGATGAGCTCTTCGCCGCCGTCGACGTCGAGGAGCCAGTCGAAGAAGTCCGCTTGAACGACACCAACGATCTGCGCGTTCGAGAACTCGGTGCCGAGGCTGAGCTGCTTCGCGCTGATCCCGCCCTTTGCGCTCACGTCGAACCCGAGGGTGGCGTGAGCGATGATCTCTGCAGTGAGAACGAGCAGGGTGTGATTGATGAAGAGTGTCTCGTCGTCTTCGAACGCGGACCCGAAAGCGGTGCGAAGGAGCTTGGCCCATAGTTCGCGCTTAAGCGAGACCTCCGTGTTGTCAGCATTCGCTTGATAGAGATCTCGGAATGCGGCGACGTCGACGAGGTGGGCCGGGGAGTTGGCTCCGAGTCGCCGGACGATCTCAACCGGAGTGGGCTTCACCTGTGTCTGGGTCGATAGGACAGCTTCAAGCCATCCCACGAGAACAGGCGGTTCCTTGCCCGTCATGTCCAGTTCGGCGACGAGCCGACGCCCCTCGGCGCCGACATTGAACAGCAGCCACAAAACGCCGTCAGTGAGGACGCCGGAATAGTGAGCGCCTGACTGCTCGGTTCGCGTTGTGATGTACCCCTCGAGCTGAGACTCCCCATCGGCCCGCACGGTCTGGTTGCGCAGATCCTTCTTGACCTCGATAGCCAGCTGCCCGACTTCGACATCAATACGTCGGCGTGTGCCGTCCGCGGATGGGGATTCCATGTGCGCCTGGTCGGTGCCGATGTTGAGTTCGCCGACGGTCAGCAGTCCATATATGTCAGCCTGGATGTCCGCTTCCGTGCGAGCCGGATCGCGCTTCACCAGTTGGGCGATCAGCACATCGCGAGCAGAGAATGAGGCCACGCTCCCACGCTACCGAAGCGGTGCAAGGAGTCCTCGGACCGCGAGTCCGCGAGTCCGCGCGTCGTCCTCTGGCGCCCAGCACCGGGCCTGCCTGCGTCCGCGCTCGCGAAGGTCCGTAAGGGTCCCAGCGGCCGATGAACGTCGCGAGGTTCGATGGTCTGCACTCAGGCTCGGGCAGCCGGGGGCCGGGAACCTTCGGACGACCACGGACATTGCCGCTCTCCTACTCTGGGAGAAGAAGGCAGGGGTTTGGTGATTGGGCAAGCGGCGGTGTATCTGCGGATCTCGCAGGACCGCACCGGCCTGCACGCCGGCGTGCAACGCCAGCAGGAGGATTGCCTCGCCCTCGCCGATCAGCTGGGCTTCACGGACCCGCAGGTGTTCATCGACAACGACGTATCCGCGTTCGACGGCGGACGCCGCCCAGGCTACGACGCACTCGTCGCCCGGATCCGCTCTGGTGTGTCGCGGGTCATCGTGTGGCACGTCGACCGTCTCTACCGACAGCCCAAGGAGTTGGAGGACCTGATCGCTCTGGTCGAGCGACACCCAGTGCGCATCGACGCGGTCCGCGGCGGTGGCTTCGACTTGAACACCACCGAGGGTCGCCTGATGGCCCGACAGCTCGTGGCGATCGCCGCCTACGAGTCCGGGCACAAGTCCGACCGGGTCAAGCGCGCCAACAAGCGCCTGGCCGAGCAGGGCCGCTGGCATGGGCCTGCCCGCTACGGGTACGCAGCCGGCGGCGCGCTGATCCCGGATCAAGCAGCCGTAGTGCGGCAGATGGCCGATCGGTTCCTGGCTGGAGACTCGATCCGTTCGATCACGACCTGGCTGAACCAGTCCGGCATCCCACCTCTGCGCGCCGGGGCCGGAACGTCCGGGCTGTGGCACTCGCAGACGGTTCGCAGTGTCCTGGCGTCTGCTCGGATCTCCGGGCAGCGCGCCTACGCACCCGACACTCGCGCCGATCCCGCAGGCGGGCGGGAGATCCTCGGCCCCGGCGACTGGGAACCGATCATCACCCCACAGGAGACCGAGCAGATCAGATCGATCCTCGCCGATCCTGCCCGTCGCCGCACCACCCCGCCACGCCGCACCCCCCTCGGGGGTATCGCCGAGTGCGGACTCTGCGGTGCCGGGCTCACGATCGCCGGGCACACCTCCTCCCCCGGCGCCGCATCGACCTTGCGGTACGTCTGCCAGAAGGATCCTTCCCGACCCGAGCGCGGCGGCCTGAGCATCAGCGCCGCACACCTCGACAACTACATCACCAGGCGTGTACTGCACCGGCTCGGCCACCCACGGCCATCCGAGAACACGGAGTCGACGACCGCGGTACTGCGGCGGATCGTGGACATCAATGCTCGGATTGGGCAGCTTGAGGAGGATCGCAGGGCCCGGACGATCACCGGCGGCGAGTTTCGGGTCGGCCTGCAGGCGGCGGAGGATGCCCTGCGGGCAGCGGAGCAGCAACTCGTCGCCGCGGGAGGTGCCGTCGCCCTCTACGCCGCACCGATCGGCAACCCAGCGGCACTGGAAACCTGGTGGCACAGCCTCGATACGACGGATCGACGTGCCGTGACCACTACCCTCATCAAGAAGCTCAACGTAGCCCCCGGCAGGCGGGGCCGGAGCTTTGACCCGACTCGGGTCCGCATCATTTACAACCCCTGACGCCGAGCCTGGCAGCTTACTCGCCACGGGCGGGACGCTGCGGTGCGCCCGGGTAGCACTGGAGCACTCTCATACAACTCAACACCGCCCTGATCTATCTCCGGATCTCCGTCAACCGCGCCAGCGAGCACGCCTCCATCCAGCAGCAACGCGCTGACTGCACCGCCCTAGCGGACCGGCTCGGATATGCGCGCAGGATCGAGTTCGTCGACGAAGCCGTCTCCGCCTACCAGGACCGGACCCGCCCCAGCTACCAGCACCTCCTCCAGCAGATCGAACGCTCCCCCACGGCGACAGTGTTCGTCTGGCACCTAGACCGGCTCTACCGGCGCCCCCGCGAGCTCGAGCAGCTCCTCGACCTCCTCGACAGGCGCCCGATCAGGGTCGAAGCAGTGCAGGGTGGTTCCTTCGACCTGAACCGGCACGAGGGTCGTCTCTTCGCCCGGCAGCTGGTCGCTTTCGCCAACTACGAGTCTGCGCTGAAAGGAGCACGCGTTTCAGGCGCCCACCAGCAGCGCGCTCGACGGGGATCGTGGCACGGCCGGGCCGGCTACGGATACCGGGCAGGAGGCGCTCTCCACCCCGACCAGGCACCTGTGTTGCGTCGAATCGCGCGAGACTACCTGGCGGGCTGCTCGGAGACTGAGATCACCCGACGCCTCAACGCCGAAGGCATCGCCGCTCCGAGCGCTAACGGGTGGCATCTGTCCACCGTGCAGGCGATTCTTCGCAGCGACCGCCTCCACCAACAGCGAGTGACCGGCACTGGCGAACGCATCAACGGAAGGTGGGAGTCGGTGATCACCAACGACGAGTCCACTCTCATCCGGGCACTGCAAGTACTGCCCCAGCGGCGCACGACGAACTCCTCGCGTAGCCTGCTCGGCGGCCTGGCTCGCTGCGCTGCCTGCAAGCGCGGCATGGTCGTCGCGTACAGCGGCAGCGGGCGAATCCGCAGGTACGTCTGTCTTCGCCGCGACGGCGGATGCGGCAACGGCATAGCTGCCGACGCACTGGACTGCATCGTCCGTACTCAGCTCTCCGAGGTCGAACTCGTCCGAACCTCAATTCGGCCGACACACGAGCTAGACAAGGCCCGTGTGCTTCGCCAGCAACTGATCGACAATGCCACCGCCTACGTGACCGGTGGCAGGCCGCACGACGCCTTTGCGGCGATCAGTCTTGGGCTTCAGCGAGAAATCGATCAGCTCAGCAGTGCCGTCGTAGCGGCGACGCGAACGCCGAATAGCTGGGATGAGCTTCCCTTGCCGGAGCAACGACGGATGCTCCAGCGACGGGTAGTCGACATTTTCATCGAGCGAAGCGACGCGCCGGGAAAGTTCGACCCCTATCGCCTTCGCATCGAATGGCGTTCAGCGATGTAGCCCCACACCGCCCTCTTGGACCGCCCACAGCAGCCGACTCGGACCAGTGGTGCTAGCCCTCGCCGGAGGGGTGCAACGGCGCGGACGAGGAAGCCCCACATTCGAGGAGGACAACCAACCTGCTTGACCGGCTGCCGACATTGCAGAGAGACTCGGCCGGCGACGAAGCGAACCCGTGTCTGCGCTCCACAGGATGATTGAGCTATGACTAGCCAAGCCGAGCTCGAGAGGCGTATCCGGTTCGGACTGAGCACGCTCACCGAAACCAACTCGCATCATGATTTCGAGACCATCAGCCTTGGACTCGCTCGAAAGCGAATCGCCACCAATCTCATGCCGGCAACCGGTCCGGTGGCTGCGGGCGGTGATCAAGGACGGGACGCAGAGAGCTACTGGGCCAACCTCACTGACGAGGAGGTACCGACTTCGCTCTTTGCTGTCGGCGCGACGGACGCGAACGTAGTCCTCGCGTGCACCACGCAGCAAACTGACGTCCCGAGCAAGATTCGGGCGGACCTACAGTCGATTTGTAGTCGCGGAGAGCCAGTCGACCGTGTCGTCTACTTCACGTTGACCCCGGTTCCCGTTGGGAAGCGCCACGAGCTCCAACAACAAGCACGCACAGATCACAGCGTCGCCCTCGACATCTGGGATGCTCTCGCCATCTCTAAAGAGCTCGCTGAGCACGACTTGTATCACCTCGCCATCGACTACCTCCACTTGCCAGCCGAGCTGGCCCCGGAACGGCCGGTCTCAGGAGTCTCGCGACCCGAATGGTACGAGAATGATCTGGTTCGGTGGCGAACGAAAGTGCATCCAGCCTCCACTCTGGGAGAGCTCATCGACTTGCGCGACGGACTCCGGCACGCAAGCACCGACCCGGCGCTCACGACCGACTTGCCAGAGTGGCTCAAATGGGCAGAGACACTCCTTGAGAACGCTGCTAGCGACGAAGTAGCCATCCGGGCGCAGTTCGAGATCGCCTGGGCAACGATGCGCGGCACCGAGTCACTCCGCCCCGCCGACGAGCATGTGAGGGCATTCTTCTTGCTCGTCCCCGAGTCGTTGAACGATCCCGGAACCCTGCGCGATGCGACGATGCTGCTCGACCTCGGATACGCAGCCATGCTGCGCCACGCAACAGAAATCCCACGCTCCGAGTTGGAAGCCTGGCACAAGACGCTCGTGGACAAGATCGACGCCCAACTTGCGGAAGACCCCTACCCCAGTATGCGGGCGCTTCTGTTGTCGCTCGAGGCGTACTTGGCACTGCATCAGAAGTACCCACGGGATCTTCTCCCGGAAGACGGCGAAGTTCGTTCCCTGCCGGAGACAGCAGCCGCCGTTCGGGATCGGATCCGTTCAGGCGGTATGCCCGGCATGGCTGGCATAGACCTGATTGACGTCGACAAGGGCATGAATGCCCTGCACGCACTCGTCGACATTCTCGAGGACACGCCCCTCTTCCCTGTGGGTGACACCGCCGACATCTTCGGCCTGTACACAACCAAACTGGCCGACCATCCTTCCTACGAACATGTGCGCGATGGCCTTGACGCGGCGGTGGAACGTATCGAGGGAGAAGGGGCACGCGGCAATCGAGCTCTTGACCGTGCCCTCCAGTTCAACAACGGAGGTCGACTTCTCGACGCGCTCCACGAGATCCACGTCGCAAAGATCAACTGGTGGCATGGCGACACCCTGGAAGGCGGCATCAACATGCTGCTGCTCGCCGCAAAGATCTACTACCAACTGAACCTGCCGCTCGCAGCCAAGCAATATGCCCTGGCGGCCTCCGTCGCAGCCCGCGGCGCAAGCGACCCGGCGCTGAGGCACTACGTCGCAGAAGGCATTCTCATCGCGGCGACCTGCGACCACCATTCCGGCCAATCCGTGACCGCGACGCACACGTTCCACATTGGCGTGCTCGCCCAAAGTGCATACGTCGAGAATCCGATGGACTTCGACAGCCATCCCGCGCTCATGAACATGCTGCAAGACCAGTGCCACATCCTCCGCGCGGCCCACACTGTTCGCCCGACCCTCGTGCCACTCCTCGAATCAATCCTTGAACCAGCCGGGATGATGCCAGCGATAACAGCCATGCTTGAGGCCGCGAGCGAACTGCCCACGTCGACAGAGAAGGAGATCGCTGAGATCACTGACAAGTCCGGGATGGGTCGACTCTTCAGCGACGTTGGGGCCAACCGCAACTATCGCTGGAGTGGCTTAGGACTGACATGGTCAGTGCGATGCGCGAACGAACGAATCGCGGTTCTCACGACTGAGCGCTTCATTGCTGCCGCCCAAATCGTCCTCGCGGACTTCGCACGCCACGACGCACACTTTTTCCGCGGGGCTCTCGAGGTCGAGATCCAAGCAGATGCGACGAACGGCCAAGGTGGTGTGAGCTCAGTCGATCGCTCGTCCACTGGAGTATGGAGATTGCACCTCACCCCCGCCGCTGGGTGTGATCCGCAGGCACTCCATCTCGAGACCATCGGCGCCGTCATGCACTTCCTCGTGACTCAGTCGCTGCTCTCGCAGCATGATTTCTCCAATCTGATGGAGATCGCGTTCGATGGCGGCCTGATGCACAAGTCCACAATTGTCCGCCCCTACGACGAGTTGGCCGACCTCATCGCCGCCGAACAGACACGCGTTATGTCTGCACGACCAGAACTATGCATCGGGTGGAGTTCAGCACCCAACCTGATCAACCCGAGCCCCGACATGCAGCCAAGCACGGAGGTCGCCTCGACCTACGAGAAGAACCGAGCCAAGATCCTGGAGAACATCGCCTACCGGTACGAGACGATTCCCGCAGTGATCGGGCCCACTCTGACATCGTTGCTGCAAAACGCAGAGTTCACCCGTACCGCGCGAATTCTCAAGTCCGAAGGTTGGCTCGACTGGCACCTGCTAATCGCCATCGTCAATATCGTCGTCAACCGCCGCGCAGTCTCCCGAGGAATGACCTTGACCCGGCAGATGACAGACGCACAACGGAAAGCACTTATTGACCTAGCCCACACGCCCGCACTCGAGACCGACCCGATACTCCCGGCGGAAGTCTTCGGCGAAGATGAGCTCCGATTCCACCTGGCCTCCGCCGCCGTGTCTGGCGTAGCCAGCATCGGTCTGGAAATCCACGCAGGGCCCGTGTTGACAGATCCAATCCTGGAGTTCCTTGGCGATAGGTATCGATACTGGGACGACGACACCCCTCACGACTCGCTTCTCGACGTTCCAGCACCGGATCTCAGCAAGACAAGCCGTGACTCCACTAGCTAGGCGACACAGTTCGCCGGAACTGTAGAGACCGGACGCCCTCACCTAGCAGATCGGCCGCGATCCGCTCTCTGAGCGTCTGAGCCGCACGACGGGGTCGGACCACAGCCATCATATGGACCAAATGATCACGGCAAACGAAGATCCGACGCTGGAGCGGTCAGACTCGGCGTGCACGCTCGAGACGTCCGCTCCGGCAAATTGTTGGAGTCAAAGATCCGACGTGGTAATCGCTGCAATACCCCGTACATTTCGCGTCCGGATGTGACCTCTGACCTCGGAAATACCGCCTGCACTGCCTAGGGCTGAGACCGACCGAGGCCACCAGCCAGCGGAAGACGCCGCCAGAATCACCCTCAACGTTGACTGGATCTATGCCCCCCGGCGCTTGGGACTGATCTACGTCACCGACATCGAGCGGTCCACCGCCCTCTACACCGCCTGCGACCGATGGTGAGTCGTCTCCTCAAGGTCCGCCATCTGTTCGGATCCCCAAACCAGGTGAGACCAACGTCAGGGCGCTTCGATACGGTGCTCGTATGAACAGGCCCGTCAATGACCGGCAGCTGGAAGTCTTGCGGTGGATCGCTGACGGATGCCCCCGGGCAAGTGGCCCGAGGACGACAATGTGCACAAGATCAGTGCCTCTGCGCTCAAATCCCGTGGCCTCGCGACAGTCACTGGTCATGGCAGGACCTGGACCGCCGCGATCACCGACGCTGGCACACACTACCTTGAGCACGGCAGTTACCCACCAAGCGACGAACCGCCCGTCGCGATCTTCTCTGCTGGTCGTTCACGCCGCGAAAGCCCAGCGAAGCTGGAGCTAGGAGAGGCCGCGTCGGAGACGCTCATAGAAGCCAGAGTGTTGATCAAGCACCTCCAGGACCAAGGACAGCTCACCGTTTCCGATCCGGAGGAGTCTGTCCGGGCCCGCTATCGACGAGTACTGCACGCCTGTAGGGTCCACCACTTGGTGCCGGACGGACAGGAGCTACGCTTCACCGGGCGTACCTCGGGCGACATTGTGATCATGCTCAGCGACTGGTCCCCCCGCAGAAACCACCAACTGGGACCGCATTCGAACGACGGCGCGAACTGTCACGACAAACCTCGAGACACTACGCAGGGCATTGGAGACCACGTCGATCCTGAGCTCGGTCAGCGAAACGCTTCGTCAGCGCGCCATCGAGGTCGTACTTAGTCTTGCTGAGGAGCTGCGCGCGCACGAGCTCAGGCTCGGGGTGAACGACTGTTAGCGGCCATGCCAAACTGCCCATAGGCGGCCACGGAACCTGCCCACT
>WOYI010889520.1_pt1 | contig 15149 bp, 14 predicted proteins | sample 6423411 | NCBI WGS metagenome assembly WOYI01 (sample SAMN13441803, study PRJNA592873) | oil field metagenome | biome: oil field; feature: oil-well bore; material: oil-contaminated soil; isolation source: oil-contaminated soil from oil-well borehole | place: Germany: Wietze | collected 2016-10-18 ...
CGGCGAGGGCATGATCGAGAGCGGCCGGGGGCGCATCGTCAACATCGCCTCGATCAACGGCTCCAAGGGAGCCTTCGGCCAGACCAACTACGCCGCGTCCAAGGCCGGCATGCACGGCTTCACCAAGTCGCTGGCGCTGGAACTGGCAACCAAGGGCGTCACGGTCAACACGGTGTCGCCGGGCTACCTGCAGACACGCATGACGATGGCCGTGCCCGAAGAGGTGCTCAAGGCCAAGGTGCTCTCGCAGATCCCGATGGGCCGACTGGGACACCCCGACGAGGTCGCCGCCCTGGTCGCCTTCGTCTGCAGCGAGGCAGCCGCGTTCATGACCGGTGCGAACCTGGCGATGAACGGTGGTCAGCACATGGCCTGATTCCCTTTCCCGGATCACGGAGCGCACCCATGCCCGATACCCCCGCCGCCGCCCCATCCGACGACGCCGACGACATCCATTTCATCCGCAACCGCACGTTCGAGGAGATCGCCATCGGCGATACCGCGGCGATCGAGCGCACGCTGACCGCCGAGGACATCCAGCTATTCGCCGTGATGTCCGGCGACGTGAACCCGCAGCACATGGACCCGGCCTTCGCCGCCTCCACCCGCTTCCACGGCGTGATCGCGCACGGCATGTGGGGCGCGGCGCTGATCTCGGCCGTGCTCGGCACCCGCCTGCCCGGTCCCGGCACGATCTACCTGTCGCAGACGCTGAAGTTCCTCGCCCCGGTACACATCGGCGACACGCTGACCATCCGGGTGACCGTGCGCTCCAGGGATGAGGCGAAGAAACAGCTGGTGCTCGACTGCAGCTGCATCGACCAGGCGGGGCAGTGCGCCATCCAGGGCGAAGCCCGGGTATTGGCGCCCGTGGAGAAGATCGTCCGCCCGCGCGCCACCCTGCCCGAAGTCCGCCTGACCCCGGGGCACGATAGCGTGCAGCGGCTGCTCGACTATGCGAAGCCGCTGGGGGCGATCCGCATGGCGGTGGTCCATCCCTGCGACGAGTCCAGCCTTGGCGGCGCGCTCGACGCCCGGCACGCGGGGCTGATCGAACCGGTGCTGGTGGCTCCGCGCGCGCGGCTCGAGGCGGTGGCCGCCGCGGCAGGCTTCGACCTGACCGGCATCGCCATCGACGATGTCCCGCACAGCCATGCGGCGGCGGCCCGCGCGGCCGAGTTGGCGGCGTCGGGCGAGGTCGATGCGTTGATGAAGGGCAGCCTGCATACCGACGAACTGATGGCGGCGGTGGTCGCCGCGGGCAGCGGCCTGCGCACCAAGCGCCGGATCAGCCACTGTTTCATCATGCAGACACCGGCCTACCCGCGCCCGTTCATCATCACCGACGCGGCCATCAACATTGCCCCGACGCTGGAGGAAAAGGCCGACATCATCCGCAACGCCATCGACCTGGCCCAGACGATCGGCGTGGCACAGCCGCGCGTGGCGATCCTTGCCGCGGTGGAGACGGTCAACCCGCACATGCCGGCCACGCTGGACGCGGCGGCGCTGTGCAAGATGGCCGACCGCGGCCAGATCACCGGCGGCGTGCTCGACGGGCCGCTGGCGTTCGACAACGCGGTGTCGGCCGCCGCCGCGCGCATCAAGGGCATCGTCTCGCCCGTGGCTGGCCAGGCCGACGTACTGGTGGTGCCGGACCTGGAGAGCGGCAACATGCTGGCCAAGCAACTCGAATACCTCGGCGGTGCGGCCAGCGCCGGCATCGTGATCGGCGCGAAGGTTCCGATCGTGCTCACCAGCCGCGCCGACTCGCGCGAGTCGCGGATGGCCTCCTGCGCGGTGGCCTTGCTGCTGGCCCACCATTACCGGAGCCATCCGTTGTGAGCGCCTTTCCCATGACCCAGGCGGCAGGCGAGCTGCTGCTGGTGCTCAACTGCGGCTCGTCCAGCATCAAGTTCGCACTGTTCGACGCGGCGGTCTCGCCGCTGCCGCGCCAGCCGGTGTGGAGCGGCAAGGTCGAGGGCATCAGCGGAGCGTCGCCACGCTACGAGGCCTCTGGCGAACCCGATGCGACGCTCGCGCTGGATGCTGCCGATCCGTACACCGGCGCCTTGACGCACATCCGCGGGCGCCTGCAGGCGCGGCTCGGCGGGCGCCGGCTCGCCGCGGTGGCGCACCGCGTGGTGCACGGCGGCAGCAAGTATTTCGCGCCGGTACGTGTGGACGCCGCCGTGCTCGCCGACCTGCGCAGCTACATCCCGCTGGCGCCGCTGCACCAGCCGTTCGCGCTGGAGGCGATCGAGGCCCTGCTCGGCCTGCACCCGGACCTGCCGCAGGTTGCCTGCTTCGACACCGCCTTCCATCACACGGCGCCGAAGGTGGAGCAGATGCTGGCGCTGCCGCGTGCGCTGTGGGACGAGGGCCTGCGCCGCTACGGCTTCCATGGGCTGTCCTACGCATACATGGCCACGGTGCTGGCCGAGCACTATGGCGCCGGCGCCCGTGGCCGCACGATCTGCGCCCACCTGGGCAGCGGGGCCAGCCTCTGCGCCATGCATGAGCTGCGCAGCGTCGCCACCACGATGGGTTTTTCCGCGCTGGACGGACTGATGATGGGCACGCGCTGCGGCGCGCTCGATCCCGGCGCCGTGCTGTACCTGATGCAGATCCGCGGCCTCGACATCGACCAGGTCGGCCACATGCTCTACCACGAGTCCGGACTGCTGGGCGTGTCCGGCGTATCCTCCGATCCGCGCGACCTGCTGCCGCGCGAGGGCGAGCCCCCCGTGCGCGAGGCGCTGGCCCTCTATGTGCGGCGCATCGTGCGCGAGATCGGTGCGCTGGTCGCCGTGCTCGGCGGCCTGGACATGCTGGTGTTCACCGCCGGCATCGGCGAACACAACGCGGTGATCCGCGAGCGCGTCTGCGCCGCACTGGGCTGGCTGGGCGTCGCGCTGGACATCGACGCCAACGCGGCGCACGCTCAAGTGGTGTCCGCCCCGGAAAGCCGTGTCCGCGTGGTGGTCGAGCCGACCAACGAAGAGTGGATCGCCGCCCGCGCCGCGCTCGGACTGATGCAGGGCCGATCCGTTCCGGATTGATGCGAGTCAACTCCCGCAGTACGCCGTTATCCGACCATGGAATATGGCATGGGGGGTGGCACGTCCACCTTGGAGAAAGAGAACGTCTTCCATGGTCAAGATGCACGAGGGACAGGTGACGGCGGTACGCGGCGCGGTGCTGGACGTGCGCTTCGCCCAGCCGCCGCTGCCGGCGGTCAGCGAGGCCCTGCACGTGCTGCGCGATGACGGCACGCCGCTGCTGGTGGAAGTGACCTCGCAACTTTCCACGACGGACGTACGCGTGATCGCCCTGCAATCCACCGAGGGCATCGCCCGCGGACTGCGCGTGCAGGCGCTCGGCGAGCCGCTGCAGGTGCCGGTCGGGCCGGCGGTGCTCGGCCGGCTGTTCGACGTGACCGGTCAGCTCGGCGACGACGGCCCCGCCCTGCCCGCCGACGTGCCGCGCCGGCCGATCCATCGCGCACCGCCACCGCTGGCCGCGCAGAGCGGCAGCAGTACGCTGTTCGCCACCGGACTGAAGGTGATCGACCTGCTCACCCCGTTGGTGCAGGGCGGCAAGGCGGCGATGTTCGGCGGCGCCGGCGTCGGCAAGACGGTGCTGGTGATGGAGCTGATCCACGCCATGGTCGAGCGCTACCAGGGCATCTCGGTGTTTGCCGGCGTGGGCGAGCGTTCGCGCGAGGGGCACGAGATGCTGCTGGACATGCGCAACACCGGCGTGCTCGACCATACCGTGCTGGTCTATGGCCAGATGAACGAGCCGCCCGGCGCACGCTGGCGGGTGCCGTTCACCGCGTTGACCATGGCCGAGTACTTCCGCGACGAGCGGCGGCAGAACGTGCTGCTGCTGATGGACAACATCTTCCGCTTCGTGCAGGCCGGCTCGGAGGTTTCCGGCCTGCTCGGCCGGCAGCCCTCGCGGGTAGGCTACCAGCCCACGCTGGCCGACGAGGTCGCCGCGCTGCAGGAGCGCATCGTCTCGGTGGACGGCGTGGCGGTCACCGCGATCGAGGCCGTCTACGTGCCGGCCGACGACTTCACCGACCCGGCGGTCACCGCGCTGGCCTCGCACGTGGACTCGATGGTGGTGTTGTCGCGCGAGATGGCCGCGCAGGGCATGTATCCGGCGATCGACCCGATCGCGTCCACGTCGATCATGCTCGACGCCGACCTGCTCGGCGAACGCCACGTGCACATCGCCACCGGGGTACGCCGGGTGATCGAACACTATCGCCAGCTGCAGGACGTGATCGCCCTGCTCGGCATGGACGAGCTCGGCGCCGAGGACCGCCGGCTGGTCGAACGGGCGCGGCGGCTGCAGCGCTTCCTCACCCAACCGTTCGCCGTCACCGAGGCGTTCACCGGCATGCCCGGTCGCAGCGTGGCGCTGGCCGACACGCTGGACGGCTGCGAGGCGATCCTTCGCGGCGACTGCGACGATTGGCAGGAGAGTTCGCTGTACATGGTCGGCACACTGGACGAGGCCCGCGCCCGGGAGGCCGCCGCAACGAAGGCCGCGACATGAGTGGCCACCTGCACCTGGTGCTCGCCACGCCGCAGCAGGTCGTGCTCGACCTGGATGACGTCTCCGCCGTGCGCGGCGAGGACGCCAGCGGCAGTTTCGGCATCCTGCCCGGCCACGCCGACCTGATCACCGTGCTGGTGCCCACCGTGCTGCGCTGGCAGCGTGCCGGCGGCGAGCGCGGCTACTGCGCGCTCCGCGGGGGCGTGCTGCGGATGAGCGAAGGGACGGAACTGCACGTGGCCTGCCGCGGCGCCGTGCGTGGCGACCAGCTCGAAACACTGGAAACCACCGTGCGCACCACACGCGCCGACCAGGCCGATGCCGACCGCCGCGCCCGTGTCGAACAGATGCAGTTGCACGCCCGCGCCGTGCGCACGTTGCTGCGCTACCTGCGTCCCGGCCCCGGAAACGTCGCACCATGACGACGCCGGCGCCCGACCATCCCAGCGGAGAAGACCACGACCCGGCCGCCACGGCCGCCCGGCGTGCGCGCCAGCGCGACGAGGCCAACCGCGACGATCCGGCCACCCCGGCCAGCATCCGCCTGGCGCAGATCGGCGTGCTGGGCTGGACCATCGTCACGCCGATCATGCTCGGCCTGCTGGCCGGGCACTGGCTGGATCGCTGGCTGGGTACCGGCGTCACCTTCGCCGCCGCCCTGCTTACCGTCGGCGCCGGGCTGGGCCTGTGGTTCGCCTGGCACTGGATGCACCGTCAATGAGGAACCTTCGATGATCCTTCCCCTCGCGTCACTTCCGATCGCGCCGACGATCGGCCTCGGCGCGCTCGGCGGCGGCCTGGTCGGCCTGCTCCACTTCGTCGGCCTGCGCCACAGCGTGCGCCTGCTGACCACCGGCCGCACCGGCCTGGCACTGGTGTCGCAAGGGCTGCGCGTGCTGATCAGCGCGTTGTTGCTGGCCGCGCTGCTGCGATTCGGCCTGGCCGCCCTGCTGGCCGGATTCGTCGGCTTCCTGGTGGCGCGGCGCGTGCTGTTGCGCGACCGTGCGCCAAGCCATGTGCCGCCACCGGGCGGGGAGCCCCGGCCATGATCGGCTCGCCGCTGCGCACCGACATCCTGTTCCACCTCGGCCCGGTCCCGGTCAGCTCGGCCGTGGCGGTGAGCTGGGGGATCGTGGCGGCACTGGTACTCGGCTCGTGGCTGGCCACGCGACGCCTGTCGCTGCGCCCATCGCGCACGCAGGCCGTGCTGGAGCTGCTGGTCGAGACCATCGACGCACAGATCCACGACACCATGCAGGTGGATCCCGCACCGTACCGGTCGCTGGTCGGCAGCATCTTCCTGTTCGTGCTGGTCGCCAACTGGTCCGGCCTGGTGCCCGGCGTGGAGCCGCCCACCGCCCACCTGGAGACCGACGCCGCGCTGGCCGGCATCGTGTTCTTCGCCACCATCTGGTTCGGCCTGCGCAGCCGCGGGGTGCGCGGCTACCTGGCCACCTTCGCCGAGCCGGGCTGGCTGATGGTGCCGCTGAATCTGGTCGAGCAGATCACCCGCACCTTCTCGCTGATGGTGCGCCTGTTCGGCAACGTGATGAGCGGCGTGTTCGTGGTCGGCATCGCGCTGGCGCTGGCCGGGCTGATCGTGCCGATCCCGTTCATGGCGCTGGACCTGCTCACCGGCGCCATCCAGGCCTACATTTTCAGCGTGCTGGCGATGGTGTTCATCGGCGCCGCCGTGCACCCCGCCCCACCGCCCCGCGCGCCGGACGCGCCCACATCTTCCGATCGGAGAAACTCGCCATGAACGACCTGATTTCCGTTGTCAGCATTCTCGCCGCAGCGCTCGCGGTGAGCTTTGGCGCGATCGGCCCGGCGCTGGCCGAGGGCCGCGCAGTGGCCGCCGCGATGGACGCGATCGCCCGCCAACCCGAGTCGGCCGGCACCATCTCGCGCACGCTGTTCGTGGGCCTGGCGATGATCGAGACCATGGCGATCTACTGCCTGGTGATCGCCATCCTGCTGCTGTTCGCCAACCCGTTCCTCAAGTGAGCGGCGGCGACATTCGATGAAGATCGACTTCTGGACGCTGGCGCTGCAGGCGATCAATGCGCTGATCCTGATCTGGCTGCTGTCGTACGTGCTGTATCGCCCGGTGGTGCGCGTGATCGCACAACGGCGCGAAGCAGCGGCGAAACTGCTGGCCGACGCCGAGGCCGAGCGCGACCGCGCACGCCAGGCCACGGCGGCGGCCAAGGCGCAGCAGGCCGAGCTTGCCGCCGGGCGCGAGGCGGCGCTGAAAGCCGCGCAGACCGATGCCGAGGCGGCACGTGCCCGACTGCTGGCCGCCGCGCAGGCCGAGGTCGACGCCCTGCGCCAGCAGGCGCAGGCCGAACGGGACAAGCGGCGCGCCGCCGAGCAGCGCGCCGCCGAGCAGCGCGCCGCCGCCCTGGCCGTCGACATTGCCGGACGGCTGCTCGATCGCCTGCCTGCCTCGGCGCGTGGCGCGGGCTTTCTCGACGATCTGGTCGCCTCGCTGCAGGCGCTGCCGGACTCGCAACGCCAGAAGCTCGCCGATGCCGCCACCCCGCTCGCGCTGGTCGCGCCACGCGCGCTCGAAGCGGATGAACGGGACCGTTGCGTACAAGCGATCCAGCAGGCCATCGGCCGCACCGCCCCGCTGCAATCGGTGGTCGACGCGAAGCTGATCGCCGGGCTGGAGCTGCGCAGCCCCAGCCTGGTGGTCAGCAACCACCTGCGTGCCGACCTCGACCATCTCCTGCACGAGTTGAATCATGCCGACGAACACACCTGATGCCACCACCGACGACTGGCTGCGCCGCAGCCAGGCCGTCGTCGCCCAGAGCCGGCTCGGCGTGCGCTCGGTCGGGCTGGGCCACGTCGAACAGATCGCCGACGGCATCGCCATCGTCTCTGGCCTGGCCCAGGCGCGGCTGCACGAACTGCTGCGCTTTCAGCACGATCACATGGGTTTTGTGCTCTCGCTGGACGAGGACACGCTGGCCGCCGTGCTGCTGGACGACGACGGCAGCGTCGAGGCCGGTTCCGAGGTGCTTGGCACCAGCGAGGTACTGCGCGTGCCGGTGGGGCCGGGCCTGCTCGGCCGCGTGATCGATCCACTGGGCCGCCCGCTGGACCGCGGAGAGCCGGTGCCGGCCGACGACCACCTGCCGATCGAGCGCCCGGCCCCGGCGATCATCGAGCGCGACCTGGTCAGCGAGCCGGTCGCGACCGGCTCGCTGGTCATCGACGCGATGTTCCCGATCGGCCGCGGCCAGCGCGAACTGCTGATCGGCGACCGCGCCACCGGCAAGACCTCGCTGGCGGTGGACGCGATGATCAACCAGAAGCACTCGGACATGGTCTGCGTGTACGTCTCGATCGGCCAGCGTGCCCATGCCACGCAGCAGGTGATCGAGGCGGTGCGGGCGCACGGCGCGCCGGATCGCACCATCTTCGTGGTCGCCTCGGCCGCGTCGTCCGCCGGACTGCAGTGGGTGGCGCCATTCGCCGGCTTCAGCATCGCCGAATACTTCCGCGACCGCGGCCAGCACGCGCTGATCGTCATCGACGACCTCACCAAGCATGCCGCCACCCATCGCGAACTGGCGCTGCTCACCCACCAGCCGGCCGGCCGCGAGGCCTATCCCGGCGACGTGTTCTACCTGCACGCACGGCTGCTCGAGCGCGCCGCCAGGCTGTCGCCGGCCAAGGGGGGCGGTTCGCTCACCGCGCTGCCGATCGCGCAGACCGAGGCGGGCAACCTGGCCGCCTACATCCCGACCAACCTGATCTCGATCACCGATGGCCAGATCGTCTTCGACACCTCGCTGTTCGCCGCCGACCAACGCCCGGCCGTGGACGTCGGCCTGTCGGTGAGCCGGGTCGGTGGCAAGGCGCAGCCGCCGGTGCTGCGCGAGGTGGCCGGCAAGCTGCGGCTGCAGTATTCGCAGTTTCTCGAGCTGGAGCTGTTCACCCGCTTTGGCAATCTCAGCGATACCCGCGTCAAGGCGCAGATCGCGCGGGGCCAGGCGATCCGCGCCCTGCTGACCCAAGCGCGCTTCGCCGCGCAGCAGCTGCCGGAACAACTCGCCCTGCTGGCGGCACTGGACGATGGCGTGCTGGACGGCCAGCCCGCCGGCCTGATCGCCGAGCTGCGCCAGCAACTGCCGGCCCGCCTGGCCGCGGCACAGCCGGTAAAGACCGGCGCCGCGCTGGATGCCTCCACCCGCGGCATGCTGGTGGACGCGGTGCGCGAACTGGTCGCCACGATCGCCGCCGCATCGAAGGGGCCGCCGGCGTGAGTGGGCAGCTGGCCGAAGTCGCCGCCCGCCTGGACTCCACGCGCCAGCTGGGCAGCGTGATCGCCGCCATGCGCGCGATCGCCGCCAGCCATTCGCAACAAGCGCGGCGCGAGCTGGAAGCGATCCGACTGTATGCCGCCACCATCGGCCGGGCGATCGACCAGGTGCTCGGCACCTTGCCGGCCACCCGGTCCGTCGCGGCGCCGACGGCAACGAGCGATGGCGTGCTGGTGGTCGCGCTGTGCGCCGAACAGGGCTTCGCCGGCAGCTTCAACGAGCGCGTGCTGGACGTCGCCCTGCCATTGGCAGAGGCAGGCACAAGCCGCCTGTTCATCGTCGGCGATCGCGGCCTGATGGTGGCCGGCAACCGCGGGCGCACGCCGGACTGGAGCGTGCCCATGGCCGCCCACACCGACGAGGTCTCCGCGCTGGCCGACCGGATTTCCGATGCGGTCGACGCGGCGCTCGCGTCGCACGGGCCGGGCCGCGTACTGCTGGTCCACGGCAGCCCGGGCGAAGGCGAGGAGCCGGCGATCATCCGCCGCTGGCTGCTGCCGTTCGACTTCAGCCGATTTCCCGCCCGCCTCGCCGACGGTCAGGCGCCGCTGATGAACCTGCCGCCGATGGTGCTGCTCGAACAGCTTGCCGTGGAATACGTGCACGCCGACCTGTGCGAGGCGTTGATGCTGTCCTACGCGGCGGAAAACCAGGCCCGCATGCAGGCGATGATCGCCGCCCACAGCAACCTGGAACGCACCGAAGCCACGCTCACGCTTCAGTTCCAGCGCGTGCGCCAGGAGGACATCACCGACGAGATCCTGGAGCTTTCCGCCACCCGCACCTGAGCACGCCGGTGGCGGCTACCGCGCCGCAATCAAAGGAGTCCCACTTGAACCACCGCCGCCACTGCCCGCCGCCGCCACCCCGCGAGCGCCGCCTGCCACTGCCCTGGGAGTACCCCAAGGCGCATGCCGAAGAGCCGAAGGTGGACGAGCGCCTGCGCGCGATCATGCAGCACCCGTCATATCGGGAGGCCGACAAGGACACGGCCTTCCTGCACGAAGACGCAGCGCGCGGCGTGCGCCTGCAGGTGGACTACCTCAAGGCCGAACTGGTGCTCGCCGCGCACGGCATCGAGCGCACGGTGCTGGTCTACGGCAGTACCCGCCTGCGCGAGCCGCAGACGGCCCGCCGCGAACTGGCCATCGCCCGCGAAGCCGCGGCCCGGCGGCCCGACGATCCGGCCGCCACGCGTGCCCTGCAACTGGCCGAGCGACGGGAGGCGCTGTCGCGCTACTACGAGGTGGGGCGTGAGATCGGCCGGCGGGTCGGGCTCGCCGGTGTCCCGGGCCTGGCCATCCTCACCGGCGGCGGGCCCGGCGCGATGGAATCGGCCAACCGCGGCGCCAGCGAGGCCGGCGCGCAGACGGTGGGCCTGAACATCGCGCTGCCGCGCGAGCAGTACCCCAACCCTTACCTCACGCCCGGCCTGTGCATGCAGTTCCACTACTTCGCCATGCGCAAGCTGCACTTCATGAAGCGGGCGGTTGCCATCGTCGCCCTGCCCGGCGGCTACGGCACGCTCGACGAGGTGTTCGGCGCGCTGACCCTGATCCAAACCCGCAAGAGCGCGCCGATTCCCATCGTGCTGGTCGGCGAGGACTACTGGCGTCGGGCGCTCGACGTCGACTTCCTGCTCGAGGCCGGCAGCATCGACGAGGAAGACCGCGAACTGTTCTGGTACGCCGAGACCGCCGAGGATGCCTGGCAAGGGATCCTCGACTGGCACGCCCGCAACGGCAGCCCCCTGCTCTCCCCCACCGCCGCGGATGCGCGCCCATGAACATCTCCTTCCACGGCGCCGACCGCGAGGTCACCGGCTCCTGCCACCTGCTCGAAGCCGCCGGCAAGCGCATCCTGGTCGACTGCGGCATGTACCAGGGCAGCGGCGAACTGGATGAGCAGAACGGCGGCGACTTCGGCTTCGATCCGGCATCGATCGACATCCTGCTGCTCACCCACGCCCACCTGGATCACTGCGGCCGGATCCCGCTGCTGGTCGATCGTGGCTTTTCCGGCGAGATCATCACCACCGCGGCCTCCCGCGAGCTGGCGCGGCTGGTGATGCTCGACGCCGCCGGCCTGCAGGAAGCCGACGCCGAGCGCCGCCAGCGGCATGCCAAACGCCGCGGCGAGGACGACGGCCGCCCGCTGTACACCACGCTCGATGCGCTCAACGCGATGGATTGCTTCGGCCGCGTCGCCCGCCATGGCCAGCCAGTCGCGCTCGCTCCGGGCCTGACCGCCACCTTCCATGACGCCGGGCACATCCTCGGCTCGGCCAGCATCCGCATCGCGCAGGAGGGTGACGGCGGCCGCTCGGTGATCTTCTCCGGCGACCTCGGCAACAGCGGCCGGCCGATCCTGCGTGACCCGCAGCCGCCACCGCATGCCGACGCGGTGGTAATGGAAACCACCTACGGCGACCGCCTGCACAAGCCGCTGGGTCCCTCGGTCGCGGAGCTGTATGCCGCGATCACCGACACTTTCGCGCGGGGTGGCAACGTGGTGATCCCCACCTTCGCGCTGGAGCGCGCGCAGGAGATCCTCTACCACCTGCACGCCGGCGTGGAGAGCGGCCGTCTGCCGCGCACCCTGCCGGTGTTCCTCGATTCGCCGATGGCGATCTCCGCCACCGAGATCTTCCGTCGCCACACCGAGTGCTACGACCCGAAGGAACGTGCCCTGTTCGCCCACGGCGGCGATCCGTTCGCCCTGCCCGGCCTGCGTTTCACCCGCGAGACCGCCGACTCGATGGCGCTGAACCGGATCCATGGTGGCGCGATCCTCATGGCCGGCTCGGGCATGTGCACCGGCGGCCGCGTGCGCCACCACCTGCGCCACCACCTGTGGCGCGAGGATTCCAGCGTGGTGTTCGTCGGCTATGCCGCTTCCGGCACCCTGGCGCGCATCCTCATCGACGGCGCCAAATCGGTGCGCCTGTTCGGCGACGAGATCCCGGTGCGCGCCCATCTGCACACCATCAACGGCTTCTCCGCCCATGCCGATCGTGACGAACTGCTGGCCTGGCATGCGGCGATCAAACCGGACAAGACCATCCTCGTGCATGGCGATGCGAACGTGATGCAGCAGTTCGCCATGCACCTCACATCGACCGAGGTCCACATGCCCGCCACGGGCGACAACCTCGCCGTCTAGGAGCCTGTCGGGCTTAGGCGGTCGCGTCGAGAATTCGGCGGTGCGAGGACCGATGTTCGGCGCTTTGCCGGCCCATGGTGGTTCCATGGGCTGGCGAAGCGACGGAAATAGGGACCGCACAGGCGGATTTGCAGACCGGCCGGCCAAGTCCGACAGTCTCCTTAGCTCCCTTTCGCGACCTGGAGGTTTCCGTGACCACATCTCCCCACACTGCCCCTTCCGACGATGCCATCAACCGGCTGGATCGTTATTGGCGCGCCTCGCTGTACCTGTGCGCGGGCATGCTGTACCTGCGCGACAACCCGCTGCTGCGCGAGCCACTGCGGATCGAGCACATCAAGCACCGGCTGCTCGGCCACTGGGGCTCGGACGCCGGCCAGACCCTGGTGTGGACGCACATGAACCGGCTGATCCGCGAACGCGAGCTGGATGCGATCTTCGTCTCCGGCCCCGGCCACGGCGCGCCCTCGGTGCTGGCCCACGCCTGGCTGGAGGGCCGCTACGGCGAGGTCTATCCCGACAAGGGCGCGACCCTCGTCGGCCTGCAACGCTTCTTCAAGGAGTTCTCCTTTCCCGGTGGCATCGGCAGCCATTGCACGCCGGAGACGCCCGGCTCGCTGCACGAGGGCGGCGAACTCGGCTACAGCCTGTCACACGCCTACGGTGCCGCCTTCGACCACCCCGGCCTGACCGTCGTCTGCATGGTCGGCGATGGCGAGGCGGAAACCGGCCCGCTGGCCACCGCCTGGCATTCGAACAAGTTCCTCGACCCGGTCCGCGACGGCGCGGTGCTGCCGGTGCTGCACCTCAACGGCTACAAGATCGCCAACCCGACGGTGCTGGCACGCATCCCCCACGACCAGCTGGCCGAGCTGATGCGCGGCTACGGCTATGCACCGCACTTTGTCGAAGGCGACGACCCGGCCACGGTGCACCGGCAACTGGCCGCCACGCTGGATACCGCGTTCGACCAGATCGCCGCCATCCAGCAGCGCGCCCGCCGCGGCGACGATGTCGGCCTGCCGGCGTGGCCGATGATCGTGCTGCGCACGCCCAAGGGCTGGACCGGCCCGAAGGAAGTGGATGGCCACCGCGTGGAAGGATCGTGGCGCGCACACCAGATCCCGCTCGACCCGCACAAGAGCAAGGCGCATCTCGAGCAACTGGAACAATGGCTGCGCAGCTACCAGCCGGAGTCGCTGTTCACCGAGGATGGCCGACTCGCGCCGGAGCTGGCCGCGCTGGCCCCTGCCGGCGAACGCCGCATGAGCGCCAACCCGGTCGCCAATGGCGGCCTGCTGCGCCGGGCGCTGCTGCGGCCGGACTACCGCGACTATGCGACGGCGGTGACCGAACCGGGCGTCATCACCGAGGAGAACACCCGCCCCACCGGCCGCCTGCTGCGCGACGTGATGCGGGCCAACCCCGACCGCTTCCGCTTCTTCTGCCCCGACGAGACCGCCTCCAACCGGCTGGACGATATCTACGACGCCAGTGGCAAGGCCTGGATGGCGGCGACGCTGCCGGAGGATGCCGACGGCACCCATCTCGAGCGCGGCGGCCGAGTCATGGAAATACTTTCCGAGCACACGCTCGAAGGCTGGCTGGAGGGCTACCTGCTGTCCGGGCGGCACGGCTTGCTGGCTTCGTACGAGGCTTTCATCCACGTCATCGACTCCATGTTCAACCAGCACGCGAAATGGCTGGAGAAGGCCCTGGACGTGCCATGGCGGGCCAACGTGTCCTCGCTCAACATCCTGGTCACCTCCACCGTGTGGCGGCAGGACCACAACGGCTTCTCGCACCAGGACCCCGGCTTCCTCGACGTGGTGACCAACAAGAGCCCGCGGGTGACCCGGATCTATCTGCCGCCCGACGCGAACTGCCTGCTGTCGGTGATCGACCACTGTCTCGACAGCACCGACAAGATCAATGTGATCGTCGCCGACAAGCAGCGCCACCTGCAGTACCTGTCCATCGACGCGGCGGCGAACCACTGCGCCAAGGGCATCGGCATCTGGGATTGGGCCAGCAGCGACGAGGGCGCCGAACCGGACGTGGTGATGGCCTGCGCCGGCGATGTACCCACGATGGAGGCGCTGGCCGCCACCGCCCTGCTGCACCAGCACTTCCCCGAGCTCAAGGTGCGTTTCATCAATGTGGTGGACCTGTTCCGGCTGGTGCCGACCAGCGAGCATGTGCACGGCCTGTCCGACGCGGATTTCGACAGCCTGTTCACCCGCGACAAGCCGGTGATGTTCAACTTCCACGGCTATCCCTGGCTGATCCACAAGTTGCTCTACCGGCGCACCAACAGCCAGAACATCCATGTTCGCGGCTACAAGGAGCAAGGCAACATCAATACCCCGATGGAACTGGCCATTCGCAATCAGATCGACCGCTTCAACCTGGTGATCGACGTGATCGAGCGCGTGCCCGGCCTGCTCGTGCGCGGCGCACACGTGCGCGAACAGATGAAGGACGCCATGCTGGCCTGCGAGCGCTTTGCCTACAGCGAGGGTTACGACCCGGACGAATACACCAAGTGGCGCTGGCCCGGACTTCGCGGCAGTGCACCGTCGGCGGCGTGAGCGGGCTCTTGCATTGTTGGGTGGCGGCATCTGCTCCAAACGACGGCAGTGGCACAAGGAAGCGCCTCGATGATCCCTCACCCTCGTCCACCGCACCTCGGGGCTGCTCGCCCTCCTGGCGCAGGAGCTCGGGGGGCAGCCATGGGCTGGCGATCGTCGCCGTGGCGACGGCGGTGTGTGGCTGGCCCTGCTGCCGCTGACCTTGCGCCTGGCCGAACAGAGCTGGCCGCCACCGCAGCCGACGGCGATCCTCGAGCAGCCACCGGACGCGCGGCGAAGCGCGTCATGGCGGCTGACGACTGCCGGCGCCAATCACGCATTCGTTTTTCCTCGCTCGGCGACAGAACGGCTGATCAGGTGTGCTCGCCAACACCGTATCGCCTGAACAAGCCGCCATTCCCGTGAAAGCGGGAATGGCGTCGAGGAGAGAACGAGCCGGAAGCAGGACGAGCAGGTCGGCTCGTCCGCGAGCGGATCACGCTCAGCCCTC
>WOYI010617269.1_pt1 | contig 15144 bp, 11 predicted proteins | sample 6423411 | NCBI WGS metagenome assembly WOYI01 (sample SAMN13441803, study PRJNA592873) | oil field metagenome | biome: oil field; feature: oil-well bore; material: oil-contaminated soil; isolation source: oil-contaminated soil from oil-well borehole | place: Germany: Wietze | collected 2016-10-18 ...
AAACGCTGAGCAGCGCCACGAACGCCACGACGACAGACCAGTACGCCACGGCGCTGAGCCCAGGAGATCCGAGTGCCGCCCCGGGGTCAGCGGGGGAGCCGAAGACACCGAGCCCCGCTGAAAGACCACCTGTCGGCTGCTCCGCTCCTGACAGGAAGGCGGCGAGATTGCCGCCCGCACGCAGGATGCCGGCGATCGCGACGGCACCGCCGAGAGCAAGCAACGCGAAGTTGGTCAGCCCGTCGGGACCGGAGACACCGACACCGTGGGGACCCGTCATGTGACGAACCCGAGAACACACGTGCCGGAGATTCTTCCCACGAGGACAATCTCGCCCTCGGTGGTCGCGCGGCAGAGCCCCGGTTCCAGCGACGCTCGAGCGGACCCGTCCGCAGAAGCCTTGATGTGACGCACGATGATCGCTAGGGCTACCTCTTCGCCCGGGAGGAAGCCTTCTTCGCCGTAGACAACGCGAGGCGGCTCGATCAAGGGCGTCGCATCGATGAGTGCTTCAGGTGCGGCCAGTGGCTCCGCCGGAGCGCTCGACCCTTCGTCCCGGACCTGCCGCGGCGCACTCGGGGCGACCGAGCCCCGCAGCAGCCGGGTGATGAGGTCTGTGAAGACCGTGCCGTCAGAGCACACTACTCAGCGGCGGCATAGTGATGACGTGACCCGCCATCGTCCTGCCATGCGGTCGGTGACGCATCGCACGCCGTCCGACCTGCCGCCCACGATCTCAAATGGCGCGCCGTGTCTGCGGCACACGGCATGATGGTTCTCACCGGCCATTGAAGGGACAGCGCCCGTGACGCACACCATCGGAGGCGTTCGGTGACGACACTGCTGCTAGTCGAGGAGCGCATCGTGAAGTCTCGGGACCGGGTGAGAGCGTATGGCGAGGTGTTCACACCGCGCCACATGGTCGACCAGATGCTCGATCTCGTCAGCGAAGACCTCGAGGACGGGCCGGACTTCGTCGACAAGACGTTCCTCGAACCGGCCGCCGGCGACGGGAACTTTCTCGTCGCGATTCTGCAACGCAAGCTCCGGGCCGTCGAGAACCGCTTCGCGCCGGAGACCTGGGCGGACGAGTCCCTTTTCGCGCTAGCGTCGATCTACGGCATCGAACTACTCAAAGACAACCACGGAGATGCCCGCGCGGCGATGGTCGCCGAGTTCGCCGGCTTTCACGCGCGGCATGACACACCGCATGGCGCCGACACCGACCTGATGCGCGCTGCGTCGTTCATCGTCGACACGAACATCGTCTGTGGCAACACCCTCACCGGCCTCGACTGGGTCGGCAAAGAGATCCAGTTCTCCTGGTGGAACCGGCTCCCCTACAAGCCTGGCATAGTGCAGCGCGAACCCTTCTCCCTCGCCTCCTTGCGGGAAAGCAACGCCTTTGACTTCACCGTCTACGACACGTATGCGGTGTGCCGAATCGACCGCGTCCATGAAGAAGTGAGAGCCGGTGCCTAGACCGAACATCAGCACGTTCCGCGAGGTCGTGCCCTACATCTACTCGTGGAGTACCCCCGATATCCCGAAGTACGACGGGTGGGAGAAGATCGGGTACACCGAGCAGGAATCGGCGGATAAGCGGATCTCTCAACAGGCCAACCAGCTCAGCATCACGAAGGTCAAGCGGTGGGCGTACCGCGCGGCGTTCATCACCGAGGGCGGTGGGACGTTCCGCGACTCCGACTTTCACGCGTTCCTCAAGCAGCAGAGCATCGAGCGCGAGTTCGATCCAGCCAGCACTCCTAGCCGCACGGAGTGGCACAGGTTCGCGGGTGCGCCGAAGTCGAGTCAGCAGTACTTCCTCGAGTTCGCCTCGAAGTCGTTCACCACACCGGCCGGGGTGTCACAAGATGACTACGAGCTGCGCCCAGAGCAGCAGCAGGCTGTCGCCCAGGCGCTGGCAGCCTTCAGCGCCCGGGATTCCGGTGAGGTGCTATGGAATGCGAAGCCGCGGTTCGGCAAGACGCTGACGACGTATGATCTGGTGCGGAAGCTCGAGGCTCGGCGTGTCCTGATCGTCACCAATCGCCCGGCCATCGCCAACTCCTGGTTCGACGACTACCAGCGGTTCATCGGCCACCAGACCAACTACCAGTTCGTGTCGGACTCGCTGTCGCTCGCGCAAGGCGGCCCCATGACCCGCGAGCAGTGGAGGGCATACTCCCTGGAGCACGTCGACGAGGACCCTCGCATCATCGAGTTTGTGTCGCTTCAGGACCTCAAGGGCTCCAAGTACTTCGGCGGCTCCTTCGACAAGCTCAAGCACATCGCGGATGCCGATTGGGACATCCTGATCATTGACGAGGCACACGAGGGCGTCGACACGCGCAAGACGGATGTGGCGTTCAACCAGATCACCCGGCGCGACACGCTTTACCTGTCGGGGACGCCGTTCAAGGCGCTGGCGTCGGGACGGTTCAGCGAGAACCAGATCTTCAACTGGACGTACGAGGACGAGCAGAACGCCAAGCAGGTGTGGGCCGATGAATCGGTCGACAACCCCTACGCGCAACTCCCGACCCTGAACCTGCTGACCTACCAGCTCTCCCGCATGGTCACCGACCGCCTCGCAGAGGGGGTCGCGCTCGACGAAGACGCCGGGAACGTCGATTACACGTTCGACCTGGCGGAGTTCTTCGCCACGAAGGACAACGGCTGCTTCGTCTATGAGGCAGACGTGGGTCGCTTCTTGGATGCGCTTACGACGCAGGAAAAGTACCCGTTCTCCACACCGGAGCTACGGGACGAGATCAGGCACTCGTTCTGGCTGCTCAACCGGGTCGCGTCAGCCAAGGCATTGGAACGACTGCTGAAGAAGCATCCGGTCTTCGGCGAGTACACAGTCATCCTTGCCGCCGGCGACGGTCGACCGAACGTCGGAGAGAACGATGGGCTCGACGAAGATGCCGACGACTCCGTGACCGTCGGAAAGTCGCTCGACAAAGTGCGCGCCGCCATCGCGAAGGCCGAAGCTGAGGGCGGCAAGACGATCACCTTGTCGGTGGGTCAGCTCACGACCGGAGTCACCGTGCCGGAGTGGACGGCGGTCATCATGCTGTCCAATCTGTCCTCGCCCGCTCTTTACATGCAGGCGGCCTTCCGCTCGCAGAACCCGTGCACATTCATGCGCGGCGACACAGTTCTCCAGAAGAAGAACGCCTACATCTTCGACTTCGCGCCCGAGCGCACGTTGACGATCTTCGACGCGTTCGCGAACAACCTCGCCCCGCACCCGCCCGTGGATGCCGGTGAGCGCAGAGAGAACATCCGTCGGCTGCTGAACTTCTTCCCCATCCTGGGTGAAGACACCGAGGGCCGGATGATCGAGCTCGACGCCGCGCAGGTCCTTACGTTCCCACAGATGTTCAAAGCTCGTGAGGTCGTCCGGCGGGGATTCTTGTCGAACCTGCTGTTCGCAAACGTGTCTGGCATCTTCCGGGCCGTCGAGCACTTCCAAGACATCCTCAACCAGCTCCCCGTTGCCAAGGAGAAGAAGGCCAAGAAGGGCGATCCTGTCGAGGTCCCCATCCCGCCGCCCACCACCGATGCCGATGGAAACGTGCAGGTCGACGTCGGCACCGTCATCAACCCGAAGATCGCCGAGCTTGGCAAGCCAATCTACTCAGACGACGACGTGCCGGAGCTCGATCCGGCCACGACCAAGGCGGCTGAGGCGGCCAAGCAGGTCGCCGCAGTCATCACCGAGAAGGCGCGCGAGACACGGGTGAATGTCGCGGCCGAGTACGGGATGACTGCGAAGCAGGTCGAGAATGACGAGAAGACCACCGAGGCGCAGGTGAAGGCCAAGGTGGAGCGCGCGTACGTGGACCATCAGATCACGGTGAACCACATCGAAGCTGAAAGCAGGGAGGCCGCAACGGAGGCGGAGTTCCTGCTCGTCGACGCGAAGAAGGCTGAAGCGAAGGCCGAGCTCGACGCACAGGTGCTCGCCATCTTCCACAGCACACTCGACAGTGTCACCGAGACCGTTGTCATGCGTGAGGAGACGAAGAAGGCACAGTCGCAGGCAGACAAGACGATGGATGCCGCCCGCGACCACCTGCGCGGGTTCGCGCGCACCATCCCGATGTTCCTCATGGCGTACGGCGACCGTCAGACCACGCTCGCCAACTTCGACGACTACACCCCCGACGACGTCTTCCATGAGATCACCGGGATCACCGAAGACGACTTCCGTAAGCTCCGCGACGGCCGCGAGGTAGCGGACCAAACCACTGGAGAGATCACTCGCGTCCCTGGCCTGTTCGACGAGGCAGTGTTCAACCAGTCGATTCAGGAGTTCTTGAACAAGAAGGACGAACTCTCCGACTACTTCGACCCGGCGCTGACCGAAGACATATTCGCGTACATCCCGCAGCAGAAGACGTCGCTCGTGTTCACCCCGAAGACCGTCGTGAAGCTGATGTGCGACACGCTGGAAGAGGCGAATCCGGGCATCTTCTCCGACCCGGACAAAACGTTCGCCGACCTGTTCTCCACCGCAGGACTGTTCTGCATGGAGATCGTCCGCCGGCTCGACAAGGGCCTGGCCGACGCCATCCCTGACCAGGACGACCGGCTACGACACATCCTTACCCGCCAGGTGTTCGAGATGAGCCACCACGAAATCCTGCACAACATCACCTTGGAGGCCGTCAGCGGCGGTGTGGCCGAGCGTCGGGACTGGTTGGAAGCCAGTGGGCACTTCCGGGTTGGGGACCTAGCCCGCATGGCCTCCGAAGAACGCGCGCAGGTAGTCGACGAGATGCTGGGAGACAACTGACATGTCCAAGAAGTTCGATGTCGTGATCGGCAACCCGCCCTACCAGGAAGAGGCCCAGGGGGGAGGCACTCGCGACACCCCCATTTACCACCAGTTCATGGACGCCGCGTACGAGGTTGGCACCAAGGCCGTGCTCATCACACCAGCGCGCTTTCTGTTCAACGCCGGCCTAACGCCAAAAGCATGGAACGAAAGGATGCTCGCCGACCCTCGCCTCTCGGTGCCGGTCTACGTGCCCAACAGCGATGCCCTGTTCCCCGGAACAGACATCAAGGGCGGAATCGCCGTCACATACCGTGACGCGGATCGCGAGGGCGAAGCGATCGGAACCTTCACGAAGTATCCGGAACTCAACACGATCCTTCACAAGGTCGTCGAATCGGGTGCCCTCTCGCTTGAGCAGCTTGGGATTACGAGTTCGCGCTCCTACCGCTACACCGACAGGCTGTATGACGATCATTCCCAGGCACGCGCCCTACGCCCCGAGGGTAACGCGGCTCTGGTAAACACGAACGCCTTTGAGCAGTTCTCGTTCCTCTACCACGAGGCTAAGCCCGCTGACGGGAACGACTACGTGCGAGTGCTTGGCGTAATCAAGAACAGGCGCATGGCCCGCTGGATTCGGAGCGAGTACATCACCGGCCCCGAAAGCTTCGGCAAGTTCAAGGTCGCCATACCAAAGGCCAACGGCTCGGGCGCGCTAGGCGAGGTTCTGTCGAACCCGCTGGTCGTGCCCCCGCTCGAGGCAGTCACTCAGACGTTCATCACAATCGGGTCCTTCGACACAGAAGTCGAAGCAGACAACTGCCTCCGCTTCGTCAAGTCCAAGTTCTCGAGGACGCTCCTCGGGGTTCTGAAGATCACCCAGGACAACCCGCGCAGCACCTGGAAGTACGTCCCTGCTCAGGACTTCACGCCCGCGTCGGACATTGACTGGTCGAAGTCGATCCCGGAGATCGATGCGCAGCTCTACGCGAAATACGATCTCAACGCCGCCGAGATTGCCTTCATCGAGGACAAGGTCACGCCCATGGAGTGACCGGCGACGTCAGTAGCGGATAGCAACGACCCGAAGGGGAGGTGCCCGACAGCGTCACCCACTCCCACTAGCGAACGAGGGTTGGGCAACGAGTGTCCGGCCGATCCATGTCGTACGCGGGTGCCTCGCTTGCGAGTTCGAGCACGCTCAGTCGGCATACTCTCCAGCGCATCGTGTACAAACAGATCGGCGTGATGCGGAAGTATCGATCCCGTGGAGACTTTCAAGCGGACGCCATTGCAGCTGTTCAACTTGCCTCAGCACTTCGTGATCCCTCTCTTCCAGCGTCCTTACGTCTGGAGAGAAGATGAGCAGTGGGGTCCTTTGTGGAGCGACATCCGACGGGTGACTGAACTGCGGATCGCGGAGCCTCGGTCGATCGCGACCCACTTTCTGGGTGCGGTCGTTCTGCAGTCCCATGACGCGCAGAGCAAGCGGCTGACCACCTGGAATGTGATCGACGGCCAACAGCGCCTAACGACGTTGCAGATACTCGCCGACGCCGCTTGCGCGCTTCTCGCAGAGAGCGGACACGCACGCCTCTCCGGCCAGCTTGAGCGCCTGACCCACAACGACGAGATCTACGTCGAGGAAGGCGACAGTCGCCTGAAAGTCCGCCACCTCAACAAGGATCGAGCCGCGTTCGACGAAGTGATGATCGCCGAGCCGCCCGTTGACCACGTCGACATGGCTCACGCGGACTCCCAGATCGTGCTTGCACACGCGTACTTCTCGACTGTCGTCGAGCAATGGTTGGGTTGCACCCGACTCCGACGACTACGAAGTCAAGGCGAAGGAACTCAAGACCGTCCTGCTCGACGGTCTTCAGTTGGTCTCCATCGAGTTGGAAGCATCCGAGAACTCTCAGGAGATCTTCGAGACCCTCAACGCGCGTGGCACCCCACTTACGGCGGCGGATCTCGTCCGCAACTTCGTCTTCCAGCGTCTTGATGCTGAGGGTGGCGACACCGCTAAGGCGTATCGAGAGGACTGGCCGTTCGAGACCAAGTTCTGGATGAGGGAAGTGAGCGTCGGTCGCAACCTCGTCAGCCGAAGCTCCCTGTTCCTCAATCAGTGGCTCATTGCCCGAACAGGGGAGGAGGTCAGCCCGCAATCGACCTTCAACAGGTTCAAGTCTTACGTCGAGCTGGAGTCGAACCATTCGATGGGCGAGCTCCTGCCAATCATCAAGACTCAAGCGCAGCAGTACGAATCCTGGACGGAAGCTGCTGGACGTCCTGGCGGGAGCCTTACCGCCACCGAGATGGCCGTCTACAGGATGCAGGCGGCCGGCGTCGAAGTCCTGAAACCCCTACTCATCTGGGTGCACGAGCCCGGCCGAGCCATCCCGGACGAATCCGCCGACAAGATCATCAACGCAGCCGAAAGCTGGATGGTCCGCCGGCAACTCCTGCGACTCTCGGGTAGCGACCTCGGCCGCATCGTCGCGGACATCATCGCGGCGAACTCGAAGGTAGCGGCAAGCGACCTCGTCGAGCGATTCACCGGCCATCTCGCCCGCCTCAACGTCACGAGTACCTACTGGCCAGGCGACGAGGAGCTTCGACAGACACTGGCGATCGAGGCCGCCTACACGCGCTTCCCGCGCGGACGACTCCGCATGATCCTCGAGGCCGTGGAGGACCATTACCGCGCAGAGACCGGGCAGCCTCAGATCGAACGCAAGGGGTACCCCGTCGAGCACCTCCTCCCGCGAAGCTGGAGAGACACTTGGCCGGTCGCCAGTCCCGAAGATGCCGAAGCGCGGCAGGTACGCGTCCACCGCCTTGGGAACCTGACGCTCTTGACTCGTTCGCTCAACTCGAAAGTCTCAAACGGCCCATGGCCCATGAAGCGATCCGCGCTCCAGGATCACAACACCATCACCCTCACAGGCCGCGTCATCAAGCGCACTGAGCACGACGCCTGGGATGAAGCACTCATCGACGAACGCACCGATGAATTGATCGACACGCTGCTTCGCGTATGGCCGGTGCCCGAGGGTCACCACGGCAAGGTCGTCGACCCGCAGACCAAGGCGGGCGACTGGGTCGAACTGAAGCACCTCATCGAAGCCGGGCTCCTCGCACCCGGCGACACCCTCGTCGCGACGCACCGCGACTACAAAGGACGGGAAGCGACCGTCACCGCCGACGGTGCGATCCTTCTCGACGGCAAGCTCTACAAGTCGCCGTCGGCCGCGGGTATCGCGCTGCGGAAGCGGTCGACGAACGGTTGGTACTTCTGGGCCGTTGCGGACGGGCGGCGCCTACGTGATGTCCGCACTGAATTCCAGAACTCCATGCCCGCCGACGAGGAGCTCGCTTCCTAGCGCGTAGGCTCATGCGCGGGGTGCGCGACTCCGGTGAGCGGAATCGGCTACCAGGATTGGGGAACTTTGAAAGCCACGACGCGGCTGACTGCCGTCTCCCTCCTCGCACTATTGCTCGTCGCTTCCTCGACCGCATGCGGCGGAGCGATCCGCACAGACTCGGTCTCCGGCAACGAGCCACCGAGCTGCTCTCAACTCCTGACAGCTGCTGTCGACTACGCGCGGACTGATGCCGGAGACATGGACGCGGTCCTGCAGGCGCTCACCGACAACTGCTCGAGCGAATACGAGATCGCCGTCGACTATGTCGCGCACGCCCGGGAGGGCGAGTTCAGGATCGAGTCCTGCGATGAGCTACTCGGCTACGGCATCCGGTCCGAGTCCGTCACGCTCCTCGAGCAAGACGGATGGTGCTCCTTCGGCGCCACACCGCCCGTCGCGGCCGCGCCGGATTGGCCTGAAGGCGGCCTGGGATGGGACAGCGCTCGAGCCCACGCGGGAACGGTGCAGCGAGTGTGCGGACCGCTGACGAGCATGAGGGACACCGGCGACGGCACCTTCGTCAACATCGGGCAGGACTACCCTTCGGCTGATCGCTTCACGTTCATCTTCTGGGACGTCTACCTCGATCCGATCGAGACTGGCGCCACGATCTGCGGGAGTGGTGAGATCTACCTGTATGAGGGCGTCGCTCAGATGGAGATGTGGGATCCGAGCGCGTTGGAGATCTGGCGCTAGCCCGACACCGCGACATCAGAGAAGTCTGATCGACGGACTGCCTAGATCGACTGTCGGATGTGGGTGATTGCATTGGCAGCTGAGGAGCGCGAGGCTGAGGGAGGCATCGATGGGGTTCTGGCACACGGGATACTTTGAGTTTCACGAGCCGGAGGAGCTCGACGTCGAGCGTCTGCCCCCCGATCCTCGGTACGTGTGCGTGTCTTGCGGAACGGCTTTCTTCAGCAGTCGCGATCTGGACGTTCATCGGTTCAGTGGACATGTACGTCAGCGGCCATCGCTCATCCTCAATGGACGCGAACTGGGGAAGAGCCGCCTCTATGTGACCCGGGAGACGCGTGCCGACGACTGGTCGTTCGCCAACGCCGAGTCTGTCCTGGTGAACGGAGTAACAGCAACGCCTCTGGCCGCCGCTACGCAACTGGCTGCGAAGAGGTCCGGCTATGCGGACGTTATCGCAGTGAACGGGGACGTCACACAATCGTTCGAGTTTGAGTTCGCACTGACCGACGACGCCGACCTCCACGGCGTCGACGAGGCACTCTTCCACATGATTCGGGGCAATGTATGGGGACGCGACTCGATCGACAGCTTCATCATGCGCGCAAAGCGCTACGAAAGCGCATCCCGCTACACCAGCGGAATCGCTAACTACCTATACGGAGTTCTCGCACGTGAGGAGTTGGCCGACTTGGGCGGCGATCCAAGCAGGTACCAAGGTCGCTATGACGCCGCAGTGCGGATCCTCGGGGAATTCGACCGCCCGCCCGCCGAGGCTATCTCTGGCCTCGTTGCGTTCCACTACAATCAATTCGACCGGGCGATGGCGAAGACCAAGAGCGGCCGAGTCTCGGATGTCTCACGACGATTCCAGCAGCTGCTGACCGGGAACCGGGCACGCTGCACCGACGTCATCGACGCTCAGCATGCCGAGCTAGACGCCGCGCTCAGTGACTCAACTGTCGAGAGAGTGCTCCGCCTGTCTGCAATTCCTCTCGACGGTTCAGCCGACGACGCTGTTGCTGACGCCCTTATCGACGTTCGAGAGCAGCGGTCATATGACCAGCTCAAGTTGTTTATTGTGGCGGCCGAGCACCAACTTGCCGCAGCCGACTTCGCCGCCGCGCGCTCGAGCGCCGACGAGTTGCGGCACGCGCGCTTCGCAGAGAATTGGTATGCAGACTTTCGCCAGCGACTTGGAGACCTGAATGACTGACGCGACAGACGGACCGGAGGAGTCGGTCGTTCGCTCCAACAGCGGGAGCGCGGCCCCCGGGCCAACAAAGCGCAGACGGCAGAACACCTCCAGAAAGGCGCGTGCTGCAAAGGCGTCGATAGGGACTCGCGAGGCATCAGTTGTACCGCCTGTGGAGCTATCGACGGACACTGTCGTCGACTCGGCGGATGCCTCCCATTCCGGTGACACGGGTAACAGGCCGGGCGAAGCCTTGCCAGCTGGGCAGCGCAAGCCTCGCGCACCGCGCAACAGAATTGACGGCGCGGCGACCGAATCCACACCCATCGAGGAACACAACCCTGCCGCTCAAAGTCATGAAGAAGTTCTTCCCAAACCGAGTGGCACCGCTCGACCGAAACCACAGACACTCTCCGAACTCATCCAGGCGGCGTACGTCGCCACCACGAAGTTCGGAATGAGCGGTGCTGATTTCGAGGTGCTCGAGCGCAACGCTACGGTGACCGAGCCTGTCCCGGATGAGGGCGGAAGGCTGGTCGACGAGGTTGCGCGCCGCGACCTTACTCTCCGTGGTCTCGTCAACCTGTTGGCGCCCGTCGCCCAGCATGCAAAAAAGCGGAGCCTGTTGCGGGAGAGAGTCGCCGAGGTCGCTGCCGCGGCGCTACTGCTGCACCCGCTCTTCCGCGCCTATGCCGATACGCAGCCCAGGACGTCGGCGGGGCTTCCCGACGTCACGGCGGTACGAATCTGGTTGCGCGCACCCCAAGTGGCGGAGGATCTTGGACTAAGTGAGTCTCAGCGAAGAACGCTGCGAGCCAACGCTGTCGTGAGCTACTCACTCCTGCGACTGATTCACGACGAGTGGTCGGTCGATGAGTTCGTTGATGCCATGGCAGAGACGGTTTGGTCATCTCGACCGGACGCAGCGAGTAGGCCACTTGCGCGCGCCGCGATCATGACGGGGACAGGTGACCACGAGCTTCCAGTACGGCTCGGGATCCTACACGAGCAGATGATTTCAACGTCACGTCGGCTTGAAAAGCAGCTCTCGGCGTCACGAGCAGAGGCATGGTCCAGCACGAAACGCGCAACAGAGGCGGAGGCCAGAGCCAGCGCGCTTGAAGCCGACCTCGAATCACTTGAAACTCGGCTTTCTGGTGTGCAGGCAGAGCTAGCGTCCGCGACCTCGCAACTACGCGCCGAACAGGAGCGGGGGTCAGTTGCCCGCAGCCACCACGCCGACGACTACGAAGCGCTCCGTACGCAGGTGCTGCGTCAGCTGTCGAAGCAAGTGGATCTGCTCAGCGACGGGCTCCACGCCGTTCGCAACGAGAGATATGCGGTGGCCGAGGAGTTTGTGGATCGCGCCCTGTCCGCGATCACACGGGAAGTGTCGAATCTTCGGGAAGCTGGGGAGAATTGATGTCGGTCGGGTTCGATTTCGGGACGACGAACAGTCTCGTCTCTGTCGTTGTGGACGACCGTGTCGTCGATGTCATGGACGCGGAGGGTCGCCCACATCCTTCGGTCGTCCGCTACGAAGGTGAAGCAGTCATCGTCGGCCGCGAAGCGCGGGACGCACTCGAGGCAGTCGGACTCGGGATTCACGGCAACACCGTGAGGTCCCCTAAGTTCCTTCTGGGCAATGATGTCGAGATAGTCGGTGGCGTGGAGCGAAACCCGATCGACATCGTGGCCGACGTTATCCGCCACGTCAAAGCAGAGTCACTGAGAACCCGACAGTCCGAACGACTGGACGGACTGCGTAACGCAGTGGTGACCATCCCCGTGACGATGAATGGACCGCGGCGTGCGGCTCTGCGTGAGGCCTACCGGGCAGCAGACATTGCGGTAGCGCAGTTTATTCACGAGCCTCTCGCCGCCATATACGGATACATCCGCGGGGCCGGTGACCCTGCCGAGATGCTTCGACGGTTGTCACGACGGAACGTCCTTGTCGTCGACTGGGGTGGAGGCACCCTCGATTTGACGCTGTGCCGCGTCGAGCCCACCCGCATTCTGCAGCTCCGCAACGGCGGCACAGATCAAGTGGGCGGCGACCAATTCGACGACGTGATCTACAAGGAGGTCGTCCGACGGTTCGCCCTGGAGCACGGCATCGAGTCAGGAGACGAAGCAACCCCCGAGGCCAGGTTGCGGCTTCGGCAACAAGCAGAAGAGAACAAGATTGCCCTCTCTGAGCGGGCAAACGTCTCCTTCTATCGCCCGGGATACTTCCAGCGATCGGGCGCGACGCTTGAGTACGCCCTCTCCCGCTCCGAGATGGAGGAGATAACCCGCCCGTTGGTTGAAGCCGGCATGGCGGAGATTCACTCGCTCCTTGACAGCGTCGGACTCGCAACCGCGCAGGTCTCCTACGTTGTCGTCGTCGGCGGCATGGCAGCGATGCCTGCGATTCGCAGCCGGCTGCACGAGCTGTTCGGACATGAACGCGTTGACGTCCCCTCGAACAGTGCAACCCTCGTGTCCCAGGGCGCTGCATGGATCGCCCATGATGCGCAGCGGTTGGTGTTGGCGAAGCCGATCGAGCTTGAAATGGCCCGCGGAAACTACCTTCCGCTCGCGCCAGCGGGTGAACCGATGCCGACTATCGGCGGACTGTGGCGGAATCGCGTTCACCTTTATTGCGCCGACCCGACTGATGGAAACGCCAAGTTCCCATTCGTTGCTCCAACTGAGTTGCTCGACCATCCGCAGGCGAGCAGTCGGCGCACCACGCTCGGTACCGTCTCAATCAAAGTCGACCCAAAGGCCCCGCCGTTGTCGGAACGGCTCGAACTCGACGTCATCATCGACGAAAATCTGATCCTCGCAGTAGAGGCACGGGCTGCAGTTGTCGACGACGTGCGTCGCGCCGAATACTACGATCTGGAGTTCGGACTCGGGCTCGGCGACGTCACCACAGGAGCAGGACCCAGTACGGCGGACAAGTCTGCGTCCCGGGAGCCCGTCGTTGAGATGCGCCGTGAGACGGGACTGACAATGCGCGCCAATCTGGTTGGCGAGGACCGCCCACAGTCAGCAGTCCCCGGCGACGTCCTACACAAGTTCAAACCGAATGCGTTTTCCCCGCCCCCGATGCCCGGGCCACTTGCGACAACCCAGCAGAGGCGCGAGCACCTTTACTACCAACCGTGCGCTCATTGCAAACGCACATGGGGCGACCCCGAATGCCAGTGCGCCGCGTGACGCATGGCTTCTGAGCAAGTCGTTGTTGAGGTCCGCCGGGCGGGCGCCGTGGTGGATGCTGGGATCCGACGGCCCGTCCGGTTGACACCAGACGGCTATGCCGGCGTCGTCTTTGAGGGCGCCGTCTACCCTCTCCTTCCTGGCAACCAGATCGACATCGACGGTGCCTCGTGGGAACCCGAAGACGCAAAAGGGTTTCTGATCGCGGGCGTTTCGATTCCGTATACGCCCGCCGGCGACACCAGGACTGATTTCGTTGGCTTTGCCGGAGAGTGGCACCTCGAGACAACTCGCTTCGGACACTATGTGCTGTTCGACGCGTCAGAGCGCTTGGCTGGCACACTCGTCGAGGCGCTCGAAGTCGGCGGTCTAGCAGTACAACGATGGGACGTCAGCCATCGGGTCTCCGACAACGGGCGACACTATGACTGGTTCGCAAGGCTGCGGTACCAGGGCGAGCGAGAAGATGCGCTCTCTCGGGTTCGCGACATCTTCGCCCTCCGCGAGCGTCCATCGCAGCCGGAACCCCTCCCGCCGTCAGAGCTGGACCGTGTCGAGCAACTCCTTGATCGGGTCGAAGATCTCGTCGGTCAGCTGGCAACGATGCAGGGGCGTCTTGCCACATCCGACTTCGAGATGTCCGCCTTGCGCGCCCGGCTCGACACCGAGTCCGAGCGCGCAGGGCGGCTCGAAGAAATGCTGGCCAAGTCGGTCCATCACCAGCAGACCTTGGCCGAGGCCCTCACGTCGGCATCCGTGCGGGACGACACGAATGCCGACGACGAGGCAAACGAGATCGCTCGCCGGCAGGCTGAGGAGATGCTTGAGTTCGCGCTGGCCGAGAACGCTGAACTCGAGCGGCAAGTCGCCAGCCTGACTTCCCAATCCCACGCCAATGCAGAGCGCCTGAAGATGCTGGACGAGAACCTGTCCCACGCCAATGGGCTTCTCGCCGAGCTGGGTGCGGAGGAGAGACGTCGCAGCCGTGCGAGGATCGTCATCCCACCGCGCGGTGTCGTCGCCTTCGTGCAGGCCGCCTTCCCGCGGATTGACTTCGTGCTCGACAGCATGGAGACCATCGATCTTTTCGAGTCCACGCAAGCTTTGGTCCGGACGCTCGTGCAGATAGACCAGGGCGAGATGGTCGGCAAGGACCTCGAGGGAATCGCCGGGTGGCACGAGGTGTCGAGGATCGCGACTGGCATCGCGGGAAGCGAGAGCCTTGGCCGCATCTACTACCGGCCAGGAGGCAAACGGGTCCTGGTCTGCATCCACATTAAGCAGGATGAGAAGGAACAAGGGCGCGTTATCAAACGCCTCGGGACGCTTAGATCCTGAGTCACGAGCACCCCATAGGAGGTCGAGCTGTCTGGGGCGGCGGCGCTCTCGTGGTCAAAGGCGAGTCTCCAGACCCGTATAGACAATTGAGTTGTCGTCATTTACTCGGACGGTTCAGAGACCTCCAGGCGCCTCGAAGTTCGTCGAGAACTAACTAGTGTCGCTCGCGTATGCTGGCCTTCACCACCACCGGAGTGAAGCCGAAACGCTAGATTCCGGGGGTTTGGGTAATTCGCGTGACCATCCGGGCCTGTGGCGCAGCTGGTAGCGCACCTGCATGGCATGCAGGGGGTCAGGGGTTCGAGTCCCCTCAGGTCCACCAAGACTCCCGGTAAAGCACCGAATCTTCACTCCCCGATCAGGGAGCTTGAATGTTTGGTAGTCGCTTACTGGACACTCGCCGGGTCGCCGCAGTGCTGGCGAGTAGCGTCTTTTGGTAGCGCGAGTCTATGTAGTTGGTGTGTTATCTCGTGACATCGTGGACA
>WOYI010897408.1_pt1 | contig 15143 bp, 9 predicted proteins | sample 6423411 | NCBI WGS metagenome assembly WOYI01 (sample SAMN13441803, study PRJNA592873) | oil field metagenome | biome: oil field; feature: oil-well bore; material: oil-contaminated soil; isolation source: oil-contaminated soil from oil-well borehole | place: Germany: Wietze | collected 2016-10-18 ...
ACGCAGCCGGAGACAACGCAGCCGGAGACAACGCAGCCGGAGACAACGCAGCCGGCAACGTAGTACTACCGGTAGTACTCGATTTTTGGTAGTACTGCGGGTAGTACTACGTTCCCGAACCCGTTGTACCTTCTGGCACGGTACTGATGTGAAAACTGTTGTTCAGCCGTCGCTTCCGATGAGACGCTCCGTGAACAGCTCGTCTGAACGCCGTCGGCACACACGCCGCACCAGTCCCAGACTGACACGGACCGGCCGGTACCGAATTTGGTACCAAATCGGGTATGGTCGGAACGTGCCTTCGCTGAACGTGGAATTCGATGATGCCGAGATGGAGCAGATCCGTGCCGCTGCCCGAGCGGATGACTTGTCGTTGAAGAAGTTCGTGCACGCGGCTGTGATGGACCGCGCCAGCATGCACAAGCGCCGGGTCGCGGAAGCAGCGCGCGTAGTGGCTGAGCGTTCAGCTGAGCTCAACCGTCGTTTGGCATGACGGACTACCTGGACCGCGAAGACGTCCTCACGGCGGGCTCGATCGCGTTCGGTGGAGAGCTGAAGGTCCGTGATTACGGGTTGCTCGACGCCGCAATAGCTCGTCCCCGAGCCACCGTTTTCGGAGTCGACGCGTACCCGGACCTACTCGACAAGGCCGCGGCGCTTCTGCAATTGCCGGCGCGAAACCACGCGCTGGTCGACGGGAACAAGCGAACCGCTTGGGCGGCGGCGTGGACCTTCTTGATCATCAACGGTTTTGAATTGGCGGCTGACTTTGATGTCGACCGCGCCGAGGATCTGATGAACGAGGTGGCAACGGCCGAATGCAGCCTGCGCTACATCGCAGAAACGCTGGCCGGCTTCGCCGCTACCCGTCCGCCGCAGCCACCAGCGACCGCAGCTTGATGTTCGGGTTGTCCCGCTCGAATCCCTGCAGCCGCCACGGTGTGGAGAACAACACCAACAGCACCCCGTCGGTGCGGGTCAGCACCTCCGCGGACACCTGCTTGTTCATGAACTCCGCGTCCTCCGGGTCGACGACCCGCGCGATTTGATACGGCAGCGATTCCATCACGATCGGTGCGCCGATCTCGGAGGCCATCCGGTGCGCGGCCACCTCGAACTGCATCGGCCCGACGGCGGCGAACACCGGGGCCTGCTCGCCACGGCGATCCGAACGCAGCACCTGCACCACGCCCTCCTGGTCGAGCTGCTCGATACCGCGGCGGAACTGCTTGTGTTTGCTCGGATCGGTGCCACGGGCCACCGCGAAATGCTCGGGGGAGAAGCTCGGGATCGGCGGAAACGACACGGGCACATCGCGATACAGCGTGTCGCCGGGGCGCAAAGCGGCGGCGTTGGCCAGCCCGATCACGTCGCCGGGCCAGGCATCGTCGAGCGTGGTGCGCTGCTGGCCGAACACCGACTGCGCGTACTTGGTGACGAACGGCTTGCCGGTCCCGGCGTGGGTGAGCACATCACCGCGCTCGAAGGTCCCCGATACCACCCGCGCGTAGGCGATGCGGTCGCGGTGCGAGGAATCCATGCCGGCCTGCACCTTGAACACGAACGCGCTGAACGGCGACTCGGGGGTACGCCGCACGCCGTCGACGTCGACCGCGCCGGTGGGTGAGGGCGCCAGCCCGACGAGCACGTCGAGCAGCTGATTCACCCCGAAGTTCAGCGCCGCGGAGGTGAACAGCACCGGCGAGGACTCCCCGGCCAGGAAGGTGTCGGGGTCGTAGTCGGAGCCGTCCATGCTCAGCAGCTCGGATTCCTCGACGGCGGTGTCCCAGTCGGTGCCCGCCGCAGCATGGGCGGCGTCGGCCGGGATGTGCTCCTCGGGTGCGGCGGTGGCGCCACCGGCGGTGCGGGTGAACTTGATGTAGTTGCCGCTGCGCCGGTCCAGCACGCCCTGGAAGTCGCCGGCGATGCCGACGGGCCAGGTCAGGGCAGTGGTGCGCAGCCCGATCCGTTCGTGGATCTCGTCCATCAGCTCCAGGGCGTAGCGGCCCGGACGGTCCCATTTGTTGATCACGGTGATGATCGGAATGCCCCGGTGCTTACACACCTGGAACAGCTTCAGTGTCTGCGGCTCAAGGCCTTTCGCGGCGTCGATGAGCATCACCGCGGCGTCGACGGCCGTCAGCACGCGGTAGGTGTCCTCGGAGAAGTCGGCGTGCCCCGGGGTATCGAGCAGGTTGATGACGCAGTCGCGGTAGGGGAACTGCAGCGCGGTCGAGGTGATCGAGATGCCGCGGGCTTTCTCCATCTCCATCCAGTCCGACACGGTGGACCGACGACCGGCCTTGCCGTGGATGGCGCCGGCCTCGGTGATGACCCGCGCGTGCAGCGCCAGCGCCTCGGTCAGCGTCGATTTACCCGCGTCGGGGTGGCTGATCACGGCGAACGTGCGGCGCCGGCTCGCCTCTGCGGTGATCCGGGCGGCTGAGCGGATGTCGGCAGTGGTCAGGGTGTTCTCGGTCATCTCACCGTCGATGATATTGCCCAGGAGGGTAAACCGATAATCGCCGGACCACGGGTCCGTTCCGGCGCTCACGGTCTCCCACTTGGCGATCTCGCGCCAGATGTCCGGCGATACGCGGGACGATGGTCGCCTGGTAGGGGGCCGCGGATCATCGGTTTCAGATACGGAAGTAGTAGGGCTATTGCGTCAGGCCAAGCGCAGCACGCAATCGGGTGACATCCATGCCACCGCGGATGTCGGTCGGGAAACTGTTCAGCAGCTTGATGAGGTCACCGCGACGGGTCGGGTCGTCGGCAGCTTGACGCGGTGTGACGCCGTGCAGTGCGGGGATCGGCTGATCGATCCAATTGGCCTCGTAGGCGCGAACCTGTTCGTCGAGCAGTGCAAGGATCGCCGGATCACCGTGGTCGAAGTCGTCCTCGCCGAACGGCTCCTGCGTGGCCATCTCTCGGACATCGCTGGCCGGTAGCCGCTCATCGTCGACGATGGTCATCGTGGGATCCAGACGGGACAACGCAGCCAGTGCATCGTCCATACGTTCGTTGCTGTTGGTGCTCACCCGCAAGGTGTCGCCGTCCAGGTCAAACGACGACCGAACCTGTTGCATGCCATGCACTGTCACGTGTTCGATCCAGTGCTCGGCGGGTCCGCTGCGGTCATACTGTGCATCGAGCGCATTCCGCAGCCGATCAGGATCGGTGATCCGCACGAGCGCTTCGCAGATCACCACAAGGTGGCCCTCGGTGTTGGTCAACGTCAGTGGCGCAAAGCGTTGACTCAGGAACGCCACCAACTCCGCCGGTTCGGGTCCAGCATCGAGCAGGGATATCAGGTCGTCGCGCTCGTGCAGCGCGACCGGCTCCAGAGCACTGACGAATCGCAGCATCTCGCCGACCGGCAGCACCCGCGTGCAGACCAGATGCCCGGGCTTGAGCTGTCGGCTGGCGATTCTGTCGTGTACCGCGTGTGTGTCGCCGGTGCGCAGATCGCGCAGGGTCACGCCGTCGCCCGGGCGCGACTCCTCGATCTCGAATACTGACCGGTCCACGAGCAACCACTGCTCGGCCAACAGGCGCTCGTCGTCGGGCAGCAGGTAACCCCGACTCTCCAAGAAGTCGGCGAACGCCCCGCCTTCGAACAGCACTGCATCCATCGCCAGCGGATCTGCGCTGTCGGGATCGACGTCGTAGGGGCGTTCGAGCGCGACTTCGTCGAGCAGCTCGTTCCAGTCGGTCAGCAGCACATGCTGGCTGGCCTTCATATATAGCCACACCAAGCGCTCGGACAGCGGGAGCTGCTCGTTGCCCAGATGGCATTTCTTGTACTTGCGGCCAGACCCGCACCAGCACGGTTCGTTGCGGCCGAGGTCCGTGCGGGCCTGCGGACGAACAGCTTCCAAGAGGCCGATCAAGGGGTGTTCCGGAACAGCGCCGGCGCGGCGAAGGAGCGCGAGGCCACGTTCGGCATCGCCGCGGTCGGAGGCGAAGCGCGCGAGGTCCAGCAGGGTGAGCGGCCAGCCGATGTCCATGGCCTCCGCTGCCAGGAATTCACGTTCGGCATCCTCGACCGCGCCGATCCGTTCCAGGGCGACGGCACGTAGCCATCGACAGGCGACCCGCGCGGCACGCGGGACTTTGGCTTCCAGCGTCTCGGCGAGCAGGCCGAGGGCGGCCGGGTGCACTGCTCTGCCGAGGGTCTCCTCCACCAGAGTCCGTGCAAGGTATGGGTCGGCGAGCACTGCACCAACGTCGGCCATCATCTCGTCGACAGGGATGTCTGCAGCGATTGGCGCGCCTGGTTGTTCCGGGATGTCATCGGAGTCGGCGTGCGCGAGTAGCTCCGCCATCTGCTCGCACTGCTCGACCAACACCCATATCGCCATCGCCTCGTCGGGCTCGATGTCGTGGCGTTGCGCCAGCGATGCACACTGAAGCTCGAATCGCCAACGGCCGAAATCGAATCCGCTGGGCGCCAGCAGATCTTGTTGACTGATCAGGTCGGCGCTGTCGATGATCTCCGACAGTGGCGGCGTCGGTGCGGTGAACAGCTGCGGATCGTTCAAACACAATGTCCACACCGCCGCGTCGACGTGGACTGGCTGGTCGGGATTCAATTGTGCTGTCAGCATTGCCCCCAACGGTGCGTCGGCGGTTGCTGTCACAACATCGATGACAAACCCCTGCGGGCCAAACCGAATCCCGACCAGGTCGCCGGTTGAGGCACCCAGATCGCGCAGGGTTCCGGCCGGCAACGCCAAGATCCCACCCTCGGGAACCGACTCGTCAGGAACACCTCGCTCTTCGAGAATCTCATCGTCGAAGCCGGCGATCAGAACCATCGTCTGTGACCCGTCCGCGAAATGATTGTGCGGCTCAAATTCGAACAGTTCAATGATCGGGTTGAAGTCCGGAGACACGGTGAGTATGTCGCGGGCCACCTCGTCGTGGCTGAGACGATGCGTGAAGACCCGGCCGGCCGCCATGGTCGGCAGCCAGATCCAGCGGCCGTCAACCAATTGAGCTGCCGGACAGTTCATCAAATGGAGCGCGTTCCAGATGACCGACTCGGCGTCGCCCACCCCACCTGCCCGCAGTCGAACCGCGATCTCATCCTCTGACAGGGGACCGTCTTCGGCGAGCATCGTCGAGAGCGCGTCAAATGCTTCGTTCACATGGGTCACGGTACCGTGAGCGGGCCCGCCGCCAGATTGCAGTTATCGAGGGAAGGTGCGAGTAGCGACTCCGATAACTGCAATCTCGCGGATGGCGTCAGCGGCCGAACCGGTCCAGTACGCGCCTGAGCAGCCCGTCTGAGGCCGCGGGTGGCTGCCGTCGCACGTAGGGCCACGGGTTGTTGCGCTCCGGCACCGCATCGGCCCGCACCTGCTTGAGCTGGGTCCGCAGCAGCGCCCGCACCTCGTGCAGCGACGGGTCGTCCCAGCGGTTGACGGCCTCGGAAGGATCGGCGGTCAGGTCGTAGAGCTCCCACTGATCATCGAGCACATCGCTTCGATACCGCTGCGCCCCGCGGCCGGTGTAGGCGAGCTGCCGCACACCCGGTTCGGTCCAGGTGCCCGGATCGTCGAAGGTGCGCACCAGCTTCCACAGCCGATCATCGACCCGCACCACCAAACCCTCGAAGTTGGCGGCGACCTGCTCCGGCACCCGGATCCGCAGCGGTGCAGGCGGATTCACATCACGGCCCAGCTGACGCGCAAGGCCCGACGCGCCGGTGTCACCTTCGAGCACATTGTCGCGGGTCAGCAAGTACACCGCCCGGCTCTCGTCGGCTGCTGCGCCGTCGACCACCGGCATCAGATCCCGGCCGGGCAGTGGATGCACCTCACTGAACGTCGACGCAAGCTCCGCGGCGACCGCCGGCACGTCCACGCCGGCCGCACCGAGCAGTGTCGGCACCAGATCCACATGCGAGGTGGGTGCGGTCACCGTGCGCGCCGCGGTGGCCTGAGCCCCGATACGCGCGATGACGAACGGCACCCGCGTCGCCTCGTCGTACAGGTTGAACCACTTCTGGTGCAGCCCGCCGTGCGCACCGAGCAGCTCGCCGTGATCGGACGTGCGCACCAGCACCGCCTCCTGCGAACCGTCCGTGACGGCGCGGCGCACCCGGTCCAGCGGGCCGTCCACCTCGGCGTGCAGTCGGTAGTACAGGTCGCGATACTCCTGCGCCTTGCGGCGATACGTCCGGGCGACCGCCGCGGCCGGGCCGTACCCGGAGTAGTAGGCATCGCGGAACGCGGCCTGCGCCGCAGGCTTGCTGTGCAGGTCCTCATCCGCGGTGGGTGCGGCCGGGACGTGCGGGGGATCCAACGGTGACGCCGACAAGGGGCTGCGCCGCGACCACGCCGGAAACAACACGATGTCATGGGGATTGACGAAACTGGCCACCAACAGGAACGGCCGCAGCGCCTCGGCATCTCCGGCGCGCCGCCGGGCGTAACGGTCTTCGAGCCACGCCACGACCCGGTCGGCGAACAGCGGATCACGCCGAAAACCGCTGTTGGCCATGGCCGCTCCGTGCGGCTCGGGGCCCACCCAGCCGGAGAAGCCGTAGGGCTGCAAGGGATCGGCATCCAGGTAGGCCTGCACGGCCGTGGCGTCGACCACGCCCTTATCGTCATTGGTGGCCAGGATCTTCCCGGTTGCCGGATCTTCCAGATCGGCGTGCGAGATATGCCACTTGCCGTCGTAGTGGGTGTCGTATCCGGCTGCGCGGAACCAGTTTCCGAGGGTCGGGACCTCACCGCGACGCAGCCACCGCAACCGCGAGTCGTCATAGCGCTTGCCCAGGCCGTCGGTCTGGGTGACCCCGTGCAGATCCGGGTACTGGCCGGTGAGCAGCGTGGGCCGGCTCGGCACGCAGGCCAGCGATCCGGTGTAATGCCGGGTGAAGCTGACGCCGTGCTCGTCGAACCAGCGCCGCCCGCTCAGCGTCCGCTGCCGCCAAGCCAGCACCTCCTGCGATTCATAGGCCGGCACCGCGCGTTCCTCGTCGGTCATCAGGATGACGATGTCGGGCTTACTCATGCCTTCATCCAACACCGAATCATTGTCGGCCGTAGACCTCCACATCGGTGGTGTCCATGTCGATGGTTTGACCGCGACCATTCCCGCGTTGCCGGTCACCGACGGATCCGAGTGGCCGATACGAACACGCCCCTGCCAACGCTTCTCCGCCCCCTTTCCTTAGCGTATTCTGCTCACCAGATGGGTGCCTCTCTGCGTCACCGCGACAATCCGTCATAGACAAGCGAATTGTCCCGGGCCGCAACGGCATCCATCGTCAGTTTCAGGCGCCCGTCACACGCTTGTTCGCGGATCCAGGTCAGAGCACTTGGCATCGGGTCCACGACATCGCGCGTTGCAACTCGGCCGAGAGGAGAGCCGTGACCGACGTCATGACGCCCGGGCTTTCGGCCGCGGAGGCCGCCGAGCGGCGCACCCAGGGTGGTCCCAACAAGCTGCCCGCGGCGAGGCGGCCGTCCACCGCCCGGCGCCTGCTCGGGGAGCTGACACACTTTTTCGCCCTGCTGCTGTGGGCGTCTGCAGCCCTCGCCTTCCTGGCCAGGCTTCCTCAACTCAGTGCCGCGGTCATTGCGGTGATCGTGCTCAACGGGGTCTTCTCGTTGATCCAGCAAGCGCGGGCCGACCGGGCCGCCGATCGACTCCAGGAGATGCTGCCGACCCGCGTCACGGTATGGCGCGACGACCGTCGGCAGATCATCGAGGCCGAAGACGTCGTTATCGACGACGTCGTGCTCCTCGAAAGCGGTGACCGGGTGCCCGCCGACGCCGTGGTGCTCAGCCAGAACCGGTTGCTCGTCGACTCCTCGATGCTCACCGGCGAGAGCGAGGCCGGCTCCGTCGCCGAAGGCGATGCGCTCTTCGCGGGCACCTTCGTCTTGGAGGGCGACTCGCGGGCCTTGGTCACCGCGATCGGGCAACAGACACGCCTGGCCGGCATCACCAGGCTGACGACGATGACCGCCAAACCGGACACTCCGTTGACTCGCGGGTTGCGCGGCGTCGTGCGGCTCATTGCGGCGATCGCGATCGGCGTGGGCCTCCTGTTCCTGCTCGTCTCGGTGCTCGTGGGCAATCCGATCGAGCAGGCTTTCGTCTTCGCCATCGGTGTCACCGTGGCCCTGGTTCCCGAGGCGCTGTTGCCCACCGTGACGCTTTCCCTCGCCTGGGGCTCGGAGCAGATGGCGAAGCGCAACATCCTGGTCCGCAACCTCGAGGCCGTCGAGACGCTCGGCTCCACGACATTTATCTGCACCGACAAGACTGGAACCCTCACCAGCAACCAGATGACGGTGGTCGAAGCCTGGACGACCGCCGGCTCACTGACGATCGACGGCGCCGGCTACGGCCCGACGGCCCGACTCGCGTGGTCCTCCCCCGCCGCTGAGGGGCCCGTTCGCCAGCTCGCCCTGGCCGGGCAACGCTGCTCCACCGGGTACGCCGAAGAGGTGGACGGGCAGTGGCGAGCCCATGGTGACCCCATGGAGGCCGCCCTGGACACCCTCGCCCGGCGGCTGAGCATCGACACCGTCGAGGACCGACGTACCGGTTCGGCAAAACTGCGATTCCCGTTCGATCCCCGGCTGCGTCGCATGGCAGTGGTGCTGGCCGACGAGATCGTGGTGAAGGGAGCGCCGGACGCGGTGCTTCCGCTCTGCGGTGATGACCCGGCGGCACGCCAGGCGATGGACATCCTTACCGCCCGTGGATTGCGACTACTCGCCATCGCCGCGAGCCCGAGGAACGGCCGTACGCCCCGGGACCAGCAGGAGTGCGACCGTGGGTTGCGACTGCTCGGCCTCGTGGCGCTCGAGGACCCGCCGCGTGACGACATCTCCGAATCGCTCGACTCCTGCCGCAGGGCCGGGGTGAAAGTGGCGATGGTGACCGGTGATCATCCGGCCACCGCCACAGCCATCGCCAACGAAATAGGCCTTCGGGCCGCCGATGCACCGGTGCTATGCGGGACGGACCTCCCCGAGGACGACCAGCAGCTCGCCGCCTTGATCGACCACGACGGCGTGGTCATCGCCCGGGTCTCTCCCGAAGACAAACTGCGCATCGCCCGTGCGCTTCGCTCGCGGGGCCACGTGGTGGCGATGACGGGCGACGGGGTCAACGACGCGCCGGCGCTGCACGAAGCCAACATCGGCGTGGCCATGGGCAAATCCGGCACCGACGTCGCGCGCGAAGCGGCCGACCTGGTGCTCCTCGACGACTCCTTCGCCGGCATCCTCGCCGGCATCGAGCAGGGCCGCGCAACTTTCGTCAACGTCCGTCGATTCCTGACCTATCACCTGACCGACAATGTCGCCGAGCTCGCACCCTTCCTGGTCTGGGCGCTCTCGGGCGGCCAGTTTCCCCTCGCGCTCGGCGTTCTGCAAATCCTCGCACTCGACCTGGGCACCGACACCCTGTCCGCGGTCGCGCTCGGCGCCGAGCCGCCCGCCAGGCACCTGCTCGAGGGGCCACCCGTTCGCGGTCGGCTGATGAATCGCACCGTGCTGCGGCGAGCCTTCGGCTTGCTCGGGCCGCTCGAGGCCGCGCTGTCTCTCACCGCCTTCGTAATCTCACTGCTAGCGCTCGGCTGGCGTCCCACAGACCCTTTCCCCCTCGGGCATGACCTGGCGAAGGCCTCCGGCGCGGCATTCATCACCGTCGTCTTAGCCCAGACGGCGAACGTGTTCGCCTGCCGGTCCTCCTCCCGCTGGCCCGGCGCGCTGGGCTGGTGTACCAACCGACTCTTGGTGCCAGCAGCGCTGATCGGGCTGACCTTCTCCCTCCTGGAACTGTGGGTGCCACCCATCGCGCGGTTGCTCGGCCAGTGGAATCCACCCCTGTGGGGCTGGGTTGTCGCCCTCGTCGCGGCTCCGATCCTGTTGGGCGTCGATGCACTGGATAAGTACCTGCGGGCGCGTCGCCAGCGGCGACATACCTGCGGCCCTACCCCGTTGCAGCAGAACGAGCGGTAACCCCACAGACCGGCGGCGGGAAACTTCGGTTTCCCGCCGCCGGCGTTGGGGCAGAATCGAATGATGTCGACACTGCCGCCCGAACCACCGCGCGATCCGGTGACCCGACGGCTACCCAGGCCACCCCGGCCAGACGTGCCGACGCAGCGCATACCGCGGCCCGAGCCGCCCACCCAGAAGATCCGGGTGCCCGATCCCGCCACCCAGCAGATCCGGGTGCCCGATCCCGCCACCCAGCAGATGCGCGTGCCCGACCCGGCCACCCAGCAGATCCGGTTACCCCCGCCGCCGATCCCGGCCCCGCCGCTGCGGCCGCCGGGAATGCAGCCGCCACCACCTCCGGCCAAACGCAATCGGCAGAGCATCGTCCTGGCCGCCGTCATCGTGGTGTCGGCGCTGGTCGGCATCGTCGCCGGGGCGGAGCTGTACGCCCGGCACCGCGCAGGCAACGTCCTGGCCGGCATCACCGACTGTCTGGTGGAGGACAAGGCCGACGTCTCCTACGCGGTGACGCCGCCCTTCCTGTGGCAGTACCTCACCGACCGCTACACCGACATCTCGGTCATCACCGCGGGCAACCAGCTCCAGGAAGCCAAGGGCATGACGGCCGACGTCACCCTCAGCGATATCAAGCTGCAGGACGCCACCGACTCCAAGGGCAGCATCGGCTCGGTGACGGCGACACTCGCGTGGACCGCCAACGGCATCAAGGAGACGGTGGCCGAGAACCTGCCGGTCGTCGGCAACCTGGTCACAGATGTGCGCACCGACGCGGTGGCGGGCACCCTCATCCTGGAGGCCAGCGGCGGCACCAGCATCACCGCGAAACCCGTCGTCACCGACGGCAACCTCGAACTTGCCGTGCTCGACGTCGCCGGGCCATTCGGCAAGGACACCGTGCAGACCGCACTCAACGACCTGACCACCAAGCTCAACGACAACTACCCGCTCGGTATCAAGGCCGACAGCATCGAGGTGACCGACACCGGTGTGGTCGGTAAGTTCTCCAGCACCGACGCGACGATTCCCAGCGGGGAAAGCGACTCCTGCTTCGCGGATCTTTAGAGCACCAGCGCTGCATCGGCAGGCGCTGTCCTACGCCACCCCGACGATTGCCGCTGAAACCACGGGCGCGCTGAAACCACGGGCGCGCTGAAACCACGGGCGCGCTGAGCCCTACAGCACATCCTTGATGTCGTTCTTCAGCGCCTCGGCCGCGGTGCCGAACACCGCCTGGACGTTGTTGCCAACCTCGATGACACCGGCCGCACCGAGACTCTTCAGCCTGGCCTGATCCACCCTTGCCGGATCGGTGACCTCCATGCGCAGCCGGGTGATGCAGGCGTCCACGTTGACGAGATTGTCCCGGCCGCCGAACGCGGCGATGACCTGTTCGGCCCTGGTATCGGCACGCGCCGGCGTGGTGGTGGTGGCCGATTCGTCCACCTCACCGAGATTCGCGGCCTGCTCGGCCTCGAACTCGGTTTCGGGTTCACGTCCGGGGGTGCGCAGGTTCCACTTCGTGATGGCGAACCGGAACAACAGGTAATAGATGACGAAGAACACCACACCCATGCCGACGAGCAGCGGGATGTTCTTCGCAGCCGGTGCTCCGCCGTAGAGCAGCAGGTCGATCAGGCCCGCCGAGAACGAGAAGCCCAGATGGATATCGAGCACATAGGCGATCGCCAGGGACAGCCCGGTCAGCACCGCGTGGATGACGTAGAGCGGGAACGCCACGAACATGAACGCGAACTCGAGCGGCTCGGTGACACCGGTGAGGAACGCCGTCAGCGCCGCCGCGGACAGGATGCCGACCGCGACCTTGCGCTGTTTCTTGTTGGCCACCTGGATCATCGCCAGCGCGGCGGCGGGCAGGCCGAACATCAGGATCGGATAGAACCCCGCGGTCAGATGTCCGCCGGTGGGATCGCCCGCGGCAAACCGGGTGAGCTCACCGGTCACCACACCGTCGGGAGTCTCGTAGTCGCCGTAGAGGAACCAGATGTAGGAGTTCGGAATGTGGTGCAGCCCAACCGGTATCAGCATGCGGTTGGCGAATCCATACACCAATGCGCCGAGCGCACCGGCTCCGCCGATGAACCGGCCGAGGCTGGTCAGCCCGGCATCGAAGATCGGATAGAAGTAGCTCATCCCGAATGAGACGAACAGGCTGGCCAGCGACACCACGATCGGGACGAACCGCCGGCCGCCGAAAAAGCCAAGGTAGGAAGGAAGTTCGATGGTGTGGTACTTGTCGAACAGCCAGGCGGTCAGTAGTCCGATGACGATACCGCCGAACACGCTGTAGTTGATCTGCGCCTGCTCACCGGCCTTGTCGAGCACACCTTCGAGCACGAACGGCGACATGGTCTCGAACACCTTGTCCATCACCAGGTAACCGACGACCGCGGCCAGTGCGGTGGAGCCGTCGGCCTTCTTCGCGAAGCCGATCGCCACACCGACGGCGAACAGCAGCGCGAGGTTGTCGAACAGCGCGCCACCGGCGGCGCTCATGGCCTGGAAGAACGGCCCGATGACCGGGGCCTCGATGCGGCCCAGCAGGTCAGGCTGGCCGAGTCGCAGCAGGATGCCCGCGGCCGGCAGTACCGCGATCGGCAGCATCAGGCTCTTGCCCAGCCGCTGCAGTTGCGCGAAGCCCGGGACGTTCAATCCCGATTTACCCGACGTGCCTGATGCTTTCGTCATGTCACTCATCGTGGACCCCTCCCGTGCTGTGCGCAGCTTGAATCGGAACCCGTGAAGCCCAAGACCGTGTTCGGCGAGGCTCGTAGTGTTGAGCCATGAGCACCTCAGTTCTCGCCCCCGTCGCCGGGCGCGTGGTCGCCCTCAGCGATGTCCCCGATCCGGTGTTCTCCCGGGGCATGGTCGGTTTCGGTGCCGCGATCGACCCACCGCACGAGGTGGTGGACGCCGTCGCGCCGGTCAGCGGCAAGCTGCTCAAGCTGATGCCGCACGCGTATATCGTGCTGACCGTCGACAATGTGGGTGTACTGGTGCATCTGGGCCTGGACACCGTCGCGCTGAACGGTGCGGGATTCACCACGCACCTTCAGCAAGGTGAGCAGGTCAGCGCCGGCCAGGTGATCATCACCTACGACATTCCGGCGATCATCGCCCAGGGGCTCAACCCGATCGTGCCGGTGGTGGTGATGGACGAGCGTGAAGCGGCCAACATCTCGGTGTCGGCGATGGCCGGCGCAGCGATCACAGCCGGTGCGGACCTGTTCGTGGCGAGTCGCTGATGGAAGTCGTCATCCTTCCCGGCCCACCCGAGATCGGCGCGCTGGCCGCCGACGCGATCAGTGCCCTGGTGCATCGCAAGCCCGGCGCCGTGCTGGGCCTGGCCACCGGGTCGTCGCCGCTGGCGATCTACGACGAACTCGTGACCCGTTGTGCGGCAGGGGAAATCTCGTTCAGCCAGGTCCGGGGATTCACCCTCGACGAGTACGTCGGCTTGCCCGCCGAGCACCCCGAGCGGTACGGCAACGTGATCGACAGCGTGTTCGTCTCCCGGGTCGACTTCGCGCCCGGCGCGGTGCAGGGCCCCGACGGGCTGGCCGATGACATCCCGGCGGCCTGCGCGTCCTACGAGGACGCCATCCGCGCGGCCGGCGGCGTCGACCTGCAGATCCTGGGAATCGGTACCGATGGGCACATCGGTTTCAACGAGCCCGGATCCTCGCTGGCGTCGCGCACCCGCATCAAAACCCTTACCGTGCAGACTCGTACGGACAATGCCCGGTTCTTCGACGGCGATATCGCCGCGGTGCCCACGCACTGTCTCACTCAGGGGCTGGCCACCATCCTGGACTCCCGGCACGTGATCCTGGTGGCCACCGGCAGCCAGAAGGCCGAGGCCATCCACCACCTCGTCGAGGGAGCGGTGAGCGCCATGTGGCCGGGGTCGGTGTTGCAGCATCATCCGCACGTGACGGTGCTGCTCGACGATGCCGCCGCCCGTCGGCTGCAACTCGCCGACTACTACCGCGAGACCCACCGGTCCAAACCCGACTGGCAGGGCTACTGAGTGCTGCTGGCCGCCGACACCCTGATAACCGGCGCAGAACTGTTGCGGCCCGGCTGGATTGACATCGCGGGCACGACTATCCGCGCGGTCGGCGCCGGGGCGCCGCCCGGCCCGGTGGATCACGATCTCGGTGCGGCCACCGTGGTGCCAGGTTTCGTCGACACCCACGTGCACGGCGGGGGAGGCGCGAACTTCTCGGCCGCCTCGGCGCGGGAGACGGCGACGGCCGCTGCGTTGCACCGTCGGCACGGCACCACCACACTGATCGCGTCCCTGGTCACCGCCGCACCCGACGAATTGCTGGTGCAGGTACGCAGTTTGGCCGCCGACGTGCGCGCCGGAGTGCTGGCCGGCGTTCACCTGGAAGGGCCGTGGCTCTCGGTGCACCGCTGCGGGGCGCACCAGCCGGCCCTGATGCGCGACCCTGATCCCGCCGAGATCGGTCGGGTGCTCACCGCCGGCGACGGCGCCATCCGGATGGTGACGCTGGCTCCGGAGCGCCCCGGCGTATTGGCGGCCATCGGGCAGCTCGCCGCTGCCGGTGTGGTGGCCGCCGTCGGTCACACCGAGGCCACCTACGCGCAGACCCGGTCGGCCATCGACAGGGGTGCCACCGTCGGCACCCATCTGTTCAACGCGATGCGCCCGATCGACCGGCGAGAGCCGGGTCCGGTCGTCGCGCTGCTGGAGGACGCCCGGGTGACCGTCGAGGTCATCACCGACGGCGTGCACATCGACCCGGCGATCTACCGTCATGTGACGAAAAGCGCAGGTGGGCAACGGGTTTCACTGATCACCGACGCCATGGCGGCCACCGGAATGTCCGACGGCCGCTATGAGCTGGGGTCGCTGGGAGTCGACGTGGTCGACGGGGTGGCTCGCGTCGCAGGCACCGACACCATCGCAGGCAGCACCGCGACAATGGACCAGGTGTTCCGATTCGCCGTCGCGCACAGCGGGCGGGCGCGCGATGAGGCGCTGCTGCTCGCCGTCGGCCAGTCCTCGATCAACCCGGCCCGCGCGCTCGGCCTTCCGGCCGCCGGTCTGCTGGCCGGGGCGGTCGCCGATCTGGTGGTGCTGGATCAGAACCTAGC
>WOYI011275703.1_pt1 | contig 15133 bp, 15 predicted proteins | sample 6423411 | NCBI WGS metagenome assembly WOYI01 (sample SAMN13441803, study PRJNA592873) | oil field metagenome | biome: oil field; feature: oil-well bore; material: oil-contaminated soil; isolation source: oil-contaminated soil from oil-well borehole | place: Germany: Wietze | collected 2016-10-18 ...
GGGGGGTCAGAACAGAACTTGGCTCTGTCTACGAGAGCCGCACAGTTGTTCTTGCCGGCGGCACTTTTCTCGGAGGGCGGGTGCACATAGGCCTTTCCAGCTTTGACTCCGGCCCCCTCGGCCAGATGCCTGCCACCAAACTTGGGAAAAACCTTCGGGAGGCCGGACTGCTGGTCGGCAGGCTGAAGACCGGCACCACCCCGAGGATCCATGCCGACAGCGTGGACTGGGGGGGACTGGAACGTCAGGATAGCGCACGGGAGCCCCTCTGCTTCAGCCATTGGGGGACACCGAAGATCCATAATGGATTTGCCTGTCATATCACCCGGACCAATTCAAGGACTCACGATATTATCAGGGGCTCTCTCGACAGATCCCCCCTTTTCACCGGGGCCATAGAGGGGAGGGGCCCGAGATACTGCCCGTCGATAGAGGACAGGGTAGTGCGCTTCCCCGAAAAGGAGAGCCACCTCGTCTTTCTCGAACCAGTTGCCCGTGACTGCCCGGAGATATACATGCAGAACTTCACTACCAGCCTTCCCCTCGATGCCCAGGTAAGGATGGTAAGGTCTCTTCCGGGTTGTGAGAGGGCGAGGATAATGCGTCCCGGCTACGCTATCGAGTACGACTTTCTCCCGCCGACACAGCTCACGCCCTGGCTCGAGGTGAAGAGCGTGAGAGGGTTCTTTTGTGCGGGACAGGTCAACGGGACCTCCGGCTACGAGGAGGCTGCCGCCCAGGGGATAATTGCCGGGATCAACGCTGCTCTCTCCTGCAGGGGGGAAGAACCCCTGGTCATCGACAGGTCAACCGGGTATATGGGGGTTCTGGTGGATGATCTTGTCACCAAGGGGACGAACGAACCGTACCGGATGCTCACAAGCCGATGTGAATACAGGCTTTTGATGAGGCACGACAACGCCGACACAAGGTTCTCCCCCATCGGCAGGAAGCTGGGGCTGATCAGCGACGAAAGATGGAAGGTCCTTCAGGCACGGTGGATGGAACTGGAGAGAGAGTTGGAAAGGCTCCGCAAGACCAGGCTGACACAGACAGGGGTCCTTGATGAGATAATTGGCGGGGCTGGTGCAGGTTCATTCTCGCCGGGTTCCACTGCTGCCGACCTGCTTAAAAGGCCCGGGATCACATGGGAGATGGTCGCGGAGGTGGCACCTCCGGATGGGGATCTTTCCCGGGAGGTTCGCGAACGGGCATCGGTAGAGATCAAGTACGAGGGGTACATATCCCGCCAGCGATCCCAGGTCGAGAGAATGAGAAGAATGGACAAGATAACCATACCGGATGGCATCGACTACGATTCCGTAGGAGGCCTTCTGAACGAAAGCAGACAGAAACTGTCTGCTATCCGTCCCGTGACTCTCAGCCAGGCAGGGAGGATCTCGGGGGTCACGCCAGCGGATATAATGTTGCTTGAGGTCTTCATGGAACACAGGCGGAGGGAAGGGCAGAATGGCCGCAAAAAGCAGGAAACGTAGACACGGGGAAGTCGCGACATTAGGCTCCTTGCTGCTTTCATCCCTCTCCAGGGAGCAGGCCAGGATGATCCAGATGGCCGAGCTCTGCACCCGCTGGTCCGAGGTGGTGGGCCCGCTTCTTGCAGGGAAAAGCGCTCCCGAGTCGCTTCTCGACGGAGCCCTGATGATAGTAGCCGCCAATCCGTCCTATGCTCAGGAGATAGGGATGAGGGGGGGAGACATAGCCTCCCTGGTGCGGGAAAAATGGAGCCTGGAGGTGTCATCCGTCAAAGTCCGGGTGGGAAAGCCCAAAACAGTCCGGAAGTCGGCAGGACCGCGCAGGAAGAGCTCTCCGGTCAAACCGGATCCTGAAGAGATAGCCGCCTGCCGCGACAGGATCGAAGAGATAGTTCCCAGGGATGACATTGCCGAGGGCCTGGCCCGGCTGATGGCCCAGTACCGGAAGAGATTCGGCGGAAAAGAGAGCTGAGAACGCGAAAAAAGGGGGACTCGGGATGCCGGAAGAGAAGAGATCTTTTAATGCGGGACTGGCGATCCTTGGAGCGGCGCTTGCGGTCGGGATGATAGCCTCCTCCTGGCTGGTTTCCAGTACCGTCAGGGACGTGAAGCTTGCCAACCAGACGATAGTGGTAAAGGGGTACGCCCAGAAAGAGGTCAAGTCCGATATCGTCGTCTGGAACGGGCGTTTCACTTCGAGAAACCCGGATCTGGTGACAGCCTACGCCAAGCTTGAAGGGGATCTCAAGGTGGTGCTGGATTATCTCTCCAGAAGCGGAATACCCCGCGAGGAGATCGCTGTCTCCGCTGTAACTACAACGATCCAGAACCGCAAGACCTCCCAGGGGTACGACACGAACGAGATAGAGCAGTATGTCCTTGAACAGACCGTTTCAGTGAGATCCGGAAATGTCGCCCTGGTGTCGGGCCTCTCCAGGGATTCAACCACGCTTATACGGGAGGGGATCGAATTCTTCTCCTATCCGCCCGAGTACTTCTACTCGAAGATCGAGGATATGAAGATACAGCTCCTGGGGGAGGCCACCCTTAACGCCCGGCAGAGAGCGGAACAGCTGGCGGTCAACAGCGGCGGCAAGGTCGGCGCCCTCAGGGCCGCGGCCCAGGGCGTGTTCCAGATCACCCCGCTATACTCGACCGATGTCGATGACTGGGGGAGGTACGACACCACCACCATCGATAAGGCTGTGAAGGCCGTCGTGACGATACAGTATTCGATAGGACAGTAAGAACAAGGAGGCAGGGAGGGAGAGGGCCGTAAATCGTAAATCGTGAATCGGGAATCGAAGGGTCAAGGGCGGGACGTTAGATGTTAGACGTAAGACGTAAGACGGAAGGGCCTTTGCTCCTCCGATCAACGATTCACGGATTTTCCGATTCACGATTCACGACTAACGATTCACGGATTTTCCGATTCCGATCCCCTTCAGCATTCGCCCGGTCGGCACAGCAGTGCCCGGAGTTCCTCCATCTTGTCCATTTCAGCGAAGAGTATCAGTTCGTCCCCGCCCTCCAGGACTTCGCCCCCGGGTGGATTGTAGATAATAGAGCCGTGTTCCTTCTTGATAGCGATCACCATTGCGTTGTATTCGAAACGGAGAGGGGCCTCGGCAAGAGTCATCCCGACCACGTAACTCTCCGGGTTGACCCTGGCCGCGCTGAAATCCAGCCCCAGATCCCTGGAAATGTTGACCATCTCCAGGAAATCCGCGACCGCCGGGTTTATCGAGGCCCTTGCGATGGCCGCGGCCTCGGCGTCGGCCAGGTTCATGGCCCTCTCTGCTCCGGCTCTTTTCAGGAGCTTCGCCGACTGGGAGTCGTTCGCTCTGGCGATGATTCTCAAGACAGGGTTCAGGGCCTTGGCCGTAAGTGTGGCATAAACGTTGTCCGAATCATCCGACAGCGTAAGGATAAGTCCCTTGGCTTTTTTTATCCCTGCCTCTTCGAGGACGGCCTCCTGTCTGGCGTCCCCCTGCTGGACTATCCATCCGTGCTCCCTGGCGGATGCCACCTTTCTGTCGGCAACCTCGACGGCTACGAAAGGGATCCCGTCACTGCCAAGGTGCCGGGCGACCTCCATTCCGACCCTTCCGAGTCCCGCCAGTATCCAGTGGTTGTCAAGATCCTTCACCCGACTGTCCCTCCTTTTTCCCATGACCGAGAGCATTTTATCGATCACGAAGTAACGGGTTATCTCGCCGATGGCCAGACCTGCCGTGCCGATGCCTATCAGTATCAAAAGGATCACGAAGATCTTTCCTCCGACGGGAAGCCCCGGAGGAGCCCCGTATCCGACCGTCGAGAGGGTGATGACCGTGTAGAAAAGCGAATCGATCCATGGAGAATCCGTGAAATAGCGGATCCCAAGGGTTCCCGATGCAAGGATCGCCAAAAGCACAATAAGCCAGCGCGCTGCTTTTCGGCTTGGATCCACGGCGTCATCTCCTCTTGCGAAAGCATCTCTCCCCGGGGGTGCTGCGGTACAATAGGAGGTGAGAAATACTGGGAGGTGGTCCCCCTGGGAGTCTTCAGGATCGCTACTTTCAACGTCAATTCGGTAAGAAGTCGTCTGCCTGTTCTCGAACGCTGGCTTCATGATAACAAAGTAGACTGCATGTGTCTTCAGGAAACAAAAGTTGAGGATCGGGATTTTCCCGAAGCCTTCTTCGCCGATCTCGGCTATTCGGTGGCTCATAGCGGCCAGAAATCCTACAATGGGGTGGCTGTCGCATCGCTGGTTCCGCCGGATGAGGTGATCTTCGGGTTCGGGGACGGGGAGGAGCCCGGGGCGGAAACCCGGCTGGCAAGGTGTCGATTCGGGGAGATGAACGTGATCAACGCCTACGCTCCGCAGGGAAAGTCGATAGATCACCCCGATTACCCCATGAAGTTGAGATTTTTCGAAAGGCTTGGAGACCTGCTCCTCTCGCTGGGGGCTCCGGAAAGTCCGTTGATACTGGTCGGGGATCTCAACGTCGCCCCGACGGACATCGATGTCACACATCCGGAGAACAAGCGCGATCATGTATGTTTTCACTCGGACGTTCGCAGGGCCTTCGAAAAACTCTGTTCACTGGGTCTCGTTGATGTATTCCGCATGAATCGCCCCGGTGCCGGTGAATTTACGTTCTGGGACTACCGTGTGAAGGGAGCCCTCGAGCGTAACATCGGCTGGAGGATCGATCACATTCTCGCCACCTCTCCGATAGCGGAAAGCTCGCTGGACTGCTTTTGCGACAGAAATCCCCGCTCCTGGGAGAAACCGTCCGATCACTCGGTGGTCGTCGCGGAGTTTGGAGGCGCCTGATGGCCCGAAGTCGAAGAAAGAGAATAATCATCAACAAGGATGCTGGTCTTCCGCCTGGAGAGCTGGTGCACGTGGGAGAAAAGAAAACCCCGCAGGCGGCCATGGCTCTGATACGGTATTCGGAAGGGTCCTTCCTGGAGCAGAAGATCACGGAACTGCCTGATCTGCCCCCGGCCACAAAAGGATGCGAGATATCATGGATAGACATCACCGGGCTTCACGACACGGACCTTCTGGCCCGTGTCGGAGAGAAGTACGGGATACACCCCCTGGTTCTCGAAGATATCTGCAACACCGGCCAGCGCGCAAAGGTAGAGGATTACGGCGAATACCAGTATATAGTCGTCAAGATGGTCTCCTGGGACGAAAAATCCCAGGAGATAAATGTCGAGCAGGTCAGCCTTGTCCTTTTCGAAAACGCGCTGATCTCCTTTCAGGAGCGCCCCGGCGACCTGTTCGGGTCCGTACGTCAACGCCTTCAGGTAGGAAAGGGGCGCATCAGGAAGCAGGGAGCCGATTACCTGACCTACTCGCTCCTTGATGCGATCGTTGACGGATACTTCCTCCTCATTGAAAAGATCGGCGACCAGGTTGAGGTGATCGAGACCAGATTACTCACCCATCCGGGTGTAGGGACGGTAGAGAAGATCCACGAACTCAAGCACGAAATGATATTTCTGAGGAAGGCCGCGTGGCCTCTCCGTGAAGTGATCTCCAGCCTTGAGAGGGACGAGAGATTCATGGAAGGAGGAACTGCGGTCTACATGCGGGATCTCTATGACCACGTCATCCAGGTCATAGACGGTGTTGAAACCATACGGGACCTCCTTGCCGGGATGCTGGACATTTATCTCTCAAGCGTAAGCAACAGGATGAACGAGATCATGAAGGTTCTGACGATAATCGCCACCATATTCATGCCGCTGACCTTCCTCGCGGGGGTCTACGGTATGAACTTCCGATACATGCCCGAGCTGGGCTGGAAGTGGTCCTATCCAGTGGTCCTGCTGATCATGTTGGGAGTGGCGAAGTGGATGGTCGATTTTTTCCGGAGGAAAAAATGGATCTAGGAGCTCTGGCGGGAAGCATTTCTCCACAAGAATGTGGACAACCTGTGGAAAAGGCCGCGTCCCGACGGGAAACGGCCTTTTCAGTTCCGTGTTTGAAATGAAAAAGGTGCTTTTGCGACTAGATCACTGGTTCCAGCCCGTACTTGACAACGCGGTTGATGTTCTTCGATATCTTTGACCAGTAGTTCTCGACAGGGCCGCCATAATACCTTGCCAGAGCTCTCTTCGTGCCTCCATAGGCCTTCAGGTATCTAGAAAGAAGAAGCGTCCCTGCGGCGATACCCTTCTCGGGGTCGTGCAGGTCTTTTTCGTTACTGATCCCGGCGTGAGCCCTCAGAAGGTCGGAGTGGATCCTCCACACCACCTGCATGACACCGGCAGCACCGTATGAACTGCGTGCATCGGGGTTGAAGTGGCTCTCGGCATTTGCCACGGCGACGGAAAGCGTCAGAGGGACTTCGTATTTGCTGCTGTAGTGGACGAAGGAAACGGCTTCGCGCCATGCAGTTTCGGGATCGATGGCGCGGTTCTGGTTGAGGATGTAGAGAGCGATAACAGAGGTGTTTTTCTGGTCAAGAGGTTCCATCTGCCAAAGTTTTCTGAGGTTCGATTCAGGATCATCGAGATTCCATCCCACAAGGTCTTCGGGCTGAAGATCCATTTCGCCAAGCGCTTTGGCGACGGTGGCGTCAAGAGCCGCAACGCGCTCCGAGACGACACGGGCCCGGCTCCATTCGGAGACGGCGTCCGCCGGAGATCCCGCAGGAACGTCGCCCAGAATGGTGTAAAGGAACAAAGAAATGACACCCACCATCAAAAACGACAGAACGGGATCCCCTGGGAGTTTTCGGATCAAAAGATAACCTCCTTCGGGTTTGTGATACACATCATACAATTCAGGCAGTCCGCATACCAATGCGGGTATTATACAGAGTATTGCAAAAAAAACAACCCTGGTGTGGAATACAGCGCCTAAATATTGGAAGGCAACGTGACTGCCAGAAGCGCTCCTTCACTGCTCTGAAGAGCCTCAATGCGCCCCCCGTGGGACTCGATTATCCTCCGGACTATGGCCAGGCCCAGCCCGTACCCTCCTGCATAGCCCGTGCTGCGGGAACGGCTTTTTTCACCTCGCTGGAACCTCTCGAAGACGGCACCCCTGACGCTTTCATCGATCCCGGTGCCGTTGTCTCCGATCAGGATCTTCCAGTAGTCGCCCCTGCGCTCCATCGAGACCTTTATAACCCCCCCGGGGGAGTCCCCGAAACGTTTGCGGGTGTACTTTACCGCGTTGTCCAGAAGGTTGCCGAATGCCCTCTCAAGTTCCTCGGGTCTCCCCGTGAACGGTGCGGGCCCCTCTATCTCCGTCTCCCATTTTATCGAGGAAGCCTGGGGATTTTCCCTGTGGTATGAAACAGCCTCTTCAATGATGCGGTCGAGCTCGACCGGTTCCCCGGGCTCCGGGACCCCTGCGGATTCCAGCCAGGAGAGCAGCAGCAGGTCGTCGACCAGGGCTGTCATCCTTTCCTGCTGAAGGACGATCTTTTCGGCCATTTCCACGGTTTTTCCGGGGTCGGTCCCGCCGTCGTCGATCAGAAGCTCTGCCGCGGCCCGTATCGAGGTCAGGGGGGTCTGAAGCTCATGCCCCGCGTCGGCGACAAAGGTTTTTCTGGTCTCTTCAAGGCGGTGTCTCTCCGTAAGGTCCTGAAGGACCACGAGGACGCCTTCTTCGACAACGACGGCCTGGGCTTCGAGGAATGTCTCCGCCCTTTCCCTGACAACGAAAGACTCCCTGCTTTCGATCCCTTCGAATGCCCGGTCTATCAGCTCTATGAGTTCGGGTTTTCTTATGGCGCCGGTGTAGAGAACGCCGTCCAGTTCTTCCGGGATATCCCGAAGCAGTTTCCCCAGCGCTGCGTTGGCGTACCGGATCCTCTTCTGGCGGTTCACAACGAGGATCCCTGCCGGGATCGACTCCAGGAGTGACCTGAGATAGACCTGCTCCTGCCGGAGATCTTCAAGGGCCTCATCAAGGCGCTGGGACATCCCTTCCAGAGCTGTTGCCAGCCGCTGGACCTCCACGCTGCCGGTGCTCGGGAAGCGAAGCCTGGCCCCGTTCCTGGACTCGATCGCGGAGCGGGTAAGTTCCTCCAGGGGCCCCGAGACCTGGCGGATGAAATACAGCCCTGCCAGGAGCGACAGCAGTCCTGCGAACGCGAGTGAGGCCAGGACCCTTTTCCTTGCCGAGGCGACAGCGCTCTCCACATCCGCAAGGGAGATGGATATCCTTACTACGATCGCATTCCCTTCCGGGTCGGCCGCAAGGCGGGCCACGTATATCTGGTCGCTCTCGATGGAACGGCTGTACCTTGTGTTGATCCCGGTGCCCGAGAGGAGAGCTTCGCGGACCTCGGGCCTGTCGGCGTGATTGTCCATCGTCGCCGGGTCTGCCTCGTTGTCGTAAAGTACGGCCCCGTTCATCGCAACGACCGTCACCCTTGTCGCGTACTCGCTGCCCCATCTTGATACGTTCGAGATCAGGCCATCGATGCCGGAATCCTGGACGATCCCGGCAAGGATGGTCGCCCTGGAAAGAAGGTTGTCCCTTGTCTGTGAGATCATCCTCTCCTCAACGCTGTTCCCCACCAGGAACCAGCCGGAAGCGAGTGCCAGGACCAGGACCGTGGCGATAAGGTCGGTCATGCGGCCTTTAAGAGTTCTCATTGTCGGCACCCTCTTCCTGAAGCCTGAAACCGCGGCCCCGGACCGTATGGAGGAGTCTCGGCTTCTCCGGGTCCTGCTCTATTTTCCTTCGCAGCCTGAAAACATGCATGTCGACCGTGCGGGTATCCGCCGCGGAATAACCCCAGACCCTTGCAAGAAGGGCGTCCCTGGAGACGGTCCGCCCCGGGTTTGAGGCCAGCGCTTCAAGCAGCCGGAACTCGATCGGGGTCAGATCAAGGGGCGATCCGTCGAGGAAAGCCTCGCCGTTTTCGCTGTCGACCGTCAGCGGCCCCACGGTGATCTTCTCCCCCGGTGTTCTCCCCGTTCCCGATCTCCGCAGGAGTGATCTGACCCTTGCGGCAAGTTCGTTGACCGAGAACGGCTTTTTCATGTAGTCGTCCGCCCCGACATCGAACCCGGCGATAAGGTCGCGCTCCTCGCGCCTGGCTGTAAGCATCAGGACGGGGATGTCCCGGGTGGCACTGTTCTCCCTGATGCGCCTGCAGATCTCCCATCCGTCCATCCCGGGGAGCATTACGTCCAGGATCACGAGGTCGGGGAGGGAGGTCTCGGCGGCATGAAGACCGCTGTCGCCGTCATGGACCGTCTCCACCCTGTAACCGCGTCTCTTCAGAGCCTCGGCCACGAGTTCGGCTATGGTCTTTTCATCTTCGACGACAAGGATCCTTTCAGGCATCTTCTATCAGCTCTTTCCTTCGTGAGGTCTCCTGTAGTCACCGGCCTTTACGAACTGTCCAGTGGCCATGTAGACGGTGTGTTCGCAGAGGTTGGTCACGTGGTCGCCGGCCCTCTCGAGATTCCTCGAGATCAGGATCAGGTGGGTCGCCTGCTCGATGTTGCGGGGGTTCTGCATCATCAGCATGAGAAGTTCCCTGAATATCTGCCGGTCAAGGTCGTCTATCTCGTCGTCCATGGCGCAGACCCTATGGGCAAGTGAGACGTCCCTCTTCATGAAGGCCTTCAGGGCCATGTCGGTCATCTCCCTGATGAGCTCGCCCATTCTGGGGATATCGATCAGGGGCTTTATAAGGAGCTCATGGGATATTTTCCGGACAACCTTAGCCACCCCGCTCCCCAGATCCCCGATCCTCTCGATATCCGTTGCCATGTGGAGGATGGAAGAGATGGTTCTCAGGTCAAGGGCCACCGGCTGGTAACGGGCTATCATCATGAGGGCCTGTTCGTTAATCTCCTGGGTGAGCTCGTCCAGGATATCGTCACCCTCTATGACCTGAAGGGCGAGTGCGTCATCCTGCTTCTGGAGGGCCCATATGGAATTGCTTATGGCATCCTCGGCCATGGCTCCCAGTTTCAGCAGGTCCTGCTCCAGTTTCTGAAGGCTTTCGTCGAACTCCTTGCGTCCCGACAAGTTCGTCATTTGCGGTTTCACCCCTTCTTCGGCCTATCCAAAGCGCCCCGTTATGTAATCCTCGGTCCTCTTGTCCTTCGGGGAAGTGAACATCTGCTGCGTCGGCCCCGACTCTATCATTTCGCCCGTAAGGAAGAAGTCAGTGGTATCGGAGATACGGGCCGCCTGCTGCATGTTGTGCGTTACTATCACGACCGTATACCGCGTCCTGAGCTCCCGGACCAGCTCCTCGATCCGTGCCGTTGCCATCGGGTCAAGCGCCGAGGTCGGTTCATCCATCAGGAGCACCTCGGGCTGGACCGCCACCGCCCGGGCTATGCAGAGCCGCTGCTGCTGCCCCCCCGAGAGGGCGAGGGCCGGGGAGTGAAGGATGTCCCTGACCTCGTTCCAGAGGGCCGATACCCTGAGGCTTTCCTCAACGATGTCGCGCAGGCTGTCCCTGTTGCGGTCCCCGTGCAGCCTCGGCCCGTAGGCAACGTTGTCGAAAATTGACATCGGGAACGGGTTCGGTCTCTGGAACACCATCCCGACCCTTCTCCTGAGAAGTATCAGGTCGGTACCGGGATCGTATATGTCGCTTCCGTCAAGTTCGACGGACCCTGTGATGCGGCAGGCCGGTATGAAGTCGTTCATCCGGTTCAGGCATCTGAGGAAGGTGCTCTTGCCGCACCCCGACGGCCCTATCAGGGCTGTCACGGCCCTTTCGGGAATATCAAGGTCGATGTTCCTGAGAGCGTGGTTGGACCCGTAGAACAGTTCAAGGTCGTGGATGATGAACTTGCCGTTTTGCATGATCAAAACCACCTTCCGTCCTTACCGCTGGGCCCTCTGGCGGATACGGAGCCTTGCGCGCCAGAGCACTCCCGTCAAAGTCATTCCAAGAACGAATATCAGCAGGACAAGGACTGTCCCGTACTGTATCGGCCTGGTCTTTTCGATATTAGTCCCGGCCGTCGCCAGGATCAGGATATGGTAGGGGAGTGCCATCACCTGGTCGAAAAGGCTTTTCGCGAACCTGGGGGCAAAGAATGCCGCCCCTGTAAAAATTATCGGGGCCGTCTCCCCCGCCACTCTTCCGACGCTGAGGATCGCCCCCGTTATTATCGACGGGAAAGCCGTTGGCAGCACAACTTTTCTGATGGTCTGCCACTGGGTCGCACCGAGGGCGTATGATGCGTCCCTGTAATCCCTCGGGACCGCCAGCAGGGCCGATTCAGATGCGCCCACGATCACCGGCAGTGCAAGACAGCCCAGCGTGAGGCCTGCCGAGAGGAGCGATGAGCCGAAGTTCAAAAGGATGACAAAGAAAGCCAGGCCAAAGAGGCCGAATACCACCGACGGGACCCCCGCAAGGCTTCTGACCGCCAGCCGGAGGGCTCTTGTGAACCAGTCGTCCCTTGCGTACTCCACCAGGTAGACCGCCGTGAAGACCCCTACGGGCAATGCGAACCCCATTGAAACAAGCACGAGCTGCAGAGTGCCTATTATGGGGGTGGAAATGCCCCCTGCGGTCATCATGCTCCTGGGTTTTTTTGTAAGGAAATCCCAGCTCAGGGCGGTCCACCCCTTTGAGACCAGGAATGCCAGCATCAGGAACAGCATAGAGCAGACCAGTATCATGATACTCCACAACAGCACTGTGGCTGCCCTGTCCTTTGCGACCCGGTTCACGCTCATGAACGCCACCTCTTTCCACGGTTCTCGATCCAGAGGGCTGTCATGTTGAGCGCCAGGGTAAGGAGCAGAAGCAGCAGTCCGGCGAAAAAGAGGGCGTAGTAGTGATCGGACCTGAAGGGGGTCTCCCCCATCTCCGCGGCGATCGCCGACGTCAGGGGGCGGACCGGGTCCATTATCGAACGCGGGATCATCGCCGAGCCGCCCGCCGCCATAAGGACCACCATCGTCTCCCCGATGGCCCTCATGACCCCCAGGAGCGATGCGGTCATGAGCCCGGGCAGTGCCGCCGGTATGACGCTCCTGACGACGGTCTCGATACGGGTGGCCCCGAGTGCGAACGATGCGTCCCGGATATCCTTTGGAACCGAGTTGAGGCTGTCCTCCGCCAGTGAAGTAACGATGGGGATGATCATGATCCCCATGAGGACCGAGGCGTTAAGCAGGTTCAGCCCTGTGATTATGTCGAAATTCATGACCATCCACGGGGCTATGATGACCATTCCCAGGAAACCCAGGACCACCGACGGGAAAAATCCGAGTATCTCTATGACGGGCTTGAGGAATTCCCTGAGGGTCGCGGGGCAGACCTCGGAAAGAAAGACCGCCAGCGCGAGGCTTATGGGCAGCGAGAGAAGCGAGGCAAGAAAAGTGACTGAAAGGGATCCGGCCAGGAGGGAGAGCATGCCGAACTCCGGTGGATCGTATGTCGGGTACCAGTGGGTTTTCAGCAAAAGGTCTGACAGGGTGACGTGCGCAAGGATGGGGATGCTGTCGCGGACCAGGGAGTAGAGAATAAAAAGCATGATCGCCACTCCGATCGACGCGACGGTCATAACGGCTATCCTTGGGATCCTGTCCTCTTTCAGCGGTGTTGTCACGGGTACTCCCCCCTTTTTGCCCAGGGTGCAGAACAGCCCGGTCCCGCTAAAGAACCGCGGAACCGGGCAATGAAGGTCAAGGGTACCGGCCGTTTACCTGAGCGGCACGAACCCGGACTCTGCGACCACCTTCTGCCCGGCATCGCTGAGGAGGTAGTTCATGAAATCCATGACCTCACCGGTCGGCCACCCCGGCGTGAACATGTAGAGGTAGCGGGAGACGGGGAACGATCCGTTGAGGGCGTTCTTCGCGTTCCCTTCGATGCCGTTCACCGTAAGGGCCTTTGTGCTCTTGTCGATGTAGCCGATCCCGACGTAACCCACTGCTCCCGGGTTGCCGGCAACTGACTGGACCATGGCCCCGTTGGAGGCCACGACCTGTGCCTGGGGCATGATCTTCTCCTTGTTCATGACCTTCTCTTCCCAGACCTCGAAGGTGCCGGAGCTGGTGTCGCGTGTCACTGCAGCTATCTTCTTGTCAGGTCCACCGACCTCTTTCCAGTTGGAGATCTTGCCCATGTAGATGTCGCGAAGCTGTTCGACCGTAAGGTTCTTTACCGGGTTTGACGGGTGGACGACTGGGATGATCGCGTCGACAGCCACTGCGAACGGTACGGGGTAGGCGCCGTTCTTGACCGCTGCTTCAACTTCGCTCTGCTTGATGAACCTGGACGAATTGGCGATGTCGGTTGTGCCGTCGATGATCGCCTTGATGCCGTTGCCGCTTCCGCCGCCGGAGATGGAGATGTTCACATCCGGGTGGGCTTCCATGAAAGCCTCTGCCGCAGCCTGCGCGATGGGGAGAACGGTAGTGGAGCCCTTTACCTGGATCTGGCCGGCCATGGCCGATCCAGCGAACATGCCGAGAAGAAGAGCGGATACTGCAAAAAACACTCCGAAACGCTTCATCTTGAAAATTCCTCCCTGGATAGTAATTCCGGTTTGAAACCGGATCCTTCTGGAAGAAAGTATATGGAAGTGTTGTAACGCCTTTTCTTCTCCTTTGTAACAGTATTGTAACAAAAACATTCCTGTTAGGATAACTTTTTAGTGGCGTAACTAGTTACTGACAAATTGCAGGAGGGGAGGGCGAGGGCCGTAAATCGTCAATCGTGAATCGTGAATCGAAAGATCAAGGGCGGGACGTTAGACGTAAGGGCAAAACAAGGAGACAGGAAGACCTTAAAGAAGGCGTCAGGCGTCAGGCTGCAGGAGGCAGGGAGGGCGAGGGCCGTAAATCGTCAATCGTGAATCGAAAGATCAAAACCAGATTCTTCGCTCAGCTCAGAATGACAGGAACTTGCCCTTGTTTTCCGGGTCGCGATTCACTATTCACGGACCTTTGACCACAGGGGACACAGACAAGGTCCCGGAGTTTCTGCGGGAGAGGTGCGAGAGAGAGGAAACCATTCTTCGGGAGAACCAAAGAGCCCTTGCTTCCGATTTACGATTCCCGATTTACGATTAACGATTCACGGACCCTCTCACCACAGTGGACGCAGACAAGGTCTCGGGGTTTCTGCGGGAGAGGTGCGAGAGAGAGGAAACCATTCTTCGGGAGAACCAAATAGCCCTTGCCTTCCGATTTACGATTTCCGATTCACGATTCCCGGATTTTCCGATTCACGACTAACGATTTACGATTGACGGATTTTCCGATTTACGAGTCACGGGCCTTTTCACCACAGATGAATTACAAAATCAGGCTGATCAATTCGGACTGCGACTGGAAGGTTTCAATCCGAGGACAAGGCGCAGGGCTTCCTCTATCCGCTGCATCTGCCGATCATCGACCCTGCCTAGACGTCTGGCGAGCCGATCTTTGGATATCGTAAGGATCTGTTCGCATTTACACCATGAATTCTCCGAAAGACCGTTCGATCCTTCCGGTGTCAAAGGAACATGGAAAGGAACATCCTTCCCCTTTGTGCCAATAGCCGCAACAATGACGTTGGGATACCTGGGGTTCCGGTTGGCTGCGTCGGTCTGCACTACCAGAGCCGGGCGCATGCCCGACTGCTCCGAGCCTCGTGACGGGCTCCAGTCCACAAGCCATATATCTCCCCGAAAAGGATCGTTATCACTCATCCTCGAGCACTTCCTTCTGCGCCTTATGAGCGAAGGAAACATCCGACCCTGAGGCGACTCTTCCGAAAGCCTCGTAGAGAGCCTTCTGCTCCGCGGAATCGAGCATCGCAGTGAGGCTTTCCAGAAAAAGCTCATTCATGCTTACCTTGCGATTTTTCGCCGTCTTCCTGCACCTGTCGTGCAGCTCAACGGGCATTCTCACCGTCACGATTCGCTTCATGGTTAGCAGTCTCCTTTCAGCAGCATTATATGCTTGCATTATATCATGGCAAATATGACTGTCGGGGCACAATGTGAGTTTATGATCTTTGGGGAAAACCGCCGCCGTTGCGCGCGGCGGCAGGGCCTAAGGGTGCAGCAGGGGCCGTCATAATGACAGTCCCTCGCCTCACGGGTTTTCAGGCAGACCCTTGTATTGCCTGATATTTTGGGCTTTCCACTTCAACAGAGGTTGATCATAAATTTTCCTTTGCAGCAGAGGGTCAATG
>WOYI010556588.1_pt1 | contig 15132 bp, 13 predicted proteins | sample 6423411 | NCBI WGS metagenome assembly WOYI01 (sample SAMN13441803, study PRJNA592873) | oil field metagenome | biome: oil field; feature: oil-well bore; material: oil-contaminated soil; isolation source: oil-contaminated soil from oil-well borehole | place: Germany: Wietze | collected 2016-10-18 ...
CATAGATTTCAAACCAGTGCTCTTCATGGTTCGGAACAAACTCCCGCATCCTCTTTCCTGCCGCTCCATGCATCCCGGTCTGCTTCTCGAACGCCCGGTTCGTCTCCAGGAACCGGTAATCGATCGGCTTTCCCGCGGCATCGAAGATCATCTCGATGATGCAGAACCCTTCGTCGATGGAATCGAACAGGGATTGATACCTGACCTCGCTCTCCCGGAGAACTACTTCGGTTCGCTCGCGCTCTCCAATCTCGGCCAGAAGTCGGGTATTGGAGCACCCGAGTTCGGCCGTCCGTTCCCTCACCCGGACGTCGAGTTCGGTGTATGCCTCTTTCAACGCCTCTCCGGCCTGCTTGAGCTCTGCATTCTCCCGCCGAAGTGCATCGGTTTCTGCCTGGAGCTCTTGCGTCCGCTCGTTCACGAGCCGATCAACTTCGGTGGAGATATCCCGTGCCGTTTCGTCCTGTCCGGTGGGATCGGAGTTCTCCCGCGTGGTTCCTGGGGGCGCCTGCATCAGAATCGGGGGCTCCTTTCTATGGGAGTACCCCTGAGTTTCCCATATGGGTTAATAACGATAACCCTCCCGGGAAGAATTGTTTACGTTAATGCTATTATAGGGAACAGAGGGGCAATTCCATCTTTACGCAAAATGCCCGGCCGGAGAGGGGGTAATACTGCATTGACCGCCCTCAGGCCCTTGTTTTTAAGCCCGCACCCGACCGTGGACCGTCAAGCGCTCTCGCGGAAAAACCCGAAGGTTAATACTGTATTCCAGCAATGATAAAATATTCAGGGACGCATCCGTTTGCTTCTGAAGAAGGAACGCTGGAAACAACGGTGCTTAAAGGGGTTGCGCCGTGCGGGTATTATTATTTGTACTTGACAATATAACTTAATCTGCCCGGTAGGCACCCGGAAGATCTCGTGCTCGTCCGAATCGATCATATTCGCCCGAATCGATCATATGGACGCCATACCGATACATATCAGCAGCTGTCCGGGATCCTGCAACGACCCCGGGGCTGCAAGGACCCATCATGTCTGGAGATGAGGTGGAAAAACCATTAACATCCGGGGAAACCCCGGAAGAGGAGACAAAACCCGAACAGGCGGCTCCTCCCGGCACCCCCCCGGATTTTACCGTCGGCATCGGCGCATCCGCCGGAGGTCTCGATGCACTCGAGAAGTTCCTCACTCACCTTCCCCCGGATTCGGGGATGGCCTTTATCATCGTCACGCACATGGACCCGAGCCGTCCCGGCATGATGCCGGAGATCCTGATGCGGTTTACAGAGATGCCGGTCCATGAGGTCAGCGACGGCATGACGGTGAGAGCAGACACGGTCTACATAATCCCGTCCGATGCCGATCTCTCCATCATGAACGGCACGCTCTTTCTTAACCCCCCGGAGAAGACCCGGGGGGTCAGGATGCCGATCGACTCGTTCTTCCGGTCGCTTGCCGATGACCAGGGGCATAGAGCCGTCGCCATCCTCCTCTCGGGCATGGGCTCGGACGGCACGTTCGGCATCCGGGCCATCAAGGAGCATCTCGGTATGGTGATGGTGCAGGATCCCGCTACAACCACATTTAAAGCGATGCTGGAGAGCGCGATCGCGACCGGGATGGTGGATTTCATCGCCCCGGCAGAGGCGCTTCCGGATCGCCTCCTGAAATACGCCGGTACTGCAGTTTCTGCGCCGGGGAGTGGGGAGGCTCTCCGGAAGAGCGAGGAGCGATTCAGGCTGCTCACCGAGAATGCCTCGGATGTCATCCTCATCCTCGATCCGGTGGGCAGCATCCTGTACGCAAGCCCTTCGGTGAAACAGGCCGGGGGGTTTACGCCCGAAGAACTCATCGGGAGTAGCATCCTCAAACTGATGCATCCCGACGATCTGCCGCTGGTGATGAACGCCCTCTCCACTGCTGCCGCCCATCCAAAAGAGAGGGTCACCCTTGAGGTTCGGTTTCGGCACAGTTCGGGAGACTGGCTGACTTTTGATGTAATCGGCGTCAATCTCCAGGAAGAGCCGGCTGTCCGGGGGTTTGTGGTGAATGCACGCGACATTACCGAGCGGAAGCGGGCCGAGGAGAAACTCCGGGAGAGCGAGGAGCAGTTCCGTGCAATCTTTGATAATAGCAGCGATGGCATCGTTCTCACTGATCCACAGGGAGGCGGAGAGATCCTGTCGGCAAACCCGGCTGCCTGCAGGATGCTTGGCTGGACGGAGGAGGAGATCGTTGGCAGAGGTCGGGACGTGCTGTTTGATCGCGGTGATCCCGATCTGTTAGCCCTGATCGACGAGCGCAGACGGACCGGATCGGCAAGGGCGGAGCTGACCTTCCGGCGCAAAGACGGCACCTCATTCCCCGGGGAGATGAGTACTGCACTATTTAGGGATGTCCGGGGAAAGGAGCGGGCGATCGCCATCATCCGGGACATCACCGAACGCAGGCGGGCGGAGGACGACCTGAGGACGACAAAGGAGTACCTGGAGAACCTGATCGATTACGCCAACGCCCCGATCATTGTCTGGAATCCGGAGTTCGTCATCACCCGGTTCAACCGGGCCTTTGAGAGCCTGACCGGCATTCCCGCAGAGGAGGCCGTCGGAGCGAGGCTTGAGATCCTCTTCCCGGAGGTGAGCCGGAATGCGTCGATGGAGATGGTCCGGCGGGCGATGGCCGACGAGATGTGGGATGCGGTCGAGATCCCGATCCTGCACCGGTCGGGCAGTGTCAGGACGGTGCTCTGGAACTCGGCAAACATCACCGGCAACGGGAGGGGAACGCCGCTTGCGACAATTGCACAAGGGCAGGACATTACCGGCCGCAAGCAGGCCGAAGAAGAGCGGGCAGCCCTTACCGGCAGGCTTGAAGAAGCGCACCGGGAGGCGAACCTGTACCTCGACATCATCACCCACGACATCCGGAACGCGAACAATGTCTCCACGATGTACGCCGATCTCATGGTCGATCTGGCGGAGGGGGACCTGAAGACGTATGCGGAGAAGCTGCGCAACAGTATCTTGCGGGGCAACGGGATTTTACGGAATGTGGCAACTCTCCGCCGGGTCCACGAGGAGTCGGTCAGTCTCGCCCCGGTGAGCCTCGACGCCGTCATCCGGGAGGAGGTCGGGAATTATCCAGGGGCGTCGATCCGGTACGACGGCCGGCCGGTCGAGGTCTCTGCAGACAGCCTTCTCCCGATGATCTTTGCGAACCTGATCGGCAACGCCGTCAAGTTCGGGGGAGCGGGAGTCGAGATCACGGTCCGGGTCGAGGAACGGGACGGCGAGGTGCTGGTCTCGGTCGAAGACACGGGACCGGGCATCCCGGACGAGGTGAAGCGATTGCTCTTCCAGCGGTTCGAACGCGGCATGGCACGGGGGAGAGGCGAAGGCCTCGGACTCTACATCGTCCGGACGCTCGTGGAGCGCTACGGCGGGAAGGTCCGGGTCGATGACCGGGTCCCCGGGCACCCGGGGGAAGGGGCAGCGTTCCGGTTCATGCTTCAGAAGGCGAACGGTACCGAAGGGACCTGAACCGGCGTAAGCGCATGCATGAAACGGCCACGCCCCGACAGAACGGGAGGAGGATCGCCCGTAACCGGGATCGGCATGCCCCGTCCCCCCGGAATAACTCTAAATGCGCGGGGATGAAAACCCATCGCACCCCGCAGGTACACGCATTTTAATATCCTTGGGATTCAACAGAATTTTTTGTCGTTGAATATTATGCACCACACCGAACAACCAGGGAGTTCGACTCGTATCGAGTTGCCGAAAAGTCCGACGGGTATCCAGGGCCTCGATGAGGTCACCACGGGAGGCCTGCCGAGGGGGCGCACGACCCTCGTCGTCGGGAAAGCGGGGTCCGGCAAAACCCTGCTCGGTATGGAGTTCCTGGTGCACGGTGCACTGGAGTTCGGGGAGCCCGGCGTCTTCGTCTCATTTGAGGAGACGCCCGGGGACCTCGTCCAGAACGTCGCGTCGCTCGGCTATGACTTAAACGATCTCTGCGAGAGGAACCTGCTCTCGATCGACCACGTAGAGGTGTCCAGAAACGACATCATCGAGACGGGGGAGTTCGATCTCGAGGCGCTCTTCATCCGGCTCGGCTACGCCATCGACTCCATCGGCGCGAAGAGGATTGTCCTCGACACCATCGAGTCGCTCTTCTCCGGCCTCACGAATACGGGCATCCTCCGCGCCGAACTCCGGCGGCTCTTCTTCTGGCTGAAGGATAAAGGCGTTACCGCCGTCGTCACCGGGGAGAGTGGGGAGGCGACCATGACCCGCCACGGCCTCGAGGAGTACATCTCGGACTGCGTCATCCTCCTCGACCACCGGGTGGACGACCAGATCTCCACGCGCCGCCTGCGGGTGGTGAAGTACCGTGGTACGGTCCACGGCACCAACGAGTACCCCTTCCTGATCGACGAGACCGGGATCTCGGTGCTGCCCATCACCTCCACCGGTCTTTCGCATAGCGTCAGCAACGAACGCGTCTCAATCGGCGTCGAGCGTCTCGACGCCATGCTCGAGGGGGAGGGCTTCTACCGCGGCAGCACGGTCATGATCGCGGGGACACCCGGCACCGGAAAGAGCACGTTCGGGGCGCATTTCTTGAATGCCGCCTGCCTCCGGGGAGAAAAATGCCTCTACTTCTCCTTTGAAGAGTCCCCCGACCAGATCGTGCGCAACATGCAGTCCGTCGGCATCGACCTTGCGCCTCACATCGAAAGCGGCCTCCTCGAGATCCACTCCTCAAGGCCGACGATGTACGGCCTGGAGATGCATCTCGTCATGCTGCTCAAGGAGGTCCGGGAGACACAGCCCGGGGTTGTCGTGATCGATCCCTTGAGCGATCTCATCGCGATCGGTACCCCGCGTGATGTCAAGGTCATGCTCACGCGCCTGATCGACTACTTAAAGATGAACGGGATCACCACGCTCTTCACCCACCTGATCCATACGCGGGAGAAGATGACGCCCTCGGACCTTGCCGTCTCCTCGCTCATCGATACCCTGATCCAGCTGCAGGACATCGAGTCTGCCGGGGAGCGCAACCGCGGACTCTACGTGCTGAAGTCCCGGGGGATGGGGCACTCCAACCAGATCCGCGAGTACCTGATCACCGGCGACGGGATCGAGCTTGCCGACGTCTACGTCGGGCCTGCCGGGATGTTCATGGGCACCGCCCGGCTGGTGCAGGAGGCGAAGGAGCGCTCAGAGGCAGAGGCCAGAAGAGAGGAGATCGCGTCACGGCAGCGCGAACTGGAGCGGGAACGGACCGCCTTGGAAGCCCGGATCGCCGCCCTGCAGGGTGAGTTCGCCGCGCAGGAGGAGGACGTCCGGAGACTGATCGAAGCGGAGAGCCGCCAGGAGAAGATGATTGATGTGGGCACCCGGGCAATCGGGAAGCTGCGGAAAGCCGATGCTTCCGATGATGATAAAAAGGTTCAGGCAACAAGAGGGGAGGCCGAGGAGGAGCGATGACCGATACAGAGGAGATAACCTGCGAGGAGAACGGGGAAGAGTGGATTTTGCGGCTCTACGTCGCCGGCCAGACGCCGAAATCGCTCGCCGCATTTGCCAACCTAAAGAGGATCTGCGAGGAGCATCTCGCCGGGAGGTACAGGATCGAGGTGATCGATCTCCTCGAGCACCCCCAGCTCGCCAGGGGCGACCAGATCTTTGCCGTCCCCACGCTTGTCCGGAGGCTGCCTCCGCCTCTGCGAAAGATCATCGGAGACCTCTCGAACACGGAGAAGGTCCTCGTCGGGCTGGACGTGCGACCGGGGAGCTGATACGATATGACGGACGAAAAGAATGAGCATGCCGGGGATCCGCGTTCGATCACGGATGCGTTCGAGCTGGCGCTGGAGAAGACGGATGCCCGCTATATCCTGCGGCTCTATGTCACGGGAATGACGCCGCGATCGCAGAAGGCGATCGAGAACATCAAAGAGATCAGCGAAGAGCACCTCGCGGGGCGCTACGACCTCGAGGTGATCGACATCTACCAGCAGCCCGAACGGGCACAGGAAGCCCAGGTCGTCGCGACCCCCACGCTCATCAAGCAGCTGCCTCTGCCTCTCCGGAAGCTGATCGGGGATATGTCGGATAAAGACCGTGTTCTGATCGGGCTCGGAATCCAGAAGAAGGAAGCAACCGATTCGTCCCCCGGGTAATACACGATGCAGGGTTTAGACCAGTCATCCGATACGACCGCTCCCCGGGTGCCGCGGGAAGAGGCGCTCCTCCGCGTACTGGAGGAACTCTACGGGGGCTTTTTTGAGGCGGAAGAGACGCTTTCGGCGATCCGGAGGGGGGAGGTCGACGCCTTCGTCGTCTCCACGAGCGACGGGGAGAAGATCTACACCTTAAACACCGCCGAGCATCCCTACCGCGTCCTCATCGAGCAGATGCGGGAAGGAGCGGCGTTATTTTCCGCCGACGGCACGATCCTTTACAGCAACGCAAGCTTCGCCCGGCTGCTCCATATGCCGCTTGAGAAGGTGATGGGGGAGTCGATCCATGCCTTCATCGCTCCTGCCGGGACGGCGAGGTTCCGACGGATGATGGAGGCGGATACGTTCGGTAGTACGGGCGAGAGCACGCTGCAGGCGCAGGACGACAGCCGGGTGCCGGTGCACCTCTCCTTAAAACCGCTGCCGATGGACGGAATCCAGGTCTTCTCCCTGGTCGCCACGGACCTTACCGAGCGCAAGCAGGCAGAGGAGACGCTGCAGAGAGCGCACGACGAGCTCGAGGACCGGGTGGAGGAGCGGACCGCCGAACTGGCCGAGTCCAATGCCAGGCTTGTGGCCGCCAATGAGCAGTTGGAATTCGCCAACAGGGAACTGCAGACGCTCACCGAAGACCTCACCCGGCAGAGCCGGAACCTTAAAGAGGCACAGACCGAGGCGAACCTGTATCTCGACATCCTGACCCATGATATCGGGAACACCGAGAACGTCGCGAACCTCTATGCCGACCTGCTCCTCGGTATGCTCTCGGGAGATGCTGCGACATATCTCGGGAAACTCAAGCGCAGCATCGATAAGAGCATCGAGATCCTCGGGACCGTCTCCACCATCCGCCGGATCCATTCCGGATCGCCGGAGATCAAGGCGATGGATCTGGATGCGGTCATCCGCGGCGAGTTATGTCACTACCCGGACGCTGCAATCCGATACGTGGGTGCTCCAGGATTGGTCCTTGCAGACGACCTCCTCCCGGAAGTCTTCGCAAACCTGATCGTCAATGCCGTCAAGCACGGCGGTCCCGATGTCGAGATCACTATCCGGACGGAAGATGCGGACGGGTTTGTCCGCGTCTCGGTCGAGGATACCGGCCCGGGCGTGCCCGACGACCAGAAGGAGGCGATCTTCCATCGGTATGAGCAGAAGAAGCGGGGCGTCGGGGAAGGACTCGGACTCTACCTCGTGCGGATCCTCATCGACCGCTACGGGGGGAAGGTCTGGGTCGAGGACCGGGTGCCCGGGCACCCGGAGCAGGGGGCGGCATTTGTGTTCACGCTGAAGAAGGCTTCAGCCGTCCACGGATAAATTCTGCCTGTTTTCTCCCTACTGGTCACGCGAAACGGCTGCGCGAAAGGACTATTACCTTTGTTTCCCGTAATCCCCGCATGGAGGTTCACTCTTTTACCATCGATATTCCCGAGCACGTCCAGGACGATCTCCGGGAGCGGCTTTCCCATACACGCCTGCCCGACGAGGTCGAGGGTGCGGGATGGGACTACGGGACGAACCTGGGCTATATGAAGAAGATCGTCGACTACTGGCAGAACCGGTTCGACTGGCGGACCCGCGAAGCGGATTTGAACCGGTATCGCCATTTTCGCACCGAGATCGAGGGCTCGGGCATCCACTTCGTCCACGAGCGGGGGAAGGGGTCGGACCCGATGCCGCTCGTCCTCTTTCACGGCTGGCCGGACTCGATCTGCCGGTACCTCAAACTGATCCCGATGCTCACCGATCCGGCGGCGTATGGCGGCGATCCCGCCGACTCGTTCGACGTCGTCGTGCCCTCGCTGATCGGAGATCCGGGGATGTCGCGATCGGACAACGCGCAGCCGCTCGCAAAGATGGCGGAGTTAACCTGGCGGCTGATGACCGAAGAACTCGGGTACGAGCGTTTCGGCGCCGGCGGCGGGGACGGCGGAAGTCCGATCTCGCAGATACTCGGCGTGCGCCACCCCGAATCGATCGTCGGCCTCCACCTCACCGACATCGGCTTTCCCATACTGATGGCGAACTTCCCGGACCTCTCTGATGCGGAGCAAGAATATCTCTCGACACTGCAGGCGCAGGGGTTTACCGAGGGCGCGTATGCGGTGCTCCAGGGCACGAAGCCGCAGACACTCGCCTACGGATTGAACGACTCGCCTGCCGGCTACGCTGCCTGGATCATCGAGAAGTTCCGCACCTGGAGCGACTCCGACGACGACCTGGAGACGGTCTTCACAAAAGACGAACTGTTGACCAACGTCATGCTCTACTGGACGGGCGGCCCTTCGGTCAGGGCCGTCAGCTACCGCGAGGAGTGGGTCTCGGGTTCGCTTGCGCCGGACCAGCAGGTCGACGTCCCGGTGGGACTCGCTCTCCCCCCCAGGGACATCGACCCGGTTCCGCCGCGGGAGTATGCGGAACGCAACCTGAAGAATATACGGCGATGGACGGTGCTTGAACGCGGCGGCCATTTCGTGGCGATGGAGTTCCCGGAACTCATGGCCCGCGAGATCCGGGCATTCTTCCGGCCGCTCCGGAATCTCCCGGCATCGGTCTAAGAGCCCTCGCCCCAGGGCGATCGACCCGAGACCAGGAACCTCTCCGGCCGGCGCCCTCCCCGGCCGGCGTCCTGCTCCCCTGCTGCCGTCAGGCATTCGGCGCCGCAATAGGAGACGTCTCCGGCCGTGGCTCGCCGCTCCGTCAAAATCTCTCGTCCGCAATGTTCGCAATAAACAGATTCCGGCATGGTAACTTCACCCGGAGATGGAGGAGGTACGCCGGATGATATATTTTTCCACCGGTCCCGATCGCCTTCATCGTTCTGGATCGTCTCGACGAACCCGGAGGAGACGCCTGGCGGGAGAGGTGCGGCTTTAACGTGTGGATATGGGGGCGGTTTCACGCGGCTAACTTCAGCGTGAACACAAACGCCGCCCCGCACTCCGGTCGGCCCGGCACCCGGTGCCTATCGGGTCCGGTAGAGCCCCGGCGGAGCCACCCCATCACCGGCACGAAACCAAACCTTCCTAACCCCGGGGGTCAAATTCCATTCATCGACGGGGATGGTTGAGGTGCCGAGGCTGGTACTGATCGACGTAGAGACCGGAACGCGGGTCCGGCACCGGATCCGGAGCATAAGGCAGGCCTTAAAGCAGCAGGAGTGGTACGAGACGGTGCTCGGGCGGCGCGTCCGGATCGAGAAGGAGTTTGAGCGGTAACGCTGCGGTGGCGGTGAGAGTCCTCGACGTTCCGGCTTGCAGGCATCGGTCTACCGCCGTGGGCCTGCAGCACAATTTATATCCCACTACGTACTGATATGCTGGTGAGTAAGTCCTTCCCGAAACGAATGAGGCTACCTTGAGGTAGGTGGGACAAAGTAGGGAAGGGTTCACCATTCCACTTCTGGCACCCTTCGGAATATGCAGGGAGCCATCAACGCTCCGGAAGGTCGGCGAACTCTCCGGCGGGGAGCGCCAGCGGGTGATGATCGCCCGGGCGCTCGTGCAGGAGACGGGGGTGGTCCTCCTCGACGAACCGACGAGCAACCTGGACATCTGCCACCAGATGGGGGTCATGGAGGTCCTCCGCAGCCTTGCCGAGGAGGAGGGGCTCGCGGTCGTCATCGCCCTCCACGACCTGAACCTCGCCGCCACCTACTGCCGCCGCCTCATGGTGCTCCCGGCGCCCTACATGGTCCCGGTCCGGCCGGGGCACCTGCGGGGAGGGGCGTAAAGGCCCTGCCCCTCACCCCTTGAGATGCCTCAGCGCCTCTTGTGCTTCCATGACCGGGTGCATCTCCGTGTAGCCGAGGTCGCCCCAGGGGTAGCCGGCTTTCAGGAGGGCTACGGGGTTTTCCACCTCGACCAGCCGGAAGACCGTGTTGCTGCCGAGATCGATCCACTCGTTGATCACGATCATCCCGTTCGGGGTCTTCTCCGCGGCCCGCATCTCCATCACCTCGCCGGTCTTTCCAGGCTCCCAGGTGAAGATATTCATGAACTGCATGGTATGAACCACCTATTCCGTTTCACACCCCGGTGTGCCGGAGCGGACGGTCGGCGTCAGTGGTCTCACGGTATAAATACCTGGTGCAGGGCGGACCGCCTGCAGGTGCTGGTGTGGCTCGTTCATCGCGGGTAATCCTGCCGCGGGTCGCCCGCCAAAAAAAAGTGTCCGTTCCCTGGACTCCTCGTCCAGGGTTATCTCTGCCGGGGCCGTGTCTCAACCCGCTCAGTCGTGATGACCTCGGGCGGGGGAGTCTCCTGCCGCTTCACGGCCTCCACCTCCTCCCGGCTCGGGGGGGTCATGGCCCCCGCCGACTGGATCAGGCTGAAATCCGCTTCCCGGGGCCAGTTGTCCTCATCGAAGCCCCGCTCGTCGTCCAGCCGCTGCTTGTCGATGTTCACGACGAAATTGTCGTCCCCCGGGCGGTAGATCACGGCCCCGGGCGGGATCGCAAACCTCTTTGCCCCAACGCCGAGCATGCCGCCGTACTTGAGCACCAGGTACTGCACCTTGCCCTCCGGGAAGGAGACCCGCATATCCGAGATCTCCCCGAGGTCGTCTCCCTGCGGGTTGATCACGTTCTTGTCCAGGATGTCGTCGGCCGACATGAACCACTCTTCGCCGGCCGTCCGCGTCCTGCGCTCCAGAATTACCTCCGATCTCTCCTGCATCTTCTTCATCTCCATCGCCCCACTTCAGGGGGCGTGCAGTGAGTGCCCGGAGTCCTTAAAATGATTGTGCACCTGCAGACGCGGGACCCGCCCGACCCACCCTGCCCGTTTGCGGCGCAGATGCGCTCTCCGGCCGGATGATCCCGAAATGGGCGGTTATAGGGGAAGAGGTGCATCCTCTTTGCCCGGAACAAAATGGATGAAGTTATTACCGGGTGCGTCAATCCCCTCTTCATGGGGCCTACTGTCAGACTGGATCTCACCACGGTCCTCGAGGCAACAGGCGAGTTGCAACACTTTCTCGACCTGGGCGCTGCCCGCCTCCGGGCGGAAGGGCCGTTATCGCAAGAAGCGTCTGAGACGCTGATCTTTGGGCTGGCCGACGAACTTGAGGGCTACCTGCGGGCGATGGGCAGCAAGCAGGGGTCCGCCGGCATCGAGAACCTGCGGGACTGGACCCGGACCTGGATCGACGAGCAGCAGGGAGCACTCGCGGAAAAACTCTTGCGGGAGGGTGCCCGCGAAACGACACCCTGAAACGGGGATGCAGGAGCCGGGGTAGCGAGTGCGGCAGGGTGCAGTGATTCGGGCCCAGCCATGCCGGGACCGATGCGGCGCAACCGCGCACACCCGGAGACCTGGTGGTGTTTGTTCAGCCCGGGGCGGGCTATATCCGGAAGGTGGACGATACCTGGTGGCCCGGGGCAGAACGGAGCCCTTCCGATCGGCAGTAACCCCCTGTTCCGGTGGGCCCCCCATGAACTGAATATTTATCACCCCCTATCACCCATGCGGCCCTGATGCCTCACTTCGACCTCTTCTTCAAGACCGAAGCGCTGCGGCAGAGGCTTGAGCCGCACCTGCGGCTTATCCCGCCGTTCTTCGAGTTCACGGTCCGGACAGGCACGCCGGAGGTCCGCTACTTCGATCAGAAGGATCCGATGTGGAAGGGCTTCCCTTTCCCGGTCCCGGAAAAGACCGTCTACGTCTTCGACGACGCGATCCGCGCCCGGGCGCTCGGGGGCGGGATGGATAAACGGGCGAGCGTCCGGGTCACGTCGCAGGACAGCGATGACGAGGCGATCGTCCTCCGCATCTGGCACGAGATCCTGCACGCGATCGGGCAGCCGGCGGACGACATGGCCTCGCGGGCCGGCGAGTGGCAGAGCATGTCTGAGAGGCTCATGTGGGCGGCCTGGCAGTCGCTCTCCCGGCCGATAGACGTGCCGTTCTGGCACCGCAAATTCTACGAATGGTTGACGGAGCGGGCGGCGAGCGGTGCGGGGGGGAGGTAGGGGCCGGACCTGCTACGGCGGGCCCCGGTCGTTGTGGGCGAAGTCATCATCGTATTGTCGGTGTGGGAATGGATGTAACCGGGCACGAGCGGGCGGAAGAGGGACACGAGAGAGCACTGGAGGAACTGGAGGCGATCATCAATCGCAGTCCGGCTGTTGTGTTTCTGTGGCGTGCGGCAGAGGGATGGCCGGTCGAATTCGTATCCGATAACGTCGGCCAGTTTGGCTATACACCGGCCGATTTCACATCGGGCCGCATTTCCTATGCCCGGATCGTCTACCCCGAGGATCTGGAACGGGTAACCGCAGAGGTTTCCCGGTATAGCCGCGAAGGGCGCGACGAGTTCGTTCACGAGTACCGAATTCTCACGGCATCCGGCGAAGTTCGCTGGCTTGACGATCGAACCCGGATCCGGCGTGATCAAAACGGCACCATCACTCACTACCAGGGGATCGTGCTCGACATCACCAGGCGCAAGCAGGCGGAAGAGGCGCTGCAAAAAACCCGCGCCGGGCTGGAACGGCGGGTGGAGGAGCGCACCGCCGAGCTGGCCCGGGTCAACCGCACGCTCAACATTCTCCGCGAGTGCAACCAGGCTGTCGTGCGGGCCACACAAGAGCCGGCGCTTCTGCAGGAGATCTGCCGCATCATCGTAGACGTGGGCGGCTACCCCCTGGCATGGATCGGGTTTGCCGAACAGGATGCCGCTCGTACGGTGCGCCCGGTGGCCTGGTCGGGCTCTGAGAATGGATACCTGGAGACCGTCAACATTACCTGGGCCGACACCGAACGCGGTCGCGGGCCGACCGGCACGGCCATCCGCTCGGGCCAGCCCTGCATCGTCAGCGATATCCGGACCGACCCCGACTTCGCCCCCTGGCGGGAGGGGGCGCTTCGGCGCGGCTATCTGTCGGCCATTGCACTGCCCCTGCGGGAGAGCGGCCGGGTGTTTGGCGCACTGAGCATCTATGCAACGGTGCCGGATGCCTTTCATCCCGAAGAGATGGACCTGCTGATGGAGTTAGCCGACGATCTGGCGTTCGGTATCATGTCTCTGCGGGAACGGGCTGCGCGCAGCCGGGCGGAAGAGGCGCAGCGAGAGAGCGAGGAGCGCTACCGCTCCCTTGTGGAACTCATGCCGGACGGCGTGGTCGTACACCAGAACAGCACCATCGTCTACACGAATCCTGCCTGCGTCCAGCTTTTCGGCGGGAAGAGCCCCGAAGACTTCGTGGGCAGATCGATTTACCAGTTCATTCACCCTGAGTTCCGCGATCTCGTTGCCAGGGAGATCCGCCGGATGCTGCAGGAGGGCACGGTTACTCCGCTCTTCGAACAGAAACTCCTGACTCTCGACAGCCGGACCATCTGGGTCGATATAACTGCATCCCCCATAGTTTACCTGGGCCGGCCTTCGACGCTGGTTGTTGCACGGGATATATCCGAGCGCAAATGGGCGGAGGAGAGGATCCGGCAAGCAGAGCACCGCAACGCCGTCCTTCTCGGTGCCATTCCCGACCTGATGTTCGTCCTTTCCCGTGAGGGGGAATACCGGGACTTTCAGGTACCGGATGTACGTATGCTCGCGCTTCCCCCCGATGAGATCATCGGTAAAAACATTCTCGATGCAGGTTTTTCCCCGGAATCCCTGGACGCCATCCTGCAGATGATCCGCAGAGCGATCGATACCCGGGAGCTCCAGCGTGTAGAGTACGAGCTCGCGGTGCCGTCGGGAATCAGGCAGTTTGAGGCACGTCTGCTGGCGCTGAACGACCAGGAGGTCCTCTGCATCGTCCGCGACATTACCGACCAAAAACGGGTGGAGGAGGCGCTCGTGCGCCATACCGAAGAGCTCGCCCGCCTGCACCGGCAGTTGCTGTCCGCGAACCGGGAGGCTAACCTCTATCTCGACATCCTCACCCACGACATCGGCAACACCGAGAACGTCTCGAACCTCTATGCCGACCTGCTCATCGATACCCTGAAGGGAGAGGAGGTCCGGTACGCGAAGAAGCTGCAGCGCAGCATCCAGAAGAGCATCGATATCCTGCGCACCGTAACCACCATCCGCCGGATTCACCAGGCATCGCCGGAGCTCAGACCGGTGGATCTCGATGCGGTCATTTTGGGGGTGATCGAGAACTTTCCGGGCAGGACCATTCACTACGATGGAACGCAGTATCGGGTCCTGGTGGACGATCTGCTCGGCGTGGTCTTCATCAACCTTATCGGCAACGCCGTCAGGTTCGGCGGTCCCGAAGTCGTAGTCGTCGTCCGGGTGGAGGAGAAGGACGGGTCTGTCATGGTAACGGTTGCGGACACCGGTCCGGGCGTCCCGGACGATGAGAAGTACGCGATCTTCCACCGTTATGAGCAGCAGAAGCGGGGCGTCGGCGAGGGCCTCGGGCTGTACCTGGTGCAGATCCTGGTCGATCGATATGGGGGACAGGTCTGGGTCGAAGACCGGGTGCCGGGCCGTCCGGAGGAAGGGGCCGCGTTCCGGTTTACGCTGCGAATCGCTCCGTAAACCCTACCCCGGACCATACAGCAGCCCCGGGGAGGAGAACGGGGGCTGTGCCGGCTCATAAACTATAACGGCCGGGAAAACACATGTAGCTGGGTCAACTACCCCCGGTTAAAACCGGGGGCTTGCAGCGGGGGCCCCTTGCGGGGCACAGGGCTGCAATTTAATCGGTGCGAAGGTTGACGGTTCAAAAGACGTCCTTATTCGCACGGGCCGGTTGACGCGGCCCCTACCGATTATCCGTGGGATCACGGAATCACCGGCTACCTTTCGTAAATGGTTTAGAGCGCCGTTGACATCGGCGTTGATCAGGGTGTCCAGGGCACTCCGGTACAGTCCTCGCTTGATCCGCCGCTTCCTCCCATAGGGCGGTTTTC
>WOYI010619120.1_pt1 | contig 15127 bp, 13 predicted proteins | sample 6423411 | NCBI WGS metagenome assembly WOYI01 (sample SAMN13441803, study PRJNA592873) | oil field metagenome | biome: oil field; feature: oil-well bore; material: oil-contaminated soil; isolation source: oil-contaminated soil from oil-well borehole | place: Germany: Wietze | collected 2016-10-18 ...
TAGCGCACCACACTGGCAGTGTGGGGGTCAGGGGTTCGAATCCCCTTAGCTCCACCAAAGAGGTCTTACCCGAACCCGCGCCCGAAAGGATGTCGGTAAGAGCAAGAGCTAACCCAGAGGACGAAGAATAATAACGTTTTGCTCGATCCGAGGCCCCCGCAAGGGGGCCTCGGATCGTTGTGGGCGTCTTGGATGAGCTGAACGGGGTAGCTGTTGTCTTCTCCCTTATGGCAAAGGCGGCGTGGAAGTCCTCGAATGGTGGATTCAGCTCACCGGATTACGGGTACTGCTACGGCTTCAATCGCGATAGGCGCTGGGCGATGTCATCCCACGGCACGTCCTCAGTGAGGTGGCTCCAAGAGAACCGGAGAGCGCCATCAATCTGTAGTTGCGGGATGTTGGCGGCCACCAATACGTGACTGGACTCGTACCTTTGTGATGTGCACGCTGATCCATTGGACACCGCCACCAGGTCCTTGAGTGCAACGATCGCTGCCTCTGCATCTACACCAGGCACCGAAAAATTGATTGTTGTAGGTAAAGTGCGCGATTCGTCACCATTCATATGTATCTCGAGCGTCGACAGCGCCGCCAGTGCAGTGCGTTTGATCGCGGCTGCCCGTTCGGTACGGCTAGCATTCTCCTTCTGCGCCAGTTCGGATGCGAGGCCGAGCCCGGCGATGAGAGCCACTGGTAAGGTGCCGGGCCTGAGGCCTCGCTCCTGCCCGCCGCCAAACATGAGTGGTTTCAATGGGGTCCGTCGAAATCCTCTGCGCCTGGTGATTAAGGCACCTATTCCCTTGGGTCCGAAAATCTTGTGACCCGAAATGCTGATCATGTCGATGCGCGTCGAGCGCAAAGGATCTATCAATTTGCCAAACGCTTGGGCTGCGTCCACGTGGAAGAAGGCGTCGTGCTGTTCCAGCGCCACCGCAATATCTGGGATGGGTTGAATGACCCCGGTCTCGTTGTTTGAGGCCATCGCCGAAACGAGCAATGTGTCGGGACGCACTGCATCTGCGATGGCTTCGGGTTCGACCCAGCCGCCTCGCGTCGGAGGTACGAGCGTCACTTCGAATCCGCGCTCCGCGAGGATCGCGAGCGGTTCGAGGACCGCCTTGTGCTCAATCTCGGTAGAGACGATGTGCCGCCGACCGGACGCGATTCCTGACGCTGCTAACCCGAGGATCGCAAGGTTGTTGCTTTCGGTCGCGCCGCTAGTGAACGTCACCTCGTCAGGTCGGGCGGCGACTACGGTGGCGACCTGTTCTCGGGCGCTCGACACGCGTTCCTTCGCGACTTGTCCGTAGGTGTGTGTGCGGCTGCCTGAGTTGCCGAACTCTTGTGCCATATACGTCATGACCTCGGCCGATACGCGCGCGTCGACAGGCGTTGTGGCGTTGTAGTCGAGATACACAGGACGGCTGTCGATCCCGGTTAGGACAGCATTGTCGGTCCGCGCGCCTACGGTCATAGCCAAGACGGTACGCGTAGGTTCGGACACGCGTTCGGAGAATCGCCGATCGGTGTATGGATTGCGTATTCCGAACAACTTCGGTAGGAAAGTACCGTATTCCGACAACTCCGGTAGGAAAGTAACAAGGTGACGCAAACTGACACCGCCGCGCATCAGTCGCCTGAATCGCCCGGCCGCGCCCGTACGGGCGTTTTCGAGTACGTATTCCCCGCCATCCGGGGTGTCCAAGCAGGCCGCGAGTACTACGTGACCATGTGCCCGCTACGCCTCATACCGCGGATGTTCTTGTTCGATGAGGAAGAGCTGACCCCGGAGATGCGCGCGCAGCGCACCCTCAACAAGGGACGGGTGCCGGACATTGCCCGATATATCCTCGACAACACCGACAGCTACGTCTTCTCCGCCCTGACAGCGTCAGTGGACGCCGATGTAAATTTCACCCCGATCGCGACTGACGGCCCAAGCGAACGCGTGGGCACGTTGACCATCCCGATGTCGGCACGATTCGTCATAAACGACGGCCAACATCGAAGAGCGGGTATTCAGCAAGCCTTGGCTGAGAATCCCGCCCTCGGTGACGAGAGCATAGCGATCGTCATGTTCCTCGACGTGGGCTTGGAACGGTGTCAGCAGATGTTCGCCGACCTCAACCGCTACTCCGTTCGTCCTGCCAAGTCGATCGGGGTGCTCTACGACCATCGGGACGAGATCTCTGCGCTGACTCGACTCGTTGTCATACGCTCACCGTTTCTCCGGGATCTGACGGAGATGGAGACATCCAATATGGCGCAGCGCTCGCGGAAACTCTTCACGCTATCGGCGCTTTACACGGCGACCAAGACCTTGCTTCACGATATCGAGGAGGACAATTTTGAGCGTCAGGTCGACCTTGCGGCGCGGTACTGGGAATTGGTTGCTGACCAATTCCCTGAGTGGGACCAGGTTTTCAACCGTGAGATGACCGCCGGTGAGGTCCGTCGAGACTTCATCCACACCCATGGCATCGTGCTGCACGCTCTGGGCAAGGTCGGCAACAGCCTGCTGAATCAAGGCAAGGGTGTTCGTTCATGGTCGCCGGCAATCAAGAAGCTGCGGGAGTTGGATTGGCATCGTTCGAGCAGCATGTGGGAGGGCCGGGCCGTTATTGGTGGACGTGTCTCGAAGAGTGCGGCCAACGTTCTTCTCACCACTGCTGCAATGCGCACGGTCATGGGACTGCCGCTGCCGCCAGATGAACAGCGTGCTGAAGATGCATTCCGAGGAGGAGACAAATGATACGCAGCCTACCTATCACGCCCAAGCGGCGCTCAGCGTTCGATGAATTGGGGTTCGCGGCGGCGGTCAATGCGGTCGTTAGCAAGACGCAGGAGCTCTACGCGGCAGATGAGGTGCCGTGGGTGGTCGGTTACTCGGGCGGTAAAGACTCCACAGCTGTTCTTCAGATCGTTTGGCTTGCCCTGCAAGGACTTCCAGAGGAGCAGCGACACAAGCCGGTCCATGTGATTAGTACCGACACACTGGTGGAGAATCCGGTTGTAGCGGCGTGGGTAACACACTCATTGGAGGTGATGGAGGCGGCTGCTCGCGACGCCGGATTGCCGATCTCGCCGCACCGTTTGACACCAGCTGTGGCAGATACGTTCTGGGTGAACCTAATTGGCCGAGGTTACCCGGCCCCAAGGCCGAAGTTTCGGTGGTGCACGGAGCGGCTGAAGATTAAACCATCGAACCTGTTCATCCGCGAGATGGTGAAGACCCACGGCGAGGCCATCTTGGTGCTGGGTACCAGGAAGGCCGAGAGTTCGGGTCGGTCTCATCGGATGACCGAACTGGAATCGCATCGCGTACGAGACCTGTTGAGTCCCAATGGTTCGCTCCCGAATTGCCTTGTTTACTCACCAGTTGAGGACTGGTCGAACGATGACGTATGGACCTTCCTAATGCAAGTAACGAACGCGTGGGGATACTCCAACAAGGAGCTGCTCACGATGTACCAAGGGGCATCGCCTGATGGTGAGTGCCCGCTGGTAGTCGATTCCACCACACCCAGCTGTGGTGATAGCCGGTTCGGCTGCTGGACTTGCACGCTCGTCGACAAGGACAAGTCGATGTCGGCCATGATCCAGAACGACGAAGAAAAGGAGTGGATGCTGCCGTTGCTAGAGCTTCGGAACGCTCTCGACGTTGCGGACGATCGCCACCTCCGCGATTTTCGACGAATGAACGGGTCGGTTCAGCTGTTTCACGGCCAGCCGATTCCAGGGCCTTACACGCAAGCGTCTCGCGAGGACTGGCTCCGCAGACTGCTTGAAGCACAGGCGTTTATTCGTGCTGAGGGGCCGGAGTACGTCAGTTCACTCGACCTGATTACCCATGACGAGCTGGAGGAGATACGCCGCATCTGGGTGGTGGACAAGCATGAGTTCGAAGACCGATTGCCTGCCATCTATGAACAGGCAATCGGTGTGCCTTATCCCGGACGTCCCCTCGATGAACACCTACCGCTGGGTCCTGAACTGATTGAGACGCTGCGCGAGGTGGCTGGAGACGATCGGCTCCACTTTGAACTAGTCCGTGAACTGCTCGATGTTGAGCAGCGATACCGGTCCCAGTCCCGCCGAGCGGGACTGTTTGATTCGCTCGAAGGTGCGATCCGGCGGAATTTCTACGATGACGAGGACGACGCCCTTCTAAGGGCGCAGCGGCGGAAAGCAGCTATGGAGCGTAGCGACGAAATGGGGGGTGATCCGGATCCACTCGATATCGCCGATGGCTACGTACGGCACGCTGCGGAAGAGGTCGCGCAGTGATTCTCGACAAATTGGTGCTCGAGAACGTCGGGACGTTTCGTGGGGCGAATGAAATCCTCCTCACGCCAATCTCGTCGAAGAAGCCAGTGGTGTTGATTGGCGGTCTGAACGGCGCTGGCAAGACCACCATCCTCGAAGCTATCCACCTCGCGCTGTACGGGCCGCTGTCGCAAGGTCGCGGCAGAAGGAGCGGAAGTTACGACAATTACCTGCGGAGCTTGATCCATCACGGCGTGCCGGCTTCGGAAGGCGCCGCTGTCGAGCTGACCTTTCACCTCTACCAGCAAGGCGTGGAGCACTCCTACCGGATCCGGCGACGCTGGCAAGGTGGCGGTGCATCGCTGCGGGAGTTTGTCCTTGTCTGGCTTGATGGCAAGTACGACGACGCGCTGACGTCCACGTGGAACGAGCATGTGGAGACGTTCATTCCACGCGGGATTGCGGGTTTGTTCTTCTTTGATGGGGAGCAGATCGAAGCGCTTGCGGACTTGGAGCAATCTCAACATGTCCTTCGGTCGGCGCTGGCCTCCCTACTCGGCCTTGACTTGATAGACCGCCTGTTAACCGATCTGGCGGTACTACGGCGGCGCCATCGTGGTGCAGAAGTTCCCGAAGATCTGCGCGTGGCCGTTGAAGGCCGACGCAAGATGGTCACTTTGGCCCGGCAGGGTGAGGAGATGGCTGCGAGCTTGGTAGCTACTTCGAAGGTGGAATCCGAACGCGCAGATAAGCACCTCAGCGGTTTGACGGAGCAATATCGAGCCTCCGGTGGCGGATTGCTCGAACAGCGGGAAGCGGCTGAGACCCGAGTGACGGTGCTACGTCAACGGATTGCCGATGCCGACGAGGAGCTTCGAAATGAAGCGGCTGATGCGGCCCAGTTCCTACTGGCCACTGAACTACTCGGTGACTTGGCCAACCATGTAACGCGAGAACGTGATGCCCAACGCAACTCCATAGTGTTGAGCGTTGTGGGGGAGCGCGACCGCGAGCTACTAAGCCTCCTGCGCAAGGCAAAGGTGCGTGGCGGGGCTGTCAACGCCCTCGAAGAGTTCATGGCATCCGACGTGGCGGCGCGGCAGGAAGCATCGTCGCAAGTACCGATGATCACTGGACTACGCGATGGCGGAACGGTCGGAGCGCTGCACTCAAGCATCTTGCCGGCGACGCAGAAGCGCATGGCTGCCCTTCTCGAGCGGCGCCATGCGCTTTCGGCAGAGTTGGTGAGTGCTGAACGAACACTGGTTGCGATTCCCGACCCTGAATCGCTCGCGTCACTCAAGCACGAACTCGATGAGGCATCCCAGTCCGCGGTGCGCTGCCATGCGCTGCTCGTCCAGAACGAGGACCGACTGGAAGCCTCACGACAAGAACATGCCCGCGCTGACAGCGCTTATGAAGCGGCAATGGATAAGTCGGCGCAGGCCACGCTTGACGCTGACGATGATCGCCGCCTCGTGGAGCACGCCGAACGTGCGCGTCTTACCCTTGAGGCGTTGAAGGCCAAAGCCGCTGAGCGACATGTCGGGCAAATCGCGAGACTCGTTCTTGAAGCGCTTAATCGGCTTCTTCGCAAGGATCGTTTGGTTACTGATGTACGTATTGATCCGGTGTCTTGCACAGTCGAGTTGACTGGCTCGGACGGCCAGAGTCTCGCACCTATGGAGATGTCGGCTGGCGAGCGCCAGCTGCTGGCGGTGGCTCTCCTGTGGGGACTTGCGCAGGCTGCCGGGCAACCGTTGCCGATGGTCATCGACACTCCACTCGGGCGACTGGACGGGGCGCACCGCGGCCGGCTCATCGAACGATACTTTCCGCATGCGGCTCATCAGGTCGTGCTGCTGTCGACCGACACCGAGGTCGACGAACAGGCATTGAAATCGCTGCGACCGTTCGTGGGGCGGATGTATCGGCTGGACTTCGACACTGCCGTCAACGCCACCACCGTCCAGCCTGGCTATTTTTGGGAGTGAGTATGGGAATTGAACACATCCGACTGACCACGACGGCCCGTGACCAGCTTGTCACCCTCAAGCGTCGTACAGGCATCACACAATGGAATGTGTTGTGCCGCTGGGCGCTATGCCGCTCGCTTGCAGAGAAAGCACCCCCACCAGCGGCGAAGTTGATCTTCGACAGCAATGTAGAGATGACTTGGCGGGTGTTCGCTGGGGAACATGGCGACGAGCTACTCGCCCTGGTGCGGTACCGCTGCTACGTCGACGATCTTGCCACCGATGACGATATCGTGGGGCAACAGCTGCGGTTACATCTCCATCGTGGGATCGGCTACCTCGTCGGCGACCCTCGTGTCACCAGCATCGCCGGACTCACATCGCTCGCACTGGACCAACCCCCGGCAGCATGACTGGGCAGGCCGCGCGTCATCGAACGGCGATGACGCGGGCAGCATTATCCCGTCCAGTGGCGCTGGCGATGGCTGACGGCGTGCTGACTACAGCGCTGTCCGTGTTTGATTACGGCTGTGGCCGCGGGGACGATCTACGGAACCTGACCACGCTGGGCTACCGCGTCGATGGCTGGGACCCAGGTCATCGACCGAGCACGGTGCCGTGTCCAGCGGATGTCGTCAACATCGGGTATGTGGTCAACGTCATCGATGACCGGGTGGAACGTCGAGAGACGTTGCAGCGCGCATGGAAGCTCGCCCAGCAGGTGCTAATCGTCTCCGCCAGGCTGGTATGGGAGGCCAGGGATCTCGAAGGCCGTCCCCACGCGGATGGACTCGTAACACGTACCGGAACATTCCAAAAGTTCTACGAACAGTCGGAACTGGCGAGGTGGATCGAGGAGTCGCTGGGCGTCAAGCCCGTCGCGGCGGCCCCGGGCGTCTTCTATGTGTTCCGAGATTCCGGGCGCGCTCATGAGTTCCTCGCGACACGGGCGTATACCTACCGGCCGCGCATTCAAGTCGATCCACACGCGGTCTACGAAGCGCACCGGGAAACCCTTGCGCCACTGCTGCAATTCCTCAGTATCCACGCCCGTCCACCGCGCACGGGTGAGTTGGACGAGGAAGTCGATCGAGGGATCCGCGAACAGTTTTCCTCGATCACTCGCGCTGTCAACCTCATTCGGCATGTGACTGATGACGGGTACTGGGACCATGTCAGATTGCAGCGGCGTCAGGAGCTGCTCGTCTACGTCGCAATGTCCCGGTTTGGCCGACGCCCACGGTTCGGTGAATTGGCGAAAACGCTTGCCGCAGACATCAAGACGCATCTCGGCAAGTATGTCGATGCCTGCCTTCAGGCCGACCGGCTTCTTCTTGCCACCGGCGACCCGGCGATCGTGCTCGTCTCAGCACGGAGTAGCAGCGTAGGAAAGCAGACTCCATCTGCGCTCTACGTGCACCGCTCCGCGCTCGGCCATTTACCGCCGGTACTACGCGTTTACGAGGGCTGTGGTCGTGTCCTGGCTGGCACTGTGGAGCACGCCAATCTAATCAAATTGTCGGTGAACGAGCCGCAGGTATCGTACTTGACTTACCCTGACTTCGACCGCGATCCGCATCCGACGCTACGGTCGGCGGTCACCGTGAATCTGCGAAGGCTGACGGTTGATTGGCGTGATTACAGCCGCTCAGACAACCCGCCGCTCCTTCACCGCAAAGAGGAGTTTGTCGCAAGCGACCATCCGAAGCGTCCGCTCTACGAGCGCCTGACGCGCGCGGAGATGAGAGCTGGCCTTTATGAACATCCTGAACGCATTGGCACACTGAAGGGCTGGCTGGCTGCGACGAGTGCCGCTGGCGTCGCAATTCGCGGACATCGACTCATGCCTCGTGAACCGATTCACAGATTTGCTGCCGAGTGAGATGACAGGGTTTGCCTTTTGAAGAGCGCCGGACCTAGCGCCGATCAGCTGGGCTCGGGCCCAATCAGATCTTCCAGATCGACCGACTCTTCCGCCTCGTCGTCGACGTCCTCGGTTTCACCCTCCAGATCTTCGTCTGCCGAGCCTTCCTCTGCGGCAGCGTCTGTGACGGTCGTCGTTAGTGTCTGTGTCTGAACCCATGCTTCCCACTCAGCCGCGGGAGTGTTGAACCAGCGCATGATTGCCATGCGTAGTTCTCCCGTTGCAGATGCCTTCGCTTCCGTCCGACGCTGCACGTCGTTCAACCCGGGCGCCGAGGTTTTGAGCGCTTTTTCCTTTTCGCCAGCGACATACTCGATATACGCCCGCCTCGCGGTGTCGCGATACTCGGTGAGAATCGAGCCGGAAATTACACCTTCGAGCTCAGGTGCCGCTTGCGCTGACCCAAGGATTTCGAGCCAAAAGTATCGGAATTGGATCGCTCGCGGTGCGTCCATATTGGCAATGACGTTCAGTGGGTGCTTTGGAAAAGCATCTCGACGTTTAGCCAGGGCGACCCGTCGGTCATAATCGCCCGTAGTCTTGCTTAGCATCCAGGCGTTGATTCCTCGAGCCATGCTCTGTGCCACCTCGATGACGCTCGCGTCACCCTCCCGGGCAACCTTGTGCAGCGTTCCAAGCGTCAGGGCGAGTCCGAGCTGGCAGGCATGGGTATTGACCGCTTGGAAGAGTTGATTCGCGTGTTCCCGCTTAGTCTTGCTCCCCAAGAGCTCCTCAGCGCGAAGTTCCTCAAACTCAGTCTGTTTCTTCACGATCAGGTCCCACGCTTTTACAACGTCGGGCTTAGGGGAGGAGCCGCCCTGGGCAGTCCGCTCCTCTTGGTAGTAGGTTGCGGAATCGCGCAGTGTCCAGTACATACCCACACCGCTAAAAAGCGCGTCGTGCGCAAGCGTCGCGATCGCATCGTCTGGCAGCCAGGTCTGCTTTAGTTTGGTGAGTGCGTCGGCGTGCGCTTTGAACGGCAACGTCTCGCTGAGGAGAACGAGGAGAGCGCTACTCCATGTGTCCTTGTAGGCGTCTGTAAGTGTTCCGATCGCTGACTCTGGGAAGTTCAAGTTTCCAAGCTTGTCGCGTGAGAAGGGCTCGTCACCGGGCAAGGTCGGCGGAAACAGCTTGTCAACGGCAAGCTGAGTGCGCATGAATGCGTTGCGCTCTTCCTCCGGCTCACGCTTGCCCATGTTGACGTCAACCTTGTTGATATATTTTGGAGGCCCGAAGATAATCCGTGTGACCATTTGCTTAAGCACGTGGATATTCGTCAAGGCCGACCACCGTGCGGACTGGGTGGTTTTGGTGTCCGGGTTGTCGTACTCAATGCAATACAGGGGGAGGAAGTCGTCGGTCGCCTGGTTGCGGAGTTGCGTCAAGGTTGTTCTGGTCAGAATGTTAATGAGTTCGCCGTCGGACAGAAGGATCAGGCGAGACTCGCTTGGCGCGCGTGCTTCCTTGTTGACGTCGACAAACAATTTTCTTGCCGCTTTATGTGGGTCCTTACCGGATCCGAACAGATCGGGAAACCAGAGTACGTTTACCGGTACTTCGATGTCATCGAGGGCGATATCGCCGAGACTTTTAACGATCTCTTTGATTCGCGTCTCATAGAAGTACCGGTAGCGCGCGCCACCGCTGTCCTGCCAGGTGGATCTAAGTGTCCGGTCGATTGCCAATAGTGCCATTGCGCGGTGCTGGCCGTCGATGACGACGATCCGGCAGAATTCGCTGTTCCACCACAACTGCCCAAGCGCGACTGGATTCGTGTTTCCGTCCGCCCCGAGCAGTCGGCGAGTACGAAGATGTTGGCCGGCATCTTGCTGGGTCCATGAGAGGCCCGAGTCAGACACGGTCGTCGTGAGATCGAGCGAAGGAAACTCCGACGGATGCTGTTGGTGGAAGGGCAACGCGACAGCAACGATGGGCGGGAAGAACGCTGGGCCCGTCGTATCAGGGTTGAGGAGATATGGGACGAGGCTAACTGCAACACGATGGTCGTCGAGATCGCGCTGAAGAAGCTGACTAAAGTCCAGCTCCTCGGCCTCAATCACCTCGCGCACCGGCGCAAGGTGCTGCGTGAGGCGTCGTTCTGGATCCGTGGCTTCGGCGCCGAGGCGCGCCTTGGTCATCAGATAATTGACCTTGCCCGCCGGTGTCCTGAAGTGGCCGACGGTTCCCTGGACGTGGTTCTGAAACGTCGGTCCGCCACCCAGCTGACTCAGGCTCATATCTACTGTCTCCCTAGAATTGGTTGGAAGATTCGCTGGAGAATCCACTCGGCGGCCTGAGCAACCGACCTTTGATTGGCCGTTGGCCCACTGCCGACCGGTGGCGGCTGTGGAGCCGTCAGGATCCAACACTCAAGTCGCTCTAGCGGGATTCCCGCGCCAGCGAGCCGGGCACCGAGGTCCCGACCAAGGAACTGCAGGCTCGAGGCCTGCTCTGGCTTGCTTCGCAGGAGAGTGTTCGCTTTCTCAAAGCTAGCGCGATGTTCAGCGAGGCGCTCTCGCAGATTCGTCGCGACGCCGATGTAGAGCGGGCTTGCGAATACGGGCGGAGCCGAGAGAAGCAGCTGAGTGAGAAGGCGACGATCGTCTGCAGTAGCAGCAAGCTCACTAAGTCGACCCTGGATGAGTGATTCGGGTGAACCGGTCGTCCGTTGGGTGATGGACTGCCGTCGAATTGAGCCCAACCAGTTCAGCCCGTAGGTTGCTGCTCCTTTGAGCTCTACTGCCTCGGGCTCATGGATGTGGGCGTAGTCCTCAATGGCATTGATGAGATCGAATCCTGCGGCGTCTACTCCATCGCGCATCCGCGGCCGCCAGTCATCAGCGGACAGCGCCAGCTGGGCATACCAAGCGTAGATCCCAGGAAGATCGGGTGCTAGATCGAGTTCAAGTGCGCCGAGCCGCTTCGGGGATGCGGGCTCATTCCCGGTCGGCTGCGGCATGACCTGATCCTAGGTCGTGACTGACCGCGGAGGTGCCACCTAATGGGGGAGAGATGGCGTCACGTCCCTTTTCGCTGCTTCCCTGGAGCCGAGCCATTGGCACGTCCCCACGCGCCGCTACCTGGATGTCGCCGCGCGGCAGGACAATTGACCCATGCCCACCGACAGACTGAGCCGCAAGTTCGCCCGCGCATTGCGGGATGACCCTGAAGTGCCCATGCAACGCGGCGGATGGGTGTCGGTGACCGACTTGATGCATCGTCTGGGCATCTCGCGCGCCGACCTGGAGGAGGTACTCGCGGCGAGCAGCAGGTAGGAGGCAGACCTCCACGGAACCAGCATCCGCGCCACGCATGGTCACAGTGTTGATGTGGACCTGGCGCTGACCCCGGCGACTCCGCCGGGAACCTTGTGGCACGGAACCTCCTGGCGGACGGTTAGTCGCATCATGCGCGAAGGGCTCCAGCCGATGAAGCGACGTTACGTTCACCTGCACGCCGATGCCGCGAGGTCTGCGAGCATCGGTCCTGCTCTGTTACAGGTGAATACCGCCGCGATGGTGGAACGGGGACACCTGTTCTACGCGACCGCTGGCGGGGTCTGGTTGATGGACGCCGTGCCCTCAGCATTCGTGAGCCCTACGGCTGCGACACCGCCATGACCGATGATGCGGACGACGAGGAGTTTGACCCGCTGCCGTATATGCGTTCGCGCGACCGAGCGCCGGCGCCCCCTGACCGTCTCATCAGAGGCGTCACCCTGACCGCGACCACCGTGGACGGGCGAAGTGTTGTGTTCAGGCAACCCCTGGTCGATCCATCACGCCGAGCGGCGGGGACGTGGGATGGGGACCGTGCACTGATCTGTGAGGTGATGGCGTACCTGTGGCTGGACCCGGAGGAGGAGCCGAGCAGCTTGCACTCCGTCGCCCTTGCGCTGTCGCACGTGGCTGGTGACCGCGGCACGGTAGACAACATCACGGTGTTGTTGGTGTCCACCCACCCGCGCCTGGAGCTGGCACGCGAGGCGCATCGGCGGGAAGCGGGAAGTCTGCGATCATTACGGGCTCGATGACCCACCCGACGAAATGGGCGTTTGACCTCTGAAATCTACGTCCTCGCGTTGGGAGTAACGCAGAGGCGAATACTCAATCCTCAGCGTAGAGGCTCCCCATTACCTCCGCTCGTTGAGCGCTGTCAATGTCGTCCACAGTCATTCGCGCTTGGGTCCGTAGCCGATGCAGCGTCTCAGCATCAGGTTCCTGCTCTGGATTCTCGCTGCGCCACGCTTGGAGCGACCTTTCAAAACCGCTGTCGTACAACTCGTCCAGGTACCGACTCATCACTGCCTCCTCGTTGGACTTTCGGGCAGGATCGCACGGGGCACTGACATGTCAGGGGGCGAGGATTTACGCATTCGTCGTGGATTTCGTGGATAGGTGCCGCCCGATGTAGCCGACGTAGATTTTTCCCGTGTTGTTGGTGTCGTCGTAGTAGTGCATGCGGGGGGCGAAGGTGTCCCGCCGTGTTGGTTTGAAGTGCGCCTCCATCGTCGCCCAACCCGACGGGTCAACCTCAACGGGCACGCGGAGTACACGCTCCTTACCAAACTGATTCATCGTTCCCTCACTCTCGCGCGATGCATGCTTGTCGGCGGGACACTTGTGTCCTCGCATACTGTCTAGGGTCAAGTACTGGTGCACCCCACCCGAGAACGCCCCCGTAGCGCGTCCTTCGGCGTAGTCGTAGAGGACATGGACAAAATCCCAGAAAGCGTGTGTGTAGCGCGATGCTCTGTCCCGTGCATCGACCTCCAGGGCTTTGTCGAGGTCGCCCGTAAATGCGACTCTTTCGAATGCCAGGTGAGCACCGCCCTCGGGTGAAATGAGGTCCACCAAACTCAAGATGTCATCTGGTGGGCTCCAGAGTGTGGACTCAGGCTCCACATACGTGAGCTCGGTCTTGCCATACTTCACGAGACGCTGCCGCAGAACTGCAACTTCTCGGGACTGCTGCCGCTGGCTTTCCTCGGCTACGGCGAGGTCGAGGGATAGATCGTCCAGTTGCGAGTTCGCCTCTCGTAAGGCTGACTCCAGACCATCGTTCCTCTCCGCTACTTTGTTCCAGTCCTCTTCCCACTGCGACGCTTCGGCGGCTTTGCGATTCAGCAAGCGATCTAGGTCGTTGAAGGAATCGTCGGATAGCTCTCTACCTGGTCCTAGCCATCGGGACACAAGCTGTTGCAGCCTGGCAGCGGGTATCTGCTCTGTGACAAACGCTTCCGCACTGTCACGCGGGGTTTGAGGTGGGGGGAGCGTTTCACTGACTCTGCGCTCAACGTCTCTAGTCCGCTGTGCCGCCGCTTCAGCGCGAAGCAGAATATCCAGCCCTCGTCGCACATCGCTCGGCAACTCACGGTCGATGAACCGTAGCCGTGTGGAACGCGCATGCAGCTTCGTCAGGCTATCCCGCACCTTGCCGCGATGGACGTATTTGTGCAGCGTCGCAGGGTGGAGCTTCGGATGGCGCAAAGCGTCTTCTGGCGATTCAACGTCCACTTGCGGCGCGAAGGTACGGATCACGCCCTTTTGGATGCCATGCGACGGTGGTAGTCCTGCGGAAACCAGTTCCGTGGCAGCGTCGTCCAGAATGAACGTCGCGGCGATGCCAACGCTTTGTGTCGTGAGACTGCGAATCGCAGTGCGCCACTCGTCCTCGCCATCAGTCCACGGCGACGGGGCGATGATCACAGAGGCGGTGCGAGTCTGGTCCAGAATGGCGGCGAGCACCAGGCTTGCCTCGGTCCCCCGAATGAGCTGTGGCTCACCGGTTAACGGTGTTTCACCGTCCACTGCGTGATGCGCTTCCAGAATCCTCCGGATCAAACGGGGCGGTGCTACCTTGCTGACCGCTTCGTCGGTATTCGCAGCATCGACATCGACATCGACCACCAGGGTCTGTGGGAACAGCTTCGCCTGCGGTGCTGACAGGGCTGATAGGGAGACCGTGAACACTCCCGCACTATTGGATTCGCGGAGACGGTAAAGCCGACGACGGGAACCGTCTTGTCTGTCAGGATCGTGAACGACGGTGAGCTGAGCGTCTGGTCCCAGCGCATAATCGCCCTCTCCGTCCCAGTCCGCGATGGTGAGATTGCCTTGCTGCTTCTTCTCCCTGAGCCACGCTGCGAGCTGCGACTCAGCAGCGGAGATTGCGTCCTCTGCATTGTCCAAACGGGCAATCGCGCGATACCCCACCGCCACCTTCGGCTCCCCTCGACTCGTCCCGTAATCGGGCGTTTGGGGACGATACTCGACGGTGCCGACACATCGCCTATCCAATAGACTGCGGCGTGCCAAGAGTGAACTCTTCGCAGGTCAACTCGCAGCAGCCCGTTCCCGCAGCGCCCGTACAGAGTGCTGCGTCCAACGCTCAGTGACGCGGCGACATCACCTACAGGGACACCGCCTGATACAAGCAACCGTGCATGTCGGACCTGTTCGACGGTCAGCGAGAATGGTCTTCCCAGTTGCACTCCGCGTGCCTTCGCCGCGTCCAGCCCAGCGTTTGTCCGTTCACGGATCAGCTCCCGCTCGAATTGCGCCAGGGATGCGGACACATGGAACGTCAGCCTGCCCGCTGCGGTGTCGGTCCCGATGCTCTCGGTCAGGCTGCGGAATGAAACCCCACGTGCGCCCAGCTTCTCCACCACGCTCACGAGGTGCGTGAGCGAGCGCCCAAGGCGGTCCAGTCGCCATACGATGAGGGTGTTCGGGTTGTGGACCGGCGCGATGGGCGTCAACGGCGACACCTTGGTCGGCGACATGAGACCGCGTTCGCTGATCGCACAGAGCGCCGATGCCCTGGTGACCGAACTCGATTCGTACGGGGCACCGCCTAGGACGAGGCGCTGGAGGCCTACCGGACCGGCGGTGATGGTCTGCAGGCGAGCTGGCTCAGCCCGGGGGTGGGTTAGCCCTTCTGCCAGAGGCAGTAGCCGGTG
>WOYI010083507.1_pt1 | contig 15114 bp, 13 predicted proteins | sample 6423411 | NCBI WGS metagenome assembly WOYI01 (sample SAMN13441803, study PRJNA592873) | oil field metagenome | biome: oil field; feature: oil-well bore; material: oil-contaminated soil; isolation source: oil-contaminated soil from oil-well borehole | place: Germany: Wietze | collected 2016-10-18 ...
CCAAACGGCGATCAAGAACGGACAGAACCCCTTTGAGGTCCTTCAGGTTATTGCATCCCTTGCTCAAGCGTAGTTTCGAGGATAGCATAGTGATTGATGAACAGTCGGGACTCTCTGTCCATGACAGGGGGGACCTGAGTAGTTACAGTTTTTTTAAAACGAATGAGCCATTTATAAATGAAAACAGGGGGTAAGTATAAACTAAAAATTTGAAATCCAATGGATACAAACAAAAAAATATATTACTTTGTCCGAGTAAACCCATCTAACAATTCTCAGAAGCAATGAAGCACAATTGCATTTTTATCCTCATACTAAGCTGTACCCTGTTATCTGCATGTAATGCGGATAAAAAAGAGACGAAGGAAACAACCGTTCAACAGCTTCTTCCCGACAGGCCGGCAGAAGTAACCACCATGAAGCTGACGGCTACAGATTTTGAACATGAGCTGGTGAGCAATGGTAAGATATCGGCAGGAAATATGGCGGAACTCAAGTTTCTGACTTCCGAAATGATCTCCGATATATATGTCAAAAATGGGGCAAGGGTGGAGAAGGGGCAACGCATTGCCATGCTCGATACCTATTCTCTTACCAACGCTTTAAATCAGGCGAAAGACGCCCTCGACAGAAGTAAGCTGGAGTACCAGGATGTGCTGATCGGTCAGGGTTACAAGCCCGATAACCCGAAAGCCATCCCTGAGGAAGTGATGGAACTGGCCAAAGTAAAAAGTGGTTTCAACACAGCGCAAACACAATATGATATGGCGCGCTATAACCTGGAAAAAGCAACTCTCACAGCCCCCATCAGCGGCGTGGTTGCCAACCTGTTCGCCAAACCCAATACGCTCTCCTCCCCTTCCGAGATCTTCTGCCACATCATCGACACCCGCAGCCTGGAAGTCACCTTCACGGTGCTGGAAAACGAACTGGCGATGATACGCACCGGTGATAAAATAAAGGTGACACCTTTTTCTCTGCCCGGCGTGGAAGTGGAAGGGCGCGTTTCGGAGATCAATCCCTGGGTGGACAAGAATGGGATGGTGCAGGTAAAAGCCTCAATAGGATACCATGAGCAGATGGTGGAAGGTATGAATGTGCGGGTGAGCATCTTCCGTTCACTGGGCAAGCAGTGGGTCGTGCCCAAAAGCGCTGTCGTTCTGCGCACGGGTAAAGAGGTGGTCTTCACTTTAGAGGATGGAAAAGCCATCTGGAATTATGTGCAAACAGGATTGGAGAATGCCAATTCCTACACCATTACAAGTGAAACACTGAAGGAGGGTGATGAGGTCATTATCAGTGGCAATATCAACCTGGCACATGAATCATCGGTGGTAACAATAGAAAACAGTTCCAAATGATCAAAGCCATATTGCAACGCCCTGTATCGGTAATCATGTTGTTCCTGGCCTGCGTGATTCTGGGGATCATCACCTACAACACGCTGCCTGTATCGCTGCTGCCCGATATCGCCATCCCGGAGATCACCGTGCAGGTGTCGGATGACAATACTTCGGCCCGGGAACTGGAGAATACGGTAGTAAACCCTATCCGCCGGCAGCTGATGCAGGTGGGCAAACTGCGGGATATCCAAAGCGAAACACGCGACGGATCGGCCATCATCCGCCTGAAATTTGATTACGGAACCGATATCGATCTGGCGTTCATTGAGGTGAACGAAAAGATTGATGCTGCCATGAACAGCCTTCCCCGTGATACACGGCGACCACGGGTGATCAAGGCCAGCGCGACCGACCTGCCTGTATTCTACCTGAACCTTACCCTGAAAAACGATACCCCCTACGCCACCACTGATGAACAGCAATTCCTCGACCTGTCGGAGTTTGCCGACAACGTGGTGAAACGGCGCATCGAACAACTGCCCGAAGTGGCCATGGCTGATATGACGGGGCTGATGTACAAACACCTGCAGATTGTCCTCAACCCTGCCCTGCTCGGGTCGGCATCGATCACCCTGGACGAGATAGAGAACGTGCTTTCGGCCAATAACATTGAACCGGGCAGCATGATTGTACGCGACGGTTATTACGAATACAACATCAAGTTTTCCTCCCTGCTGCGCACGCCCGAAGATGTGCGGAATATCTTCCTGGAAAAGGAAGGGCGACTCTTTCGGCTGAAAGACCTGGCCCGGATTGATGTAGTAAAGCAACCCGAATCGGGGATGTCGTTCATCAACGGGAAAAGGGCTGTCACCATGGGTGTGATCAAGCAGGCTGATGAAACCATGAAGAACCTGCGCAAATCGCTGAACAAAACACTGGATAACCTCGAACGGAGTTATCCGGAGGTGAAGTTCACGGTGAACCGGAATCAGACCGAACTGCTCGACTATACCATTTCAAACCTCCAGCAGAACCTCATCATCGGTTTTATCCTTGTTTTCTTTGTCGCCCTGTTGTTCCTCGGCGACGGCAAATCACCGTTGATTATCGGCATCAGCATGACCACCGCACTGATCACCACCTTTATCTTTTTCTTCCTCTTTGGCCAGTCGATGAACATCATCACCCTGGCAGGACTGATCCTTGCCCTGGGAAACATGATCGACAGTTCCATCGTGGTCACCGATGTCATTACCCAGTACCGGAAACAGGGCTATACACTGGACGAGGCATGCGAGAAAGGCACCAAAGAGGTGATCATGCCGATCTTCAGCTCCACGCTGACCACTATCTCCGTATTTGTACCGCTTGTCTTCATGAGCGGCATCGCCGGGGCAATCTTCTACGCTGAAGCTTTTGCCGTAACCGTCGGCATGTTTGTCTCCTACCTCACGGGTATCATCCTGCTTCCGGTGCTTTATAAAATTGCATACGGCAGCAAATTTGCAGACAAAAAAACAGAAGGTTTCTTTGCTGCCGTCCAGAAAAAAATTGACCGGGTCATCTTTCCTTCTTATGATGAGGGCATCCGGTATGTATTCAACCATAAGGCTTTCTTCATCGCGTTACTAATCATTGCCGTTCCCCTCTGCGCATTCCTTTTCAACGTGATGCCCAAGACAAGCATGCCCAATATCAGTTATGTGGAAAGCGTTGTCACCGTAGAGTGGAACGAGAATATCCATGTGGATGAGAATGCACAGCGGATATCCAAACTACTCCAGACAACAAAAGAGCTGGCGGTAGAGAATGCCGCCTACGTGGGGCAACGACAGTACCTGCTGGACAAGGACAACGATCTGACCGTTACCGAGGCCCAGTTGTACCTGAAAACCGATAAACCCACCGGGATCGCATCACTCGAAACACATATATCAGATTGGATTCGTCGCCATTATCCGGATGCCGTAGTCACCTTTTCCCCTCCGGAAAATATTTTCGAGAAGATTTTCGAGACCGGTGAAGCCGAATTGATTGTACAACTTTATCCGAAAAACAGGGAAGAGATACCCGCCCCGGCAGCTATCCGAAAAGTTGAATCGGATTTGGCGGCATACACAGGTGAACAGGCAGAAGGAATCCCTTTTGAACAACAATATGTAATTGTTCCGGACAGGGAAAAACTCCTGCTCTATGGCGTTTCCCGGCAGGAGGTGTCGCAAACATTGAAAACGGCATTCAGGGATAACCAGGTAACCGTATTGCGCTCCTTTCAGCAGTATCTTCCCATCTCCATTGCAGGCAGAGAGCAATCCATTCAGGATGTCCTGCAGCAGACACTGGTATATGGGTACCCGGCCGACGGGTCGCAGGCCATCCGTGTGCCGCTGTCAGCCCTGGTCAGCCTCACCCCCGGCGAGGACATCAAAACCATCATTGCAGGGAAGAACGGGGAATTCATTCCGCTTTACTATTACCAACCCCACCAACCGGAAGTGCTGATGGAAAAAGCCCGTGAGACCATCCGGCAGGGGGATGTGTGGGATGTGGCCTTCGCCGGCAGTTTCTTTTCCAATAGGCAAATGCTGAACGAACTGGTGATCATCTTGCTGGTATCTGTTTTGTTGATGTATTTTATCCTGACTTCCCAGTTCGAAAACTTCCTGCAACCGCTGATCGTATTGGCTGAAATTCCCATCGATATTGCTTTTGCCCTTATCGTCCTCTGGCTCACGGGGCATACCCTGAACCTGATGAGCGCCATCGGAATCGTGGTGACCATCGGGGTAATCCTAACCGATTCCATCCTGAAAATAGACCTGATCAATGAGTTGCGGAAGGGGGGAATGCCTTTGATGGAAGCAATTCATACCGGCGGAGTAAGGAGATTGAGAGCCATTATCATGACGGCACTCACATCGCTGTTTTCGATGATCCCCATCCTCTTTACTTTCGATATCGGATCGGAACTGCAGAAACCGCTTGCCATTGCCATGATCAGCGCAATGACCATCGGGACTGTTGTGAGCATATTCCTGATTCCGTTGCTCTATTGGGTAATCTATCGGAAAAGTGATAATGCGATGATGTGATAATGTGACGATGTGTTGATGTGATGATGTGATGATGTGTTGATGTGTTGATAAAATCCCAACAGTCTTGGGTCTTGGCTCTTGATTCTTGGCTCTTGATTCTTGGCTTTTAATTCTCAATAAAAAAATGAAACATTCCATTCTGAAATATATGATGCTGTGTGCAGGAGTTTTCTTCTCACACTGCGTTCTCGCCCAGCAGACACAGATTGAGTTAGACCTGGAGACGACGGTGCAGCTTGCGAACGACAGCTCGCTATCGGCATTCCGCGCGAAGAACAGTTACATGGCAAGTTATTGGGAATACCGCTCATTCAAGGCGGACAGGCTGCCTTCCCTCTCGCTCTACCTGACTCCCGTCAGCTATAACAGGGATTATACCCGCAGGTATGACTCCGAACAGAATATCGACGTCTACCGCCGGCAACAATCATTCTACAGTTACGGTAACCTGGCGGCTCAACAAAACCTCGACATTACAGGCGGTACATTCTTTGTGGATTCAGAACTGGGTTATATCCGCAACTTCGGCGAGCAGAGCTACAGCCAGTTTTCCAGTGTCCCTATCCGTATCGGCTACCGACAGGAGCTCATTGGTTTCAATCCTTTTAAATGGGAAAAGAAGATCGCCCCCGTGAAATACGAGAAAGCACAGAAAGAATTGATTTACCAACTGGAGCAGACTGCCGAAACAGCATCGGACTACTTTTTCGATCTGGCCATGGCACAGGCCGAATATGAGCTGGCCGTGGAAAATATGGCCAGTTCAGATACGCTCTACCGCATTGGAGAGGAGAGATACAAGATTGCCTCCATCGGGCAGGCCGACCTGCTTACCCTGCGACTGGACAAGGTGAACGCGCAAAACAGCCTCCAGAATGCGGAGATAAACCTCAAGAGAAGCATGTTCGCACTGGCAGCTTACCTAAACCTGGAGAAGGAGACACGCATCACCCTGAAACTGCCGGATTATCCCAAAGACATCATCATTACGGAAGAAGAAGCATTGAGGCTGGCCAGGGAAAACAACCCACGCTACCTCGATTCGGAGCAGCAGATTTTGCAATCGGAGCAGACGGTGGAAAGGGCAAAAATTGAATCCCGATTCAATGCAGGACTGTCCGCCAGCGTGGGATTCAACCAAATAGCGGAATCATTCAGGAATGCTTACCGCAACCCTCTTCAACAGGATATCGTTTCCCTCACCCTGTCCATCCCTCTGGTGGATTGGGGGGTGAGAAGAGGACAACTCAACATGGCAAAAAGCAACCTCAACATCACCCGCCTGACCTCCCGCGAAAATGAAATACGACTGGAGGAAGACGTGATCATGACCGTAGGCGATTTTACCATCCAACAACAACTCATCCGCAGCGCGGAAGAGGCAATGGAACTGGCCAAGCTGGCATACGATCAGACACGGGAGCGGTTTATCATCGGGAAAGCCGACATCAACAGCCTCACACTTTCCACCAACCGCAGACAGGAAGCGCAACGAAACTATATCCTGGCACTGAAAAATTACTGGCAGAGCTATTTTAAGATACGCAAACTCACCCTGTACGATTTTGAGAAACGGGCACCCATTGCGGCGACCTTCGACTGGAACCTGACGGGTAAATAATAACACCATAAATATCATCGATTTGGCTGAGAAAAAACATATACCCTCCTTCACGGTCATCATCGCGTTTGTCTGCCTGGCAATCGTGGGTGTGGCACTTATCCCGTTATTATCCGTGAAACTGGCTCCCTCACGCACCCTGCCGAGCATCACGGTGCATTTCAATATGCCCCAGTATGGGGCTCGTGTGGTGGAGATGGAGGCTACATCGCGGCTGGAGTCGATGCTGGCCCGCGTTCAGGGAATCAAAAATATCAATTCTACCTCTGGCAACGGCTGGGGAAATATCACCATTGAACTGGATAAACATACTCCCATCGATGTGGCCCGCTTCGAAGTCTCCACCATCATTCGCCAGACCTGGCCCGAACTGCCGCGCGAAGTAACCTACCCCTATATCACGGTAAACCGCCCCGACGAGGAGGCAACCCGTCCTTTCATGACCTATACCATTAATTCGGCGGCCACCCCCATCGTCATTCAACGATATACGGAGAATGTGATCAAAACAGCGCTGAACAATATCAATGGATTGTACAAGATCGATGTGACAGGGGCCTCTCCCATGGAATGGCAACTGGAATATGACTACCCACAACTGGAATCTGTCGGCGTTACCGTGTCGGATATCAGGCAAGCCATATCCCAATATTACGCCACCGATTTCCTGGGGATGGCGGAAACGAAGATGCCGGCAGGCACACCGTCATGGATACGGATCACGCTGAAATCGGATGCGGAGGAGAACGGGTTTGACCCAACAGCAATTCTTGTGGCGAACAGGGAGGGCTCTCTTGTCCGGCTTGATCAGCTTGTGAAAGTAAAACATACGGAAAGGGAACCATCGGCTTACTACCGCATCAACGGACTGAACTCCGTTTACCTATCCCTCACGGCCGAAGAGTCGGCCAACCAACTGCGTTTAAACCAACAGGTAAAGGAAACAATGCGGGAGATAGAAAAGTCACTACCTCCCGGTTATGAAATCCATTCCAGCTACGATGCCACCGACTATATCCGGGCCGAGCTGAACAAGATCTATCTCCGTAGCGGACTCACCGTACTCATCCTCACCCTTTTTGTGCTCCTGATCACCCGCAACCTCCGTTACCTGTTCCTCATCATCGCCAGCCTCTTCGTTGACCTGGCAATCGCCGTTATCTTCTACTACCTGTTCAAACTGGAGATACAACTCTATTCGCTGGCCGGCATCACCATCTCACTGAGCCTGATCATCGACAATGCCATCATCATGACCGACCATTTCATGCACAAAGGGAACAGAAATGCTTTCATGCCGATTCTCACCGCTACGGTGACCACCATCGGTGCACTCTCCATGATCTTCCTGCTCGACGAGCGGTTACGGCTGAACCTGCAGGATTTCGCGGCGGTGGTGATGATCAATCTGATGGTGTCATTGTTCGTGGCGCTGTTGTTTGTACCGGCACTGATAGAACAGATAGGACTTACCAGGCGACGCAGAAAAAGGAGCAGGCATTTGTCGCGCCTCTTTTCCCGTTCTCGCCTCTCAACCCGTTCCATCCGTCTTGCCGGTTTTCATCACCGGTATCTCTCACGCGGAAGGGTCGCCATCCGGCTCACACGGCTCTATGAAAAAATGATCCTGCTGCTTTCCCGCAGGAAATGGATCGCTTTCGTCTGTATCATCCTGTTGTTCGGACTCCCGGTCTTCATGCTGCCGGACAAGATTGAGAAAGATACCCCGTTTGCCCGGCAATATAACCGGATATTTGACACCCCCGTCTACAAGGAAAAAATCAAACCGGTGGTCGACAAAGCACTGGGAGGTACCTTGCGACTGTTCGTGGAAAAAGTCTATCAGGGCAGCTACTTTACCCGCAACGAAGAGACGGTACTCACCATCACCGCCTCAATGCCCAACGGCACCACCCTTTCGCAGATGAACGACCTGGTAACCAAGATGGAACGTTACCTGAGTGGTTTCCCGGAGATACGGCAGTTTCAGACATCCATCCCAAGCCCGCGCCGCGCCTCAATCAATGTCTTTTTCAAAAAAGAGGCGGAACATAGCGGCTTTCCCTACCAGTTGAAAAGCAATGTAATCAGCAAAGCCCTGGAACTGGGCGGCGGCAGCTGGGGGGTATACGGGTTGCAGGACCAGGGGTTCAGCAACGACGTGCGGGAGACGGCAGGGTCATACAGGGTAAGGCTCTACGGCTATAACTACGATGAGCTGGCAGCCTGGGCCGACAGCCTCAAACAGCGGCTGCTTACTTACCGCCGCATAAAAGAGGTGATGATCAATTCCAATTTCTCATGGTATAAAGATGATTACCAGGAATTCTCCTTCGACCTGAAAAAGGATCAGCTCGCTGCCCGGGGTATCCTGCCCGGCGAACTGTTTGCTTCCCTCCAACCGGCCTTTGCACGAAATCTGTGGGTAGCCTCCGTGGTGATGGAGGGAGGAAACGAAGATATCATCCTCTCCGGCAGGCAAGCAAGGGAATATGATATCTGGGCGTTGCAACATTTCGGTATGAACAGCGGCGACCGTTTCTATAAGTTGAACGAGGTAGCCGGTATTGTCAAGGGGCAGGCTCCGCAGGAAGTGGGGAAGGAAAATCAGCAATACAGGCTGGTACTGCAATACGACTATATCGGTTCCACCACGCAGGGGCAGAAGATACTCGAAAGGGAGCTCGAGGAGTTCAACAAACGGCTCCCGATGGGTTATACCGCGGAAAATGTAGACAGTTACCGGGGATGGGGCCGGCAAGACAATAAGCAATACTGGCTCATAGGGTTGCTCATCGTGATCATCTTCTTCACCACCTCCATCCTGTTCAATTCACTCAAACAGCCGCTTGTCATCATCTTCATCATCCCCGTATCCTTCATCGGCATCTTCCTCACCTTCTACTGGTTCAAACTCAACTTCGACCAGGGCGGTTTTGCCTCGTTCATCCTCCTGTCGGGCATCACCATCAACGCTGCCATCTACATCGTAGACGAGTACAACCGGGTACGGAACCAAAAACCCGGGCTTTCCTCACTCAAAGCCTACCTGAAGGCCTGGAACACGAAGATCATCCCCATCTTCCTCACCGTTATATCCACAGTGCTCGGTTTCATCCCTTTCCTGATCGGCACCCAGAAAGAGGGCTTCTGGTTCCCACTGGCCGCCGGCACCATCGGCGGACTGGTCATGTCTATCGTCGCCATCTATATTTTCCTGCCACTGCTGATGATAAAGAAAAGATGAAACTGAATTCAAACAGAATCTTAACGGCATATTTCTTGACTGATCTCTCCCTTTTCTATTTTTTTTGCAGGAAATATCAGAAAAAATAAAATATAATCAATTAATTTACAGCAAATTAAAAAAAGTGAGTTATTAGTGAGTTAAAAAATTGGTCAAAACCAAGTGTTCAGATACATTTGTAATTGCAATAATGAGTCTGCTTCGAAAACCTGGAAAAGGGCAATTTTGTCAAAATTTTGTCATTGATTTTTAATCAGTTACGATAGACAAAAAAGTAAAAAATGATTTTTCGAAGAGGATTCAGAAATGGAAATTGATTAAAAGATGATGAAATTGAACGACAGAACGAATAACTCACCATTTAATGCTAAACTTTTATTTTATTCCGGATATTGGATTGTTTGTGTGTTGTATAAACCACCGCCACAAAGGAGGTGGATTTTTAAACTGAATTAAAATTGGTCATCATGGTATATCAAAAAAAAAACATTAATTTCGATAGCAATTCTGTCTATTCTTTTTATAAGCATTGATTTTCAAAGAGCTAAAGCCGAAAAAAAACCTGACAAAGCCTTTTTACGTATTCTATATGCTTTTACGCAAAGAAATTACACCCGGGAGTCTCTCTTGCTTCGGACGGATACGATGGCTTTAGATGTAGGCTTTAGGTTGTCAGAATTTTATGATATAACGGCATTTGCGAAAGATTCATTGAAAAAGCTTGTTTTCCAGCCCGGCAGAGTAAAATCTGTAACCATAATTAAAAATCAGCAAATTGTTGAATCTGTGATAAACGACAATCAAACTGTGAATGGAAATGTTTTCTTTCCCAATAGTTATATTTCATTCACCATATATAAAGACCGAGATGAAAAACATGTTTACACACTTGATAAAGAAACAGACGGTTTAGAAACATCTGTATTCTTAAAAGAAGAAATATATCCTCAACAGTGGACTATTGGTAGTGATACTTGTAGAATATTGCATTACCTGTGTTATAAAGCAACTACAAAATTTCGGGGGAGAGAATACGAGGTTTATTTCGCTCCGGAGATACCTATCAATGAGGGGCCATGGAAATTATACGGTTTGCCCGGGCTTATTCTTGCAGCTAAAACAACTGATGGGATTTTTTCTTTTCGAGCAATAGGCATTCAAGAAGTAAATGATAAGTCAATAAGTAAACCTGATGGAAAGAACTCCGAAGTGTGTAAAGACCTAAAGCAGTATCACCAATTTATTCGATCTAAAGCAAAGACTGAGTCATTCATTTTCGAAAAAAATGGTGCGATAACTATTGCGGATAAATTTTCATCAAAGAATGTCATCCTATTGGAAACAGAGGAGAATTAATATCTTTGGAATCACTACTGACCGGATAAAATTTCAGAAAAAATCGGGCTACTTCTGCAAGGTTTCGCCCAAATGTTGTAAGTTTGTTTTGCTTAATGTAATCAGGGTATTATCCAAAAGCAAGAAAGCATTTTCGACCGTTAGCGGCACTCATACGAACATTTGATAAGCCATACTCTTTTCATTACTCGCAAGATTTTATAAAGGCATCCAAACTACTGGTATCAATCGTTCCGGCAATTTCTCCTGAACGTGCTTCTTCTAGTGCTTCTAAAGTAGTTTCGTTAGGTTCATTATAAACGCTCTCCATGAGAATACACTCTACATAATTACTTAGGCTTCTATTTGTTTTTCTCGCTTCTTCTTTCAGTCTGTCAAGCAAGTGTACATTTAGTCTAAAAGCTGTTTGTCGTTTTTCTACTCTTGTTCCCATAATTACATATTGTTATACAATTGTTTTCTTTGTATTACAAAAGTATTATATATATACCATATATCCAAATTTAAGGGATATTTTGTAGATCAGGGGGAGCATATACAAATGAATAAGACATGAATTTAAGTCTGCTGAAACGTGAGTTAGAGGGTGCCGTTACAAAGGGAAGGAAAATTGTCGGAAGTCAATTTTCAAGAGCGAATGGAAGTGTAAGATATTATTCGCTTCCAGGTAATATTACCACATTATTGAGTTTCATTCAAACAAACAGGATCCAATTACTGTTCTCCTGGTAATCTTCAATAACCGAAACTTTGTTGTCGGATGAAAAGCCGGCCATTCGTTTTGAAATATCTTGTTGCAGCAGGGTGATTGCTCCTTCTATCAAATCTTTTCGGAAACCCTTCTCCGCCAAATCCAACACTTGATTCATAGAGATGATGCGTCCAATCACTTTTCCCATTTCCACCGTTTTACGTTGAGACATCTCCATATCCAGATTGAAATTCATCAGATCTTTCACATAATCTGCCGCTCTACCGATCAAGTCGTATCCTTGCATAAACAGGAAAACATTCTTCTCTTTGGCTCTTTTCATTAATTTCATCAATCCTTCTGTGATTTGTGCATACAGGATATCATTTGAACCCTCGAAGATTTGAAAAGGACGACTATCCATTGTGGCGCGGCCGACAAGGTGATTCAGTTTGTAAGATTTTGCCCCTATCAACTGCATGGCCGATTGTGCGGCTTCCTGCATGAAGTCGGTAATCACACTTTTAACTGCGTTGGCTTCCAAACCATGTGGCGCCATATCCCTTTGGGTATTCAGTTTCTCGGTACTGTTCACACACATGGCCGTGCAAACAGTATAAGATGCCTGCAGTTTTGATAACCGGTGCTGTACCTGGTCGTAACGTAAAAGACTCCGGCCCCCGACAGAGCGCTGCCTGCAATGTGCCAGGGCCTCATCAAGCATTCGTTGAATGAATCCCATTCCTATTCCAGGAAATTGCATCCTGCTACTATGCAGCAAGTCAAGCATCATCTTTATTCCGGTGGTATGGGGTTGCAATTTGTGAGTGGCAGGAACCTCTAAATCGATGCGGTTTTTACCATAAGGAATTGCATATAACCCTAAGGTCTCGAATATCTCTTCAACTACAATTCCTTGCCTTGGTGCGCTGACATCAACCAGGAAAAAATCAATATCACGCTGTAGGTCGCCCGTCTTACTTTGTCGCCGTGCTGTTATTAACCAGTATTCTGCCAAACCGGTTAATCCGGCCCAGTGTTTCGTTCCTTTCAAATGATACTTACCCTCTTTTTCTGTGTACGAAGTTTGCATGTTCAATGCATCGCTGCCGAAGTCGGGTTCGGTGATCATGAGCCCACCCATGACGTGCTCTTCTAAAAACCTTTTGAACACGGGAGCTTTCACCTCTTCTTGCCCATATTTGGCGAACGGCTGCAAAAACAATGCAGCATTTATTCCAAAGGTCAGACATAGCGCCAATGATTCGTAGGATGCTGTTGCCAGCAATGCAAGAATTTCGTGTGTCAGGGCGCCACGACCACCATACTCTTTTTTGATACAAACGGAGAGCGGATTGACTGACATTATTTCTTGCAGGACAAAAGGTGGTAAACCTCGCTCAGTCCCCATCTGGTCGATATTGCCGCGATGATGAAAAACCAGGTCCATTTTGGTTTTTAAATCATTCATCAATTCTGCAAAAGGCCTCGTATTGCTTTTGGCGTTTTGATGATGGGAGGATATATCGGATTGAGTGGAAGACATAAGAAAATCATTTAAATAGTATTATTAATCAGCAGCAACCACCTAAAATATTTAAACAATTTCTAATGAATAAAGTTGATAGGAATATAGACCTGGGTAGTTACGAAACTTTTTTGTATATTTGCGTTAGATTAAAACAGCCAGAGATGACAACACGGGAAGAATATATAAGGCTGCTGGGGCAATTCGTTTCAGAATATGGTGCAGAATATGGAATTTCTCGCATTGGTATTTTTGGTTCGGTAGCACGCGGCCAGCAAACAGAAGATAGTGATGTGGATGTTCTAATCGAGGCTCCTGTACTTGACTTGCTGTCACTTATAGGCATAAAGCGTCGACTGGAAGAGATATTAGGCTCGCCGGTCGATCTGGTGCGCAAAACTCAATATATGCCCCCACAGTTTAGGAATAGGGTTGAGAAGGAGGTTATCTATGTATGATTGGGTACTCATAATGAGTGGGTTACACAACATCGAAAAATCACTACTGCATATACTTGATCGCACTTCGTGGATTAAAACTGTTGATGATTTTTTAAAAACTTCGGCAGGAGTGGATGCTCTTGATATTGCTGCAATAAGACTTATGGCTGTGGGGGAAGAAATCAAAAAGATCGAAAAGCGAAGTGGTGGGGAATTATTGTCTCGGTATCCTGAAATTGAATGGAGAGACATCATGGGATTTCGGGATTTTATTGCCCATGCCTATTTCCATATCGATGCATCGGTGGTTTTTGACACTGTACAGAATAACATTCGCCCATTGTTGACAACTATACAGCAGATAATTGCCGATTTGGAAAAACAAGAACACGACGAAGATTAAAATATGGATGTGCAAAAGATTATTGAAGATAATATGGACAAGATTAAGACATTATGCACAATGTATAATGTTAAGTCCTTGTTTGCATTTGGCTCTGTGTGTACTGATAAATTCAATGACCAAAGTGATATAGACTTATTGATTGCTTTCAATTACATGGATTATGGTGATTCAGTTTAAATATCCAATTCTATGAGACGACTTCAACATTACCGGAAAATCCAAAATTCTATGAGGCGACTTGAAACACTACCCTTATTGATTTTACTGCTGACTTTTGTAACAGCTCTATCCGCACAGGAGAACAAAGAAAACCGCTACACGTTCCTGCTTACCGGGGCATCGTTTGCATCGCCCAACAACGGGTGGTTTGAAGTGGGTTGCGAATTGACAGGGGCTATTCCGCTGAACCGTGCTATCGGAGGCGAGGCCATTGCCGATGCGGCCAACCGGATGGCGGAAGGGACGCTCTACTCAAAAGAGGAACTGGAGGAGATTGATGCGCTGGTGATCATGCAGGTACACGACAAGGATGTGTACGATGAATCGCAGTTGCAAACGAAATATACCGACTACAAAACCCCTTTCGACCGCAGCAATTATGCTGCAGCATTTGATTATGTGATCAAACGTTACCTCACGGAGTGCTATAACCTGAAATTTGATGAAAATTCCAAATACTACAATACCCGCATGGGCAAACCGGCGGTGGTGGTGCTCTGTACCGACTGGCACGACGGGCGGGTGACCTACAACACCTCGGTGCGCAGGCTGGGCGAAAAATGGGGATTTCCGGTGGTGGAATTCGACAAATATATCGGATTTTCCAGGAATGCGGTGCATCCCGTGACGGGCGGACAGGTGAGTCGTTTGTTTACCGTTGACGAGCAGGAGATTGCCGGAGAGACTTACGGCTGGCATCCCGAAAACGGACAGGATAAATATATCCAGCGCCGCATGGGTGCCATCTTTACCGATACCATGCGTAAAATCTTTCCGGTAAAAGATTGCAAAATGTGACCTAAAAAAATAATATCGATTAATCGACTAATTGTTTTTGTATATTTGCGTTAGATTAAAGCTGCCAGATATGACAACACGTGAAGAATATATGAGGCTACTGGGGCAATTCGTTTCAGAATATGGTTCGGAATATGGAATTTCGCGCATCGGTATTTTTGGTTCTGTAGCACGCGGCCAACAAAAAAATCCGGCTTTACAATGAGAATAAAAGAGATCATACAGACCATTGAACAACTCGCGCCCCTGCCGCTGCAGGATGAGTATGACAACAGCGGGCTGCAGGTGGGCGATCTGGGCAGGGAGGCTACGGGAGCACTGCTGGCCATCGACGTGACCGAAGAGGTGGTGGAGGAGGCCATTGCCC
>WOYI010627523.1_pt1 | contig 15095 bp, 16 predicted proteins | sample 6423411 | NCBI WGS metagenome assembly WOYI01 (sample SAMN13441803, study PRJNA592873) | oil field metagenome | biome: oil field; feature: oil-well bore; material: oil-contaminated soil; isolation source: oil-contaminated soil from oil-well borehole | place: Germany: Wietze | collected 2016-10-18 ...
GTCACGGTCCCAGCGCCGGTGGCGGCCCTCCAACGAACTGGTGACATCTGAGATAGCGACAGCCAGGGCGGGTGCGCGATGACCGCGCTGCAGTTGGCCCTGGCCTGTGGGGTCGTGATCGGTGTCGGGATCGCGGGCATGGTGTACGCGCTGGTCCCGGCCCAGCCGGACCTGGGTGACGTCCTGGCGCGGCTGTCCCCGTCCTCACGGCGCACCGTCGGGGCGGTGGACCCGCACCGGACGCCCGACCGGGAGGAGCGGCTGGGCATCTGGGCCGAGCGCACCTTGCCGGCGCGTCTGCTGGGAGTGCCACCGGCGCGTGACCTGGCGGTGCTGCGCCGCACCCCGGCTCAGTTCTACGGCCGCAAGGTCACCTACGGCCTGGTGGGGCTGGTTCTGCCGTCGGCGTTGACCGGGTTCTTCGCGCTGGTCGGTGTGCACCTGCCGTCCGTGGTGCCCGTGGGCGGCACGCTCGCGCTGGCCGCGCTGATGTTCATGGCTCCCTCGCGCGACGTCGCGGAGGAGGCGAAGAAGGCCCGTGAGGACTGCGTGCGGGCGGTGACCGCCTACATCGAGCTGTGCGCACTGGAACGCAACAACGGGGCCGGGTCGGCCGTCGCGTTGGCCTCCGCAGCCCAGGTCGGGGACTCGTGGGTCTTCGTGCGGATCCGTGAGGAGCTGGCCCGGGCCCGGTACAACGGGCTGCCCGCGTGGGATGCGCTCAAGGAACTCTCGGACACCCTGGGCTTGCCCGAGCTCGCTGACGTCGCGGACATCATGCGCCTGGCCGGGGACGAGAACTCCGAGGTCTACCGGTCGCTGCGTGCACGCAGCGGGTCGATGCGCAGCGCCCTGCTCAGCGAGGAGCTGGCCCGGGCCAACGTCGTCGAGGAGCGCATGTGGTTGCCCGGGTCGTTCTTGGGCATGGTCTTCCTCGGCCTGCTCCTGGCGCCATCGCTGATGCGCCTGTTCTCCCTGTAGTCACGTCACCAACGAGAGGAACACACCGATGCACGCGCACATCATCGCCACCCTGATGACCCTCGGACTCGGGCTGCAGCAGCGGTACCGCACTGCCCTGGACGGCGACCGGGAGCGTGGCCTGACCACGCTGGAGATCGTGTTCTGGTCCGCCGGCCTGCTGCTGGTCGCCGGCCTGGTGTTCGCCGCGATCCAGGCGTACGTGGCCGGCAAGATCCCGGGGATCAGCTGACCGCTATGGCCATCAACCACCGTCGCCGACCGCGCCGCGCCCGGGTGTCCCTGCGGGGGGACCGGGGTGCGGTGACGGTGCAGGTCGTAGTGCTGATGCCGGCGATGTTCTTGCTGATGTTCACCGGAATGCAGGCCGCGCTGATCTACCACGGCCGCACCGTGGCGCTTGCCGCTGCTCAAGAGGGGGCGCGGGTCGCTGCGGTGATGTCGTCGACCGCCCAGGCTGGTGAGGTCGCCGCCGCGCAGTTCGTCGACTCCGCCGGCGGTCAGGACGTGCTGCGCGACGCGACGGTCACCGCGACCAGGGACGTGACCACGGCCCAGGTGACCGTCTCCGGCACGACCTTGACCGTCGTCCCGGGGTGGGTCCCGACCATCACGCAGAGCGCTGTGGCGCCCCTGGAGCAGGTGACCGGATGAGGACCCTACTGGCACGAGCGGCCAGGCGCGCACGCAGCGACGAGGGCTCGACCGTCGTCGAGGTCGTCGTCCTGGCCCCGGCCTTGATCTTGTTCATCGGGCTGATCGTTGCTGGGGGGCGGCTGGCGGTGGCTCACCAGGCAGTGGAGGCGACCGCCGCGCAGGCCGCCCGGTCGGCGTCCCTGGCCCGTACGCAGGCCGACGCGACCGGTGCCGCCCAGGCCTCGGCGGCTGCGACCTTGCAGGCCCAGGGGCTGTCGTGCCTGTCCAGCAGCGTGGAGGTCGATGCCAGCGGGTTCGCCATCCCGGCGGGCAACCCGGCATCGGTCGGCGCCACGGTGACCTGCCAGGTGAACCTGGCCGACACCGTCCCGGGGCTGCCGGGGTCGCTGACGATCAGCGCCACGGTCCGCTCACCCCTGGACACCTACCGAGAGCGGTGAGACGAGATGACCCATCTGCGCAGCCGGCTGCGTTCTCGCCTGCACGACGACCCCGAGCGAGGGTCGGTCACGATCTGGATGATCACGACGGCGCTGACGATGATCGTCCTGGTCGGGCTGGCCGTGGACCTGGGTGGTCAGGTGCTGGCCAAGCAGCGCGCCCAGGTCATCGCGTTCGAGGCCGCCCGTGCCGGTGGCCAGCAGCTGACCGGCGCTCAGGCCATCCTGGGCCAGGCCGTGACGCTTAACCCCGCCGCTGCGGTCGCGGCCGCCGACACCTACCTGGCCGGGGCACCGGACATCGCCGGCGCCGCCAGCGTGAACGGCACCGTCGTGGTCGTCGACACCACCACGACCTACACCACCATGTTCCTGGGGATCATCGGGATCTCGTCCTTGAGCGTGACCGGCCACGCCGAGGTGCAGACCGTGCGCGTCGTGCAGGGCGTGGCGCGGTGAGGCTGCGCACCCGCCTGGTCGGGTTCCTGGCGAGCATCGTCGTGCTAGCCCTCGTCGCCGTCGTCCCGGTGCTGCTGGCCGCGGTCTCGGCCGACCTGCTCGCGACCGGCCTGCCCACTCTCGACCAGCTCCGCGCGGCGTTGAGCGCACCCGACGACGGGACGCTGGTGCTGCGCGTCGTGCTCGTCGCGGCTTGGGTGGCGTGGGCCGTGCTGACGGTGAGCATCCTCGCCGAGCTGGGCGCCCGTCTGCGGGGCGTCCGCGCTCCGCACCTGCCTGGCCTGGGCGTCCCCCAGTTGGCGGCACGCCAGCTCGTGAGCGCCGCTGCGCTGCTGTTCGTCGCGCTGCCCAGCGTGTCCGGGTGGACCGCTGCCCCGGCGGTCGCCGCTCCGGTCGCGGTCGTGAGTGCCGCAGGCAGCACCACGGCGCCGGCCGCCATCGTTCCGGCCACGTCGGTCGTTCCGGCGCAGGAGGCGTCCGCGCCGCCGCTCACCTACACCGTGCAGCCTGGGGACAGCCTTTCGAGGATCGCCGCCGCCCAGCTCGGAGACGTGGACCGGTGGCCCGACATCGTCGCGGCCAACCCTGCCCTCGCGGGCAACCCCTCGCTCATCTACGCGGGCACCGAGCTCGTGCTGCCCGCGCCCGCCGCGACACCCGTCGCATCGGCCACGACCACCTACACCGTGCAGCCGGGGGACAGCCTCTCGAGGATCGCCGCCGCCCAGCTCGGCGACGCGGACCGGTGGCCGGAGATCTTCCAGGCGAGCACGACCACCGTCCAGCCCGACGGGCGACGCATCACCGACCCCGAGGCCATCGACATCGGCCAGGTCCTGACCATTCCGGTCGCTCTCACCACGCTCCCGGTCGCCGCGCCCGCCTCCGAGGCGGGCACCGCCGCTCCGGACACCACGGGCACGACCGCCCCGCCGACCGTCCTCGACGAGGCCAGCCCGTCCGCCGCAGACGGCACCGACCACGTCGAGCCCAACGACACCGCACAGGTCCAGGCGCCGCTGGCCGCGGCCGTTGCGACACCGGCGAGCGACCCCGTGCCGGCGGGCACGCGCCAGGGTCAGGACGTCGCAGACGTCGAGCCCGGGACGGCCACCGCCGGGTGGATGGTCGCTGGGCTGACCGGTGGGGGAGCGGTCCTGGCCGGCGCGCTGTACGCGCTGCTAGCCCACCGCCGCCGCGAACGGTTCCGCGCCCGCCGACCCGGGCGCACCCTGGCCGCCCCGCCAGCAGTCCTGGCGCCGGTGGAGAAGACCATCAGCGCCATCGGCGCGATCACCGCCCCGACCGTCGAGCACGTGGACACGATCCTGCGCCGACTGGCCGCGACGGCCACCGCCGGCGGGACGCGCATGGTCGACCTGGCCGCCGTCGAGCTGACCGACCGGGACGTCGTGCTGCACCTGGCGACCCCTGCACACCTGCCCGGCCCGTGGACCGGGTCCGCCGACGGCTACCACTGGCAGATCCCGGCGGGCACCGCACCGGACCAGATCGGCCCGCCGGGCGACGACCAGCCGGCGCCCTACCCGCTGCTGGCCACGATCGGGACCGGCGAGGCCGGGCAGGTGTGGCTGCTCAACCTCGAAGGACTCCAGGTCACCATCGACGGCGACCCCCTGTACGCCGCAGACCTGGCCCGGTACCTGGTCGCGGAGATCGCCTGCAACCCCTGGTCGACGGGATCGGTCGTCGACTGCGTCGGCGTCGGCACCGAGCTGGCTGGGCTCAACCCCGACCGGGTCCGCGTGCACGACACGAGTTGGGACGCCGCCGCCGACCCGATCGGCGAGGCGCTCCTCGGGGCGGTCCGCACCGTGGACCGCTGTGCCGACCTCGGCCAGAACCTCACCAGCGCCCGCGCCACGGCAGCCGGAGCGGACGCGTGGACCGCCCACCTCTTGCTCGTCGACGCCGCCACCGACCACCCCGTCCTGGACCAGCTGCTGGACCTGCTGCACGACCAGCCCGAGCGGACCGGCACCTGCGTCGTCCTCAACGGAACCCGCCCCGGCGCGACGCACGACGCCATGGCCCTGCACGTCGGCGCCGACGGGCGACTGAGCGCACCCTCGGTCGGACTGGACCTGGTCGCCGTCGGCCTGACCAGCGACGAAGCCCTCGGCTGCGCCGCCCTGCTCGCACAGGCCGAGTACGTCGAGCACATCCCCGTGGGTGCGGACGAGGACGCCACCGACGGATGGCGCTCCTGGAGCGACCACGCCGGAGCCCTTCGCCCCGAGCACACCTCACCCCGCACGAACGACACCACCACCACGGCGGACGCGACGGACCCGGCCAGCAGCCTCCTGGCCGACCAAGACGAGACCTACCTCACCGTGGCCGCCACGACCCTCGAGGACCTGGCCGTGCTGGCCCCCCGCGTGACCGACATGGTGGCGGAGCAGGTGCAGGCAGCCGACCCCACCCTCGACGACGACGTCGCCGCCTGGTTCGCGCAGGGCGGTGCCCTGCCCAAGCTCCGCCTGCTCGGCCCTGTGCGAGCCGTGACCCGCGGCAAGCCGCTCGTCAAGCGCAAGCCCTACATGACCGAGCTCCTGACGTTCATCGCACTGCACCCGCACGGTGCCACCCCGGTGGAGGTCGCCGACGCGTTCGGCATCACCACGACGAAAGTCCGCGAGTACGTGCGACTCGTGCGCGAGTGGCTGGGCACCAACCCCCGCACCGGCGAGCCGCACCTGCCCGACGCCCGCTACGGGCAGGGCGCCGTACACCGCAAGACCGCGGTGTACGAGGTGGTGGACCTGCTGGTCGACCTCGACCTGTTCCGTCGGCTGCGCGTGCGAGGACAGGCACGTGGCGCCGCGGGGATCGAGGACCTGCGCACCGCCCTGCGACTGGTCGAAGGCCGGCCCTTCGACGCGCCCGTGCAGCGGCGCGCCGGCGGCGGGTGGACCTGGCTCATCGACGGCGACCGCCTCGACGAGCACGCCGTCGTGGCCATCGTCGACGTCGCCCACCTGGTCACCACCCATGCGCTGGTGGCTGGGGACCTGCAGATGGCGCGGGTCGCCGCCGAGACCGCCGCCCTGGCCGCCCCCTTCGAGGAGATCCCGCGTCTGGACCTGGCGGCCGTCGCCGCCGCCGAGGGCAGGTCGAGTGAGGCCCGGCGCATCGTGCGCGACGAGGTCGCCAACCGCACCGACGACGACGGGGCGCCGCCTGAGCTCGCCGAGCGCACCGAGGAGATCCTCGAGCGCCACCGCGACTGGTTCGGCACGAAGGCCTCCTGAGCCGTGCCCGCGACCGACGACGTCCTGGTTCCCGTGCGCGTGCGGGACATCCCCGCGCTGGCGCTGGTCGCGGGACAGGCCATGGGTCGGCGACCCTTCGGCGTCATGCTCGCCTGGCTCTTGGCCCTCGTGGGCTGGCCGTTCTGGTCAGCGATGCTGACTATGCAGTACCGGCACCTGTGGCACGTGCGCCACCGGTCCGTGATCGCCGTCCGCCCACCCGGAGTTCGCCACTGGCCAGGCATCGGCGCCGTCCTGCTTGGCCCGGGACTGCTTGGAGCGCTCATTGGGATCTCATGGACGAGTGCCCGGCCGCTATTCTGGACCCTGATGACAGGTGTCGTCGCGGGCTTGGTCGTGAGCGGTGGCCCCTACTCAGGCAGGCTGCGGGCCGGCCCGCAGCACCAGCACCCAAGCCCACCGGTAGTCGTCTCCATGGCCGCGTCGATCCGCCGTGGTTCAGGGTTGCTGGACAAGGCCAGCACACTGATCAGCGCCCGGTTTCCCGGCGCTCCACTCGATCTCACGGCACGCGACGTCGAGCTCCTCGAGCTGTACGCCCTGCGATTCGGCGTCTACCAGGTGAGACCCGGCAAGGGCCGGATGATCGGCCACGTGTCTCCTCGATGACCGACCGTCGAACGCTGTGCCGCTCGACGTGGAACCATGAGCCTCGCCGGCGTCGGCCCTCTGCCCCCTGCAGGGACGGCGCCGGCTTCTCATGCCAGCCGCGCGGCGCGGATCGGGCCGGCGGGCCGGCGTGGCAGTCGATCTGGGCGGATCGCCGTAGAGAGCAGAAGCGATGTTGGTTATGCGTGTGATAATATTACAGCCATGACGCATGAGGAGTGGCTGCTTGGCTCCATCGGCCCGCTCTGCGAGCCCCTGTACGACGCAATCACCAACGCCAGGACCGCCGCACGCCAGCGGCATCCCGAGTTCGTCGGGGATCCTGAACTAAGGCCGGTCCTCACGCATGTCACGCGGGGCCTCGCGCTGCACGACCTCCGCGGCCGTGAGCTCAGCTCATGGAAGACCGTCCCGCGGAAGAACGCGGGTATCGAGCTGAGCGATGGTGCCCTCAGCATCCGGGTGCTTCACCAACTGTCGGATGCGTCGGCGCCGCCCCCAGGGAGCAACGAGCTGCGGCGCCGCTTCTACTCGAACCCGACGCTGAACGACGACATCTTCCCGCCTGGGCACAATCTCCTTGCCCTGTGGAGCGAGTCCCGCGGCGCACTGTCCATTCGGATCGTGCGTCCTGTCGGCACATGGGCCTACGGCACGCGCCACAAGGTGGACCTTGACTTCGTGCTACCGGCACACGCGGCGGACCTCGACTCGCTGGTCTACGAGACGACCGATGAGGACATCGTCATCGCGATCCCCGGTGAGGAGGGTGAGAGCCTTGGCGAGCGCGGCATCACGGGCTGAGCGCGTCCGCACCCTGCGTGAGATGCACGGCTGGACTCAAGCTGACCTCGCCGCCGTCACTGGACTATCCCAGCCTCTGCTGTCGAGCATCGAGAAGCTGCGACGAGACGCGACCCCGGACTCGCTGCGAGCGATCGCAGAGGCTACCGACACGCCGCTGTCGTTTTTCGAGATTGAGCCATCTAGCGTGCCGATGGACTCGTTGCACTTCCGGAAGAACAAGACCGCTCCCGTCAAGCTCACGACTCAGGTGAAGGCGTTCTTTCGCGAGGCGCACAGGGTCACCACGACTCTGCTGGATCAGGTCGCCCGCCCGATCGCACAGTTCCCGTCCGCTGACGCGCGGGCTGGCACGGTTGACATGGGCGAGGTCGAGGAGTTTGCCGACGAGACTCGGCGTGCTCTCGGGCTGGAAGGCGATGCCCCCATCCCGAACCTCACCAGGGCGCTTGAGCGGGCCGGCGCGGCGGTCTTCCGCATGACCCTCCCGGGGGTCGAGGAGGGCCGCGTCGTCGGCAAGGGCCACTACGGAGTGTCGTACTGGGGTGGTCCTGGCGAGCGCCCCGTCATCGGATACTTCCCAGGAAGCGGCGACCGGGACCGGTTCACCCTTGCCCACGAGCTGGGGCACGTAGTGCTCCACACCTACCGGACTCCGTGCGACGAGGCTGAGATGGAGGCGCACCGCTTCGCTGGAGCTCTGCTACTTCCGCGAGCTCGCGCCGCCGACCTCATAAGCGCCACCACGACTCTTAGCGAGTACGCCCGGATCAAGGCCGGCTTCGGCATCTCGATCCAGGCGATCATCATGCGCGCGTGGAACCTGGGGCTCATCGATGACGGACGTAGGACATCGCTCATGATCCAGGTCGGAGCGCGGGGGTGGCGGACACTGGAGCCGGTCGAGGTGATCCACGAGGAGCCTCAGCTGGTGACCAAGGCACTCATGGCTGTGTGGCCCGACTCGCCGTACCGCCGTGCCGCCGAGCCGCTAGCAATCCAACCTCAGATCCTGCGGTCGTTGGCCCCTGCGGTCGTGTCGCCGGGTGTCCGGACTGCGGCGACCGGCAGCGGCAACGTGGTGTCACTGGTAGCGCGGCGCTGACGCGACACGTCCGGACGCCGGTCGCGTCGATTTGGGACATCGTGCGTCGACGACGCGTTGAGACTGACCCCTAAGCGACTGGGCGGGTTCCTGTTCCTCGGGGCTTGGACGCCGCTGCTCACTACGGGGCCTTCCGCGGCGCCCGCGCTTCCAGACGCTAGTGAGTGCGCCTACGGCGCGCGTCCAGAGCGCGACTTAGGCGAGTGGGGGGACGAAGGGGGACGCGCTCCAGCGACAGCAGAACGGCAGTTCAGAGGCCTGCATAGGGACTCTGGGCCGGGGTCTGCTCGGCGGGGGGACGACTCCAAAGTCCCGCTGCAGGCCAGTTCGGGGGACGCATTGACGCCACCTTTCGACCGTGTCACCACGGCGAAAGGACTTGACGATGAGCGTTGCGGAGCACCTCGGGCTCGACGACCCCGACCGGGGGCTGCTGGCCCAGGCGCGTGCCGGCTGGCCGTCCTGGTCGCGGCTCCAGCCGCAGCTGGCGGTCGTCGCAGAGCTGGTGGACCTGCCCGCGTGGATCTTGACCGCCGACCGCGAGAAGGTCGATCAGGTTCTGCTGGAGCTGGCCCGGCTGGGTAGCCCCACGGGCGCCGACGACGCGGCCGCCGCAGGTGCTCTGTGCTGGCTGCTGCTGCCCGGCGCCTGCCTGGCCGCCAACCGCATGCGGTCCCTGACCGCGCGGATCGATGAGTGCGTGGCCGCGCAGCTGTGGCTGGAGGTGCGCGCCTTCCCCTGGCACAGGGGCCACAAGGTCGCCGCGAACGTCGTGTGGAACCTGCGCCGCGGGGTGCTGCGGGATCTGGGCATGACCGAGCCGGGCCGGGCGAGCGACCCCACCTGGGCCAGGTCCATCCCCGTGGCGCCGGATGCCGAGCTGTGGGCATTCCTCGACGCGCGGTCTCCCGTCGAGGAGCGGGCTGAGGCCGCTGATGAGCTGGCCGAGCTCGTCAGCGTGGCCCTCGCCCACGGGGCACTGGCACGGCCCGAAGTCGACCTGCTCCTACAGCTGGCGCACGAGGCGAGCCGTGCGGACGTCGCGCGCAACCGCGAGGGGCGCGCCGGGCTGTGCTCCCGGGCAGCCTCGCGTGCCGTGGCTGCTCGCCAGGGCATCTCGGAGGCCACCGTGCGCCGGCGGGCACGGCACGGCGTGCAGGTCCTGGCCCAGGTCCGCGCCGAGCTGCTCTCGGCGTGAGCACCCGGACCGCGCGTCGCGCATTAGGTGACGAGGTGATCGACGTGAGTGACGACCTGGACCTGGCGCGGCTGGTGCGCGAGGCGCACGACGAGGCGGCAGCCCTGGCAGGGCTCGAGGACAATTTCGACCGTCTGCGCCGTGCCCGCGCGGCCCAGACCGCCCTGGCCGGCCTGCCTGCCGACCAGCTGCGCGAGGCGCTGCGGCTGCGCCGTCACGACCTGAACGAGACCCGGCGATGACGACCCTCGCGCGGCCGGTAGCCGTCGAGGAGCTGCGCCGCGCGTGGCACGCGGTCCAGGACGGTGCGTTCCGGGCGGCTGCGACGGTGCCGCCCGTGCAGCGCTCGAGCGGCACCGCACCGCTGTGGGATCCGCTCGAACACGTCCTCCCGGTCGTGGGCGTCATCCCTCAGGCCGGGGCGTCCGCCCTGGCTCTGGCCGTCGCCACGGTCTGCGGCGGTCGGGTGGTGGAGTGCTGCACGGCGACAGCCTCGGGCCTGGGCTCGGCTGCGACAGCGGAGATGGGCAGTACCCCCGGTGGCTGGGTGGTCGGACGCCGTGACGGGGTCCACATCGCACGCACCAGCGCGATCCACCGGTGCGTGGACGAGGTCCCGCTCCCCGAGGACGCACTGCCCGGAACGACCGTCAGCGTGCTGGACGTCGGGTGGGATCTCGGGCAGGTCCTGACCGGCGACGGGTGGCTGAACGACGCTCTGAGGCGGGCGCCCGCCGTGCTGCTGGCGACGACGCTCACCGTCCCGGGCCTGCGCCGCCTCGAGGTCGCCGCCGACCTGCTGGGCGCTGACCGGGTGGTGGTCGCCGCCCGCGGGCCGCGTCGCTGGGCGCGCGAGCTCCGCAGCGCTGTTGGTCCCATCGTCCTGGCGCTGCACGAGAGCGACCGGTGGACGTTGGTCCCGCAGGACCGGGAGCTGGCCCGGCGAGGGCTGGACTCAGCGCCGCTGCCGCGGCCCCTGCTGGCAGCCGCACAAGACCTCTGGCGTCGCTGCGACGCCGTCGGAAACCAAACGAAGGAGCCCTCATGAAGCACGCCCTTGCTCAGCACGTCGCCACGATCCTGCCGACCGTGTGCCCGATCGCGCCGCCCGGTGCGCAGACCTACGCCGACCAGATCGTCGGGTATGTCATGTGGGGAGTCATCGCCCTGTTCGCCGTCGGCGTCATCGTGGGGGTCGGCGCGATCGTCGGGGGCCGGGTGTTCTCCATGCCGCACGCGTCCAAGGCCGGGATCGTCTCGGTGGTCGTCGTGTTCATCGCCGCGGTGTCCTACATGGTCCTGCCGGGCATGATCGCCGGCGTCACCGGCTCCGGGTGCGTGTGAACGATGGTCGAGACCACCACGACCGGAGGCTGGAGCCGGCGCCGGCTGCTGGGGATGGTAGCCGCCGTGATGGTGGCGGCTGTGGCGGTGGTGACCGGGCTCGGGTACGCCGTTCACGCCGCGGTCACCTCCACGGCTGAGCAGCACTCCGACACGTTGGGCGCGGCGACGCCCGCGCTGGCCGTGGCTGTCGAGCTGCCCGCCGGCACGGCTCGCCGGGACGCGATCGCGGCCGCGCCCATGCTGGCCGTCTCGCGGGCCGACTCCCGCAGCGGTGAACCTACGGCCCGGACGGCTCTGACGATCGCGGTGCCGTCCGCCACCGTGCTCGGAGCGGCCGAGGTCCCCACCGGCTTTCCGCACACCCAGGAGGGAGCCACCGGTCAGCTGGCCGCGATTACCAGCACCGTCCTGCAGGGCATGTCGATGGACACCGTGCGAGCGGTGCACGAGCAGTGGACCCTGCCCGGAGCGCCCGCCATCGAGGACTGGGAGCTGACCGCCCACGTCCAAGCCTTCTTGACCAGCGCCGCTGGCGCCTACGCCGACGACCCGTTGACATCCGTGATCACCACACCGGTTGGCGCCCAGGTCAAAGGGATCGACGGCGAGGACTGGGTGCTCGCCTGCGTGCTGCTGGACGTCACCGTCAGTGTGATTACCCAGGCACAAGCCGCCTACGGGCACTGCGAACGGATGCAGTGGGACGCCGACCGGTGGGTCATCGGCCCAGGGCTCGCCCCTGCGTCCGCCCCGTCCACATGGCCCGGGACCGATCTGGCGATCGACGCAGGTTGGCGGACCTGGACCACGACATCGGCGCAGGGGTGAGGGCGATGGACTGGTGGGAGTACCTGGACCCGTTCGCCGCCCTCGGCGACGCGGCCGCCTCCGTCGTCGCCGACGGCTGGACCGTGGCGATGCTCGGCCTGTGGAACGCGGGGTTGTGGCTGCTGCGGCTCGTCTTGACCATCGAAGACGCGTTCCTGGTCCCCGACATCAGCGCCGCCGGACCGATGGCCGACATCTACGCCATCACCTTCTGGATCGCCGGAGCGGTCGTCTTGATCTTCGTCATGATCCAGATCGGGATCACCGCGCTGCGCCGCGACGGGCAGAGCCTGGGCCGGGTCCTGATCGGTGCCGCGCAGTTCGGGGCGGTGTGGGTGGCCTGGATCGCCCTGGCCGTCGCGATCCTCGCGGCCGCCGGCGGTCTGACCACGGCCCTGATGCAGTCGTTGCTCGGAGTGAACGCGATGTCCGCGTGGCAGCCCTGGACCGGGTTCTCCACCTCCGACATCACCGACGGCACGATCGCCACTGTCCTGGGGGTGATGGGTCTGTTCCTGGTGTTCGCCGCCGTCGCCCACCTGCTGGTGATGCTGGCCCGCGCGGCGTCCTTGATGGTGCTGGCCGCGACCACGCCCATCTCGGCGTCCGGTCTGGTCTGGGACGGCGGGCGCGGGTGGTTCTGGAAGACGCTGCGATGGTTCATCGCGGCCGCGTTCACTCCGGTCCTGATGGTGCTCGTCCTAGGGCTGGGGGTGAAGGTCACCACCGGTGTCGCGCTCGGGCTGACCGACTCGCTGCAGACCGCGATCGGGACGGCGGTCCCCGGCGTGATCTTGATCTTCGTGGGTAGCTTCGCCCCGCTGGCCCTGTTCAAGCTGCTCGCGTTCGTCGACCCCGGCACGAGCTCCGGTGCGGCGATGCGCGCCGGCCTGGCGGCGCAGGGCGGCGTGCAAGGTCTGTTCAACGGCCAGCCGACCGCGGGCACCTCCGATGCCGCATCCACGGCCGACAGCAGCGGGCAGTCCGGCGGTGAAGCTGCCACCGAGGCGGCCACCAACGACAGGTTCGCCAAGTCGGCCGGTGGGTTCCTCGGCGCGATGGGCGCCGTCGGGCAGGCTGCCGCCACTGGATGGGGGATCGCCCAGAGCGTCGGCAGCACCAGCGCTGCGCTCGGTGCCGACATGACCAACCAGATGGGCGTGGGGCACAACACCTACGTCCCGGACTTCTCCGGCAGCCGGTCCTCGCGTCCGACGAACCAGTCCCGTGACGGGGACACCCCGGACGTCAACGGGTCCGGACCGGACCAGGGCGGCGCCCCCACGACTCCCGGTGGCGGACCCAGCTCCGCCGTACCGAGCACGCCCACGGCTGGATCGGCCGGCGGCGCTGGTGCCGGCGCCCCGGGAGGTGCCGCAGCCGGTGGTGGTGGTGCGGCCGCCGGCGGGGTCGAAGCAGCCGCGATCGTCGCGCTCTGAGGAAGGAAGAACACCGTGAGCCAGGTCTACAACGAGTACAGCAGGGCACGCATCGGGTGGTTCCCGTTCGGGCTGACCGGCTGGCAGGCGGCGATCCTGGCCGGGTGCGTCCTGCCCGTGCTGTGGGCGCTGACCCGCCAGGCGTGGGCCTCGGCGGCAGCGTTCGGGCTGCTGGCCGTGCTGGTCGCCGTCGTCACCGTCGTGCCCGTGCGGGGACGCTCAGCCATCGGGTGGCTGCTGGCCAGCACGGCTTTCGCCGTCGGTGGTCTGGCCCGCTGGACGACCTTCCGCTCGCGCGCAGCCCGCGGCACCGGCCCGCACGACGTCGGGCCGGCCGGCGACGGGGTGGACCTGCCCGGCGTGCTGGCAGGCATCGAGATCCACGAGGGACCTCCGGTCGGGCTGCACGGCGCGCGCGTCGCGGTGATCCAGGACCACGCAGCACGGACCTGGGCCGCGACCGCGTCCCTGGTGCACCCGGGCCTGGCCATGCGCGGCCCCGACGAGCGGACCCGGATGGCCAAGGGGCTGGCCGAGCTGCTGGACCAGGCGGCGCGCACCGAACTCATCGACGAGGTCCTGCTGATGGTGCGCACCGTCCCCGAGGACGGCGCCGAGCGGGACGACTGGATCCGCCGCCACCGCCACCGCGACAGTCCGACCCAGGTCCGGCAGATCAACGACGACCTGCAGCGCGTGCTCACCCTCGCCTCGGTGCGCACCGAGGCGTACGTGACGATCGTGGTCCCCGAGACCCGGATCGCGAAGGCCGCCCGCGAGTCCGGACGCGGGGTCGAGGGCCGAGCGCGGGTGCTGTACGCGCTGATGGCCGAGGTCGAGGCCCAGCTCAAGGGCGGCATGGGCGCGACCACGGTCACCTGGCTGACCAGCCCCGAGCTCGCGGTGGCCTGCCGCACCGGATTCGCACCCGGCGACCGTGCCGGCATCGTCGACGCGTTGCTGGCCGCGCAGACCAACCCGGACGTGAACAGCGATGTCCCCTGGTCGATGGCCGGGCCCAGTGGTGCAGACGTCGTCGCGCGCCACTACAGCCACGACGCGTGGAACTCGATCAGCGCCACGATCAGGCTCCCGATCAAGGGCGCGGTCCTGGGCGCGCTTGCTCCGGTGCTCACCCCGACCGAGCCGGGGGAGCGGCGCAGCTTCCTGGTCGCGTTCCCGATCCTGTCGCAGTCCGCAGCGTCCCGGCAGACCGCGTCGCGGGAGTGGGCGGCGGACATGGGGCAGGGTCTGCGCGAGCGGGCCAAGATGCGAACCACCACCAAGGTCCGTGACGCCGCCGCGCAGGTCCGGGCGCTGGAGGCCAAGCAGGCCCGGGGGAGCGCGGTGACCCGCCCCTACGCGGTGTGCACCGTGACCGTGCCCAAGACGGTGCGCGCCGCCGAGTACGGCCGGCGCCTGGACGCCTCGATCCGCCGTGCCGGGTTCGCCCCGCTGCGCCTGGATGTGGCGCATGACGTGGCGTTCGCCGCCTCCGTGGTCCCCCTCGGCGTGAGCCTGACCCGCAAGGGGGACGCATGAACGCGCGCACCGGTGCCGGCCGGGACCTGTCCACCCTGCTGGCCGACTTCGGCCATGACCTGCCCCAGATCCCGACCCTGCCGGCACCGCCCAGGCCCGAGCGGTTGTTCCGGCACGTCGGCCGTCGTGGCGAACGTCGCCGAGGACGAGGCTGGGCACCCGCGGGCGCTCCGGTCGTGCCGTTCCAGATGACCTCCGACCAGGCCGGTGCATTGTGGCCGTTCATCGCCGGCCCCGGGTTGCCGCACACCGGCGCCCAGATCGGCGCCGACACCATGTCCGGCACCGCGTTCTACGCCGACCCGATCGGCTGGGTGCTGCGCGACGACATCCCGGTCACCAACGCCAACGTCATCACCATGGGCAAGCCCGGCACCGGCAAGTCCGCCA
>WOYI011164482.1_pt1 | contig 15077 bp, 12 predicted proteins | sample 6423411 | NCBI WGS metagenome assembly WOYI01 (sample SAMN13441803, study PRJNA592873) | oil field metagenome | biome: oil field; feature: oil-well bore; material: oil-contaminated soil; isolation source: oil-contaminated soil from oil-well borehole | place: Germany: Wietze | collected 2016-10-18 ...
ATGAAAATCTTCCCCTTTTTATTTTAGCCATTAGCTTGTTTAAAAACGATTTTTGGCTTACCTCCACGAATAATCAACCAAAATGCAAAACCAATTTCGCCAAAGGCCATTGGTAAACTAAGTATCGTTTCTACAGCTATTACTTGATTTTCAAATTCAGGAAGAAGTAATTTGGAACTATAAATAATAACGTAGGAAACCGCAGCAAAAACCAATACTATTCCCCAGAAATTGTGAATGCGTTTTGACTTTAGCACAAGAGCTCCCAATAGGAAAAGGTGAAATCCAAAAATTATAAGACCAAGCGACCACGTGTTTTCAAAATTATGTAGGTAGGACATAACTATATTTACACTTTCTGTTCCATTAACCTGAATGAGATAATAGATGGCAGCACCTAATATGGCTGAGTAAATTATCCTTGTTGCTGCTGTAAATAGTGAAAGTCGGCGATTCTCGTTTCTGAAAAAAACATAAAGTGCCCAGGCCACAACTACATCGCATAAAAGAATAAATATCCAACCCAAAATTTCTAATGTAAAAAGAAATTGATGAGATTCCAGATTATTTAATGTCGCCTCTGAATTACCCGGTACTACAAGTGTATTGTGAATATAACCGTAGGTGAATCCGGCTGCAACTGCCATTACTAATAATGCGATACCAGCTACTAATGCAGATTTTCTAGTGGGTTTCATTTCAATTGATTTTAAGATTGAACAATAATTAAGTAATAAGAATGAATAAATGTCGTAATCTTTCTTACTACTTATTTTTCCCTTCTCAAGATTTTTACAATACGCTTATATTCAATTTCTGATAAATTCCAGGTGTATCCGCCACTTGTATTTACAAACTGAATAATAACCGCATCAATGTCTTTGTGATAACGGGCAATACTTGAGTATCCAGGCAATAATCCGGTATGTCCATATTCATAAATCGATGAATAAATTGCCTGTTCATTATCATTTAGCAAAGAACCATCGTTTAATGCCCGCAAGAATTTGCCAACATCCTCTGCTGTTGCCACCATTGAACCCGCAGGGCTAGTGAAATCATTATACTTCAAATCACCTTCGTAGCCTACTGTATATCCACTCATCACATCATCAGCATTTACTTCACTAAGCAAACCGTAGGTATTGTTCAGCCCGAGCGGCATCAATATTTCCCTCTTAATATATTGATGAAAGCTATATCCCAATGTTTTATCAAGGATCTCGCCTATCAACAAGTAATTCGTATTTGAGTACCTGTATTTTTTATCAGGTTCAAAATCAGCAGGGTTATCCTGTACCAACTCAAGATTTTCTTCATTAGTTTTCGGTGGGTGTTCCCAATAGCCTGGGGTGTCGGTAAAATTGGGAATGCCGCTTCGGTGTTGCACCAACATTCTCAAGGTAATTTTATCAGCATAAGCAATCCCTCCCACAAGTTCGGGTAAGTAATCAGCGAGTGTTTTATCTAAAGACAAACGTCCTTCATTTACCAATTTAGCGACAGCTACAGCAACATATAACTTACTGATGCTGGCAATTTTGAACAAGGCATGAGGATCGGCAGGAATCTTTTTCTCCCTGTTTTTCCAGCCAGCAGCATAAAATGCCGGTGGTTTCCCGGTTTGGTCCACGTAAACAATCATTCCATCCAATCCATAACCAATGGCTTCATCTACTTGTTCCTGAACAGTAGCAGGGAGTGGCATTATCCAAGCCTTTACCAAAATCCACGGAACAAATGCCAAAGAGCTTAAACTTGCCATTATAAGAACTATTCTGAGTATTCGTTTTGTATGTTTCTTTTTCATTATCTCAAGTTTTTGGGGATGATGCACTTTCAAACTATATTTATAACAGCCACTCTTCAACTTTGTTGAGTGCCGGTTAGCGCATTCCCTCTCGCATGAGGCGAGAAGGGATTAGCGAACAAAACACTAAAAAAGTACTTAATAGAATCCCAGCTGCCAGGAGTTCCAATAGCCATTTTAGAGCAAAAAAAGGTCTTACTTTAATTATTGCAACATCATAGCAATAACCGGGCGGGCCATTTCTACTTCTTTCATATCAAGTTTTAACCCAATCGGTTCTAATTGCTTCTTGATCATTTCATAAACGGGTTTCATATCAGAAAATGGCACAATAACAGATTGTCTGGCAGTTGCTGTGTGATTATTTTTTATGCTTTTGTCGGCACCGGCATCAATGAGCATCTGCACAATTTCAATACGGCAAAAGAATGCTGCCGAATGTAAGGCAGTCGATCCTTCGTTATTTTTAATGTCCAAATCTGCATTGGCATCAATTAATGCTTTGGCAATAGCTGTTTGTCCGAAAGTTGCAGCAGTAATTAAAGGAGTTGAGCCACTCATTTGATCTTTCATATCGATATCGGTTCCTGCTTCAATGTGCTGTTTAACCACTTCGAGGTTGCCGGATACTACCGCTGATAGTAGGTCCATTTTTGGCGTTTCTGTTTTTGACTTTGTTTCCGACTTTGTGTTATCCCCGCCGCCTGATTGAGCGCATGCTGTTAATTGTAAAAGGATAACAAATGCAAAGCTCAATAACATTTTAAAAGAATTAATTTTTACTTGTTTCATGATTTTAAATTTTAATATTTGACTTTAGAAAATTGTTATACAAAGATGAAGTATTAGCGAATGCAGGGCCTAACAGGTATGCAGCGAAAAGTGATAAGTTTGAGTTAAGCATAAAAAGTATGAAGCACAAATAACACATTTGAAGCACGAGGTCTATTTACTCGCTCTTAGAACTGCCTGATTCTGTCCATTTGCATAAATTTTTCTACTTTCGTTATATTTAGAAAAAGCATGTCGAACACATCAGATATCCATTCAGATTTTATTGAAAAGGCAGAGGCAACTATTTTGGAGAACATCACGAATGAACAATTCGGAGTTTCAGAACTTGCCGAACTTATGAACATGAGCCGTTCCAGTTTACTCCGAAAAATTAAAACGCACACAAAACTTTCTGCCAATCAATATATTCGCCAGGTTCGACTTACAAAAGGGCTGGAGATGCTTCAGCAAACCGCATCGACTGTTGCCGAGATTTCATACCAGGTTGGTTTTGGAAACACCTCTTACTTTATAAAATGCTTTCGGGAACAGTATGGATATTCACCGGGCGAGGTAAGAAAAGGAATAGTCCCCGATAAAAATGAAGTTGCTCAGGTTAATGGTTCTAATAAATACCGATGGCACATTACAACTGCCCTGGCGCTAATTGTAATTATTGTAGCAGTTTTGCTTCTTCGAAAAGAAAGTCCGAATTCTAACGACATTGAAAAATCAATTGCTGTATTGCCTTTCATAAACGAAAGCAGCGATTCATTGAACCTGTATTTTGTTAACGGGCTTATGGAAACTACCTTGAACAATCTGCAGAAGATTGAAGACTTGCGCGTTATCAGCAGAACCTCTGTTGAGCAGTATCGAAATACAAATAAAAGTGTTCCTGAAATTGCTAAAGAACTCAATGTAAATTACCTGGTTGAGGGTAGCGGCCAGCGCTTTGGAGATCAGGTTAAGCTCAATATCCAGTTGATTGAAGCTTCAAGCGACAGACCAGTTTGGGGAGAACAATATAATCGTGAAGTGGAAGATGTATTTGCACTTCAGAACGAAGTGGCGCGGAAAATAGCAGATGCAATTAAGGCAACAATAAGGCCTTCTGAAATGGATCAGATTGAGAAAAAACCTACTGAAAACCTCTTAGCATACGATTATTACCTACAGGCACTTGTTCCTTACAACACCGGAACAAAGGAAGGTTTGACAGCAGCCATTTCACTATTTAAAAAAGCAATAGAGCATGATCCGCAATTTGCGTTGGCTTATGCCTATCTGGCTTTTTCATATTACAATATCGACCAATTCCAGAATCAAAAACAATATACCGAGCAAATTAACAACAACGCAGATAAGGCTTTGTTATACAATCCTAAATCGGCCGAAAGTCTTATGGCAAAGGCACTGTATTACATGCAAATTAAGGAATACAGATTAGCGCTGCCCCATCTCGAGAAAGCGCTGGAATACAATCCTAACTCATCCCCTGTAGTTCAAATGCTGGCGAGTTTATATTCCAATGAAATTCCAAATACAGAAAAATATCTGACCTATGCATTAAAAGGGATCCAACTTGATATTGCTGCTTATGATTCTGTTTCCAAAAGCTATATTTATTTAAACCTAAGTAATGCGCTCATCCAAAACGGTTTTGTGGAAGAAGCGACCACATCTATTAACAAGTCGCTGGATTACAATCCCAGGAATTATTATTCGCCCATATTAAAAGCATATATCCTGTTTGCCAAAGACGGGAATATTAAGCAAACCCAAAAACTATTGATGAAAGAATGGGATAAGGATACTACCCGTTTGGACATTTTGCAGGAAGTGGCAAAATTTTATTATTACGAAGAAGAATATGACAGTGCCTTTTATTTTTATAAAAAATTTGTAAATACCAGGGATAGATACGGTTTGGATATTTATCCCCAGGAAGACCTGAAAATTGCCATAGTATATGAAAAGAAGGGATTGAATACACAGGCAACAAAATTTTTCGATGCTTATGCTGAATATTGCGAAAAGGACCAATCCATATACAAAAGCGCCAGCCTGGCGGTAAAGTTCGTTTATGAAGGGAAATACGACAAGGCTATTGAACAATTTAAAATTTTCGCAACACAAGATAATTATCAGTACTGGATTTTGCTTTTCATGAAAAAAGATCCGCTGCTAAAACCATTAAAAAGCGATCCGGAGTTTACTGAGATTCTACAAAAGATCGAAGACCGGTTCTGGGAAAAACAAAATAACCTGAAAAAATTATTAGAAAATAAGGGTCTGATTTAGCCTGCGAAAATCGACAATTATAAGGAAGTCGAACAACATTGCTTTCAGATCGGGATCGGTAACAGATCTTTTAAACTTCCTGTAAAAATTCTGCTTTGGGAGAATATCGGCAATAATTTACTGAAGGTATTTTTTTACGGATTCAATCAATACATCTTTTTTAATTGGTTTGGTTAAATACCCGATAAATCCTAATTCTTTAAATTTAAACCCGTTTTCTTCTTCAGCAAAAGCTGAAAGCGCCAACACTTTTGCCGTTGGATCGATTTCCAAAATCCTTTTGGTTGCCTCTACGCCGTTTAAGCCCGGCATACGCAGGTCCATTAATAGCAGGCAAACATCACGATTCTCTTCAAACAATCGGATGGCTTCAAGGCCATCTCTGGCAAATAACAGGTTATCGCTTATTTCACGTAAATGATAATAAATTAAACGCTGATTGATGCTGTCGTCTTCAGCAACGATTATCTTCCCTTCTTTTATTTGGGTCTTATCGTTATTCATACTCAATTAGGTTAACAGTTTTTAAAGTTTGGTTTCTGTTTCGAGAACGATTGGATAACTAAATATAAGCTTTTTTGAGCCATTGGGAAGGATATTTCGGGAAATAAACCAATTTATTTATTTTTACAGACGTCACTCTCTGTTTTTAAAGTTAAAGTTGAAGCAAATGAAAATTGTAATACTGGACGGCCACACACTGAACCCGGGAGATCTCAGTTGGGATTGGATTAACGAGTTGGGAACCTGTACGGTTTATGAGCGCACCCCCGCAGAATTAACGATTGAAAGAGCCAAGAATGCTACAGCTGTTTTTACAAATAAGGTTGTTCTTGATGCCGAAACACTGGCTCAACTTCCCGAGTTGAAGTTTATCGGTGTTTTGGCAACCGGATTTAATGTAGTGGATATTGGGGCTGCACGCAAAGCAGGTATAGTGGTTTGCAATATCCCTTCGTACAGCACCAACTCAGTGGCGCAAATGGTATTTGCTCACATCCTGCATTTTACACAACACGTTGCCAAACACGCTGCTTCGGTATCAAATGGCGACTGGGCCCAAAGTATCGATTTTAGCTACTGGCTTACTCCGCAAATGGAACTTGCCGGCAAAACCATCGGTATTATTGGGTTTGGGCAAATCGGGCAGGCTGTGGCCAGGATAGCACTTGCGCTGAACATGAAAGTGATTTTTAACAACCGAAGCATAAAAACCACCGATCTTAACGCCCTGCAAGTGGACCTCGACATACTCTTATCCGAAAGTGATTTTATAAGTATCAATTGTCCTTTAACCGAAGAGAACAAAGGGTTTATCAACCAAAACTCGATTGGGAAAATGAAGAAAACGGCATTCCTGATCAACACGGGAAGAGGTCCGTTGGTGAATGAACAGGATCTGGCAGATGCCTTGAACCTGGGTATAATTGCGGGTGCCGGATTGGATGTACTTTCGGTAGAACCTGCCACAAGCGACAATCCGCTACCAAAAGCCAGAAATTGTTTTATAACTCCGCATATTGCCTGGGCAACCCTTGAAGCCCGTCAGCGACTTATGAAAATTGCCGGCGATAATTTACAGGCTTTTATCGATGGAAAACCGATAAATGTGGTTAGCTGATTTTGCAATAAAGTTAATTATTTTACTTCCGGTATTGACTGATTAACAGTATACTACTAAAAATAGTTAAGAATACAACATCCTGCCAAACTTATTATATCCCTACGAAACATTTCATAGATTTGTGCGTTCTATCATTAGTTCAACAAAGGAGTAAATGGTATTTAAAATTTTGCACATTATCGTGCTGGCATCAGTTAAGTATATTCTGACCCTCCCTTATGCAATGCTAATAGGGGTTGAGTATAAATACGCGATTCTTTCTGTTTTAGCGGGTGGGATCGGAGGTTTTCTTTTATTCTTTTACCTGAGCAAACCTTTGAACAAAACCATCGCCAGAATGTGGCCCCACATTTGCAAACGGATCCCAACCTATTTCAAAAACAGGGTTCAACTATTTTGTAACCAAAACATTAATAAAACAGGGAAACGTTTTACACGCAAAAACCGCTTTATGGTGCGTGTGAAAACTTCCTACGGATTGTGGGGTATTGTTATTGCAACTCCGGTAATTCTTACCATCCCTATAGGCGCATTTCTGGCCAACAAATATTATGGCCGGCGTAAGCATGTGGTCAAGTACATGATTATATCGATTGTAAGCTGGGGAGTGGTTTTGTCAGGGATAATCCATTTATTTCCAAAGGTATTTTTTTAGAATCTCCCGGTTCATAGGATGCATAATCATATCTTTATCAGCTGCCGAAAGGCCTGGTCCAAGCAGATTTGTAAAGCTTACCCATTTTACAGCCACATGATCGTTTAGACTGAGTTTGCCATCCAATATCTCTCAAATAAACCGGGAAAGGCGGATTTGTTTGAACCCTTAATCAAATTCCACCGGAACCATTTCGTGTTACAACCCGGCTAGTGTTTTTACCTTCTTCCAAACACCGTCATCTACCGGAATTCCAAGGTTAATATTCTCTTTTCGCTTTTTCAGCGATTGTTCTCCAGGGTAAAATATTTCCCCGTTTTCGATTACAGGATCAGAAGATTTGAGTTGAGAGATTGTTTCAGAAAGAATATCGTCAATAAAATTTTGTGAATTAATTTTTGCTGGATCAATAGCAATAAAAACCTGATTACAGCTGCCACAACTGCCAAATCCGGCTTTATCAATTCCGGCTGTTGAAAGTCCGTTACTCAACAGAGCCGAAATAATATCGAGCAAAACGGCGAATCCGGATCCTTTCCAATACCCGGTGGGTAAAATCCGCATCGTTTCTTCAATTGGCCCCGGCATATCGGTCAGATTTCCTTCCCTGTCAAATCCACCCGGGAATGGCAGTCGTTCATTTTTTAAACGGGTGACTTGTATTTTTCCGTATGAATATTGCGACATAGCCATGTCCAGGACAATATGACCTTCTTTTCGGGGAACTGCCATTACAAAGGGATTGTTCCCAACGCCAATACTTTTTGCACCCCATGCCGGCATGCACGATTCGGTATTCGTCCAGCAAATAGCAATCTTATCTTTGTCGGCCGCCTGCCAGCCATAAGTACCGCCTCTCATCCAATGTGTGGTATTATTAAGCGCGACCAAACCGAAAGTAGACTCCCTTGCAATTTCACACGCACGGTCCATCGCGAACCGGGCGTTTAAAATTCCCGGGCCAAGGTTCCCATTGTATAATTCGAATGAACCAAGATTTTTTTCCAATACTGGGCCAGCATGAACATTTACCCAGCCTTTGCGAACATATTCGACAAATTTCTCCACCCGGTTCAACCCGTGCGAATACACTCCGTCGCAGCTCGATTCGGTATGGATTTGAGCACAGGTTTCTGCTCTATCAGAAGGCATTCCGACTTTTACAAATGCTTGTTGAATGGTTGTCTGCATTTCATTGAAGCTTATCCTTGTCATTTCACCAATTTTTTGAATTCAATCAAAGTTAACCGAATATTTCTCAAAGAAATAGCTGGCTGAAGATAACTGGCGAAGAACTTATTAAGGTACTTTTAATATTGAATTGAATAAAGAATATTTCGAAAAGATAAAATCAAATTTTGACATTCTGTCTTCTCCAGAAACTGCAAATTACCGCTAAACAGCCTTTTGTATGGCTTCTGCGTTGGGTATCAAATTCTTTTCTTACTTTTGCAGGCTTACTTTAAAACAGAATGGTAGAGACTGATTATCTGACACATACATTGGGCAACGGAATCCGGGTCATTCACCAGCGAACCGATTCGCCGGTGGCCCATCTGGGGGTTCTTATCAACGCCGGTTCCCGCGACGAAAAAGAGGAAGAACATGGCCTGGCTCATTTCATCGAACACTCGGTTTTTAAAGGCACAAATAAACGTAAAGCTTTTCACGTGCTGAGCCGGATCGAGGGAGTGGGTGGAGAATTGAACGCTTACACAACCAAGGAAGAAACAGTTTTATATGCTACTTTTCTGACCGAATATTACGATCGTACGGCTGATTTGTTATCCGACATTCTGTTCAACAGCGTTTATCCCGAAAAAGAACTTAAACGCGAAAAAGAGGTAATTGTCGAGGAAATAAACTCATACAAGGATTCACCTTCGGAACTGATTTTTGACGAGTTTGACGAGCTGGTTTTTGATGGCCATCCCATTGCACGAAATATTCTTGGAACCAGTAAAAACCTTCGGAAATTTACCCGTGAATCCATTTTTAAGTTTATCGAAAACAATTACCACACCGACCAAATGGTGATCAGCTCGGTGGGAAACATCGATTTTGGCATCTTGGTAAAAATGTTGGTCAAATATTTCGGACATGTTCCTGAAAAGCTTCGTCAAAATTCACGGCTTCGTTTCGAAGGTTATGTGCCCAACGAAAGGACAGTTCAAAAAGATACGTTTCAATCGCATTGTGTAATTGGAAATACGGCTTTCGATATTACACACCCTCAGCGTATTGTAATGGTTCTGCTCAATAATATCCTAGGTGGACAGGCGCTTAATTCGAGGCTGAACCTCGCACTTCGCGAGCGGCGTGGAATGGCGTACAACGTTGAATCGAGCTACACGTCTTATTCCGACACCGGGCTGTTTAATGTTTATTTTGGAACCGATCGCGAAAACCTTGAAAAAGCCCGTGCACTTGTCCAGAAAGAATTTGATTTGTTCCGAAACACAAAACTGGGCGCGCTGCAACTTAGCCGGGCCAAAAAGCAGTTGATCGGGCAAATTGCGGTTTCTACCGAGAGCCGCGAAGATTTGATGCTGACCATTGGGAAAAGTTACCTGCTGTACGATAAAGTAGATCCTTTGCGCGTTGTCTTCCAAAAAATTGAAGAGATTAGCGCTGAACAATTGCTTGAGGTCGCCAACTTGGTTCTCGATAAAAATCGGATGAGTACGCTGGTTTATATATAAAATGCCGGCCTGTAGCTCAAGGCTCAAAGCTTTAAAAAATGAATCGTTTAAACGAAATACACCAATACATTCTGTCTCACATCGATGAGGAAGATCCTGTACTGACCGAACTCGACCGGGAAACAAACCTGAAGGTATTGGGGGCGCGAATGATTTCGGGGCATTTGCAAGGACAGGTGCTATCCATGATTTCAAAAATGATTCAACCCAAATATATTCTTGAACTGGGAACTTTTACCGGCTATTCAGCCATTTGTTTGGCCAAAGGGTTAAAGCCCGGTGGCAAATTGGTTACCATTGAAGTAGATGACGAACTTGAAACATTGGCTAAAAAATATTTCGAAAAGGCAGAAATTTCTGAATCGGTTGATCTACGAATCGGTTCGGCGCTTGAAATCATTCCAACGCTAACGGAAACGTTCGACCTGGTTTTTATTGACGCCGACAAACGCGAATATCTTCAGTATTACAATTTGCTGATCGATCGTCTTCAAAGTGGAGCGTTTCTTATTGCCGACAACACTTTGTGGAGCGGAAAAGTATTGGGCGAACCCAAAGCCGACGATTTTCAAACCAAAGGTATTCTCGAATTTAATACGATGCTCAGAAACGACAATCGCGTAGAGAAAGTGATCCTTCCGCTACGCGATGGCATGACTCTTATTCGTAAGAAATAGCTTATTCCGTTTTTTTCTTAACCACAAAACGCTTGTTTTGGGGCCCTTTAGTCTGACTCTCCGGCTTACGCTGGTTCGAGTTTTTTCTTGCTTCGGCTTGCTGGCGGGGACCTTTATTATTTCTACGGCCCCTGATTTTGTTTCGGGTGTTCTTCTTGTCGAAACGATCAAGTTCACCATCGAGGGTCACCTCCATTTGGTTGTCTTCTTTTACTTTCTTGCCCAGCAAATCAATTTCAGGTCTGATCCCCCGTTTATTTTGCTGAATAATATCTTTTACCTGTTTAACAGATAGGTTAAAAGTATTCCCGATATTTCCTTCGAGCGAGTACCAGATTTCTTTTTTCAGATAATCGGTTTTGAAGGGTTTGGCAACTCCTTTGGCCAACTCCAAATCGAGCAATTCACGTGGGAATTCGCTACCGGCTTCAATGTAGGTATCAAGTTCGTACATCAGGCAACATTTGAGTTTTCCACAGGCGCCTGCCATTTTTTGGGCCGATGGCGAGAGTCCTTGTTTTAAGGCGGCGTCCGACGAAATACTTGAGAAATCGGTACGCCAGCTCGAGCAACACAATTCGCGCCCGCACGATCCTATTCCGCCAATCAACCCGGCTTCTTGCCGGGCCCCGATTTGCTTCATTTCGATCTTGATCCGGAAATCGTGTGCATACACTCTGATCAGCTCACGAAAATCCACCCGTCCTTCGGCAATGTAATAAAAGATCGCTTTTTTCCCGTCGCCGCGGTATTCCACATCCCCGATTTTCATATCCAAACCCAGGTCGGCAGCCGCCTGCCGGGCTTTGATCATGGTTTCCTTTTCCAAACCGCGGGCTTCGAGCAATTTCTTGATATCGTTTTCGGTGGCCTTTCGGTAAACCGGGTTAAGCGTGTATCTCGACGGGTTTTTGATTTTCAGTTTAAACTGTTTCTCAGCCAGGTATCCGGTGAGTGTAATTTCACCCACATCATGACCCGGCGAGGTGGCTACAACCACTTTGTCGCCACGTTTGAGCGGCAGTTTATCAAGATTTCGAAAATATTCTTTTCGGGTCGATTTAAACTTAACTTCAACAATATCCGATGTATCTGAAGTGTCCGGCAGATCGCTTAGCCAGTCATATCCTGCGACAGTATTTGTCGAATTATTGAACGAACATCCTGTACAACTCATTCTTCTCCACTTAAATAATTCTCCGCAAATATCAAAAAAAAAGATTTAATTATCGTATTTTGAATGAATCTAAATTAAAACTTATCGTACGAACTTTAGTGAAATGATGTCTCAAATCAATTTTTGGGCAGTATTGGTGGCCGCGTTGGCCTCTTTTATTGTGGGCTGGATGTCATGTTTATTGGTGTTGAAGCCGATATGGGCTTTGGTATTTTTGCCGGGATCATGATCGCACTTTTCTGGATTGGGACCAGCCGGTTGAAGGATGTGTTGTACGAACGACAACCGTTTAAACTTTACCTGACTAACCTGGGGTACAACCTGTTGATCTACACCATAATGGGTGCAGTTTTGGGTTCGTGGCATTAAAAAAATGAAACGAAACACAGGAAAGCAGGATCCTCAGGTGTTCTGCGTTTTTATTTCAAAAAAAATGTTAGAATAACAGAGTTTGAGCTTCACTTCGTATTTCTTTTTCCTGATCCGGCGCCTTGGTCTTCACTTATTTGGCGGTGTTGAAAAAAATGTATGAACAATTGGGTGCTAAATTTCCTTTCCGTAGCTAAACGTTTATCTTTGTTTTTCCGAAAAATAAGGCAGGGTTGAGCGAAACAAAAAAATACGTAGAAACACCTTTGATGAAGCAGTATTATGCGATCAAAGACAAGCATCCTGAAGCAGTTTTGTTGTTCAGGGTTGGCGATTTTTACGAAACCTTTGGTGACGATGCCATCAAAACAGCCGAGATTTTGGGAATTACGCTAACGCGCCGCGCAAATGGCGCTGCCAGTTATGTCGAGCTGGCAGGATTTCCTTATCATGCCCTCGATACTTACCTCCCAAAACTGGTGCGTGCCGGGCAGCGGGTAGCCATCTGCGAGCAGCTCGAAGATCCGAAGTTAACTAAGAAAATTGTCAAACGCGGTATAACCGAGCTCGTAACGCCGGGGCTTTCCATCAACGATAATATTCTCGAAAACCGGGAAAATAATTTTCTGGCTTCGGTGCATTTTGATAAAAAGCGGGCAGGAGTGGCTTTTCTGGATATTTCTACCGGTGAGTTTCTAACCGCCGAAGGAAATTTTGAATACATCGATAAATTACTGAACTCGTTTCGGCCCAAGGAAGTGTTGTTTCAGCGGGGACGTGGAAATGAATTTACCGAGATTTTTGGTTCGAAATACTACACTTTTAATCTCGAAGACTGGGTGTACACCAGCGATGCGGCCAACGACCGTTTGAAACGCCATTTCGAAACCAGTTCGTTAAAAGGTTTCGGTGTGCACGAATTACAACTGGCAGTAATTGCTGCAGGAGCTGTTTTGCATTATCTCGATCTTACGCAACATCAGCAACTCAGTCACATTTCGGCACTTAGCCGGATTGAAGAAGAACACTACGTTTGGCTTGACCGGTTTACCATTCGTAACCTCGAACTTTTTGCCCCGATCCAGGATAGCGGGAAATCATTGATTCAGGTGATTGATAAAACCATTTCGCCCATGGGATCACGCTTGTTGAAACGGTGGATGGCCCTGCCTTTGAAGGATATTAAACCCATAAATCAACGACTGGAAGTGGTCGAATTCTTTCTCAAACATCCGGAAGCAAAAGAAGAGCTGGAAGAAAATTTACGCCAGATCGGCGACCTCGAACGTTTGATTTCCAAAGTGGCGGTTGGCAGGATCAATCCACGCGAAGTCGTGCAGGTGATGCACGCGCTCAATGCCATAAAACCAATCAAGGAGAACTGTGCTCAATCGGAGAATGCAGCTTTGGTAAGGTTTGCCGAGCAACTGAACCCCTGCGGTCTGATCCGCGAAAAAATCAGGAATGAAATTGTGGCCGATCCGCCAACCGCTGTTAATCGCGGAAAAGTAATGGCGAGTGGCGTTTCTGAAGAACTGGATGAATTGCGAAAGCTGGCCTATTCAGGCAAGGACTATCTGGCTCAGATACAGCAACGGGAAAGTGAAAAACATGGAATCCCTTCGTTGAAAATTAGTTTCAATAATGTTTTTGGTTATTACATCGAAGTACGCAATACACACAAAGACAAGGTGCCGCCGGAGTGGGTCAGGAAACAAACTTTGGTAAGTGCCGAGCGTTACATTACCGAAGAACTTAAAGAATACGAAACCAAAATTCTGGGTGCCGAAGAAAAAATTCTGGAACTCGAAACCCGTTTGTTTGGCGAACTGGTTTATGCCCTCTCGGAATATATTGCGGCCATTCAACTGAATTCGAACATTTTGGCGCAGATCGATTGTTTACTTTCGTATGCCAGTTGCGCGGTTCAAAACAAATATTTCAGGCCCGAGATCAATGAAGGTACTTCCATCGAGATCAAAAACGGAAGACATCCGGTGATCGAGCACCAGTTGCCGGTTGGTGAATCGTACATTGCCAACGATGTTCTGCTCGACCAGGAAAACCAGCAGATCATTATTATTACCGGTCCGAATATGGCGGGTAAATCGGCCTTGCTTCGCCAAACCGCTTTGATAGTTCTGTTAGCACAAATGGGTTCTTTTGTTCCGGCTGAAGTTGCTAAGATTGGCTTGGTCGATAAAATATTTACCCGCGTTGGGGCATCGGATAATATCTCGCTGGGCGAATCGACATTTATGGTTGAAATGAACGAGGCCGCCAGTATTCTGAATAATGTTTCCGACCGGAGCCTGATCCTGTTCGATGAGCTTGGCCGCGGAACTTCTACTTACGACGGAATTTCGATTGCATGGTCGATTGTTGAACATTTGCACGAACACCCCTTTGCCAAGGCAAAAACGTTGTTCGCTACCCACTACCATGAATTGAACGAAATGGAAGGAGCTTTTCCGAGAGTAAAAAACTACAATGTCTCGATAAAGGAAGTTGGAAACAAGGTCATTTTTCTACGGAAACTGGTTCGTGGTGGAAGTAATCACAGCTTTGGTATCCACGTGGCCGGAATGGCCGGAATGCCCAAATCAGTGATCAAACGAGCCGAACAAATCCTGAAAAAACTGGAAGGCGGAAAAGAAAAAGAAAGTCTGGCCAAGCCTCTTGAAGAAATAGGGGAAAAGCGCGAAGGAATGCAGCTTAGCTTTTTCCAGCTCGACGATCCGGTGCTAAAACAGATCCGCGACGAGATTGCCGGCCTTGATATCAATAACCTGACTCCGATTGAAGCCCTTAATAAACTGAATGAAATAAAGAAACTGACGGGATTAAAGTAAAGACGAATTTTAATTTTGCGAGATAAAAAAATAGCAATATATTTGCATCGCTTTTTAAAAGCACCTTCATAAAAATACGCGGGAATAGCTCAGTTGGTAGAGCACGACCTTGCCAAGGTCGGGGTCGCGAGTT
>WOYI010457910.1_pt1 | contig 15073 bp, 13 predicted proteins | sample 6423411 | NCBI WGS metagenome assembly WOYI01 (sample SAMN13441803, study PRJNA592873) | oil field metagenome | biome: oil field; feature: oil-well bore; material: oil-contaminated soil; isolation source: oil-contaminated soil from oil-well borehole | place: Germany: Wietze | collected 2016-10-18 ...
TCCGACCTTCCGTCGTCACGGTCCGCGCTCCACGAGGGCGGCCCGTTCTTCGTCCTCCCAGGACCTTCGGCTCTGTCCGACCGGGCCGCTGCGACCGACGATGGGACTCGAATGCACTGAGGAGGCGTCATGGACGCGATGCGAGCCCTGTCCCCTGCGGAGCTGACCCGGATCATCGACCGGCGCGGCGTCTGCGTGACCGTCTACGCCGAGACCGGCCCGCGAGCCATGCTGGACGACGCCATCCACGAGGCGAGCCTGCTCCTGCGCCGCGAGGCGGACGATGCCACCCACACCGCCGTGCTCGACTGGCTGCGCGATGCCGCCGCCGACATCCGCACCCCTGTCCCCGGTGGAGCGGCGATCTTCGCGACGGCGACGGATCTGCGGGTCGTCCCGCTCGAGAGCCTCCCCTCCGCGGCGAGCGGCGGCACCCAGGTCCGCCTCGGCGACCGGTTCTTCGTCGCCCCGCTGCTGGTCGACCTCCAGTCCCGGATCCCGGTCATGGTGCTCGCGCTCTCGCAGAACTCGGTGCGGCTCGTCGATGCGAGCGCGGACCCGCCTCGGATCGTCCCGGTTCCAGGGCTGCCGGACAGCCTGCGCGGCTTCGACGCCCTCGATCTGACGAACGACCGCGAGACCCTAGCGCATCTGCGCACCTCCGAGGAGCCGACCATCCGCGAGCGGCAGTACGCGCACGCGATCGACCAAGCGATCGGCGGGGTCCTCGATCCGGCGGCACTGCTCGTGGTCGCCGCCGCCGAACCGCTTGCGGGACTGTTCGCGGAGTCGTCGCACCATGACCGCCTGGCGCACCCCGGGATCCACGGCAATGCCGATGACATGACCCCGGACGAGCTGGCCCGAGCGGCTCTGCCCTCGGTGGAGCGCGAGCGTGAAACGGTGCGCGACCGCGAACTGGCCCGGCTCGCCGAGTTCCCGAAGCGGGAGCTCGTGGCCGATCGTTCCGCTGTCATCCTGCCGGCGGGCCGCCTCGGCGCCATCGATACCCTGTACGTCGACCTCGACCGCCCGGATGAGGCAGCATACGTCGAAGAGGCCGCGCGCGCCGCCTACGCCGACGACGCCCGTATCGTCTCCGCCCGCGCCTCGGAGCTCCCGGAGCGCGCGGCGGCGGTGGCCATCCTCCGCTACCCGGTCCAGCCAGAACCGTCCGAGGCGGGCTGAGATGCAGGCCTACCGGGATCGTCGGGATGCCGGCGCTCGACTCGCCCAGTCACTGCTCCCGCTCGACCTGCCCGACCCCGTCGTCATCGGGCTGCCGCGCAGCGGGGTCCCGGTCGCGGCCGAGATCGCCGATCGGCTCAGGGCGCCGCTCGATGTCATCGTGGTGCGCAAGCTCGGCATCCCCTGGCAGCCGGAGGTCGCGATGGGTGCGATCGCGGAGGAGGGGGTGCGGGTGCTCGACGAGACCTTCATCGCTGACGCACGGGTGACGCCTGCCCAGCTCGAAACGGTGGAGCGCCGAGAGCGCGCCGTGCTCGATGCGCGGATCATCGCGATCCGGCGGGTCCGGCCCGCCGTGAACCTCGGCGGGCGGACGGTCGTGATCGTCGACGACGGGATCGCGACCGGCACCACCGCCGCCGCCGCGTGCCGGGTCGCGCGACGGCGCGGAGCCGCCTCGGTCGTCATCGCCGCCCCTGTCGCATCGGCCGATGCGCTGGCCCAGCTCCAACACGAGGCCGACCTCATCGTCTGCCCCTGGGTCCCCGCAGACTTCGGAGCCGTCGGCGCCTACTACCGCGACTTCTCCGCCACGCAGGACGAGGAGGTGCTGCGGCTGCTCGCCGCGGCATCCGACGCGGCATCGGGAAAGGATCGACCATGATCGAGACCAAGGGCACCCGCTCGTGGGACGAGGCGCTGCTGCAGGACATCCGAGCCATCGCCCGTCCGCTGACCAGCGAGTCCGACCTCGCGCCTCTGGTCGAGAAGGCGCGCGGTGCACGTTTCATCGCCATCGGCGAGGCATCGCACGGAACCCATGAATTCTACGGCTGGCGCGCCGCGCTCAGCAGGCGTCTGATCGAGGACCGGAGGATCGACTGGATCGGGGTCGAGGGCGACTGGCCGGACTGCTGGCGGATCGACCGCTGGGTGCGCGGGCTGGATCCGCAGGCCCGGGACGCCCGCGAGGTGCTCGCCTCCTTCGCCCGCTGGCCCACCTGGATGTGGGCGAACGCCGATGTCGCCGACTTCCTCGACTGGTTGCGCGAGTGGAACGAGCAGCGGCCGGCTGCATCCAGGGTCGGCTTCTACGGCCTTGACCTCTACTCGCTCTGGGACTCGCTCGATCGGATCATCGGGTGGGTCCGCCAGAACGCGCCGGACGCCTTGCCGGATGCCCTGCAGGCCTGGAAGTGCTTCGTGCCCTTCGGCGAGGACCCGCAGCGCTACGCCTGGAGCACCCGGCTGGTCCCGGAATCGTGCGAGGACGACGTCGTCGCCCTGCTCACGCGGGTCCTGCACGAGACGCGCCACGACGGCGACGACGCATTCGACGCCGTGCAGAACGCCGAGGTGGCGGCCGACGCCGAGCGGTACTATCGCGCGATGATGCGGGCCGACCGGCTGTCGTGGAATGTCCGCGACATCCACATGGCCGACACGATCGACCGGCTCGCCGCGCGTTTCGGCCCGCAGTCCCGGGGTCTGATCTGGGAGCACAACACCCATGTCGGCGACGCCAGGGCGACGGACATGCTGGGCGCCGGGATGGTCAACGTCGGGCAGCTCCTGCGCGAGCGCCATTCCTCCGACGGCGTGCTGCTCGTGGGGTTCGCCGGGCATGGCGGGAGCGTGATCGCCGGCTCGGCCTGGGGAGAGCCCGAAGCGGTGATGCGGGTGCCCGAGTCGGGACCGGGGAGCCACGAAGATCTGCTGCACCGGGCCCTCGACGGCCCCTCGGTGCTCGTGTTCCCCGACGATCGCCGCCGTCCATGGCTGACGGCGCGCCTCGGCCATCGCGCGATCGGCGTCGTCTACGACCCGGATCGGGAGCACGGCAACTTCGTGCCGACGGTCATGGGCGACCGGTACGACGCGCTGATCTGGTTCGACCAGACCGAGGCGCTCATCCCGCTCAGTCACGAGCCGTCGGCGCCGGGTCCGGAATACGAGACCGAGCCGAGCGGGTTCTGACGCTGCAAGCACGACGGCCCGCGGGTGATCGGGTTCAGCGCTCCCCGCGGGCGGAGATGTGCTCGACCATGCGCTCCAAGGCGTAGACGGGATCGCGGCCGCCGCCCTTGACCTGGGCGTCGGTCGCGGCGAGGGTCTCGATCGCGCGGCCGAGGCCGGCATCCGTCCAGCCCTGGAGGTCGCGCCGCGCCCTGTCGACCTGCCACGGGGCGAGGCCGAAGCGCGCGGCGAGCTCGCCCGAACTGCCCCGCTGGCCCGAGAGCTTGGCCATGGTGCGGACCTTGCTGGCGAAGGCGGCGACCATCGGCACCGGGTCGGCCCCCGAAGCGAGCGCGTGCCGGAGCAGCCCGAGAGCCTCGCCGTGGTGGCCGGCGATCGCGGCATCCGCGACGGCGAAGGCCGTGGTCTCGACCCGGCCCGCGTAGTAGCGGTCGACGGTCGCCTCGGTGATCTCCTCGCCGGCGTCGGCGAGCAACTGCTGACAGGCGGCGGCCAGCTCGGCGAGGTCGTCGCTGAAAGCGCTCACGAGTGCGCGCTGGGCGCCCGCGGTGATGCGGCGCCGGGCGGCGGAGAACTCGGCCGACACGAAGTCGTACTTGTCGTTGTCGCGCTTCAGCTCGGCGCAGACGATCTCGATGCCGCCGCCGGCGCCTGCGCGGATCGCGTCGAGCAGCTTCTTGCCCCTGACGCCACCGGCGTGCCGGAGTACCAGATAGGCCCCGTCGGCAGGCGCTTCGAGGTAGGCGAGCGCCTCATCGAGGAAGGCGTCACTGCTCTTCTCGACGCTCTCGACCCGGATGAGGCGGGGCTCGCCGAACAGGCTGGGGCTCGCCAGGGTGATCAACTCACCCGGCGCGTAGGAGCCGGCGTCGAGGTCGGACACCTCCAGCGATGGGTCCTCCGCCTTCAGGATGTCGCGCAGCTGCCGGATCGCCCGATCCGCCAGCACCGTCTCGGTGCCGCTCACGAGCACCACCGGCGCCGGCCGCACCTGATCCCAGGCGAGCTGCGGGATCACCGCCTTCACCGCCTTCGCGGCAGCCGCGGACCTGGCGGCCGGGGCCCTGCCGGTCGGTCGCGCCATCCGAAGTCCTCTCCTCGCATCAGCCTAATCGGAGGGGCCGACCGCCGGGCTCGGGGCCGGAGTCCGGGTCCGGGTCGGCGTCGGCGTCGGCGTCGCGAGCGTGCCGGCCCCGGTCAACTCCCCATCGCGCACGACATCCTCCGCCTTCTCGGTCCAGACCCGGAGATCGCCCGGGCGATCGCCGGGCGCGATCAGCGACATCCCATCGAGATCGCTGCGGATCGGCCGGGTGCCGACCGCCGCCAGGATGCCCAGCAGCTTCGCCGTCGGATGCCCGTAGTCGTTGCCAGCGCCCACCCCGATCAGCCCGATCGTTGCGTGCAGCGCCTCGTAGAGCCGCGCCGACTGGTCCGCGGAGCCGTGGTGCGCCACCTTCACCACATCGACGTGCCGGAGCCGCCCTGTGCCGAGCAGGCGCGCCTGCGACTCCTCGCCGAGGTCTCCGAGCAGGATGCCGCTGAGGCATCCCCGCAGACAGTCGCCGGCGGCGGTCACCTGGATCGTGACGCTCGCCGGATTGCCCGGCTCGACCCCGCGCGGCGGCGGCCACAGCACATCCCAGCGCAGCTCGCCCAGCGTCCCGCTCTCGCCGCGGCTCACCTGGTCGACCGCGGCGCCGTTCGCGCGCAAGTCGCTCGCGATCCGCGCATCGCCGGGGTCGCTCGGCGGCCCGATCAGCGCCCGATCCACCCTGCCGTAGACCGCCGAGACTCCCCCGACATGGTCGAGGTCGTAGTGGGTGAGCACCAGCAACTGGATGCGGCCGATCCCGAGCTCGTCGAGGCAGTGCCGCAGCCGCTCGGGGTCCGGGCCCGTGTCGACAAGGGCGATCATGCCCTGGCTGCGGATCACCGTGGCATCGCCCTGCCCGATGTCGCACAGGGCGAACTCCCAGTCGGAGGGGCGCGTGACGCTCTCGACCAGCCGCGATCCGGCCAGCGTGGCGAGGTAGCCGACCAGGGCCACCACGAGTGCACGGCGAGCCCACCGCCGGACCCGATGGGGTGCACCGCCCAGCAGGGCGAGCAGGCCCGCCAGCGTCACCGCGATCAGCAGCAGCACCCCGAGTGCGCCCGTCGGCCACGGCGACCGCGCACCGGGGAGCCCGGCGAAGAAGGCGGCCACGGCCGCGATCCAGCTCGCCGGCAGCCAGGCCAGCCAGGCGAACACGGTCGCGAGCGGCGGAAGGAACGGCGCAGCGGCGCAGGCGACGAGCCCCAGGACGGTCACCGGCGCCGCCGCAGGTCCCGCCAGCAGATTGGCGGCCACCCCGTAGAGCGGAAGCGACGGATTCAGCAGCAGGAGCACCGGCTGGCACGCCAGTTGCGCCGCGATCGGCACGGCGAGCACGAGCGACAGTCCTCGCGGGAGCCGGCGCCCGATCACCTCGGCGATGGGGCGCGCCAGCAGCAGGATCCCTGCCGTCGCGAGCACCGAGAGCGCGAAGCCGTAACTGCGCGACAACCACGGATCGATCGCCAGGAGCGCGAGCACCGCGACGCACAGGAGCGGGAGGCCTCGGGCGGCGCGTCCCGTGGCGAGCGCGAAGAGCGCGATGGCCGCCATCACCGCCGCGCGGATCACACTGGGCTCCGGCGTCACGAGCACCACGAATCCGGCCAGCACGCCGGCGGCGGCCCCGAGGCGCGCGAGTCGCGGCAGGCCGAGCCCGGCCGCGACCGCGAGCGCGAGGCCCACCACGATCGCGCAGTTCGCCCCGGAGACCGCGGTGAGATGGCTGAGGCTCGCGGTCTTCATCGCCTCGTCCAGGGTCGCGCTCACCGCGCTGGTGTCGCCGATCGCCAGGCCGGGCAGCAGGGCCCCGCCGTCGCCGGGGAGGGCGGATGCCGCCTGCCGGAAATCCCGGCGCACCGCATCGGCAGCGGCCAGCAGCCATGGCGGGGCGCCCGCCCGGATGGCGTCGCCGCGCAGGAACACCAGGAACGCCACCTCCTCCCCAGGCTCCGCCGCCTCGAGCGTTCCGGTGACACGCAGCAGGCTGCCGATCTGCGCGCCGCGGATGGCGGAGTCGCCGGCGTCCCCGAAGATCAGCACCGGAGTCGAGACCTCGACCGGCGTCGCCGCGACCCGTGCCGACTCGACGGTCGCGGGGATCCGACCATCGACCGCGCGCCCCGACACCACCACGACCAGTTCGACCGAACGCCCGGCGTGCGCCGCCTCGGTGAGCAGCTCGGGCGAGCGCGCACCGGACTGCGCCGCGACCGAGGTGACCGCCAGCGCCGCCCCGGCCAGCGCGAGCACCACGAGACCTCGCCAGGCGCCGGGCACCCGGAGCAGGGCGAGCACCGCGGCGAGCACCCACAGCCCGATCGCGGCGGCGAAGGCGACTCCCGGGCCGGGTGCGGCGACCGCGATCCCCGCCCCCAGCCATGCGGCGGCCGTGACCGGCAGCAGCCGCAGATCGTTCGCGGCAGGAGCCATCCTGTGCTGCGCAGCCATGGCGCGGAGGGGAGGCGCTGTCGTCGCCGTCACGTGGTGACGAGGTCTTTGAGCCCGTCGAAGGTCTTCTCGCCGATCCCCGAGACGCTCATCAGATCTTCGATCGCCATGAAGCGGCCGTTCGCGGCGCGCCAGGCGAGGATGCGCGCCGCCATGGCCGGCCCCACTCGCGGCAGGGTCTCCAGGGTCGGTCCGTCTGCGGTGTTGATGTTCACCTTGCCGGGAATCGACGTGCCGGCGCCCGCGGCCGCCCCCGGCACCGCGGTCTCACCGAGCGCCGGCACGATGATCTGCTCGCCGTCGCTGAGGAAGCGCGCGAGATTCAGGGCCGCCGGATCGGCGGACGCGGTCAGCCCGCCCGCGAGAGCGACGGCATCCACCGCCCGATCCCCGTCGTGCAGGGCGTAGAGCCCCGGTTCGTTGACCTGCCCGAGGATGTGCACGTAGATGACCGCGCCGCCCGAGCCCGGCGGCGCCGAGGGCCCCGGCGCGCCGGACGACTGCAGCGCACTCGGCGCCACCGCCGACGACGCCCCGTGCGGCGTGATCGCGGTGATGAAGACGGCGCAGGCGAGGCCCACCATGAACAGGATGAGCGCGGCTCCGACTCCGACCCGCACGCGGGCGCGGCGCGCGTCGGGAGCCGGAGCCGAACTCATGCCCGAAGGCTAGGGAAGACCATGCGCCCGAAGGCACGGCGCCGCGAGCTCTGTGAGTCGACTACCCCTTGGTGGCGATGTTGACGACGCGCGGAGCCTTCACGATCACGTTGACGACCTCCCGGTCGCCGATCGAGCGCGCCACAGCCGCCGATGCCCGAGCGAGCTTCTCCAGCTCGCTCGCGCGGATCGTCGGCGACACCTCGAGCTTGTCCCGCACCTTGCCATCGACCTGCACGATCGCGGTGATCGAGTCCTCGACCAGCAGGGTCGGATCCGGCTTGCGCAGCCCGGCGAAGGCCACGCTCGACCCGTATCCGAGCCGCTCCCACATGTCCTCGGCCGTGTACGGCGAGAACAGGCTCAGCAGCACCGCGACGACTTCGATGGCCTCGCGCACCGCCGGGTCGCCGGCCCCGGGTCCGGAGTCGATGGCCTTGCGGATGGCATTCACCAGCTCCATCAGCCGAGCCACCACCACATTGAACTTGAAGGCCTCGAGCAGGCCGGGAGCATCCGCCAGCAGCCGGTGCGTCTGGCGGCGCAGCGAGGCGTCTCCGCCCTTCCACTCGACCTCGGGCGGCGACGTCACCTCGCCCGAGATGCGCCAGGCGCGCGCCAGGAACTTCGCCGAACCGGTGGGCGAGACATCCGCCCAGTCGATGTCGTCCTCCGGCGGACCGGCGAATGCCATGGTGAGGCGCAGAGCGTCGGCGCCGTGCGCGGCCAGCTCACTGGCGAACTCGACCAGGTTGCCCCTCGACTTCGACATCTTCGAGCCGTCCATGAGCACCATGCCCTGGTTCAGCACGGCGCTGAACGGCTCGGTGAAGCTCAGGTAGCCCAGGTCGAACAGCACCTTGGTGATGAAGCGCGCGTACAGCAGATGGAGGATCGCGTGCTCGACGCCGCCCACGTACTGGTCGACCGGCGCCCACTTCTCGGCGTCGGCCGGCTCGAAGGCGCGGCTGTCGTCGTTCGGGTCCAGGAACCGCAGGAAGTACCACGAGCTGTCGACGAAGGTGTCCATGGTGTCGGGATCCCGGCGCGCCGGGCTTCCGTCGGGCAGCGTGGTGTTCACCCAGTCGGTTGCCGCCCCCAGCGGGCTCTGCCCCTTCGGCTTCAGGTCGAGACCCGCCGAGTCCGGCAGGCGCACCGGCAGCTCGCTCTCGGGCACCGGATGCAGCGAGCCGTCCTCCCCGTGCAGGATCGGGATCGGCGTGCCCCAGTAGCGCTGGCGGGAGATCAGCCAGTCGCGCAGCCGGTAGGTCTTCGCCGCGCGGCCGGTCCCCGCCGCCTCGAGCAGCTCGATGACCCGCTGGATGGCGTTCGCCTTGTTCAGTCCGTCGAGCGGGCCGGAGTTGATCATGCGGCCCGCCCCGGTCAGGGCGACGCCGGTGTCCGCCGGGTCGGGACCCGGCACATCGGCGGCGTCGAGCATCTCCTGGGTGATCACCGGGATCGCGCCGGTCACCGGCGCGTTGGTGTCCACGACCACCTTCACCGGGAGGCCGAACTTCAGGGCGAAGTCCAGGTCGCGCTGGTCGTGCGCCGGGACCGCCATCACGGCGCCGTGGCCGTAGTCGGCCAGCACGTAGTCGGCGGTCCAGACCGGCAACCGCTCGCCGTTCACCGGGTTGATCGCCGTTCGCTGCAGCGGGATGCCGGTCTTCACCCGGCCGGCGTCCTGGCGCTCCACCTCCGTGGACTTCTGCACCTGCTCGAGGTAGTCGGCGAACGCGGCCTGCACCTCGGGCGTCGAATCCGCGGCCAACTGGGCGGCGAGCTCTGAATCGGGCGCCACCACCAGGAACGTCGTGCCGAACAGCGTGTCGGGCCGGGTCGTGAACACGGTGACCCTGTCGGGATGCCCCTCGATGACGAAGTCGACATCCGCCCCGATCGAGCGCCCGATCCAGTTGCGCTGCATCGCGATCACCTTGGCGGGCCACGAGCCCTCGAGCTGGTTCAGGTCGTCCAGCAGCCGGTCGGCGTAGTCGGTGATCTTGAAGTACCACTGGGTGAGCTGCTTCTTGACGACCACAGCGCCGGAGCGCTCGGATGTGCCATCCGGGAGCACCTGCTCGTTGGCCAGCACGGTCTGGTCGATCGGGTCCCAGTTGACCCAGCTGTCCTTGCGGTACGCCAGCCCCTTCTCGTACAGCTTCAAGAACAGCCACTGGTTCCACTTGTAGTACTCGGGGTCGCTGGTGTGCAGTTCGCGGCTCCAGTCGAAGCTGTTGCCGTAGAGCTTGAAGCTGGCCTTCTGCTGGGCGATGTTGGCGTACGTCCACTCGCGCGGATCGGTTCCGCGCTTGATCGCGGCGTTCTCGGCGGGCAGCCCGAAGGAGTCCCAGCCGATCGGGTGCAGCACCTGGAAGCCCTGCTGGCGCCAGTAGCGGGCGACGATGTCGCCGTAGGCGAAGGCCTCTGCGTGCCCCATGTGCAGATCGCCCGACGGGTACGGGAACATGTCGAGGATGTACTTGCGCGGCTTCGCGTTGCTGTCGTCGTCGACCTCGAAGGGCTTCTCCGCCTCCCACCGCGCCAGCCACTTCTGCTGGAGCGCAAAGATGTCGTAGCTCGAGCCGTCGTCGCCGGACGGGCGGCCGTCGCTTCGGGGCGCGGTGCTGTGCTGCAGGGTCACGGAGCTCACATTCGGTGGTGGGGTTCGGATGCCGGGGCCGCCGAGCGGGCAGGCGCGCCATCCGAGCATCCACAGTACCCAACCGGGACCGACGGGCGGGTGTTCCCGCCGGCGACTGCGTACCCTGATGCCATGACCGCGTCGACGACGTCCCGCTGGCGGGCTGGATCGCTCGAGGTGCGGGACGACTGCGATGTCGCCCCGGCCACGATCCTCGCGGCCGACTCCTGGCTGGTCGATGAGGGCACGGTGCTCGCGCTGGGACTGCACCGCACCCGGTTCCTCGATGCGGTCGCCGAGCTCGCGGAGCGGCACGAGCGCGTCGGCGAGGTCGAGGCGCTCGACGTCGAGGGCTTCTGGGATGCCGCGATCTCGAGCATCCCGCTTGGCGGCCTCTGGTTCCCGCGCGTCGAGCTGCGGGTGCAGCACGACGCCGCCGAACTCCTGCTGCGGATGCGCCCAGCCCCGGAGCTGCGCCGCTCCCTCGCGCTGACGACCTTCCGCGGCCGCGACCCGCGCACCGAGCCGTGGATCAAGGGGCCGGACCTCGAGGCGATGACCCGCCTGCGCACCCAGGCGCAGGCGCACGGCGCCGACGAGGCGGTGATCCTGAGCCCCATGGTGGACGGGCGCGGCGGCAGCGTCGCAGAGGGCTCGACCACCTCCCTCGCCTGGTGGGCGGGGGACACGCTCTGCGTCCCCTCGATCGAGCTGCCGCGGATCGACTCGGTGACCATGCGCAGCGTGCTGGCGCTCGCCGCTGCCACCGGGGTGGACGTGCTGCACGACGAGGCGGCACCGGAGGCGCTCGACGGATGCGAGGTGTGGGCGCTGAACGCGCTGCACGGCATCCGGATCGTCACCGGCTGGGTCGACGGACCCTCCATGGCCGAACAGCCCGGCCGTCTCGACGCCTGGCGCGCCCGGCTCGGCGCGCTGCGCAAGCCGCTGCCGTGACCGGGCTGATCATGGCAGGGCTGATCGTCGATCCGCTCGGCTGGATCCTCTCGACGGTCGCACACGTCGACCCCGTCACCCGCACCCTGTTGGCCGGCGTCGGGATGTTCTTCGAGACGACACTGCTGATCGGCCTGCTGGTCCCCGGCGACACGATCGTGCTCGTCGCCAGCACCGGCGTGGCGAGCGTGCCGCAGTATCTCGGGATGCTGCTCGCGGTCATCGCCGGCTCCCTCGCCGGCGAGAGCGTCGGCTTCCTGCTCGGGCGGTGGTTCGGCCACAGCATCCGAGCCTCGAAGCTCGGAGTCCGGCTCGGCGAGAGCAACTGGGTCCGAGCGGAGCTGTACCTGGAGCGGCGCGGCGGAATCGCGGTCTTCGCATCGCGCTTCCTGCCGGTGCTGCACGCCCTGGTGCCTCTCACCGTCGGAATGGCGCAGTGGCGCTATCGGCACTTCATCGCCTGGACGGCGCCGGCCTGCGCCGTCTGGGCGATCGCCTATGTGACCGTGGGGACGCTCGCGGCGGGCGGCTACCGCCAGCTCGTGACCCAGCTGCACTGGGCCGGCTACCTGTTCGGCGGCGCCGTTGTCGTGTTCTTCGTCGCCGTCCTGGTGATCCGGCGCGCACTCGAGCGGCGCGAGGCGCGCCACTGGGCGGGCGAGGATGCCGTGCCCCCGCCCGACCCATCGGTCGAACCGCCGTCCGAGCCCTCGAGGTGACCCGATCGGCACGATGCGCGCCCACGATCGCACCATATGCGTCAGCTCGATGAGCGCCGGGTGCCGAAAGGGGGGCGGACGCCGCGGCATCCACCCCCCTCCGCGCTACTTGGTGAAGCCGTTCGCCTTCAGCCAGTCGTTCGCGACCGTCTTCGGGTCGGCTTTCTCGGCGCCGCCCGTGCGCTTGTTGAACTCGAGCAGGTCCTTGGTGGTGAGCTTGGCCGACACCTTGTCGAGCACGGCGCTGATCTTGCCGGCCTTGCTCGCGGTGACGATCGGCACGACCTGCTGCGAGGCGAAGAGGTTCTTCGGATCGGTGAGCGTGACGAGCTTGTTGTCGAGGATCGACGGGGTGGTGCTGTAGATGTCGGCGACCTGCACGGCGTTGTCCAGCAGGGCCTTCAGCGTGGCGGGGCCGCCGCCATCGTTGATCGCCTGGAACGTCAGGTTCGTGAGGCCGTAGATGCTCTGCAGGCCGGGCAGGCCGTCGGGACGGGTCTGGAACTCCGGATTCGCCGCGACGATCACCGAACCGGGCACCTTCGCCAGGTCGGCGATCGAGCTGAGGTTGTTGGCCTTCGCGAACTCCGGCGTCACGTTGAGCGAGTCGGAGTCCGCTGCGGCGCTGAAGTCCAGAGCCGTGAGGTTCTTCGGCAGTGCGGCGGCGAGCGCCGTCTTGACCTCGTCGCCCGATTTGGCGTTCGCCGCCTTGTCGAGATACGACAGGATGCTTCCCGCGTACTCCGGGATCAGATCGACCTCGCCGTTCTCCAGCGCCGGGATGTAGGCGGCGCGCGCCCCGATGTTCGGCTTGTAGCTCACGGTCACGCCGGACGCCGCGAGCGCCCCGCCGTACACATAACCGAGGGTGACGTTCTCGGGGAAGTTCGCCGAGCCGACCACGACCGATGTCGCACCGCTGCTGCTCCCGCCGCCGAGCGACGAGGAGCTGGAGCATCCGGCGAGCGCCAGCGCTGCCGCCGCCGCCACCGCGATGCCCGCGATGATGCCTCTGTGTTGCCTCTTCATGACTGCATACCTTCCTGGACGGCGCGCGGGCGGGGTGCCCGCGCACGCTTCTGGGGGTCGTTCGGGTTCGAACGGCCGAGGGCGACGCCGTGCGGCACCACCAAGCGCTGGACGGCGGCCAGCAGGCCGTCGACGACGAGCGCGAGCGCGGTGATGAGGATGGCGCCGGCGAGGAGCTGGACGAAGTCCGCCTGGGCGAGTCCGTTGATCAGGTAGATGCCGAGCCCCCCGAAGGCGAACGCGGAGGCGATACCGAGGGTGGCGATCACCTGCAGCGCCGTCGCGCGCAGACCACCGATGAGCAGAGGGAGCGCCAGCGGGATCTCGACGCGCAGGACGATCTGCCACTCGGTCATCCCGAGAGCGCGCGCGGCATCGATGGTCTGCCGGTCCACCGACTCCACCCCGGCGTATGCTCCGGCGAGCATCGGCGGGATCGCGAGGATCACCAGCACGACCGTGATCGGCAGCAGTCCGATCCCGAACAGCAGGATCAGGATCGAGAGCAGTCCGAGCGTCGGCAGGGCGCGGGCGATGTTGCTGATCAGGATCGCCGCACCACGGCCTCGACCGCTGTGCCCGATCCCGATCCCGATGGGCAGCGCGATCGCGACCGCGATCAGCACGCACAGCCCGCTCACCGCGAGGTGCTCGAGCAGGTGCCCCGAGATGTCCGGGCCCGCGCTCCAGTGCGCGGGATCGAGGATCCACGCGAAGGCGCCGCCGAAGAGGTTCACAGCACCTCCGCGTCCTGCGGGGCGTAGATCTGCGGTGCCGCCATGCGGCGCGCGTGGTTCCACGGGGTGATCGCGCGACCGATCCGCGACAGGATCACGTCGTACAGCGCGGCCAGCAGCAGGATGCAGACGATGCCGACGATCGCCTCGGTGAGGAACGAGCGCTGGAAGGCATCCGTGAAGAAGGAGCCGAGCTGGTCGATGCCGATCAGGGCGCCGACGCTGGCCAGGCTCACCGTGCTGACCGATACCACCCGGATGCCGGCGAGCAGCACCGGGACGGCGAGCGGCAATTCGACGGCGAAGAAGCGCTGCCAGCGCGAGAACCCGACCGCGGTGGCGGAGGCCAGCACGTCCTGCGGGACGGAGGCGAAGGCGTCAGCCGCCGAGCGCACCATGATCGCGACGGCGTAGATGCTCAGCGCGAAGACCAGGTTGAGCGGATCGAGGATGGCCAGCCCGAGAACGACCGGCACCAGCACCAGGAGGGCGATCGACGGGATCGTGTAGAGGACGCCGCCCAGCGAGAGCAGGATCGAACGCGCCACCTGGGAGCGGCCGGCCCAGTAGCCGAGGGGGATGGAGAGCACCAGCCCGATCACGATGGGCGGGGCGGTCAGAGCCAGATGCTCCAGAACGCGCCCCCCGATCAGGCCGAGGTTGCTGCCGATCCATCCCCAGTTCATCAGGCGTCGCCCGCCTGGTCCGTCTTGTTCGAGATGCTGCGCGACTTCGGGCTCGGGTGCCCGACCGCGAGGCGGCCGCCTGGCGCCGCGATGACGCCGACCGGGTAGCCGCCGGCATCCACCAGAACGCGGTCGTCACCGCGCGAGGCCGCATCGCTGATGGTGAGCCGCCGCTTGCCGCGGTCGGCACCGATGAAGGTGGCCACGAAGTCGTTGGCGGGCTCGGCCAGGATCTGCTCCGGCGCGCCCTGCTGCACGATGCGGCCGCCCTGCTCGAGCACGACCACCTCGTCGCCCAGGAGGAAGGCCTCGTCGATGTCGTGCGACACGAAGACGATGGTCTTGGCGAGCTCCTTCTGCAGTCGCAGCACCTCCTGCTGCAACTCGGCGCGCACGATCGGGTCGACCGCGCTGAACGGCTCGTCCATCAGCAGGATGTTGGGGTCGATGGCCAGCCCCCTTGCCACCCCGACGCGCTGCTGCTGGCCGCCCGAGAGCTGGCTCGGGTAGCGGTCGGCCAGGGTGCGCACGAGGCCAACCGTGTCCATCATCGCGAGCGCGCGCTTGCGGGCGTCGGCCCGTGAGACCCCGCTCAGGCGCGGAACGGTTGCGATGTTCTCGGCGACCGTGCGATGCGGCAGGAGGCCCGAGTTCTGCATGACGTAGCCGATACCGCGGCGCAACCGGACGGGCTCGATCTTCGAGATGTCCCGGCCGTCGATCTCGACCGTGCCGGAACTCGGGTCGACCATGCGATTGATCATCCGCATCAGGGTGGTCTTGCCGGAGCCGCTCGACCCGACCAGCACGGTGATCCGGCGCGCCGGGATGACGAGGCTGAAATCCTCCACGGCGCGCGTGCCATCGGGGTAGGTCTTCGAGACCTCGCGGAACTCGATCATCGACGCCCGCTCCCTCGATCCCCGG
>WOYI011013766.1_pt1 | contig 15072 bp, 13 predicted proteins | sample 6423411 | NCBI WGS metagenome assembly WOYI01 (sample SAMN13441803, study PRJNA592873) | oil field metagenome | biome: oil field; feature: oil-well bore; material: oil-contaminated soil; isolation source: oil-contaminated soil from oil-well borehole | place: Germany: Wietze | collected 2016-10-18 ...
CACGAGATGGGCTTTGACGCCTATTTCCTGATCGTTTGGGACCTCTGCCAGCACGCCAAGGAAAAAGGCATCTGGTACAACGCCCGCGGTTCCGCGGCCGGTTCGCTGGTGGCCTATGCCATGGACATCAACAGGATCGACCCCCTCGAACATGACCTGATGTTCGAACGCTTCCTCCAAAAAGGCCGGGTCAACATGCCCGATATTGACCTCGATTTCCAGGATGACCGCCGGGCGGAGATGATGCAGTATTGCGCCGTGAAATACGGGGAGGACAAAGTCGCTCAGATCATCACCTTCGGCACGATGGGCGCCCGCGGCTCGATCCGCGATGTCGGCCGGGTGATGGACATCCCCATTTCCGAAGTCGATAAGGTCGCCAAGCTGATCCCCGCGATCCCGGGCAAATCCGTGACCATCCAGGAGTCGCTCGAATCCTCCGAAGAAATGCAGCAGATCTACAATTCAGCCGGTTTCTACAAGGAACTGATCGACACGGCCAGCAATATGGAAGGCACCGTCCGCAACGCCGGGACGCACGCCGCGGGCGTGATCATCACCGATAAACCGATTGTGGACTACGTCCCGCTCCACCGGCCCACCAGCCAATCGGACGACAACCCGGTCAACACCGTGACCCAATATGAGATGGCGATCGTGGACCACCTCGGCCTGCTGAAGGTGGACTTCCTCGGCCTGACCACCCTGACAATCATGTCCCGGGCCTGCGATCTGATCAAGGCCCGGCATGGCGTCGAACTCGACCTGGGGTCCATCCCCACCGATGACCCGGAAGTTTACAAATTCATCAGCGAAGGCCACACCACCGGGATGTTCCAGCTGGAAGGCACGGGCATGACCCGCTACATCACCGAGATGCAGCCAAGCGAGCTGGCGCACGTGATCGCGATGATCGCCCTTTACCGTCCCGGCCCGATGCAGTTCATTCCCGATTACATCAACCGCCTGCACGGCAAGGAAAAGCCGACCTACCGCCATCCGGCGATGGAGCCGATCTTCAAAGACACCTTTGGCATCCCGATCTACCAGGAACAGATCATGCAGGCCGCCATGCAGCTGGCGGGCTATGAAGCGAGCGATGCGGACAGCCTCCGCAAGGCGATCGCCAAGAAGAAAAAAGACCAGATCACGAAACACCGCAAGAAATTCATCGCCGGCGCCCAGCAGCACACCGGCATGAGCAAAGAAGACGCCGAGCTGATCTTCAACGACTGGGAAGAATTCGCCCGCTATGGCTTCAACAAGAGCCACGCCGCCGACTACGGCGTGATCGCCGTCCAGACCGGGTATCTCAAATATCACTATCCGGTCGAATATATGACCGCCCTGCTCTCCGCCTGGAAGAACGATTCTGACAAAATCGCCACCTATGTGGCTGACTGCCGGGCGATGGGCATTGAAGTCCTGCCGCCGGATGTCAACACCAGTGGCTATGACTTCACCATCGAGGACTACAAAGACCAGCCCTCCGCCATCCGCTTCGGTTTGGGCGCGGTCAAGAACGTCGGGCAAAACCCGGTCGATCTGATCATTGAGGCCCGCCAGGAAGGCCCCTTCACCGACCTGACCGACTTCGCCAAACGTGTGGACCTGCGCCAGGTGGGCCGGCGGGCGATGGAATGCCTGATCAAAGTCGGCGGACTGGATCGCTTTGGCCCCCGCCAAGCCTTGCTGCAGGAACTGGAACGCATCATCGCCGTCAGCACGAGTGCATTCCGGGCGAAGGAAAGCGGCCAGCTGTCCTTCTTTGACACCTCGGATGTTCTGAGCGATGAGATCGTGCTGCCGGAACGGACTGATACCAACCAGCGTGAGGAACTCAACTGGGAACGGGAGCTGTTGGGGCTGTATGTCTCCAACCACCCGCTGCGGCCCTATCAGGACTATCTCTCCAAACGGGTGACCCATTTCTCCCACCAGTTGGCCGAAGTGGGCGACAAAGACCAGGTCAGCGTGGCGGGAATGGTGGACCGGTTCCGCCAGCACACCACCAAAAACGGCAAGAGCATGGGTTTTGTCACCCTGGAAGATGTCTACGGCAAGATTGACCTGGTGATCTTCCCCAAAGTCTGGGAAATGTATTACCCGCTGATCGAGATGGACAGCGTATTGATCGCCCAGGGCAGGGTGGATGCCGCCCAGGGGGACCCCAAGATCCTGGTGGACAAATTGGTTCCCGTCCGCCTGGACGAACTGGACCTCACCCCCCCTGCCGCGCCCAGCGCGGAACAAGTCGCGAATCAGATTAGCGCCGATCTATCCGATGATTTCCTTGAGGAATATTTGCCCGATGTCTCCTTTGATAATCTCGATCCCTCCGAGTTGACGCCCGGAGTCGTGGAGGATAAGGCTGAGGAACTGGACGAGGAGCCGGAGATCAAAGAAGAAGAAACAGCCACGCCCGAGGATTCCACCACCCAAAGGCCAGGGCCAGCCGTCCCTGCTGCCGCATCGGAAAGCCAAGACACAGCCCCAGAACCCGCGACAAAAACGCCGCCGACTGTCGTCCAGAACGAAGCCCCCAAGCCTGAATCGGGTGAGGACCTTCCCGCCTGGTCGCCCTCCATCCCTCTGCCGGATTTTGGCCCCGACCCGGATTTTGACGATACCGATGAGGCTCCCCGGAACGCCGGCCCGGCCCGCGCCGCGAACTCCAGCGCGCCAGCACAACAACCAGCCCATGCCGGGCAGCAGGCCGTTCCCCAGGCCGAGATGAACGTGATGGTGCAGGAGCGGCCGGAAGCGTCAGCCGGGTATTACCTGGCCCATCCCCCGCTGCAAAAGCCGGAGGCGCTGCCCAAATCTAACCAGAAGCCGCGCCGCATCACGATCACCATCCAATCCTGCGGGGATAAGAGGCAGGACGTCAACCGCTTGCGCCGGATTCACGATATCCTGATCTCCCGTCCGGGGCGGGACACCTTCGCTTTCCAGGTCTGTGAGAACGGCTATCTGTTCGAGATCACCTTCCCTAATCTGACGACCGGATTGACCGAACCCCTGGTTCACCAACTGGAAGGCATGCTGGGCGCCAATAACATTGACATCGCCTATCCGGCCTAATCTGACCCGCCTTCCAAACCTCCCCCTCCCATGACCCGCATTAAAAATAGCCATTCCATCCTCAATCTGGTAGAATCTGAACCAGATCATTAATTTGGAATGGAAATGAAATGGCACGCATCGATATCGACCTCAACCCCGTCACCTTACTCACGGTAGACGCCATCGGGAAACCCGGTGAGCGGATATTTTATTTGCAGGGCAAAGGCCCCAACCAGACGGTCACTCTGCTGGTCGAGAAATTCCAGGTGCAAACCCTGGCGCTGGCGATTGAAAACCTGATGTCGGAAATCCGGGAGAAAAACCCGGAACTGCTGGACGCCTCCCCCAACTACCGGGAAGATGAAATGACCCTTGAGCCACCCCTGGACCCGCTCTTCCGGGTGGGTGAATTGAGCCTGGGTTATGACACCGAGCGGGACCTGATGGTGCTGATCGCCAAGGAAATCGAAGTGGATGACCCTGAAAGCGGCCAGGAGGGCGCTAGTGTGGTGCGTTTTTGGGTGACCCGCTCCCAGCTTTGGGCTTTAGGCCGCTGGGGGATCGAACTGGCCAGCCGCGGCCGACCCGTCTGGCCCTCCACCGGGGAGCCGATCCTGCCCCCCGGCGAATTTTCCCCCAAGAACAACGGACACAAGACAACCCCCTGACCAAACTATGGAAACAGATCTCAATAAGGTCCTGAAGACACTGCGGGAAGGCTATTTGCACCTGGAGGGACAGTTTGTCTATGGGTCAAACACCACCTTCATGGTGACCGTCCACGCCAATGGCGAGGAAATGAAAGCCGTCTATAAACCCCTGCGCGGGGAGCGGCCGCTTTGGGATTTCCCCAACCAGACCCTTTCCCAGCGGGAGGTCGCGGCCTACCTGGTCAGCCAGGCGCTGAGCTGGGACCTGGTGCCGCCCACCATCTTCCGCACGGACGAGGGCCTGATGGGACCAGGGTCCCTGCAGCAGTTCATCGAACATGACCCCGACTACCATTATTTCAATTTCAGCGAGGCCGATAAAAACCAGTTGCCCGCCGTGATGCTCTTTGACCACCTGGTCAATAATGCCGACCGAAAGTCCGGGCATTTGCTGATCGGGCAGGATGGGCATCTCTGGCTGATCGATCACGGACTCTGCTTCCACGTGGAAGACAAGCTGCGCACGGTGATCTGGGACCATGCCGGCGAACCCATCCCGGAAGGCCTGCTGGGCGACCTGGCCAGGCTGTTGCCCCAATTGGGGCCGGAGGGTACGCTCGCCAAAGCGCTTTCGCCTTACCTCCTGCCAGAGGAAATCCATGCCTTGCGGGAGCGGGCTCAGTGGCTGCTCGAGATCGGGATCTACCCCATCCCGCCCGAGGACCGGCGCGCCTATCCCTGGCCGTTGGTATAATGGTGAAACGATGGACCAATCCAGCCTGATCCTCATCCATAACGCTTCCCAACTGCTGACCTTGGCGGGTGGACCGCAGCGCGGCCAGCGGCTGGGCGAACTGAACCTGATCCAAGACGGCGCGGTGGCCATCGCCGAAGGCAAAGTGCTTGCCACCGGGCGTTCCGCCGCCATGCTCGCCCGCTACCCGGAGGCGTCAACTTTTGACGCCCAGGGGCATGTTGTCCTGCCGGGCTTGGTTGACCCGCACACCCACCTGGTCTGGGCCGGAGACCGTGCCAATGAATTCGAGATGCGCCTGCAGGGCAGAAGCTATCTGGAGATCATGGCCGCAGGCGGCGGGATCGTCTCCACCGTCAACGCCACCCGGGCGGCCTCAGCAGAAGACCTGATCGAGCAAACCAGCGAGCGCATCTGGCAGGCCTTCCGGCATGGGACCACCACCGCGGAGGTCAAGACCGGCTATGGACTGGAACTTTCCACAGAACTCAAACAGCTGGATGTGATCCTGGCTTTGAATGCGCGGGGACCCGCCTCCCTCGTGCCAACCTTCCTGGGCGCGCACGCCATCCCGGCGGAGTACGCCGATCGGCCGGATGCATATGTGGACCTGGTCTGCGAAGGAATGCTGCCGGAGGTGAAGAAATGGTGGCGGGCGCGCACCCAGAGGCAGCCCTTGCCTTTTGTGGATGTTTTTTGCGAAGAAGGCGCGTTCGACCTGGCGCAGTCCCGCCGCATCCTGGAAACAGCGAGTGCGCTGGGCTTCCCCCTCAAGATCCATGCCGATGAATTCAAGAACCTCGGCGGGGCCGCTTTGGCTGCCAGCCTGGGGGCCGCCTCAGCGGATCACCTGGTCCGCACCTCCGATGCGGACATCGAGGTCTTGGCGAATTCCAACACGGTTGCCGTTGCCCTGCCCGCCACGCCTTTCGGCCTGAATGAACCGGACTACACCCCAGCCCAAAAGATCATCGCAGCCAACGGGCTGCTGGCTTTGGCCTCCGACACCAACCCCGGCACCGCCTGGGGGGAATCGATGCAGTTCATCCTGGCGCTGGCCTGCCGCAAGCTGGGGCTGACCCCCGCCCAAGCCATTGCCGCCGCCACGATCAACGCCGCAGCAGCGCTCAACCTGGCCGACCGGATCGGGTCGCTGGAACCCAATAAGCAGGCCGACCTGCTCATCCTGAACGTCAGCGATTACCGCCAGCTGGGGTATCGATTTGGCACCAATCTTGTAAGCTATGTTGTCAAGCAGGGCAGGATCTACCCGGTCACCTGACCTGCCACCTGATCTCTTGAACCGGCGCTGGACCGTATGACTGAATTTTTATCCACCCACAATATCCTAGCCGTCGCCGCGGCCGGCCTGCTCCTTTTCGTCGGCATCTTTGCGCTGCGCGGCGTGCTGAAGCTGGCCTGGAAAGCCCTGCGGGTTGGCCTGATCCTCTTTGCGGTCGCGATCATCGCCGGCGCACTATTGGGTTATCTGGATATTTCACTACTCTGATCGGAGCGAAGCCCGCCCATGCAGCCCATCACCATTGAAGAAGCCCGCGTCTGGTATCAGGACGCCGACCCCGTCCACGACTTTGACCATGTCCTGCGGGTCTACCGGGTTGCCGAACGACTGGCCCAGGCCGAAGGCGCAGACCTTGAGATTGTCCGGGCAGCCGCCCTGCTGCATGATTCCCGCGGCAGCGCGCCGAACGGCGAAGGAAAAGCCCGAGCCGAACATCACATCACCTCGGCAATATTCGCAGGGGAGGTCCTGGCTGCCAAGGGCTGGCCGGAAGAAAAGATCAAAGCCGTCCAGCATTGCATTCGGGCGCACCGCTTCCGCGGCAAGGAGGACTACCCCAATACCCTAGAAGCCCAGGCGCTCTTTGATGCGGATAAGCTGGATGTTCTGGGCGCGATCGGCGCCGCCCGGACAATCGCCTACGCGGCGCTGAACGGTCAGCCGGCCTACGCGGAACCTTCTGAGAGTTTCCTGGCAACCGGCCAGAAAGAACCCGGCGAACCGCATTCCTCCTATCACGAATTCCTGTTCAAACTGAGCAAGGTCAAGGGCCGGATGTTCACGGACAGTGGCAAAGCCCTGGCCGAATCCCGCCATGCCTACCTGGTGGCGTTCTACGAACAACTCCAGGCCGAGGTCCGCGGCGAACGCTGAGTGAACCATTTTCAGACAGCAAAGTGGTTATAATAGCTTTCACAACTGATCCGAGAAATGGTTTAGGTCCAGTTTAAATTTGAGATTATCTGTAAAAGTCAGCTTCTCAAAGATATGATCCCTGCCGAAGTTGCCGGTCATCGACCTCTCAAAATCTAAAACCCAGGAATATCTCAAATCGACGATGATAAGATGAATTTAAAAGATAAAGTACTAAATCAGATCAAATCCATCACCTCTTAATTGTTACGCCCTTGAGGCGGCAACGGAACCTGCAGAGAAAAGGCAATCAGGCTATACTATTAGAAACCTGCGGACTTAATTAGGAAGTGGCACTGATGAAGATTTGTCTTGTCCATGATTGGCTGACCTCCTACGGAGGCTCAGAGCTTGTTCTCAAAACCATGCTCGAGATCTGGCCGGATGCCCCGATTTACACCTTGGTTTATAATGCCAAAGGTCCCTGCAAGGAGATCATTCAATCCACTCAAGTTCATGGATCATTTATCAATAAGTTTCAACGGGCCAAACGAAATCACCGGATCTTCCTGCCCCTGATGCCCCTGGCAATCGAGCAATTCGATCTCTCCGAGTACGATGTCGTGATCTCCTCAAGTCACGCCGTAGCCAAAGGGGTGATCACCGGACCGAACCAGCTGCATATTTCATACGTGCACACCCCAATCCGCTATGCCTGGGATTTGCAGCATCAATATCTGACCGATGCGGGATTGACCCATGGTATAAAAGGTTTTGTGACTCGCTCCCTGCTGCACTATATCCGCCTCTGGGATATCCGGACCGTTCCAGGCGTGGATTTTTACCTGGCAAATTCACAATTTGTTGCGCAACGGATCTGGAAGTACTACAAACGCGAAGCCACCGTCATCCATCCGCCTGTGGAAATAGACCGGTTCAAGCTCAAAGCGGAAAAGGAAGATTTCTATCTGACCGTTTCACGTTTAGTTGCTTATAAAAAAGTTGATCTGATCGTTGACGCATTCCGACAAATGCCCGATAAACAGTTGGTGGTCATCGGCGATGGCCCTGAAATGAAAAGACTGCGCAAGATCGCAACGCCCAATGTCAAACTGATGGGTTTTCAGGATAATGAGACGATTGCAAACTATATGCAGAATGCCAAGGCATTCATCTTCGCGGCTGAAGAAGATTTTGGAATCGTCCCGGTGGAAGCGCAGGCTTGCGGAACACCCGTGATCGCCTTTGGCAAAGGGGGGGTATTGGAAACAGTCATTGAAGGAGAGACGGGATTCTATTTTGATGAACAAACCCCCCAATCCCTGGTTGCCGCCATTCACCAATTTGAAGCAGCCCCGCCTTTAAATTCGAAAACCATCCGACAGAATGCGGAAAGATTTGATAAAGAGCGTTTCAAGACCGTTCTGAAAACCTACGTGGATTCTCATTACCGGGATAAATAGCCAGTTGAAAGGTGACCTGAAGATGGGTGTTTCACCTGAAAAGATGGGCCATTCAAGAAAAAACCAAAACTATAAGATGAATCTGATCCTGGTCCTATCCGACACTTTAGCAGTTGGATCAGCAATTATCATTTCAGCCCTTATCCGCCAATTATTGACCCCCGTTATGGGGGAAACTGTAAACTGGCCATTGATTTTAAATAGTTTGTTCTTTTACGTCCCTTTCACCCTTTTTTTGGCCTGGTTGACGGGCCTTTACCCCGGATGCGGGCTGGCATCTGTGATCGAGATGCAAAAAGTCCTCTATGTGACCACCCTCGCGTCAATTTTCCTGGGTGTTGTTCTTTTCCTTCAACAGTCAGGCTTATCCTATTCCCGCTTGATCTTCATCCTGACCTGGGTCTTATCCGCGGGCCTGATGGTCGCAGCCCGGTTCACTCTGCGCAACACGCTCTCACGGAAGAGTTGGTGGGGAATTCCCCTGATTGTGGCTGGTGATCCAGCCAAAACGAAACAGGTGATTGAAATGCTCATCAGCAATCGCCGCATGGGCCTGCGACCAGTCTATTCTTTTGACCCGCAGAACAGGGAATCGCAGACAATCAAAGGTGTGCATCCCATCAAGGATAAAGACCAATTAATGGATTTGGCTCAAAAAGATGGGATTGAATACGTCGTCCTGACGGACTCAATGGACGATAAACTCACCGCAGAAATCTACTGGATGCGGGATATCTTTCCCCACATGCTGTTCGTACTGAGCACTTCGCCTTTCAGCACCCTTTGGTCCCAAACGATAGACTTGCATGGTACGCTTGTGGTGAGCACAGATTACCGATTGCTTAATAAAAACGAACGCACGATCAAATATATCGTGGATAAAGTTCTGAGCATCCTGTTACTGCTTTTGAGCTGGCCGATTTTCCTGATCCTCTTATTGCTCGTGAAGTTGGGTTCAAAAGGGCCTGCGATCTATTCTCAAAAACGGCTCGGACTCAACGGGCTGGAATTTGACAGTTATAAATTCAGGACGATGTATTTGAATGCCGAAGAGAAATTGACCGAACTCCTGGCCAATGATCCTGAAGCGGCTCAGGAATATGATTACTATCACAAACTCACCAACGACCCCCGCGTCACCAAAATCGGGCGTTTTCTCAGACGCTACAGCCTGGATGAGGTTCCCCAATTGATCAATGTGCTCAAAGGCGATATGAACCTGATCGGCCCGCGCAGCTATCTGCCCCGGGAGCTGCCAGATATGGGCCAGCATGCCAAGATCATCCTGAAAATCAAACCCGGCCTCACGGGTTGGTGGCAGGTCATGGGACGCAATGCCACGTCCTTTCAGGAACGGCTCCTGCTCGATGAATATTACATCAGCAATTGGTCCATCTGGCTGGATATCTTCGTTGTGATCAAAACGGTATGGGTGCTGATCAGCGGCCAAGGCCGGTAACGCGATAACGCTGGTCCTCAAGGTGCTTTTCTCCAACGATGGAAACCCCGCTCTCCACTGCCGAAACGCGGTAAAATTCTGGCTGACTTCTGCGCCTGGCGCTTATTGATAAAGGAAGCATATAATGATGAATTTCAAAACGATATGCATCATTGGGATGGGATATATCGGCTTGCCGACGGCGAGCGTTTTTGCCAATCATGGAATCAAGGTCCTGGGGATGGATGTCAACGCGGATGTGATTGGACACCTGAAAGCCGGCAAAGTGCACATCTTCGAACCCGGCCTGCAAAAGCTCTTCCACCAGGCGCTGGAAAGCGGCAGGCTCCAGGTCGCCACGGAAGTCTCCCCGGCGGAAGCCTTCATCATCGCCGTACCAACCCCCTTTTTTGAGGATAAATCAGCCGACATGCGCTATGTCGAATCCGCGGCCGAATCAATTGTCCCCCACCTGCAGCCCGGAAATCTGGTGATCCTCGAATCCACCTCCCCGCCGCAAACCACGGTGGGGCTGGTGGCGCCCATCCTCGAGAAGAGCGGCCTGAAAGCCGGCAGGGATTTCCTGCTCGCCTATTCGCCGGAGCGGGTCCTGCCCGGCCGGATCCTGGAGGAGCTGGTGGGCAACGCCCGAGTGATCGGCGGTGTGGACCCGGCCTCAGCAGAGGCCGGCCGCGACCTCTACCAGACCTTTGTTCAGGGCGATATCATCCTGACGGACGCGACCACGGCCGAGATGGTCAAACTGATGGAAAACACCTCCCGCGATATCAATATTGCGATTGCCAATGAATTTTCCCGCCTCGCCGAAAAATTTGGCGTGGATATCTGGGAAGCGATCGGAATCGCCAACCTGCACCCCCGGGTGGAGATCCTGCGCCCTGGGATCGGCGTCGGCGGCCACTGCATCGGCGTGGACCCCTGGTTCCTGGTGGAAGCCGCCCCTGAGACCGCCCGCCTGGTGCGGACCGCCCGGGAGATCAATGACGCCCAACCCGCTTTCATTGCCGACCTGGTTGACCAGACTGCCGGCGGTGTGGCAGGTAAGACCATCGCCTTATTAGGGCTGGCCTTCAAGCCCAATGTGGATGACCTGCGCGAAAGCCCGGCTGTGAAACTGGCGCACGACCTGGAATTCCGCGGCGCCAAGGTGCTGGCCTATGAACCCTTCAAGCCGGAGGCCGGGTTGCCCGGCATCACCCAGGTGACCACTCTGGCCGAAGCGCTCTCCGAGGCGGACCTGGTCCTCCTAGCTGTGGCGCATGACCAGTTCAAAGCGCTGGACCCGGCCGAGACCGCCCGGCAGACCCCCGCCAAAGCCGTCTTTGACGCAGTCAAAGCCTGGGATAAGCCGAAATGGGAAGCGGCCGGTTTCGCGTTCACAGGGCTGGCCCGGCGCTTCTAGTTCCGCACACTGACAAAGTATCTGCAAATAAACCTCACACCACCGGAGGCGGAAATGCTCGGTGCAATGATTGGCGATATCGTCGGATCGGTCTACGAATGGGACAACATCCAAACCACCGACTTTGAATTCTTTAAACCCACCTGTTTCTTCACCGATGACACGGTGTTGACCGCCGCGACAGCCCAGGCCCTGCTGACCGATGGGGACTATGCCCGCGCCTATCAGGATTTCTCCCGCCGCTACCCCGGGCGGGGCTATGGCGGCCGCTTCGCCCGGTGGATTCAGCAGGAAAACCCCCAACCCTACAACAGCTGGGGCAACGGTTCGGCGATGCGGGTCAGCCCGGTGGGCTTCGCTTTCAATACGGTCGGAGAAGTGCTCGCGGAGGCCGAACGCAGCGCCCGCGTGACCCATAACCACCCCGAAGGGATCAAAGGTGCGCAGGCTGTCGCACTTGCCATTCTCCTTGCCCGGCAGGGCGTGGACAAAGTGGAAATCAAAGATGAAATTGCCGGGCGATTTGGCTATGACCTGGCGCGGACCCTGGATGAAATCCGGCCAGCCTATTCATTCAACGAATCCTGCCAGGGGACCGTCCCGGAAGCGATCATTGACTTTCTGGAATCCGCGGATTTTGAAAATGCCATCCGGCTGGCGATCTCCCTGGGCGGCGACAGCGACACGCTGGCCAATATTACCGGCGGGATCGCTGAAGCGTATTATGGCATCCCGGAGGAAATCGCGGAAAAGGGGAAATCGTATCTGCCGGACGAGTTTTTGGAAATCATTTACAGATTTATAAATGCGGTGAAGTAGAAATCCAAGTTGTAAAAGAAAACCCTAAAGGCGTAACAATGTCTTCGGATGGAGATTGCCACCTCATGCCCTTTGGGCGTTCCTCGCAAAGACGGAACATCACTGCGTTGCGCAGGCGATGCAGGGGTCAAAAGCCCGGACCACCCGGCCCACCGCTTTCTCCAGTTCAAGGTTAATGCCCTGCGGGGTGATATAGCGTTCGCCAGCTACTTTCAGCGCGCGTTCGATCGCGCCCATGTTATGCACGGTGGGGATGATGAACTCTGCCTCAGCGATCAACCCATTCTCGATGATGTAGTGATGGATCAATGGGCCGCGGGGGGCTTCAACCATCCCATAGCCCTCGCCATCCTTGAGGCTGTAGGGCACCGAAGTATCCTCATAATCCAGGTCTTTGGAGAGCATCTCAATCGCCCGCTCAAAGGCGTAGACCAGTTCGATCCCCCGGCAGAGATCAAAGAGCAGGATCGGGTGGGCCGGCTTGCCAAACTCAGCCGTCAGCCGCTCCAGATAATAATCCGCACAGGGGGTGCCCATGGTTTTCGTCAGATTGATCCGCGCCAGGCTGTTGGCCCGCAGCACTTCACCTTCATAGGTGGACTTGCCGGCGAAGCTGTAATCCGTCTTTTCATAATCCAGAAATTCGCGGAACAGCCGCGGCGGGAAGCTGGCCCGTTCATTGCCATTCGGACCCAGCACCCGGATCGTGTCGCTGTTGAATTCGGGCTTGCTGCGCCCCGTTGAAGCGATGTAATAGGCCGGCTGGTCATCGCCCCAGGTGCCGATCCGTTCGCGCATCGCCATCGACATATCCCAATACTCATCAAACAGCTCGCAGGCAATGGTGATCGTATCCTGCATCTCCTTGAGCATCTGGGCCGCGGCTTCGGCCTTGATCCCGCTGGTCACGCCGCCGATGATCGCCTTGACCGGATGGATAAACTGCCCTCCGGCAAGGGTGATCAGCTTGGTGCCGATCTGCCGGACTTTCAACGCCCGTTGGGCCAGGCTCAATTGCTGCTCGGGGTTGGCCTCGCTGTCCTCCATGTGGAAGATGCTGCTGGCGCCGACCCGGTCAGGCATCGTGAAAATGAACAGCGAAGTTGCCTGGTTTTGGATCAGCTGCCCCAACAGCAGCAGTTCCCGGATCTCATTTGCCAACCGCGGCGGTTTGACATCCAGCGCGTTTTCCAGCGCTTTCACCGAGGCGACATGGTGCGCCGTGGAGCAGACGCCGCAAATCCGCGGCACGATCACCGGCATCTGTTCGGCCGGCGTTCCCTGCACAAAGTAGCGGAAGCCGCGCATCTCGATCGCCTGGAACTGGGCTGAGACCACCGCACCATCCTGAATTTCCATTTCAACCCGGGCGTGGCCTTCAATCCGGCTAAGGGGGAATCGAAGAATTGTCATTTTACAACACCTTGTCTTTCGGCCTGGGCGGACGGCCGCCTTCGGAATAATCGGTGAACTGGAACAGGAACAGCGAAAGCTGAGGGGAATGCAGCGCTGCCTTGATCTCCTCGGGGGGGATATCCGTCATCCGCTCGAAAACGTTCTGAATCCGGTCAAACCAGACCGAGGACTCCTTCTCGATATAGGCATCTGATGGCCCGCGGCAGCCCACACAGGGGTGCCCGGGTTTGGTGCAAATCGCCCGGCAGCCGCCCCGGGTGGAAGAGCCCACGCAGAGATAGCCCTGGTTGATCAGGCAGATATCCGGCAGCACCTCGCCCTGCTGGAAGCCCACCAAATGCTGGGGGCGCATATCCTTCAGCTTTTTGCGGCCGCATTCGACACAGACAATGCCGCTGGCCTCATAGCCTTCCGGGTCAATCAGCGCCGCCATGAAGAGTTCCGGCGTGGGCGGGCAGCCCGGCAGGTAAAGGTCCACGTCCACAAAAGCGTCAATCGGGTGGCTCTTGGGCAGCAAATGCGGCAGGTGATGCCGGCTGGACTGCGCCAGGAACATCTGGCGGACGTCATCGCGGTCGCCCAGGTTGGAAACCCCGCCGGAGATTGCGCAGGTGCCCACCGCGATCACCCGGTCCACCTTTTCGACCGCTTTCTTCAGGTTATAAATGTCCTCGTCATTCCGCACACCGCCGCTCACCAGCAGGATTTCAGTATCCTCCGGGACGGAAGCGGTCGAAACCACCAACGGCATATAGACCAATTGATATTGGTCCACCCATTCGTTCGCGTTGATCAGGGAAACTTCACAACCGGCGCAGCCCGAAAGCTGCAAGACAGCAAATTTGGGCAGTTGTTTTTTATCTGGCATGGTGAGCCGTCCTTAACCGTCCCTATCCTACTCCCGAAAACAAAGCAAGCACTTTTCGGGTTAATCCACCAATATTAAATCCATTTTACTGCACTCTGCTCTGAACTCGGTTTCAGGGTTAATTTTTTAATCCTGATCCAATTTTCTTATCCCAAGGATATGTTAAAATGGATCATAGTAGCTATGGGATTATATCCAGAGGAGCACATGCAACCCACACTTGATTATATTAAACAAATCGCCCTGGATGCCGGCGAGATCCTGCAACAGATGTCCGGAGGCGAGTTGGATATTCAACACAAAAGCCTCAAGGACCTGGTCACCCGTGCGGACCGGGCCGCCGAGGATTTCATCATCGGCTCCTTGCGCAAAGGCTTCCCGGACCACACCATCAACGCGGAGGAGTCCGGCCACCTGGCAGGCGAAACCGACCACCAATGGTTCATCGACCCGCTGGACGGCACCCTCAACTATGCTCACGGGATGCCGATCTACAGCATTTCCATCGCCTATGCCTATCAGGGCGAGCTGCAGCTGGGCGTGGTCTACGACCCAAGCCGCAAGGAGTGCTTCAGCGCTGAACTGGGGGCGGGCGCCTGGCTCAATGACCAGCCGATCCAGGTTTCCCGGTTTGAAGACCTGATCGACTGCATGCTGGTGACCGGCTTTCCCGGGAACCGGTGGGGGCAGCCCGACGACAACTTCGGCAATTTCCTCCGCTTTTCCCATAAGGTCCAAACCGTCCGCCGCCTGGGGTCGGCCGCGCTGGATGCGGTCTATGTGGCCGCCGGCCGCCTGGATGGCTTCTGGGAGGATGGGATCCATGATTGGGATATCGCTGCCGCAGGCCTGATGATCCGGGAAGCGGGCGGGGTGGTCACCAACCTCTATGGCGACCCGGATTTCCTCAAAGAGCCTGTCAGTATGGTGGCGGCCAACCCGATCATCCACGCAAAAATGCTGGCCGTCCTGGCCGAGGAACGCCAAACCCGTTCAATACCTTAAATCCAAAAATCACCA
>WOYI011095616.1_pt1 | contig 15027 bp, 15 predicted proteins | sample 6423411 | NCBI WGS metagenome assembly WOYI01 (sample SAMN13441803, study PRJNA592873) | oil field metagenome | biome: oil field; feature: oil-well bore; material: oil-contaminated soil; isolation source: oil-contaminated soil from oil-well borehole | place: Germany: Wietze | collected 2016-10-18 ...
CACGCCGGTTTTCCTCGGAAACGTCCGGCCCCTCATATTTGCCGGACAGATAACCACCTGCCAGCGGGCTCCACACCATCAGCCCGACCTTTTCGGATTCCAGCATTGGAACGATGTCCCGCTCCAGCTCACGGCCCACCAGGGTGTAATAGGCCTGCAGGGAAACGATGGGGCAGAGGTTCCGGGCCTTGGTGATGCCGATGGCCTTCATCACCTGCCAGGCGGCCCAGTTGGACAGGCCCACATAACGCACGTGGCCCTGCTGCACCAGGGTATTCAATGCTTCCAGCGTTTCCTCGATCGGCGTGGCCGGGTCGAAGCCGTGGATCTGGTAGAGGTCGATGTAGTCCGTTTGCAGGCGCTCGAGGCTCGCCCTGCATTGGGTCATGATGTGGCCACGGGAAGCGCCACGGGCATTGGGGCCCTCCCCCATGGGGCCGAGCACCTTGGTGGCCAGCACGATATCCTCGCGGCGAACGCCGAGATTTTTCAGGGATTGGCCGACGATGCGCTCGCTGCCGCCGTCACCGTAGACGTTGGCGGTGTCGATGAAGTTGATGCCCGCCTCCAGGGCGATCTTCACCAGCTCGTCGGCCTGCGCCTGCTGCAAATTGCCGATCAGGCTCCAGATGTCCTTGCCGCCCCCGAAGGTCATGGACCCCAGACACAGTTCGGAGACGAACAGGCCCGAGTCGCCGAGCTTGCGGTAGCGCAGGCCATGGTCTGCATCGAATCGCGGTAGCTTGTGTGCCGTCATGTCGCACCTCGTCACAAGGGTTGATGTTGAAAAGCGTGCTGCGGACGTCGCTGCTTGACGAGCAACTGGAGCCACTCGACCAGTGCGCTGGCTACGTCCTGAAGCACCCCCGCCGCGTGGCATCGAAATCGATCCGGGGCGCGAGCGTTTCGGGAATCCACTGGGCCTGCTCGTGCAGCGCAGCGGTATGCGGGTGGGGTGCGAAGGTCGCGCGGTGTTCGTCCTCACCGCCCCGGCAGCGGGTCACCAGGCCGCATCGCTCCATGGGCTCGAGCGGGGTCGGCTACTTGATCAACCCCTCCGCCCGCATGGCGTCCTGCACAGCGGGGCGTTCCGCGATGCGTTGCTGATAGGCAATCAAGGCGGGGAATGCCCCCAGGTCGAGCTTGACGACGCGAGCCCAGTTGGTGACGGTGAACAGGTAGGCATCGGCCACGGTGAAGTGCTCGCCCAACAGGTAGGGCTGCTTGCCGAGGATGCCTTCGATGTAGCTATAGCGGCGCTTGAGGTAGGCGGTGCGCTCGGCTTTCAGGTCGTCCGACGAGGCCGGATCGAACAGTGGACTGAAGGTCTTGTGCAGCTCGGAATTGATGTAGCCGAGCATCTCCTGCAACCGATAGCGCGCCAGCGTGCCATGTGGCGGCGCCAGGCCGGTCTCGGGCTTGAGGTCGGCCAGGTACTGCACGATCGCCGGGCCCTCGGTGAGCACCTGGCCGTCATCCAGACGCAGCGCTGGTACATAGCCCTTGGGATTCACATCAAGGAAGTTCTCGCCCGACACGGTGACCTTGGTCTTGCCATCCACTTTTTCGAGCGTGAGCGGAATGCCGGCCTCGTGCGCCACGATGTTGGGCGACAGCGAGCAGGCGCCGGGAAGGTAGTACAGCTTCATGCGGTGTCTCCATGGGTAGAAAGTGGTTGGGCATGGCGCGGCCGGAGGCGTGGAAAACGATGCGTCACCTCGGCATGGGGAAATGAGGCGTCCGCCGGACGGCGGGCGCTTCCATCCAACGTGCTGGCGACGCTCAACCGAGCAACACGCGATTCATGCGTTGCACGAACGCCGCCGGGTCGGGCAGCTGTGCCCCGGCGGCGATCTCGGCCTGCTCCAGCAGCAACAGCGCCAGGTCGCGCGCCTTGGCTTCGTCGGCCTCGGCTTCCACCCGCTTGACCAAGGCATGGGCCGGGTTGATCTCCAGCGTGGGCCTGGACTCGGGCATGGCCTGGCCGGCTTCGCGCAGCAGGCGGGTGAGGTGCGGGGCCATCTCGTAGTCGCTCAGCGCGAGGCACGAGGGGGAATCGGTGAGGCGGGCGGACACCTTCACGTCGCTCACCCGATCGCCGAGCAGCTCCTTGAGCTTTTTCAGCAGCGGCTCGGCGGCCTTGGCGGCTTCCTCCTGCTTCTGCTTGTCGGCCTCGTCCAGCGGCACGTCGCCCTTGGCCACGCTCTTGAGCTTCTTGCCCTCGTACTCGCTCAGGGAGCCGATCATCCACTCGTCGATGCGGTCGGACATCAGCAGCACCTCGATGCCCTTGGCCTTGAATGCCTCCAGCTGCGGACTGCCGGCGGCGGCGGCGTAGCTGTCGGCGGTGATGTACCAGATGGCGTCCTGGCCCACCGCCATGCGGCCGATGTAGTCGTCCAGCGAGACGTTCTGCGCGGCGCCCTCGCCCTTGGTGCTGGCGAAGCGCAGCAGCTTGGCGATGCGCTCGCGGTTGTTGGCGTCCTCGACGATGCCTTCCTTGAGCGTGTTGCCGAAGGCCTTGTAGAAGGTGGCGAACTTTTCCGGCTCGTCGCGGGCCAGCTTCTCGATCAGATCGAGCACGCGCTTCACGCAGGCGCCCTTGATGCGATCGAGCTGGCGGTTGTGCTGCAGGATCTCACGGCTCACGTTGAGCGGCAGGTCGTCGGCATCCACCACGCCGCGCACGAAGCGCAGGTAGTTGGGCAGCAGCTCTTCGGCCGCGTCCATGATGAAGACGCGCTTGATGTACAGCTTGAGCCCCTTGCGCTCGTCGCGCCCGCCCATCATCAGGTCGAACGGCGGCTGCGACGGCAGGTACAGCAGGCTGGTGAAGCTCTGGCTGCCCTCGACGCGGTTGTGCGTCCAGGCCAGCGGATCGTTGAAGTCGTGGCCCAGCGACTTGTAGAAGCTTGTGTAGTCCTCGTCGCTGATTTCGCTCTTGGGCTTGGTCCACAGCGCGGAGGCCGCATTGGTGCTTTCGAACTCGTCGGTGGGCTTGCCGTCCTTCTCCACCGGCATGCGGATGGGGAACGCGACGTGGTCGGAGTATTTGCGGATCAGCGACTTGAGCTGCCAGCCCTTGAGGAATTCGTCCTCGTCGGCCTTCAGGTGCAGGATCACCGCGGTGCCGCGCCGTGGCTCATCGACCTGCTCCAGCGAATACTCGCCCTTGCCGTCGCTCTCCCACTTCACGCCCTCGGTTTCCGGCGCGTCGGCGCGGCGGGTGATCACGGTGACCTTGTCGGCCACCACGAAGGCGGAGTAGAAGCCCACGCCAAACTGGCCGATCAGCCGCGCATCGGCCTTCTGCTCGCCGCTCATCGCTTCGAGGAAGCGCCGGGTGCCGGAGCTGGCGATGGTGCCGATGTTGGCGACCACCTCGTCGCGGCTCATGCCGATGCCGTTGTCGCGCACGGTGATGGTGCGCGCGTCGGCATCCCAGCTGACATCGATGTGCAGCTCGCTGTCGCCGGCCAGCAGCTCGGGCCTGGCGATGGACTCGAAGCGCAGCTTGTCGCAGGCATCGGAGGCATTGGAGATCAGCTCGCGCAGGAAGATCTCCTTGTGCGAGTAGAGCGCGTGTGTGACCAGGTGCAGCACCTGGGCGACTTCGGCTTCGAACTTGCGGGTTTCGGCGGGTGCGTTCATGCGTGGCGGTTCCGTTTGGTGCGGTTGCTTGGATTTGACTTCTGGTTGTTTGCCGTCATCCCGGCGAAAGCGGGGATCCAGTGCCTCCGGGATGGGGAGCCAGGACGCTGGATCCCAGCTTCCGCCGGGATGACGGTGAGGGGAATGGTGGCCTGTGACGGCCGCTCTGCCCCTCACCCTGCCTCTCCCCGGCAAGGAGAGGATTCATTCAACGTGCGGCCGTGTTCTGCAGCGCCGCAATGCGCTCGTCCAGCGGCGGGTGGCTCATGAACAAGCGGGTAAAGCCGGCGCCGAGCGGGCTGGAGATGCCGAACGCGGCGATGGTCTTGGGCAAGGTGTTCTCGCCATGGTTGCCCTTGAGCCGCTCCAGCGCGGAGATCATCGCGCCGCGGCCGGCGAAGCGGGCGCCCGCGGCGTCGGCGCGGAACTCGCGCCAGCGCGAGAAGGCCGCCACGATCATCGAGGCGAACAGGCCGAACACCACCTGCAGCACCATCACCGAGATGAAGTAGCCGATGCCGCCGTCGCGGCTGTCGCGGCCGCCGGAAAGCCAGCTGTCCACCACCCGCCCGACGATGCGCGAGGCGACGATCACCAGCGTGTTGAGCACACCCTGGATCAAGGTGAGCGTGACCATGTCACCGTTGGCCACGTGGCCGATCTCGTGGCCGAGCACGGCGCTCACCTGCTCGCGGTCCATCTGCTGCAGCAGGCCCGAGCTGACCGCCACCAGCGCGCTGTTCTTGCTGGCGCCGGTGGCGAAGGCGTTCATTTCCGGGGCGTCGTAGATGGCCACCTCGGGCATGCCGATGCCGGCGTTCTGCGCGTGGCGGCGCACGGTGTCCAGCAGCCAGCGCTCGGTCTCGTTGGCCGGCTGCTCGATCACCCGGGCACCGGTCGACATCTTGGCCATCCACTTGGACATCGCCAGCGAGATGAAGGCGCCGCCCATGCCGAACACGGCGGCAAACACCAGCAGCCCGCCCATGCCGCCATAACCACGGGAGGCCGCCCACTGGTCGATGCCGAGCACGCGGCAGACGATGCTCAGCAGCAACAGGACCGCGATGTTGGTAGCGAGGAACAGGACGATGCGACGCACGGCTGGCTCTCTGGCAGTCATGAAAAGGAGGTGTTTCACGGCTTGCGCCGTCTCCCGCTATTCGGGGCGCAGCCCGCGGGTTTCAAGGGCCGGGGCCGCGTCGGGCGCCTTGCGGGCGAGTGTCGCCGGCCGCTTAAAATGCCGCGATGAGCTACCGCGGCCGCTTCGCCCCCTCGCCCACCGGAGCGCTCCACGTCGGGTCGCTGGTGGCCGCCGTGGGGAGCTGGCTGTGCGCCCGCCGCGCCGGCGGCCGCTGGCTGGTGCGGATGGAGGACATCGACCCGCCGCGCGAGGTGCCGGGATCGGCCGCCGGCATCCTCGCCGCGCTGCCCGCCTTCGGCCTGGTGGCGGACGAGCCGGTGCTGTTCCAGTCGCGGCGGCGGACGGCCTACGGCGCGGCCTTCGAGCAGCTGCGGGCAGGCGGCCACCTGTTTGCATGCTGGTGCAGTCGCAGCGACCTGGCCGAGGCGGGCGGCCGGCATCGCGACGGGGCGTGCGTCTCGCCAGCCGATCCGCAACGCCCACCCGCCTGGCGGCTGCGCGTGCCGGATACCGAAGTCAGCTTCGACGATGCACTGCAGGGGCCGCAACGACAGAACCTGCGCGAGGCGGTGGGCGACTTCGTGATCCGTCGCGTCGACGGCCTGTATTCCTACCAGCTGGCCTGCGTGGTGGACGACGCATGCCAGGGCATCACCGAGGTGGTGCGCGGCGCGGACCTGCTCGACTCCACGCCCCGACAGATCCACCTGCAGCGCTGCCTGCGACTGCCGACGCCGCGCTACCTGCACCTGCCACTGGTGCTGGATGCCGAGGGCCGCAAGCTGTCCAAGTCCAGCCAGGCCACTGCCGTCGATCCCGCCGACCCGCTGCCGGCGCTGCGCCGGGCACTGGACTTCCTCGGCATGCCGGCCGACGCGCGCGCCGCGACGGCCGCCGAACTGCTGGCTGCAACATCGACGCGCTTCGATCCCGGACTCTTGCGGCACCGCAGTAAGGCATGAGGCGCCTGAGCCGCTATAAAGAGGGGGTTGCCGCCACGGCGGCCATCGCTCCATCGCGACGGTGCCTCGCACCGGCCGCGCAGCCCACACCACACCTACCAAGGAGATCGAGAACATGACCCAACGCACCGCGCTCGTCACCGGCGGCACCGGTGGCATCGGCACCGCCATCATTCGCCACCTGGCCGGCCAGGGCCATCGGGTGGCGTCGAACTACCGCGACGAGGCGAAGGCCCAACGGTGGCACAAGGCCATGGCGGCCGAAGGCATCGCGGTATGCATGGTGCCGGGTGACGTGTCCGACCCGGTCTCGTGCGAGGCGATGATCAAGGCGATCGAGGAAAAGTGCGGTCCGGTCGAGATCCTGGTGAACAACGCCGGCACCACGCGCGACAGTGTCTTCCACAAGATGAACTACCAGCAGTGGACGGACGTGATCAACACCAACTTGAACGCCTGCTTCAACGTCACCCGTCCGGTGATCGAGGGCATGCGCGCGCGCAAGTGGGGCCGCATCGTGCAGATCAGCTCGATCAACGGCCAGAAGGGCCAGTACGGCCAGGCCAACTACGCCGCCGCCAAGGCCGGCATGCACGGCTTCACCATTTCGCTGGCACAGGAAAACGCCAAGCTCGGCATCACCGTCAACACCGTCTCGCCCGGCTACGTGGCCACCGACATGGTGATGGTCGTGCCGGAGGACGTGCGCGAGAAGATCGTGGCGCAGATCCCGATGGGCCGCCTGGGCAAGCCGGAGGAAATCGCCCACGCCGTCGCCTTCTTCACCGGCGACATGGCCAGCTGGATCACCGGTGCCAACCTCGCCATCAACGGCGGGCATTACATGGGTTGGTAAGCCGCCTATGCAGGAGCGCACGACAAGGTCTGCGCGCCTGCGCAACCCGAGCGTTTGGCAAGCCGCATTGTAGGAGCACACCCTGTGCGCGATGCTTTTTACCGATGTCGCCGAAGAGCATCGCGCACGGGGTGCGCCCCTACCGGTGCAGCAGTTTCTCCACCACCTTGCCCACCGCCGCGAAGGCGAAGGCGCCGGTGACGTGCGTGGCGGCGCCCAGCCCGCCGCCGCAGGCCAGGTTCAAGGCATCGCCGCCGGGCGGCCGGGTGCCGCAGACGGAGCCGTCGGGCTGTGGGTATTGCACGTTCTGCAGCGAGTACACCGCCGCCACGCCGAAGTAGCGCGCGGGGCTGCGCGGAAAGTTGAAGTCCTGCCGGAGCTTCTTGCGGATCAGGCTGAACATGGCATCGTGCTCGGTGCGCGAGAGATCGCGCACGCGGATCTGGGTGGGATCGGTGCGCCCGCCGGCCGAGCCCACCGTCACCATCGGCAGCTTGCGGCGACGGCACCAGGCGATGGCTTCGAGCTTCACGCGGAAGGCATCGCAGGTGTCGAGCACCACGTCGTAGCCGCGATCGAGCAGTTCGTCCAGCGTGGACGGCGTAAGGAATCGCTCGATCGCCTCCAGCCGCAGCTGCGGGTTGATCGCGTGCAGGCGCGTGGCCATCACGCCGACCTTGGGTTTGCCGTACTCGCCGTCCAGCGCGTGCATCTGGCGATTGGTGTTGGATAGGCAGACCTCGTCCGCATCGATCAGGGTGAGCCGCCCCACCCCGCTGCGCGCCAGCGCCTCGGCGGCCCACGAACCAACCCCGCCGATGCCGATCACGCACACGTGCTGACCGGCCAGCAACGACAGGCTGCCCACGCCGTACAGTCGCTCGACGCCGGCAAACCGCTCGCGCAGTGCTTCCTCGCTGGCGCGGCTCATGGCCGCACCCCGGCGAACTCCCGGCAGGCAGGCGGGGACGACATGCGGACAACTCCGAGGGATAGGGCCGCGCATTGTAAAACGGCGCGCCCGCACGATGCCTGGCCGATGGAAAGCGGCCCCTGCTCGGCTATGCTGCCCGCCACCTTTTTCGACAGGAATGCAAACCCATGCGCTCTGCCCTGCTCATCGTGCTGGGACTGGTCATCGGCATCCTCGGCAGCGTCTTCACCTTCAGCGCGCTGCACCAGCGCACGCCGCTGCCCAAGGCGGTGATGACGGTGATGGCCTACCACTCCAGCGAGCTGCACCATGCGGTGAAAGCGGGGCAGTGCGACGCAGCCGCCATCGCCACGAACCTGGCCCGCCTGCAGTCCGCTGCGCTGGACATCCCCGGCGCGTTCAAGGGCGTGGAGCAGCCGTTCCTGAGGGCCTCGGACAAACTGCAGGACGCCGTGGGCAGCGCCGTGACAGCGGCACCGACCAGCTGCGCCGCGCTGGCCACCACACTGCAGCCAGTCGACGACGCCTGCGACAGCTGCCACAAGCGCTTCCGCTAACGCCAAGTCGAAGCGGCGAGGACGCGCGTGTCGACGTGGCCGCCAGCCACGCTTCCGCTCCGGTCGCGCCTGCGCCTGCTGCAGGTGGACGATGCGAAGTTCGAGCACGCGCGTCCGTCCCAGTCCACGCCGGTCGCCATCAGCCTGAGATCGGCTCGCCGTGCACGCTGCTGTACTACCCGATCTGGAAGTACGCCCTGCCACAGCCCTATGAGAGCCTGCCGCTGCGCGTCGCCGGCGGCGTGGCGCTGCAGCAACGCTACTTCGAACGGGCCGGACGGTTCGTCTCCGAGGCCATGGCGCTGGGCGACGTGCACTTCCTGCGCGACCCGGTGTTCGTGCCGGCGCTGCGCGACGTGCTCGAGGGGGTGTCCGGCGGTGGAATGCTACCTGCACGTCGACCCGACCGGGCTGCTGCTCGATGCAGACGGCGACGGCCGCTTCCCGCTGATCCAGGCCGACGATGACCTGCGCACCCACGACGAGATCGCCAGCGACCTGGGAGCCTGTCGGACTTTGGCCGGCCGCTTCGGGCTGGACCGGGTGGTGAGCTATCGCCGCTGGTTGCGCAAGCAGGACGATACGGCGAGGGACTGAGACTTTCGGCACATTGGGCCTGGCCGTGGTATCTCGCTAGCAGCCTGTCGGGCTTTGCTCGGCCGGGCTGCGAATCCGTCTGTGCGGTCCCTATTTCCGCCGCTTCGCCAGCCCATGGAACCACTATGGGCCGACGAAACGTCGAAAATCTGTCCTCGCACAGCCGAATGTTCGCCTCGACCAGCAAAGCCCGACAGGCTGCTAGGATCGGGGGGTTTCCAACGCAGGGGCCCCATCGTGAAACGACTATTTGCCTGTTCCATCCTCGCCGCACTCGCCGCTGCCGGCGCGACCGCCGGCGACGCCGCCAGAACGCCCACCTTCGATCCGCACTACCTTTCCGAGCAGGTGAAGACGCTCGCCTCCGACGCGTTCGAAGGCCGCGGCCCGGCCACCGTCGGCGAGCAGCGCACCGTCGCCTACGTGATCAGCCAGATGAAGGCCGCCGGCCTGCAGCCGGCCGGCGCGCTGAAGGACGGCAAGCGCAGTTGGACCCAACCGGTGCCGCTGGGCCGTTTCGAGATCACCGGCACGCCGAGCTTCTCGCTCACTGTCGACGGCAAGAAAGAACCGCTGAGCCAGGGCGACCAGATCGCCGTGCGCGCGGCGCAGGACGGCTCCACCCGCGTGGACATCACCAACGCGCCGCTGGTGTTCGTCGGCTACGGCGTCAAGGCGCCCGAGCGCAACTGGGACGACTTCAAGGGCACGGATCTGCACGGCAAGATCGCCGTGGCGCTGATCAACGACCCGGATTTCGAGACCGGCCAGGGCGACTTCGGCGGCAAGGCGATGACCTACTACGGCCGCTGGACCTACAAGTACGAGGAAATCGCCCGCCAGGGCGCGCTCGGCCTGCTGATCATCCACGAGACGGCGCCAGCCTCCTACGGCTGGCCCACGGTGAAGAACTCCAACACCAACACCCAGTTCGACATCGTGCGCGCGCACCCGGCCGAGGTGCACTCCAAGGTGGAAGGCTGGATCCAGCGCGACCTGGCCGTGCAGATGTTCACCGACGCCGGGCTGGATTTCGATGCCCTGAAGAAGCAGGCGCAGAGCCGCGACTTCAAGCCGGTGACGCTGAAGGACGAAACCTTCTCGGCGAAGTTCAACGTCGACGCCTCGGTGATCACCTCGCAGAACATCCTGGGCATGGTGAAGGGCAGCCAGCGTCCGGACGAGACCGTGTTCTACAGCGCGCACTGGGATCACCTGGGCGTCGGCGAGCCGGATGCCACCGGCGACCGCATCTACAACGGCGCGGTGGACAACGCCACCGGCACCGCCGCCCTGCTCGCGCTGGGCAAGGCCTTCGCGCATGGGCCGAAGCCCGAGCGTTCGGTGGTGTTCCTCAACGTGACCGCCGAGGAAAAAGGCCTGCTGGGCTCGGAGTACTACGCCACCCATCCGCTCTATCCCGAAGCGAAGACGGTGGGCGTGATCAACATGGACGCGCTCGATCCGCACGGCCCGGCGCGCAACTTCACCATCTCCGGCAGCGCCAGGCTCGGCCTGCTCGACGACCTGATCGCCGTGGCCAAGGCCGACGGCGTGAGCTACGCGGCCGATCCGCATCCGGAAGCGGGCCACTTCTTCCGCTCCGATCACTTCTCCTTCGCCAAGCGCGGCGTGCCGGCGATCTCGTTCGGCTCGGGCGACGACTGGGTGGACGGCGGCGTGGTGGCGGGCGAAGCCGCCGAGAAGGCGTACACCAAAGACCACTACCACCAGCCGTCCGACGAGTGGCAGGCCGACTGGAGCTTCACCGGCATGGCGCACGACCTGGGCATGCTCTACACGCTCGGCTCGAAGCTGGCGAACTCCGACGAGTGGCCGAACTGGAGCCGCGACTCCGAGTTCCGCGCCGCCCGCGACGCCAGCGCCGAGCAGCGCAAGTAGGCGGCCGATTCGCAAAACAACGCAATGCAACGAAGGGCAACCGGCTGGCTGCCCTTCGTTGCGACTGCCCCTCGTCATCCTCCGAATGCCGAGGCCCCCGATGGAGCCCCAACGTCATGCCCGCGAACGCGGGAATCCGCTTTGCGCTGGTGGGGGAATCACCATGGATCACCGGACTCGCGCAAAGACGCGGAGCCATGGAGGGGCTTCCCGCGACTCTGCGACCCGGAAAAACTACAGCCGCACGCGCCCGCGCAGCACATCGAAGAACATCACCCAGTCGCCGGCCAGGCTGTACAGCGGATGGCGAAACGTGGCCGGACGGTTCTTCTCGAACACGAAGTGCCCGACCCAGGCAAAGCCGTAGCCGGCCACCGGCGCCAGCCACAGCCAGGCCGGGCGGCCGGTGGTGATGGCCACGGCGATGATCGCCAGCACGCAGAGGCTGCCGACGAAATGCAGCCGCCGGCACACGCGGTTGCGGTGCTCGCCCAGATAGAACGGATAGAACTCGCGGAAGCTGGAAAAGCCGGCCATGTGCACCCCCGATGCGCTCCCCCCGAGCCTACGCGCGGCGATGCGGAAATGCATGACGCACAGCGGCGCAGCGCGCCCGAGGCATCACTTCGCCGGCAGCGGGATGAACTCCTCGTCGTCACCCGGCACGCGATCGAAATGGCCCTGCTGCCAGTCGGCCTTGGCCTGCTCGATCCGCTCGCGGCGAGTGGAGACGAAGTTCCACCACAGGTGGCGCTCGCCATCCAGCGGTGCGCCGCCGAACAGCATCACCCGGCTCGCTTCGCGCGCATGCAGGGGCGGCGCGCTGTCGCCGGCCTGCACCGCCATCAGACCGGCCGGCACCGCCAACGCGTCCCATCGCAGCCCGCCCTCGATCACCTGCACGCCCCGCTCGTCGTGCCCGGCAGGCCAGTCCAGTGTGGCGCCGGCCTCCAGCCGGGCCTCGATGAAGAACATCGGCGCAAACACCTTCACCGGCGAGGCTTCGCCGTAGGCGGTGCCGGCAATCAACGTCAACGACGCGCCGTCACGCGCAATCCGCGGCAGCTCACCGGCCTCGTGGTGGTGGAACGCGGGTGCCACCTCCTCGTCCGCCGGCGGCAGCGCCACCCACACCTGCACGCCGTGCAGGGTGTGGCCGGCCTCGCGCTCGGCCGGCGGCGTGCGTTCGGAGTGCACGATGCCGCGTCCGGCAGTCATCCAGTTCACTGCGCCGGGCCGGATGTCCACCGCGCTGCCCAGGCTGTCACGGTGGCGGATCGCACCGTCGAACAACCAGGTCACCGTGGCCAGGCCGATGTGCGGATGCGGCCGCACATCCATGCCCTTGCCGGGGGGCATGTCGGCCGGCCCGATGTGATCGAAGAACACGAACGGGCCGACATGGCGGACCGGTAGCACGGGCAGCAGACGGCGCACGCGGAAACCATCGCCCAGATCATGCACGCGTCCGTCGATCAACGACGGCGTGGTGTTCATGGCGTGGCTTCTGTCGGCACTTGGCAAGCAAGCGGCGATCCCATCACCACGAGCGCAGGTATTGCAAAGGCACGTGCAGCGTCGCGCCCAGCGCCTTGGCGGCGCGACGCGGGAAGTACGGATCGCGCAGGCTTTCGCGCGCCTGCAGCACCACGTCGGCGGCACCGTCGGCGATCACCGCCTCGGCCTGTGCCGGCTCGTCGATCATGCCGACCGCGCCGGTGGCGATGCCGGCCTCGCGGCGGATCTGCGCGGCGAACGGCACCTGGTAGCCCGGCCCGGCGGGGATCTTCACGTGCGGCACGAGGCCGCCGCTCGACACATCGATGAGGTCGACACCCAAGTCCTTGACCATGCGCGCCAACGCCACGCTCTGCGCCACGTCCCAACCACCGTCGGCCCAGTCGGTGGCCGAGATGCGCAGCCACACCGGCAGCGTGGCCGGCCACACGTCGCGCACGGCGCTGACCACCTCGCGCACCAGCCGCGTGCGGTTCTGCAGGCTGCCGCCGTAGCCGTCGGTGCGCCGGTTGCTCAGTGGCGAGAGGAACTGGTGCAGCAGGTAGCCATGCGCGGCATGCACTTCAGCCAGCTGGAATCCGGCGGCCAGCGCATGCCGGGCGGCAGCGCGGAAATCGTCGACGACCTGGTCGATCCCCGCCTGATCCAGCGCCTGCGGTACGTGCCAGCCTTCGTCGAAGGCGATCGCCGACGGCGCCACCGTGGGCCAGGCGCCGGCCTCGGCCGTGAGCGGGCCGCCGCCTTCCCACGGACGCTGTGTGCTGGCCTTGCGACCGGCGTGCGCCAGCTGGATGCCGGCAATCGCCCCCTGCTGCTCGATGAAGGCGGTGATCGGTGCCCACGCCTCGCGCTGCGCCTCGTTCCAGATGCCGGTGTCGCCGGACGAAATCCGCCCCTGCGCCGACACCGCGGTGGCCTCGCTGATCACCAGCGCGGCGCCGCCCACGGCGCGACTGCCCAAGTGCACGAGGTGCCAGGTGTCCGGCCGCCCGTCGTTGGCGGAGTACTGGCACATCGGCGACACCACCAGTCGATTGCGCAGCATGAGGGAACGCTGCGGCAGTGCTTCAAAAAGAGCCATGGGCAAACCTCGTGGTCGTAAATAGACTACGCACGTGCTGGCGCCCAGGCGCATCTTCAAGGCACCAGCGAGTGCCGGCGGCGAACGGGCTGTTTCCTCAGTGCGACCAGTTGGCGATCGCCTCAGCCACGGCGGCGGGGGATTTCATCCATGCGAAGTGGTCGGCGCACTGGCCGTCGAGCGCGTCGGCCGCCTGCTCCACCCGCTGCACGGGCGATGCCGGCAGCTTGCCGAGCCGCCAAGCCAGCGAGGCGGCCGGCGCCAGCCAGTCGCCGCGCAGGCGGATCGCCAGCACCGGCATGTGCAGCGCAGCCAGTGCCGCATCCAGATCCTGCGTCATGCCGTGGACTGCGTAGCGGCCGCTGCCGGCCCAGTCGACAATCACACCGCGAGCCTCGTTGCCGGCAAGGCCAGCCGGCGTCCCTGCAAATGACCACGCAGACGAGCCAGCAGCGGCGCGAAATGCCACACGCAGCAAGCACGGATGGGGAAACGTGCGCTCCCGGGCAGGCGATCGGTCAGCAGCGCCGCGCTGGCGGCGAGATCGCGCTGCAACAGTTCGCGGTAGCCCAGTCCATCCGCCGACCCGCATGGCGATCACTCGAACCGATGCCACGCCATTCGTGGATCACCACTGCCATCCCGCGTGCGGCCAAGGCCTGCGCCAGCGACAGGTAGTGACGCACCGGACGCCCATCGCCGGCAGCCACACCACAGCAGTGCCCGACACACCGGGGCATCGGGCGGCATCACCAGGATCAGCTCGAATCGCGCGCCATCGCCGGTCTCGACCGGCAGGATGTCGAACACTGCCCGTGTCAGGTCAGCAAGGGAAACCATCGTGCTTCCATGAAAAGCCGGCGCGCAGGCCAGCGGAGCAATGGCGCCACTGGAACACGCGTCTCCGGACACCGTGCACGCGCAGGGGGCCGGCATCGACTGCCGGCCCCCTGTCAAGGAACACGCTTGCGGCCGATCAGGCCGGGGTGACTTCCTCCGCCTGCAAGCCCTTCTGGCCCTGCACCACCTTGAAAGTCACCTTCTGCCCTTCCTTGAGGCTCTTGAAACCCGAGCCGGAAATGGCGCGGAAATGGACGAACACGTCCGGGCCGCTCTCGCGGCTGATGAAGCCAAACCCCTTGGCGTCGTTGAACCACTTGACGGTGCCAATCTCTCGATCCGACATGACTCACTCCGATTACGCTCGACGTGACCGGCACGCCACCCGCCCGGGCGACGGCCGACTGGGTCATGCGCAACGCGGTGAGCTGACCCGGGCAAGACGCCGACGCGGGCCCCACGGGCGAAGGGCTGACACAGTGAAAAAAGCATAGCGGATTTTGCCCGATGCAAGGTGACCCGCCCGAAGGCTTGGGAATGTCCACCGCACGCACCGCCGCCGGCACGTACCGGCTGGCCAGCAAGGCGGCTCTTATGCTGGACCAATGCTCCTTCCGCCAGTCCGTGAACGATCCTGCCGCCAGGCTATCCGCCAGGCCATCGACCCCGGTCCGCCACCGTTTCGAACGACCTTCTGCTGCGCCGACCCCACGTTGCTGCGTTCGATCACGGCTTTCCACTCGCCGTGACCCACTCGGCACCCACGGCCTTGCTCCAAACGACCCGTCACCCGAATCGCCCTTGCCTCTGGCCAACCCTTCCTCTTGCCGTGCGGGTGCGGGACTTTCACCTCCAAGCAGGTGCGCCCTGCCGGGCGCACCAAAAAAAGCAGGGCCGACTTGTCGTCGCCTGCCTCGATCACATGCCGGAAAAGAGCCGCTCTCTCAAGAGCCTCTTGCAAAATTCCCGCTGAAACGGGGTTGCG
>WOYI010869005.1_pt1 | contig 15023 bp, 11 predicted proteins | sample 6423411 | NCBI WGS metagenome assembly WOYI01 (sample SAMN13441803, study PRJNA592873) | oil field metagenome | biome: oil field; feature: oil-well bore; material: oil-contaminated soil; isolation source: oil-contaminated soil from oil-well borehole | place: Germany: Wietze | collected 2016-10-18 ...
GTCGAATACGGCTTCCATAACGCGGGAAGGTCGGGCTGCCCCGGAGAGCTGGAGTGCGGCTCTGGGGGAATGCGACCTTGACCCCCTTATCTGGGTTCCAAAAACATTCGGATCAGATGTCGACAGAAATGCGGTCAGGGAAGCATGCGAGGAGATGTATTTCGGAGAGGAATTCTTCCTTTCTGTCCGAAATGCCGCCCCGAAACACGTGAAGGGATCGGGATTATGGGAGAGAGAGCGACCTTTCATTAAGAACCGATGGCAGAGTTTTGTCGATCCTGTAGGCATATATACAGGAAGAACGAAGGAAGAACTGGAACTGGCCCTTCTCCTTCTCGATTGGGAGGATCTCCCGCGGGAGCGCTGCGTTACACCGGATGACGGCATCCAAAAACCTTCAGCGGAAGGCCTTTACAGGCTGGAAAAAATACTTGGTGTTTCAGAGTTGCTCTTTTTCGGTGATTCCGAAAGTGACCGGAAGGCCTTCGAAGGATATGGAAAGGGGCGGTTCTTTCCCATCGGAGAAGTTTTTTTCTCAACGACGGGGGCATACAAAACCCTGGAGGAGGCTCTTGCCGGGGCGGGCGTGAAGATCTGAAGTCTCAGTGTCTCCCATTCGATCTTTTGATCTTTTCTATTACGTCTTTTCCCTTTTCTGAATGAAGATAATCCCAGGTCGATTCAGGCACCATTCTACGCACCCCATCCCACATATCCTCCTTCAGCATGGCCCTGACCGCAGAGGCGGAGATGACATCACCGTCATCCAGCACGGATCTGTCGATGACTTCGAGTGCCACGCCGCGGGGGGGCAGTATCTCCTTCATCGCCTCATTGTAGGATCCGGTAACAGAACAGTATGGCTCTGTCCCCACGAAGCGGACGGATATTCCAAGGGCCGGCACGAACAGATTTGCGAAGAGGGTTACGTCGAGCCTTGCCTGAATGGACGCTATCTTCTCGAGGGAGGCATCTTTCAGAAAATATGACGGGAAGGTTGCAGATGAAACCGCATACTCTCCGCTTCTCACAATGGTGACATTGGGGATATGGGACGTTCCGGCCGTGACTAGTTCTAAACGGTCCTTGAAAGGGAACGAGGAAAGGTCGGCTTCGACGACAATGACGTAAAGCCGCGCGCATCTTGAGGCGGCCTGTTCCGCAAGATACTGATGCCCTTTTGTGAATGGGTTGCAGTTGACTACTATGCTGCCTGCGAGCTCCCCCCCGGTGAGAGGAGCTTTGAGGGAATCAAGGTACTCCCTGAATTGAAAGATCCCCGGCTGCCCCATTTCCAGAAGTGCCGCAAAGGGTTCATAGCGCGCCAACTCACGGAAACCAAACCCAAGAAACTTTTCCGAGGCTTCCGGTTTCGTGAAGACAAAAAAATGCGTTATTCCTCTTGCTCTCCCCCATTCTACAAGCCTTGAGGTTATCGTCCCGGAAAGACCAGCTTCCTGCCAGCCGGGGTCGACCGCCATCATCCTGATAACATTACCCTGGAGGCTCCCCGTCCCTGCGATGTTGCCGGCGGCGTCTTCCACGACAACGGAAACATCGGGTTCACCCTCCAGAGAAAGAGAAAACAAGGCAAGAAAAGAACCTATCCTTGCCAGGTCGTTCTTTCGGGGCTTTTCAAGAATGTTAACCGTAAATCCAAACAAGCACACTTCACTCCCGATCAACCGAAGGTGAATACAAAAAAAAGGGTTCTAGCGCTTCCTCAGTTCCCTCTTCAGGATCTTTCCGATGCTGGATCGAGGCATTTCGTCGATGAATTCAACGATCCTCGGGATCTTGTAATGAGCAAGCTTGTCGCGACAGAAGGTGACAACCTCGCGGGATGTAATTTTGGGGTCACCCGAAGGTATGACGTATGCCTTTATGATCTCTCCGCTGACAGGGTGTTTGACACCGACAACCGCAGATTCCCGGATCCCGGGCATCTGCTGCAGAACTGCCTCCACCTCCGTCGGGTAAACGTTGAAGCCGCCTACTATCGCAATATCCGTTACGCGGTCGACTATCGTCATATATCCATCTTCATCCATCTTAACGACGTCACCCGTGTTGAACCACCCGTCACGGAATTTCTCTCTGGTAATCTCCGGAGCCTTGAAATAGCCGCCAAAGACCGATGGGCCACGAAGCCACAGGGCACCCTCAGTGCCAACAGGAAGAAGATTCCCGTCATTGTCCCTGACCTCGATATCGTATCCTTCCAGAACTTTTCCGACCGTGCCGAGTTTCCTCTGCTGGACGCCCTCGTTAAGGGCAACGACCGGAGATGTCTCGGTCAATCCATAACCTTCGAGAACCGAAACACCAAGCATCTGCTGTGTTCTCGCGTCGAGCCTTTGCGGGAAACGATCTCCGCCGGTCACAAGAAGCCTTAGTGTTGAAGGTGCCTCTGCCCCACGTGCGATCACACCCAGCATCAGAGCGACCATGGTCGGAACGGCTATCATCACTGTGACCTCTGCCGCCTTGATGGCTTCGATAGCGTTCTCGGGAGGCATGAAGGTCGGAAGAAGTACCTGCGGGTAACCGCCAAAAAGAGGAAGAAGACCGCTCGTTGTGAATCCGAGGGTGTGGAAGTTGGGGAGTGTATTGATGAATATGTCCTCATCGACCAGATCCTTGAAGTGTTTGATGGATTTGGAGACGTTGTCATAAAGATTGGAGTGAGTTATCGGAACGCCCTTCGGTTTTCCGGTCGTTCCAGAGGTATAAAAAAGGACTGCTATTTCGGGATCCGACCCTTCGCATTTCTTCGACTGGAACGAGGGGAGGACCCCGTCAAGCGGGACCGGCATCGCCGGAACCCCCGAGGCGGCTATGCCTTCAGCCAGCTGTTCCATCCCCTGAGGGACAAAAACGGCGGAGACATCGGAATGCTGGAGAACGTCAAGGGTCGATGAAAGCCCGGCCTGCAGATTCAACGGGGTCAGCGTGCCGCCAGCCTTCCAGACAGCGATCATCAGAGCCAGGAATGCCGGGCAGTTCGGCATAAGAGCCGCAATGCGCCCTCCCTCGCAAAAACCACTCTCCCTGAGTTTTTCCTCATATTGCCCTGCAAGATCGGCCACGACTTTCCTGGACCACCAGGTTCCTCTCCACCAGACTGAGCGTTCTCCGTTAGATTTATTGCATTGTGAGATAATGCTTTTTTCCAGTCGAACGTTCACGTGATCGTCCCTCCGTATAATAGGATTGTTGAACCCCAGAAAAAGGGGATTATTTTTTAAAGCTGACCAGTTGAGCTCGACCCGGACACCTCAGATGGTCAGTGCCAGATATGCCTCCCATGCCGAAGCCAGCGGTATAAGATCCTCGGGAACGTCGTAGTGAGGGTTATGAAGTCCGCTCTCTCCTCCTGTCCCCAGAAGCATAAAGCACGAAGGGACTCTGAGAGAGTAGAAAGCAAAATCCTCACCCGCCAGCAGCGGCCTCTCGAGTTCCGCAACGCCGGATTCATTGTCGGCAAAGAAGTTTTTCGCTCTTTCAAGTATCTTTGATGTCAGTTCCTGGTCGTTGATGAGGCGGGGGTAATTCCTGTTGTATTCAACCACTGCGGTCGCCCGGTGGGCTCTTGCGACAAGAGGGACCATCTCCTCAAGTCTTCCCTGGATAAAATCACGAACCTCCGGTTCCAGGGCCCTCAGTGTCCCCCACATATGGGCGCTCCCCGGGATAATATTATATGCGTCTCCGGTCTCTATCTGACCGAACGAAACCACCGCCGGGGACATCGGGTCCTTCTCCCGGCTGATGATGTCCTGTATGGAGAGAAGAATATGAGCGGCTACCACAGTAGGATCGACTCCCTGATGAGGAGACGCAGCGTGCGAAGTCACTCCGTTGATAGCAATATGGATTTTGTCGGAAAGAGCCGTGATCGGGCCTTTCCGTGTTGCCATTTGTCCAAAGGGCATCATGGGCCAGAAGTGAAATCCCAGTACACTCCGGACCTGATACTTTTCGAAGAAGCCCGCATCAACGATCCTTTTTGCTCCACCCCTGCCCTCTTCGGCTGGCTGGAACAAAAAAATAACGGGCCCCCTGAGAAGTGAAGCCCGTTCCGAGAGTAATCTTGCGGCCCCGAGAAGGGATGCTATGTGGGAATCGTGCCCGCAGGCGTGCATGATCCCGGGGAAGCAGGATGCGAAGGGGAGGCCGCTCTCCTCGTCTATTGCAAGGGCATCGATATCGGCCCTTAAAGTTACTGCGGGGGCATCGATATCTCCTCGTAGTATACCTATGACGCATGTAGGAGAACCGAAATTCCTGACAACCTTGATACCGTCGATGCCTGAAAGAGCTGATGTTATTCTGGATGAGGTAACGGTCTCTTCAAACGCAAGCTCGGGGAACTGATGAAACTCCCTTCTCCATGCGATTATCTCACCGGATATCTCCCCGGATGCTGTTTTAAGTTCATTTACAAGCGATGGATCTCCTATTCCCAAAGTCATATAGGAACGCTACCTCCCCGTTCTCGGGTTTCAAGTGCGACACACTTCCCGCATTTGTATAGCTGTTAGTGTATCATACTGTAATGCACCCGGAACACGCTTTGGATCAAAGGAGGTCTCCCTATGTCGGTTCCCCGGGTCTACATCAGCGATCTCGCAAAACACGAGGGAAAGGAAATCAGGCTGAAATGCTGGATGTACAACAAGCGGAGTTCAGGAAAGATCCACTTCCTCCAGCTTCGCGACGGCACAGGCTTCATCCAGGGCGTAGTGGTCAAGGGGGAAATTCCTGACGACCAGTTCTCGGAAGCCCGCAACCTGTGGCTTGAGGCATCACTCGAAGTCACCGGAAATGTCCGTCGGGACGAAAGAGCTCCTTCCGGTTTCGAGCTCAGTGTTACCAACGTTGAAGTCATCCATAACCCGACAGAAGAATACCCGATAGGGAAAAAGGATCATGGCATCGACTTTCTACTCGACAACAGGCACCTGTGGCTGAGAAGCCCAAGCCAGCTTGCCATTATGAGAATTCGCGAACGGATAATATGGTCGGCTCGGGAATATCTCCATGACAACGGGTTTCTCCTTGCTGACAGCCCCATTCTTACAGGCGCCATAGGAGAGGGTGCTTCAGGACTCTTCGAGGTGCCGTACTTTGATATGGGTAACGCATATCTCGCCCAGACGGGACAGTTGTACGCAGAGGCTGCGGCGGCGGCATTCGGGAAAGTATATACTTTCGGCCCGACCTTCCGGGCAGAAAAATCAAAAACCCGCAGACACCTGACGGAGTTCTGGATGCTTGAGCCGGAGGTTGCGTTCTATGACCACTATGACAACATGAAGCTCCAGGAGGATCTTGTTTCCTATATTGTTCAACAGGTCCTGAAAAACTGCCCCAACGAACTGGCTGCTATCGGCCGTGACACCGAGCCCCTCAAACGGGTGGTCGCGCCATTCCACCACATCACCTACGATGATGCGGTCACAATGCTTCAGAAACTTGGCAGTTCCATAACCTACGGGATCGATTTCGGTGGCGAGGACGAAACAATCCTTACGCAGCAGTTCGACCGGCCCCTTTTTGTCGAATGCTATCCAAAGAAGATCAAGGCTTTCTACATGAAACAGCACCCGGAAAGGGAGGACCTCGTTCTTTGCGACGACCTTCTGGCACCAGAGGGGTACGGAGAGATCATTGGAGGATCGCAGAGAGAGGACTCGCTCGATCTTCTCCTTTCACGCATAAGGGAGCAGAAACTGCCGGAGGATTCCTACAGCTGGTACCTGGATCTCAGACGCTACGGGACCTTTGTGCACAGCGGGTTCGGAATGGGTATTGAAAGAGTCGTTGCATGGATCTGCGGACTTCCTCATATAAGAGAGACCATACCGTTCCCGAGAACTATTTACCGTCTGAATCCATAACCAGACAATATAACAGAGGGGCCCCGCCTTGAATGCGGGGCCCCTCTGTTATTGAAAACCTTTCGATCCTTTATTCGTAAAAACTAGATTCCCTGATCGATCATCGCTTTTGCAACACGAAGGAAACCGGCAACATTGGCTCCCACCACGTAATTGCCCTTGGCTCCAGCCATATCCGCCGCCTTGAGGCAATTCTCGTGGATGTTGACCATGATCCCGTGAAGTCGGGTGTCTACTTCTTCGCGTGTCCAAAAAAGCCGCTGGCTGTTCTGGGACATTTCAAGCCCGGAAGTGGCGACTCCGCCGGCATTTGAAGCCTTGCCCGGAGCAAAGAGTACCTTGTTCTCAAGGAGGTAATCAGTGGCTTCAAGCGTGGTGGGCATGTTGGCTCCTTCGGAAACACAGTAGCATCCGTTGCTTACCAGCGCTTTTGCGTCTGCAAGTTCCAGTTCATTCTGTGTCGCACATGGCAGTGCGATCTCCGCTTTCGTAAGGCCCCATGGGCGTTTACCCTCGTAGAATTTCGCTGTCGGGAATTTTTTGACGTATTCGCTGATCCTTCCGCGTTTTACGTTCTTGAGATCCATTACGAACTGCCACTTCTCTCCGGAGATGCCGTCCTCATCAATTATCGACCCCGTGGAGTCGGAGAAAGAGAGGACCTTGCCGCCGAGTTCGTTCACTTTCTGTGCTGCATACTGGGCGACATTTCCTGAGCCGGAGATCAGCACGCGCTTTCCGTCAAAGGAATCGCCTTTCGTATTGAGCATTTCCTGGGCGAAGTATACGTTGCCGTAACCGGTGGCCTCGGGCCTGACAAGGCTTCCGCCCCAACCGATGGTCTTGCCTGTAATGACTCCGCCGTCATTGATGTTGGCGATCTTCTTGTACTGTCCGAGCATGTAGGCTATCTCGCGTCCGCCAACGCCGATGTCTCCGGCGGGAACGTCGATATCCGAACCTATATGACGGTAAAGCTCGGTCATGAAGGCCTGGCAGAAACGCTTGACCTCATTCTCTGATTTGCCCTTGGGGTCGAAGTTGCTTCCGCCCTTGCCTGCACCCATGGGCAGGCCTGTGAGTGAGTTCTTGAAGATCTGCTCGAAGGCAAGGAACTTGAGTATGCTGAGAACCACGCTGGGATGGAAGCGCAGTCCGCCTTTGTAAGGGCCAAGAGCGCTGTTCATCTGAACACGGTAACCGTAATCAACCTCATAGTCACCATTGTCGCGCTGCCATGTGACCCGGAAAACTATTGTTCTTTCTGGAACGATAAGCCTCTCAAGGATACGCTCCTTACGGTAGACATCATTGGCTTCCACAACGGGGCGAACCGCATTGGTGAACTCTGTTACCGCCTGAATGAACTCCTGCTGCCATGGCCATTTGGACTTTACGTGCTTATCGAGAATTTCATCCACCCAACTCAAAGAGAACCCCTCCATTTATCTTTTTTTGGGCAGTAACCAACACTTTTTCTATCGGCTGCCGTCCAATGCACACAGAATTCTATATCAAATTCTTTTAACTTTCAACAAAAGCAATGCCGGGCAACAAGCTCAAGTTTATGTGAAAATTTTCTCTTGTCAAGAGGGGGCAGGTAATACTCATACCTAATACCTGAAGACCGCCACGCCTAGCCTGTAAATTCAAGGATCCCGAAATGCAAAGGTCATTAACAAAACTCTGAATGTCTTAAATTCATAAAATAAGACCGGAGAAAAAACTCTCCGGCCCTATTGTTCATTGAATTTGACCTGATCGGTCGCAAACCATGTGATCTACAGGTTTGCAGAACAAGGGTTGTGGCCTACCCTCCGCACCCTCCGCGCTTCATGGAAGTAGCAGACATCACCTCAAGGTTGGTAGCCCATAGAAATCCTGTCTGGTCGACCCGTACAACATCTTCAAAAAATTCCATCTCTTCGGGGACCCATAATGTTACGCCGCTTTCACTTACCGATCTGAAATCATCCATTACCGGAGGTTTGCCGCTCTCGACGAGTGCGGCATTGCGTGCACCTCACCCTGCTCCCAGTCTTCGTACTGTTACGTAGCCTTCTCCTCCAAAACCCTGAAGTTTCTCCCTGGCTTTTTCGCTCAACTCAAGCCTCAATTCGCCCATCATTCAACACCCCCAAGAGAATAGCACCTTGTTGCCATGCTCATTATACCCCACGGTCGTATAAACGCCAACCCCTCCCGGAAAGAACCCCCAGAAAATCAGCCGGGGGAACAGCTAGGAATTTTTTACCCGAAAGATGCGCAAGAGGAGATCCCAGACTCTGGAAATCGAGGCACCTGGAGTGAAGAAGTGGTCTATTTACGTTCATTGCCTTCCATTCTTCATTAATACGCCTGTTGCCGTACTTCAGATCTCCGACCAGGGGAAACCCAATGGATGCGAGATGGACCCTGGCCTGGTGTGGTCGTCCTGTCATCAATTCGACAAGAAGAAGGGATACGGATCCGTCCCCTTCAAGCTTGCGGTACCTGGTGAGGGCGGTCTGCCCGATCTCCCTGTCCACGACGACAATATTATCCTCACCCTTCTTCAGCAGCGGGGAGTTGATCTCTCCCTCTTTGGGAGTGTTGCCTGCAACAATTGCCAGATAGGTCTTTTTGACCTTACCGAGCCTCCACGCCTCGTGAAGGCTCCTCAGTGCGGTTCCGCTCAGTGCCAGAGCAAGTGCTCCTGATGTGTTCCGGTCGAGCCTGTGGGCCGGTGTCGGAGAAAAGGAAGCATCTTTCCATTCAAGGGTCGAGGCGACCCTTGATATAACACTCTCGCCTCCACTGGTATCCGGCTGTGCCAGAAGATTCGACGGCTTGTTCACTATACAGATATCACGGTCTGCGTAAATGATCTCGATATTGGCTCCCGTCCTTGCCGCCTGGAGGTTGGGCCCCGGGGCATGCTGAACAACCTCGTCATCCCAGGGAAGTTCCACTGTCTGACCTTCCGTGACACGAACAGAGCATTCGCTCCTTTGTCCGTCAACACGCACCATCCCCTTGCGAAAGGCCCGCATGAGGGCACTGAGCGGGAGGTTCGGCCACATTTTCCTGATTATCTTGTCTATTCTTCTGCCATCATCATGCCTTGAAACCCTGAATGATTGTCCCATTTTTCAACTACCGTCCTCTTCGGCAAATTTGCTTCTCCAGAACCTCCGCTGTGCGGAGGTGTGAAAATCGGATATTGAAGGTTCTCCGTTACCGCTCTCCGGGAAAGTGCCCCAACAGAACATTATAAAATCCAGTTCATCGGTCGAAGAGACGACCATTGCCTCCGGCGTCGCCGGGAGGACCGGGGATCCGTACTCCTTGCGTCCATGATGACTGATGATAATATGCCCTATCGCGGTCGCCAGATCGGCGTTCAGACCATGTTCCTCTGCCAGGCTGGAGAATCGCGAATATCCCAGCGCAATATGATCTATAACTGTGCCTGGAACCGTCATGGAGGGGAATGGATCCAGTCTATAGGATTCTATCTTCCCGATGTCGTGAAGCAGACCTCCCGCGGTAACGACGTCAAGGTCAATATCCACACCAGACCGCTTGTAGGCCTCAGCCAAAGCCCTTGCGGCCATGGTGACAGAAAGGGTGTGCTCAAGGAGTCCATGGACATAGGCATGATGATGAGAAACTGCAGCGGGAAGTTCCCGGAAACTCTTCCAGATATTCCCCGAAAAAACCTTTTCGAGGAATGTTCTCACCTCTGGGCCGCAGGACAGGATCATGGCGCGAAAATCCCCTTCCATCCGCTCAACCGGAACAGGAGATGACTGAATGAAGGAGCTTATCGGAAATCTCTCTGGATCGAGAAGAAATACTTCAAGAAACTGAAACTGTTGTTTACCCCGAAACTCCGAAGCAGTTCCGATCGCCCCTACCGGAGCGTTGAGCACTACGGCGGCGATACTGGAAACATCCGGTTCCAGGGGGATTTTTTCCCCTGAACGAGTATCCCACCATTTGCCGTCCGACCAGACCTTTGCCTCGACGCTGCCCTCGGAATCAACAAGGGACAATTCCCAGAAAGGGCGGTTGTTCTTGTCGGATCTGCTCTTGATCTGCTGTATTACCCCCAGAACCTTGAACCGCTCTCCGGAAGAGGTCTGGCGTAACTGTGAAGTAGTCAAAGTCCGGATTTCCGCCAAGGGGAACACTCCTTTATCTTGTGACCTTTTGGGCCTTGCCGCTGTTAAAAAACGGGGGATCGCTCCCCCGCGAGGATACCCGGCATTTCCGTTCGGGAATGGGAGCTTCTAGGCCCCGTACTTGGCAAGCCTTCCAGCGTGCGCGAGCATCAATCCCATCATTTTGTGGCCCGGCATCAGACCGAGGCTCCCCCGGGCGCAGACCCTCTCCCCGAATGACTCGGAACCGTCAGGACGCACATAGCGGCTGAAGAGGAGGAAGGGTGATGGATGCCAGGAATGACTCCCCATTTTGCTGGGGGTGCTGTGATCCCCTGTAACGACAACAACGTCCGGATCGAGAGAGAGGATTTGGGGCACAAGACTGTCAACTTTTTCGATAACATCGCGTTTTGCCTTGAAATCTCCATCTTCTCCCCGACTGTCGGTGTATTTTACATGAACAAAGAAGAAATCGAAAGAGTTCCAATCTCTCTTAACTGCCTGGAAAAGATCTTCTATAGTCTTCCCCGCGTCGACCACTTCCATCCCTACGATCCTTGCAAGCCCACGGTACATCGGGTAAGTAGCGACTGCGGCTGACCTCATCTTGTAGAGATCAGGGAACAGCGGGATATCCGGAGTTCCCGAAACTCCCCTGAGAAGACAGCCGTTAGCCTTTTCTTCATCCGAGAGCACTTCTCTCACCTTTTTGATCAATGAGTTGATCACGTTGGCAGTCCTTGTCCCAATAGGCTCAAGCGGCCTCGACCAGGACATCGGACTTCCATCGCTCTGCGGATCCGCATCTGTAACCCTGTCGTTAAGCCCTTCACCCGACAGGACGACAGCAAAGCGATGCTCGATCCCGGGATAGAAGCGGACCGATACACCATCTATTTCCCTGATGGTTCTTCCCAGACGCGCTGTCAGCGCCGTGCTGGAATCTGTATCGATACGCCCTGCGCGACGGTCAAGGATCACGTCGCCTTCACCCCAGGTACAAAAGTTTCCGCGGGCGCACATTTCGCCGGGAAGAACCTCTGCTCCAATTCCAATCGTTTCGAGTACCCCTCTGCCGATAAAATGCTTTCTGGGATCATACCCGAAAAGCGCCAGGTGGCCCGGCCCGCTGCCGGGTGTTATGCCGACATCCACCATCTCAAGAAGGCCCGTCTCGCCAAGGGAGGCAAGGGCATCCAGGTTGGGCGTGGCCGCAGCCTCAAGTTCCGTGATCCCTTCAGCGGAGGGAAGCCCGCCCAATCCATCCATGACAAGCAGTACCATCCGGGTTTTTTTTTCAATGGACAGCGACCGAAGCATCTCGAGCCGATCGAACATTTCAGGGACACCTCCAATAAACCTTTATATTACTGATGATAACGGTCAACTGGACTTTTGACCATGGTTTTTTCAGATCCGTTATAAAATTAGGCAATTCGGCGCTTGTAACCTCGTTTGTCCTGAAGGAAAATCAATATCATTCATCAACAGACTTGAAGGTGGGGAAAAATGAAAAAATTAATTTTTGGATTGGCGGCCATCGCTTTTTTGATCCTTCTGGGAACATCGGGACCGGTACACGCCAGGATAGATCCTCAGTCGGTGTCCACCATCTGGGAGAACCTTACACGGAAGGCAAACCTTACCGATGCAGGTTCCGTCAACATTGAGGACAAAAGTGAACCCAACGCCTGGGTATCGTTCGGCCAGAATAAATATTCCGTTCACGCAACCACTGGACTACTGAACATACTCAAGAATGAAGATGAACTTTCAGGGGTCCTTTCCCACGAAATAGGACACATCAAACTTGGTCACTATAACGATACTATCAAACGAAGCCTGCTTTGGCTTCTGCTCTACAAAACACTGGGAGAGAGGAAAGTCGGAGGAGTCGACGTACTTGGAGCCGGAATGGTTCTTGCCGAATCAGGTTTCAGCAGGGAACAGGAGATCGCGGCGGATGACTTCGGCGTTTCGCTTTCTGCAAATGCCGGTTACAACCCCTGGGGACTTTACAATTCACTGCAAAGCATGCAGAAGGCCGGATTACAGACATCACACAGCGGGTTCAATTCCCACCCACCTACGGAACGCCGCCTGACCCACATAAAGGCGACGACGGAAGAGGTCATAAGGGAACTCAAAAAACCGGGGTCAAATTAACCGGGGTTCTTTTCGTTTTTCGAATAAGTTATAATAAAAAAAAGGTGGATCTCATCAACCTGCACCTTTAAAAATATTTTTCGGGAGGAATATCATTTGAATGATCTTATCGAAACCCTCTTGAGCCGTTCAGCCAGAAACATCAAACCTTCTCCCATCAGGGAAATTCTTCACGTCATCAGACAACCAGGCATGATATCCTTCGCTGGAGGGATGCCGGACCCGGATATTTTTCCAGTGGCCCAGTTTTATGAGGCATCTTCCATAATCGCCCGTGAGGGGAAGGATATTCTCCAGTACGGAACCACCGAAGGCTACCCGCCGCTCAAGGATTTTCTCAGCACGTGGAATACCCCGAAGATGGGAAGAAAGATCCAGCCTGATGAGATCCTCATAACAACAGGATCCAGCCAGGTCATCGACCTTCTCAGCTGGGCGCTCCTCGACGAGGGGGACTACGTTGTCTGCGAGGAACCTACGTTCCTCGGGGCGACAGGAACGATGCACAACCACGGCGCAAAGTTTCTGACTGTTCCATGCGACGAAGACGGTATGATGGTGGACCTCCTTCCGGACATCATTGAGAAAGCGATCTCGGAAGGGAAAAAGATCAAGTTCATCTATACGATAGTAAATTTCCACAACCCTCTGGGTTGCGATCTGTCGCTCGACCGCAGAAAAAAACTTCTCGCCATAGCGAAGGAATACGGAATAGTAATTCTCGAGGACGACCCCTATGGCCACTTGCGCTTCGAGGGCGAGGATGTTCCTTCGATATTTTCCATGGACAGGGACGGACTCGTGATCTTTGCCTGCAGCTTCTCCAAGATACTCGCTCCGGGCACGCGGGTTGCATGGTGCACCGGCAACAGGGACCTGATAAGAAAGATGGCTATCTTCAAGCAGGGCATAGACACCTGCACCAGCGTCGTTGCGCAGTCCATCGTCTATGAGTATTGCAGACTCGGCCATCTCGAAGCGTTTCTTCCAAAGATCATAGAACACTACCGGAAAAAGAGGGATCAAATGGAGGCGGCACTGAACACGCATCTTCCCCTGGACAAGATCTCGTGGCTGAAACCCAAGGGGGGATTCTTCTACTGGATGACCACCGCCCCCGGAATACCTGCTGACAAACTCCTGCAAAGAGCACTGGAAAAAAAGGTAGCATTCGTTCTCGGCAACGCCTTCTATCCCACAGGTGTCGGGGGAACAAACAATTTCAGGATGTGCTTCACGTTCGCCTCCCCCGAGATGACCGAAACCGGGATCGTCAGACTCGGGGAAGCTATTCGCGAAATGATCTGAAGCCCGGTCTGCCAGAGACCGGCAATACGCATTTCAGGCGTATGCATGATCTGAACATCTTGGGATCACGGGAAAGGATTTGTCTTATGGATGGGCTGATCGCCGCCATATCTACGGCATGGGGTGAATCGGGAATTGCCATCATCCGTGTTTCGGGTGAAGGTTCAAGGGATCTGGTTGATGGATTTTTCAGGGGCGGGGCTGCTCTTGCGCAGACTCCGCCCCGTTTCATGAAACATGGATTCATGGTGGATCAGGACGGGCAGGATATAGACGAGGTCCTCACGGTCTGGTTCAAGGGCCCAAATAGTTATACGGGAGAGGAATCCGCCGAGATCCACTGTCATGGCGGCACTGTTGCCGCCAGAAAATGTCTGGAGCGATGTCTTGCTCTTGGGGCAAGAATGGCCCTGCCGGGTGAATACACGCGTCGAGCCTTCCTTAACGGAAGGCTCGACCTGGCACAGGCGGAATCAGTCATTGGAATCATCCGGGCGCGTTCCGACGAATCACTGAAAGCCGCTGTCAAATGCCTCCGTGGATCCCTTTCGAAAAGGATCGAAGAGATCCATGAGGAGATGCTGGAGATATCAGCTCTCGGTGAAGCAAACCTCGATCACCCGGAAGAGGATGTCCCGCCCCTCGACGCCTGTGCTTTTTCAAAACGTGTTGCGTTGATCGGGGAAAAACTGGGACTTCTCCTCTCCTCCGTCCGCTCGGGAAGGTTTCTCAGGGAGGGGATCCGTGTCGCGATAACCGGGAGACCCAATGTCGGCAAGTCGTCGCTCATGAACGCCTTTCTGGAGGAATCAAGGTCGATAGTTACATCGATGCCCGGCACCACCAGAGACATTATTGAAGAGGTTATGACCCATAAGGGTATTCCTCTAAGACTTGTAGATACGGCAGGTTTAAGATCTCCCCGGGATGATGCCGAGAAGGAAGGGGTTTCGAGAGCAAGGGCGGCGATCAAAGAGGCCGATATAAGGATATGGGTTATTGACGGAAGCGAGGATATCACTGGAGAGGATATCGAAATTTCAGAAGAACTCCGGAAGACATGCCATGTTGTCGCTATCAACAAATCCGACCTTCCCCCGGTGGTGACGGAATCAACGATAAGGAAGATACTCCCCATGGCGAACGTCATTATCATTTCGGCGGCGACCGGGGCAGGAATCGAGGAGCTGAAGGATCTCGTCCTTCTTTCTGTTGCAGGCATGACATCGCTGGACGAGGATCTCAACACGACCGAACGCCAGGTCGAGGAGATGAAAAGAGTCATGGAATTGATCATCCAGAGCCTCGATGCTCTGGAGGCAGGAACGGGCCTGGATGCGGCACTGGATTCCTTCAGCGAAGCCCGTACATGTATCGGAAGAATTCTTGGAATTTCTTCAAGCGAGTCTCTTCTGGACAGAATATTCTCCAGTTTTTGCATCGGGAAGTAGCCTTGCCCGATATTTCAGTACAAAAGGGAGGAAGCGAAATGCCGATA
>WOYI010906925.1_pt1 | contig 15013 bp, 13 predicted proteins | sample 6423411 | NCBI WGS metagenome assembly WOYI01 (sample SAMN13441803, study PRJNA592873) | oil field metagenome | biome: oil field; feature: oil-well bore; material: oil-contaminated soil; isolation source: oil-contaminated soil from oil-well borehole | place: Germany: Wietze | collected 2016-10-18 ...
TCGTTTCGATGTGGCCATACATGGAGTAATAGAGCACGAGAATCTTGGCCATGACGGACTCCTTGGAAAGTGAAACAGGCGTTTTGCAACCGCCAGAAAACAGTCGGGACAAAGGCCGCGACATGAGGGCCACCTTAAACCCCATTGAGGCGGGGATAAATGACAAAATAGCAAAAAGATTGTTCTTTTTATGGAACGATAATGCGCGATCTGAACGACATGGCCCTATTCGCCCTGGTGGTGGAGACCGGCAGCTTTACCGCCGCCGCTGCCCGGGCCGGATTGCCCAAGTCCACCGTCAGCCGCCGGCTGGCGCGCCTGGAGGAGCGGCTGGGCGTGCGGCTGATCGAACGCAGCACGCGCCGGCTGCGTGTCACCGAGGCGGGTGAGGCCTACCTGGCGCATTGTCAACGCATCCTGGAGGAAGCCGATCGCGCCGAGCAGACCGTGCAGGCCCTGCTGGGCGCGCCGCGCGGGCCATTGCGGCTGACGGCTTCGGTCTCGGTCGGGCAATGCCTGCTGGCGCCGGAGCTGGGGCTTTTTCTGGCGCGCTATCCGGATATTGAGGTGCACCTGGAACTGACTAACCGGCGCGTGGATCTCTTGGCCGAGCAGTTCGATCTGGCCCTGCGCATCGGGCCGCTGGAGGATACCCGCCTGGTTGCCCGCACCCTGGGCGATACCCGGCTGCGGCTGTGCGCCAGCCCCAATTACCTCGCCCGCGCCGGCGTGCCGGAAACCCCGGCGGATCTGGCGCGTCACGCCACGCTGGCCATGCGGGATGTGGCCCTGCGCACGGACCGCTGGACGCTGATCGGTCCAGACGGGATTAGCCGGCCATCGTTGCGGCCGCGTGCGGTGGTCAACGATTTCATGATCCTGCATCAATTGGCGTTGGCAGGACAGGGCATCGTTTGCCTGCCGACCTTCGTGGGTGGGGAGGATCTCGCCGCTGGACGGCTGGTGCCGGTACTGCCGGCGTGGACGGGGCCGGGCAAGCCGCTGAGCGCGGTCTATCCCAGCGCGCGCGGGGCGACACCCAAGCTGCGCGCCTTGCTGGAGCATCTTGCCCAGACCCTGCCGGCGCGGCTCTAGCGGCCCGCACGCTCGAGCAGGCGCTGGCGGTCCTGCAAGCGGTTCCGCCAGGCGGGCGCCAGGACATCGAGCTGGCCCGCCTGCGCCAGGGCGGTCGGATCGGGCGCCGCGCTGATCGTGAGTTGCCACAGCCGGGCGATGGACATGCGCGCCGGATGATGCTGCACAAGCCGGAGCGGTGCGTTTGCCGCTACCGGTCCCGACTGGATGACGCGGCACAGCCAGCCCGAGCCGCGCCCGGTCTGCACGATGCGTTTGGACAGGTCCGGCAGTTCCAGGTGCTGGCTCAGTTTCCAGCAGGGCGTGCGCGGCTGGCTGATCTCGAGAATCGCCTCGCCGAGTTGCCAACGGTCCCCGACACAGGCCTCGGCTTCATCGATTCCCTCGCAACAGAGGTTTTCCCCGAAGGCGCCGGGGACGAAATCATCCGCACGGCGGGGATAGATCCCTGCCCAGTGCCGGTAGGCTGCGAGCGGATAGACGCATACCGCCCGTTCCGGACCGCCGTGCTGGCGGGTGTCCGCCTGGAGATCGCCGGCAAAGCCCAGCCGCCCCAGCATGAGCTCGTCACTGACGGACTGCTTGGCGATGCCGCTGAAATGGCCTTCGGGCAGCAGGATGCGGCCGCCCACGAAGGGGCCATGCCAGCGTATCGTCTCCCCCGAGGTCATGGCGCCGGCGGCACGGGCTCGGCGATGAATCCGAAATGGGCGGGAACATCCGCCCGGCAGATGGGATGCACTTCCAGAATCCGGTCGCCATCGCGCAGCCCCAAACGCGCAGGGTCTCCTGCCATCAGCTGGGCCAAGGCATCCGTGAAGTCGGCATCGGACAGGGGCCGGCCCGAAGGATCGCAAAAGGCGGGGCTGTAGCCCACCAGGTCCCGGTCATCCAGCAGCCCCACCCCGAGCGGAGTGCCCAGCAGCAGGTTGCCTTCTTCATCCACCCAGGCGCTGCGCAGCTCGCTTAACGTCGTCCCGGTGTGGGTGCTCAGTGCGCCGGGGCTGCCGGGCGCATGATCGGCGCGGCAGTGCAGGATCCAGGGGGTGTAGGCCAGGCTGACGTAGACCTTCTGCGGCCCGTTCTGGAACAGCCAGGCACCGGATTCATCGGCCAGGTAATTGCGGTTGATGAACGCGATGGTGCGGGCATGGCGCAGCGGCCGGCCCTCCAGCAGCCAATCGCCGCGCCGATCCAGCGCCAGCCAGCCATAGGCGGCCGGTACATTGGGCCATTTGCGTAATGCGTTCTGGACGCTCTCATCCATGGTCATCTCCCGGATCTAAGAACGCGCTGAATAAATCCATCCTGGATTTCTCAGCGCTCGCCATCGGAAAAGCGTGGTTTTCCGATGGCGCCCAAGATCAGCGGCTTACAGCCGCTGATCTTGGGCGCGCGTCCCTGCGCTGTGGGAAGCGCTGAATACTTCAGCGTTTCCCTAAACAGGCGTGGCAGACCTGATGGCGGGGATTTGCCGGCCTGTATGCATCCGACCTGATTGCCGTTCACAGGGCCATCGCCACCCGCCAGGCTTGTTCGATCGCGCGCTTGGCGTCCAGTTCCGCGGCCACGTCGGCACCGCCGATCAGCGTGACCGGGATCCCGGCCTGCGCCAGTGGGGCCTGCAGGTCGCGCAGGGGCTCCTGGCCGGCGCAGACCACGACGTGATCCACCGCCAGGCACACCGGCTGGTCGTTGTGAATCAGGTGCAGGCCGGCATCATCGATGCGCTCATAGTGCACGCCGCTCCAGATGCGCACGCCCAGGCGCTCCAGCAGCTCGCGGTGTGCCCAGGCGGTGGTCTTGCCGAGTCGTGCACCGACCTTGCCGGTGGAGCGCTGCAGCAGGTGGATTTCCCGCGCCGCCGGATGGCCGTGGAGCGGCGCTGCAGCCAGTCCGCCGGGCACGGCCGGATCGCGCGTGATGCCCCATTGGGCCATGAAAGTCGCCACATCGCGTCCCGGCGAAGGCGCGGCGGGATCATGGGCCAGGAAATGGGCGGTATCGACGCCAATGCCCCCACCGCCGAGCAGGGCGACGCGGGGGCCGACGCGCGCGGCGCCACTCAGCACCTGCGCGTAACTCAAGACCTTCGGATGATCGATGCCGGGGATGTCCGGCCGGCGCGGCGTGACCCCGGTGGCCAGCAGTACCTGCGCGTAGCCGGCCCCGATCAGATCCTCGGCCCGGACGCGCTGGCCCAGTCGCAGCGTGACCCCCAGTTCGCTCAGGCGCGCGGCGTAATAGGCGGGCGTCTCGGCATACTCTTCCTTGCCCGGCACCCGGCAGGCGAGATTGAACTGGCCGCCCAAGCGGGCCTCGGCCTCGAACAGGGTGACCCGATGGCCGCGCTCGGCGGCCACCACGGCGGCGGCCATGCCTGCGGGACCCGCGCCCACGACGGCCACTTGCAGCGATTGCGCGGCGGGTTGCACGGCGAATTCCTGCTCGCGGCAGGCACTGGGGTTGACCAGGCAACTCGCGAGCTTGCCGTTGAAGGTGTGGTCCAGACAGGCCTGGTTGCAGGCGATGCAGACATTGATCGCCGCCCGCCGTCCGGCGCGCGCCTTGTTCGTCCACGCCGGATCGGCCAGAAAAGGCCGCGCCATGGACACCATGTCGGCCACGCCCTCGACCAGCAACTGCTCGGCCACCTCGGGCACGTTGATGCGGTTGCTGGCGATGACCGGGATATTGACGGCGGCCTTCACCCGCGCCGTGGCCCAGGCAAACGCCGCCCGGGGCACTTGGGTGGCGATGGTGGGCACGCGCGCCTCGTGCCAGCCGATGCCGCTGTTGATCATCGTGGCGCCGGCCGCGGCGATGGCCTGGCCCAGGGTGATGATTTCCGCGCCGCTGCTGCCGTCGGTGACCAGGTCCAGCATCGACTCGCGATAAATCACGATGAAGTTCGGTCCCACTGCTTGGCGCACCCGGCGCACGATGGCCACCGGAAAGCGCATGCGGCGCTCGAAATCCCCGCCCCAGGCGTCCTCGCGCCGGTTGGTGCGCGCGGCCAGCCACTGGTTGATGAGATAGCCCTCCGAGCCCATGATTTCCACGCCGTCATAACCGGCCTCCCGGGCCAGCACGGCGGCATGGGCGAAATCGGCAATGGTCTGATCCACTTCTTCCAGGCTCATCTCGCGCGGCCGGAAGGGATTGATCGGCGCCTGGATGGCCGAGGGGGCGGCCGACTTGGGGTTGTAGGCATAGCGGCCGGCGTGGATGAGCTGCAGCGCGATGCGCCCGCCCGCCTCATGGACCCGCTGTGGCACCACCCGGTGCATATCGACGTCTTTCTCGGTCGCCATCATCCGTGCGCCCAGGGCCAGGGCGCCGGTGGGACTCACCCCAAAGCCGCCGGTCACCATCAGCGCCACCCCGCCGCGGGCGCGCTCGGCGAAGTAATCCGCCATCGCCGCCAGACCCTTGGGGTGTTCTTCCAGGCCGGTGTGCATGGAACCCATCATGACCCGGTTGGGCAGGGTGACGAAGCCCAGGTCCAGCGGCGTGAACAAATGGGGGTAGGGGGTGGTGGACATGGGGTCTCCTCGTCGTTGTTGTCGAGCCGATCACATGCGGCTTTGGCGCCATCCTAGCCGGGATCGCGGCGGGGGAAAACCGGCCCCATCGGATTTTGGGGGGGTCGGTTTGATTCCGTCTGTCCAATCCGCTTCAAGTGAGGTCGCTCCCATGCCCATGACGGCAAAAGCGGTTTTGCATTTGGAGGCAGGACCAGCGCGGGCAGTCTGCGGTGACTTATTTCTGTGCGGTTGTATGCAGCCGCTTTGATCTTCTGAGCGCAGTGTGATGGACAGACACATGGATAATTCTTAATATGACGTGCACGATTAAATCGTGAACGATAAAATCTCGTGAGACATGCCATTAACCCATGAGGCCGACGATGAAAATTCTCTATCAAGCAACCGCAACCGCCAGCGGTGGACGCGACGGCACGGTGAAAAGCAGCAATGGGGTCCTGGATCTCAAGCTTGCCATCCCCAAGGAAATGGGCGGTCCCGGTGGCGCGGTGCCCAATCCCGAGATGCTGTTCGCGGCAGGCTATGCCGCCTGTTTCGATAGCGCGCTGCAACATGTCGCCCGGCAGAAGAAACTCAAGCCCGGCGCCACTCAGGTGCAGGCAACGGTAGGCATTGGCGCGAACGAGGCCGGTGGCTTCGCGCTCGCGGTCACCCTGGAGGTGACGATTCCTGGTCTGCCGCGTGATGAAGCCCAGGCATTGCTGGAGGCCGCCCATCAGGTCTGCCCCTATTCCAATGCTGTGCGGGGAAATGTGCCGGTGGAGCTGAAACTGGTTTGATCCACCTATGCGCGTCCCCTTCGTTCACGGCGAGGGGATGTCATCACGATACCGGAGGGTTTGTCATGAATCCCTTTTATCAGTTATCCGCCAACACGCTGCATGGGCAGCCCGTGGCCATGCAGCAGTACCAAGGCAAGGTGCTGCTGGTGGTCAACACCGCCAGCCAGTGCGGCTTGACGCCGCAGTATCAGGATCTCCAGCAGTTGCATGACGAGTACGCCGATCAGGGCTTGGTGGTGCTGGGTTTTCCCTGTAATCAGTTTCGCCAGCAGGAGCCGGGTGATGCGGAGGCGATCGGCAGCTTTTGTGAGCTGAATTATGGCGTGCGCTTTCCCATGTTCGACAAAGTCGAAGTCAATGGCCCGGGCGCACATCCGATTTTCCGGTATCTGCGTGAACAATTGCCGGGCTGGTTCGGCTCTGCCATCAAATGGAATTTCACCAAATTCCTGATTGGTCGTGACGGTGTGCCTATTCGCCGCTTTGCACCGATCACCCGCAAGGCAAAAATGGCGCCTGCAATCCAGCGGGCGCTGACGGCACCTGCGGAATGGGTCGACACGAAGACTTCTTCATGATTCTCAGGAGGGTAACACCATGAACTATCGGCAACTGGGTCATTCCGGCCTGTTGGTGTCAGAGCTTTGTCTGGGCGCCATGAGCTTCGGTAAACAGGGTTATTGGGAGGTGGTCGGCGGCCTGGGGGATGCCGAGGCCCAGCGGCTGATCGACATGGCGCTGGACGCCGGCATCAATTTCTTCGACACAGCGGATGTCTACTCCTATGGGCAGTCGGAGGAGATTCTTGGACGTGCCCTCAAGGCGCGGCGTCACGAGGTGGTGCTGGCCACCAAGGTGCGAGGCCGCATGAGTCCTGAGATCAACGACGTGGGGCTGAGCCGTCATCACCTGATACGGAGCTGCGAGACCAGTCTGCAGCGGCTGGGGACCGATTACATTGATCTCTACATCGTGCACAGCTTCGATTTCGTCACCCCGCTTGAGGAGACGCTGTCAACACTGAACGATCTGGTGCGGCAGGGGAAGGTGCGATATCTCGGCTGCTCCAATTTTGCCGCCTGGCAGTTGATGAAAGCGCTTGCGCTGGCCGAGAAGCATCATTGGGAGAAGTTCGTCTCGCTCCAGGCGCTCTATTCTCTGGTGGCCCGCGATGTCGAAACCGAACTGGTGCCGCTGTGCCAGGATCAGCGACTCGGTCTGACGCCCTGGTCACCGCTTGCAGGCGGCTTTTTGACGGGCAAGTTCCGCCGTGGCGAAAAGGGCCCGGCCGACGCCCGTCGCAGCAAGGAGCAACACAACTTCATTCAGGTGGATGAAGACAAGGGCTTCCGAATTCTGGACGAAGTGCAGCGCATTGCGCAGGCGCGCGGGGTGAGTGTTGCTCAGGTGGCGCTCAATTATCTGTTGCGCAAACCGGCAGTGAGCGCTGTGCTGGTGGGCGCCACCAAGCCGGAGCAGTTGCAGGACAACCTCAAGGCCACCAGTTGGACCCTTGAGGAAGCGGAAGTAAAGGCGCTCGACGCCGTCAGCCAACCCGGGCGCCCCTATCCGCACTGGATGCTGGATTACACGCGCATGGATCGCATGTCGTCGCGAATGATGTGAGGTCATCGCACAATTCAGCTACGACCTCCATGAGGCCATTGTGAGAGACGAGATGAAGGGAAAGCGCACAACGCAGACAGATCCGAGCGATCTGGCCTCAAGCAGCGGGAAAGCTCATACAGTCGTGTTGGATGCCCAGTTGTGTTTTCCGCTCTATGCCGCGTCAAGGCTGCTGACACGGCAATACCAGCCGCTGCTGGAACGGTTCGGCCTGACCTATCCGCAATATGTGGTGCTGATGGTGTTATGGGAGCGCGCACCCCGCACGGTTGGCGAGATTGGCGAACGGGCATTGCTCAATTCCAATACGCTGACGCCCTTGCTCAAGCGGCTCGAAGCGCAGGGTTTGATCCGCCGCCAGCGCGCGGTGAGTGACGAGCGGGTGGTGGAAGTCCATCTCACCGAGCGCGGCGAGCTGCTGCAGGCGGAATGCGCCTGCGTCCAACATGCGTTACGTGAGCAGATTGCCATGGCTCCGGAAAAGCTCGTTGCACTTAAGGCGGGGCTGGACGAGTTTCTGGGGCATCTGCGCCGCTTGGAAAACATTGCCGATTAATCCGCTATTTCTTGCGCGAAGTAGCCATGTCCTGAATGCGACACAGGCCATCGGTCTCGTGTTTACCCTGTTTGCTGGATCAACTGGAGTACCGATCGGCCCGTAACGGCGCCGATAGCTTGGCCTGGGACGCGCTTGCATGGGTTGGCCAGGACCGTGCAACCCACTCTGGCTGGGAAGTGAGGGATACGCGAACGGAGGCGGCAGGGGGCGAAAGTGATCGCCTGGATGCGTACTTTGGTCGCCTCATCTCGCCCTATTGGGATCTTTTGGTCGGCGTGGGGTATCAGCGTCGATATGGATCTGCGTTTGCGCTATGAGGTTTGGCGCGAGTTTGCGCCCTATATTGGCCTATCGTGGTCACCTGGCGTTGTGGGCACCGCAGATCTGGCGCGCACCGAGGAGACGCCCATTGAAGACTGGTCGTTGCTGACTGGGGTACGGCTATGGTTTTGAACCAATGGCATCTAACTCATTGTTTTTATTTTTTGAATTTCGCAATGAGGCGGATTGATAAACTGGATGGAAGCCGGTTGACTTTGATCAAGAGGTTTTTGGGCCTGACGCAATAGACCCAAAGTGTTTGATTTTAATTGGGTATTGGCGCGACCTATGAGTTGGCCGGGCCGCTTTCGCTGATTTTTGCTTGAACAGCCGTTCAGGGATTGTGCCCACCTGCCGATTCAATTACATTTGTGCGCCTGAAGGTTCGGGCCTTCGAACTGTGGCAGTAAATGATGACCGCCTCTTTTAGATTGACGAATACAATGATGTCCGCGTGAACGGTCGGTTGGGATCCATGCTTTTGCATGGGCGCATACCGTAGACTGTTGAGCATGGGTTGTTAGGCGATGCGGGGAAATTCGGGCTAACGGACTGACCGGGCAGCGCGTTTTGCGCTTGGTGATTGGGAAGTCCCGACTTATTTTTGAGGCAACAGGGAGTGAAGTGCGATGAGTACGGTCAGTGGTGCATACGGTAAGGGCGGCACCCCGGATACAACGACCCGTCCGACAAAGTCGGCGGTGCGCAATGTCCAGGAGCAGATGGCAGCGTGGAAGAATGTTGATTACACCTTGATCCCGATCTTTTCGATCCTGATCGGCGGCGTGACGGTGTTCCTGATCGCGCTCACGGTCGGGGACTGGGACTACTGGGCGGACTGGCGTGATCGCCGCTGGTGGCCGTTGGTGACGCCGTTTTCGCTCATCATTCCTGCGGCGATTTTCAACTATTTCTTCTGGAAGCGTTTCCGCCTGCCCATCGGGGCAACCGCCATGATCCTGGGCTATATGTTCGGCGTGTGGGTCAGCCGGTACATGAACTTCCATATCTTTGCTAATTTCCCGATGAACTTTGTTTCGCCTTCGACTTTCATTGGCATGGGACTCCTGCTCGATTGCACCTTGGCGCTGAGCCGCAGTTTCTTTCTCACCGGCTTGGTGGGTGCGTTCCTGTTCGCCATCGTGCTCTATCCGCTGAACTGGGTGACCATGGCACCCTTCCATGTGCCCGTGGAGTACAACGGCTTCCTGGTGACGGTGGCTGACCTGATGGGGTATCAGTACATCCGCACGGCGATGCCCGAGTACGTCCGCATCATCGAAAGATCAACGCTCCGGACTTTTGGTGAAGCGGTGACGCCGTTGACGGCCTTCTTTGCGGGCTTTGTCACTTTGCTGAACTACTACCTGTGGGTGTGGATCGGCTCGATTCTGACCCAGAATCGCTGGCTGACCCGGCTGATTTGATCCATTGGCCATAGGTTTTAACTCGGTCTGGGGATTACCCAGGATTTATTTGGCAAGGACACTGGATCGCGCTCTGCGATTCGTCCATTCGGGGATTACCGAACGTCATGAAAACGATGAAACACATCAGGTATGGAAGTTGGGGGGCCTTGGCCCTCGCCATGTTGCTAACCTTGGTCGGGCCTTTCTATAGCCCTGCCGCCGAGGCACACGGTGAACGTGCTCAGCAGGCCAGCCTGCGCATGCGCACCATGCATTGGTTTGACACCGAAATTCAGCCACGCAAAGTGGCGGTAAATGAGACCGTCCACGTGACAGGCCGCTTCATGCCGTCCCAGTGGTGGCCGGAGCATATTCGCTCGGTGGAAGAATCGGCCTTCATGAACATTGGCGTGCCCGGTCCCGCCTTCCTGCGTATTGATTCACGGGTCAATGGCGTGCCCATGATCCGTTCCACCCGTTTCCATCTGGGCAAGACCTATGAATACGATGTATTGCTCAAGGCACGGGCGCCTGGCCGTTATCACATTCATCCGGTGATCAGCGTGGAAGGCGCGGGCCCCATCATTGGGCCGGCTTTCTGGGTTGAGGTGACAGGAGACCAGAAAGATTTCAAACACACTATCACCACCATGACCGGGAACGTGATCAATCCCGAAACTTATGCGATGTCGACCATCCTGTGGTGGAACGCGCTGTGGTTTGTGATCGGCATCGCCTGGCTTGCCTGGTGGTTCCGCAAACTGCCTGTGATCATGCCGCGCTACATCAAGGTGGAAGAACTGGGTGATGACGCCAACCAGCTGATTACCATTCCGGACATGATCGTGTCGGCGCTGTTCTTCGGTTTCGTCATGCTGGTCATCGCAGGCGGGTATTTCTGGGCCAACTACCAATACCCCATTACTTCCGTTCTGCAGACTGGCAAGGTTGAAGTGGAACCGCTGCCCCAGCCGCCACAGATGGTGGAAGTGGAAGTGAACAAGGCGACCTATCGGATTCCGGGCCGTAGTTTCCAAGTGGAAATGACCGTCACCAACCGCAGCCCGCGACCGGTTCAGGTCGGCGAGTTCAACGCCGCCAATATCCGGTTCATTAACAATAAGCTGCTCAATGTCAAAGCACAGGAAAAAGACGATCTGGTGGCCGCCACGGGTCTGCGGGTCGACAATCCGCCAATCCAGCCCGGCGAAACCCGCACGATCACCATTTATGCTGATGATGCGCTGTGGGAAACCTATCGCCTGACCAGTCTGATCAATGAACCGGATGGTCGGTTTGCCGCATTGCTGATGTTCTTTGACGATCAGGGCACCCGCTATATGCAGGAAATCGGTGGGCCCATGATTCCTTCCTTTGGCTGATCATAAAACCTTGCCGGGCCGGCGATGTCGAAATGAATGACATCGTCGGCTCAGGTTGGGATCACCAGAAAAATGATTGATCGAGAGCACATCAAGGAGAACGAGATGTCGCAGTCGAGGGTTTCAACTCTTTGGTCGTTCAGGCTAGGCCCCATAGTCATCCTTTTGCTGTTGATATCGGCAAGTGGCGCGGCTTTTGGGCATGGTGGGGTGTCTATCGCAGATGACATGTGTGTGATGCAGGTCGGACCTTACCGAGCCCATTTCACGGGTTATCAGCCCGAGCGGCGGGCGACGCAAGAGTTCTGTGAAGATATTCCGGAGGTGGGACGGTCGATCTTCGTGATCGACTTCATCAACGATGAATTACGACACATGGAAACTGATTTTCGAATCATCAAGGATGTCAACAATATCGGCATCCGTGCGAAGTATGAAGATCTCGGCACCAAAGAAGACATTGAACGGGCAACGGTTTACTACCGTCCTGCGGAAATTGTCGCCACTGGAACTTTTAATGCGGACCACACCTTTCCGGAACAAGGGCATTTCATTGGTCTGGTGACGGCCCGGAATCCGGAAACGGGCAAGGAAATCATCTCGGTGTTTCCCTTTGCAGTGGGCATCTTCCACTGGGGCCGCATGCTTGCTCGGATTGGTTTGATCCTGGCTCTGGTAGGCGGATTGGCAGGATTTTTCATTACCCGCGCTCTTCGCAAGAGCAGGTGAGAGCTGACCGAAATCGCATATTTTCTTCTTCAATAACAGCTATTCGAGGCCGGGGACAGGTCCCATTGATCTGAGACTTCGCCACCCGGCTTGGCGAAGAGCTCAGTTGTCATGTACAGGCAAATTTCCCGGTGGGGCGGCTGTCGCGGCTGTCGGTCTGTTTAATCGGTCTCCTTGTGGGAGTCGGCGGTACCATGCAACGACGTATTTTGTGGCTGGCTTTTTTTATCTTGCTATTTTCCGGTGCCTTGCTGGTTCCCAAGCAATGGTATCCCTTGTCCTGGCAAATCAAGGCATACCAATGGTTTGGTCCCGGTAACTACGAAGCCCCACCAGCCAGTGCGAAGGCACCTGAATTGTCGTCCGATACGTATTGCCCGGATGATCCCCAGGGCTGGCGAAAGCAACAAGTTATTGAAGGCGTTGAGATTGCCGCCTCGCCCAACTGTGTCGCAGATAATCCCTATACCGTGGCTGCATCGGTCAAGGGGACCAACAATGTTTCCCATGCCACACTGATGCAATCGGGGCTGGCTCCCGACGCCGTGGTCATGGGCCGGGATCTGGATGGCGACGGAGACCCGGACGAGGTCCATATTCGGCTTGAGGTCACGGAGCTCAATGGGGGCTCTCCCGACCGCCAGGATCCCACAACCCAGTTTGAAATCGCGCCGGGTATTCGCCCTGGCCTATGGGTGTTCTCGCCTAAGTCGGTGGGTATGTCCACCGAAAATTTCGAGTCCATGAGGGCCAATCTCCTGCTGCGGGCACCCAGTCCGGCGATCCGCGTGGAACAGGGCGACAAGGTTTTAATTACGCTGGAAAACACGCATTACATGCCGCATACCATTCATCTCCATGGGGTGGATCATCCCTTCTCGCAAGACCATGGGATGCCGCATGATGAAAACATGTCGGATCACGCGCAACATGATGGGTTGGCCGATGACTCGGCCGTTCTTGGCAGTAAAGAGGGTGAAGAAAACGGCGAAGCGGCATCATTGTATGTCGAGAGGATGGGCCCGGCTGCTCCCGGCAATGACGGGGTTGAAGAAACCAGCGAAATCCCGCACATGCCGGGCCGAAGTCATACGTATGAATTTCAGCCCAGAGTGCCGGGAACCTACTTCTATCATTGCCATGTTCAGCCCAACGTCCACATCCTCATGGGCTTGCAGGGGATGTTTGTGGTGGAGGAAAACCGCCGCAATAACTGGGTTCAAACGCTCAACATTGGCGCCGGACAGGTACGCCATCCCTCCGTCGCGGTGCGGGAAAAGTTTGATCGCGAATATGACCTCCACTACGAAGATATTTATGCAGGTCTGAATAATATTATCCAGAGTCAGATCGATCCGCGCTTGATCATCCGCGATGCCCACCGACGTTTCGATATTACGCAGGCCAGACCCAATTATTTCCTGCTCAATGGCCGTTCTTTCCCTTACACCTTTCGCGAATCATTGGTAGTGGTCGCACCCAATGAGCGGGTGAAATTGCGCATGCTCAACGGGGGTAGCGAAGGCATCTCAGTGCATACCCACGGTCACAAGTTCACAATCACTGATCTTGATGGTATCCCGGTGCCCCCAGCGGCACAGATTACCCGGGATACCGTTTTCATTTCCTCTGCGCAGCGCGCTGATGTCACGCTGAATACAACAAACGATGGCTTGCATAGCTATGGTCCCGGAATCTGGCTGATGCATGATCATCGGGAAGCAGCCGTCACCAATGCGGGCATCGGTCCGGGTGGCAGCATCAATGCCATCGTCTATGAAAATTTTCTGGATGGGGCGGGATTTCCCAAGGTTCAGGGAGTGGATTGGAAAAAATTCTTTACCCCTGAATATTACCAGCGGCAGATTCCGGTATGGATGGACTACGACCCTCTGTATCGGCTGGCTGATGCCACAGGCAGCCCCCGTGAAATGATTCGATTCCTGCTGCTGGGGCTTGTGGGAGGTGCTTGGATTGCGGTGATTATTGCCCTTTTGTGGCGACCGGGTCGGCGGTTGGTGAGAGGGTAAAGCGATGCGCTTGCGTTACCCGACAATGCTGGCGATGTTTGCTCTGAGCGCGATGCTTACTTGGGTGGCGCTAGCGTCCGAGGCAGACAAACCCACTTCCCCGAAAGATCCATCGGGGATGGACCACTCGATGCACATGGGTGGCATGGAGATGGACGCTGAAGGCATGGTCATGAACGCGAACGAGGATACGCTGCCGGAGGATTGCAAGGCGATCAGCAAGGACTATGCCTTCGAAGTGCATGCGGGCACAAAATACGCCGAACCGTATAACGGCACGATTTTCGGCATGAGCCAGCATGAATTTCATGTGGAGCCCTGTAGTCGGATCACCATCACTTTCATCAATGAAGATGAAGTTCGCCACCAGTTCATGGTGCATCAACTGCCCAAATACCTATATCCACAGGGCATGCTTCATATTGAAGCGGCGGGTGGTGCCACCAAGAAAGCCACCTTCATCGTCCCCAGCGACAACCGCACTTATTTGGTCCACTGCGATATGGCCCAGCATATGGAAAAAGGCATGAAGGGACAGTTGGTAGTCGGGCGCGGCGGTATCGATTTTCCCAGTGTGCCCGGTGTGACCGGCACATTTCGTCGTCAGTGGTACACCGATTCGGCAACGCTGCTCGCCGTTTTTGCGGGAGGCCTCGGGATTTCTCTGATCAGCGCGCTGCTGTTCCTGCGCCGGCGTTAAGGACGTCTTTATTCCCCTATTGCCCGACGGGCAAACGCCACTATTTCCCTGGCCCGATCCGGCCAGTCAAGATGGCTGCCAGGATGGGCGCAATAGCGGGTTTCGCCTCCTTCACGGCATCCCGACCAGACGAGACAACTGTTTTCTTCGTGCGGCGTGCTTTCACATTGATTGCATTGCGCCCACCAACGGGCTGCTTCCCGTCCAAATCCGGGAAACAGGCGATCGCGATCCCCATGCAGAATCATCACCGGCAAAGGCGCCGGGCAGGATTCCCTGGCCAGATCCTCGCCCCGGATGCCGGCCGCGCTGGGAATGATGGCCGCCGGACGCGGTGCGATGTCCGGTAAAAACGCCAGCGCGCTGCTGATCGTCCCCCCATCCGAGTGGCCCGTGTAGATCAAATGATCCAGATCGATGCAGTAGGTGCGCGCCACTGCCGGCGCGACCTGGGCCAAGTCCCTAATTACGCGCTGCGTCAGCCCCCGGCTACCGGCATAGGCCACGACGAATCCTGCGGCGGTAGCCTCATGGGTCAAGCCCGTGAAGCGTTCGTTCAGGGTGGGGCCCAAACCAGCAGGTGCGAATACGACAAGCAAAGGATGGAGGCGGCGCGGATCATAGTTTTTCGGGGCGCGGACCCGGATCGGGATCCCGTCGGGGGTGCGCAGTTCGGTGGGGTCGGGATCTTTTGCTCTGGGACCCGCCGGACAAGCCGTTGGCGCTTCGCCCCCATAGTCATAGGAGGCGGAAAGCAAGGCATCACCCCAGTGCAGATGAGTGATGGCCAGCCAAGCGGGCAGGCCAATGAACAGGCCGCCCACGACGAGAA